>VFQP010001299.1_pt1 | contig 34467 bp, 56 predicted proteins | sample 3512351 | NCBI WGS metagenome assembly VFQP01 (sample SAMN10412372, study PRJNA504923) | tailings metagenome | isolation source: Relicate 1 Philex TSF1 revegetated site | place: Philippines: Tuba, Benguet | collected 2017-08-29
TGTGTGTGTGTGTGTGTGTGTGTGTGTGTGTGTGTGTGTGTGTGTGTGTGTGTGCAAAGTACCCCCACCCACCCAACACATACAGCAACACAAGGCCCACCCAGACGCCATTGTAGAGCTTGTGCCGCTGCGGGACGCCACTGGAGCACCATCTGGCATGTTTTCTACGTTGGGAAGAGATGGAGTGTTGTCGTTGTGGGACGTTGCCAGTGCAGCACCATGAGCCCGGGTGTAGTTTTCAGGCCCTACTATGATTTTCTGTCCCATCATTTCACCACAATCGTCATATAACGCTTCCACAAATCGTGATTCGTGATTGCTCGTGTGGCACTCTCCAGCACACCAACAGCAGACAATCAGCCTGGGTGCCCAGCCATCAACGCAAATACCGTTGCTCTTCACACTGCATTGTCACGTCCAGCCAGCAAGTTCACCCTCAGCAGCAACCATTGACATGTCGTAACCACCCTCGTAGGGGAGGGGTGCGTGTTTCTCTGTGATTGCTGTGGAGAATTGCAAGTCTCCTCCATGGACCGTCTGAAGGCCAGTTTGTCACGTAAATCCACTGAAGGAACAGACAAGGTACTGTGTACTAAAGGGCAGTGTGCGTAGGGCACTCATGAAGAGCACGATGAGTACTTGAAAACGTGTGCATCTTCTTGTCTTCCGTGTACCCAGGCGGAGAGCAACTTGAAACGACAAAAGGGAGAGGTACGGGGTTACGTGTGTGATATAATGTGAGGGATGCACAGTGCTTGCACGCAGTGGTTGCACACCACCAGGGAGCAAGCGAGCCATCAGCGAGTGGGCAAACCAGTTCAGTAGGCCGCACTGCAGAGGTACTACTGGTGTGGATATGTGTTTGTGTCATTGCAGATTGTCACTGAGATGTACACCCACACACAGCATTTGCAAGAGCTGCGCTTGTCCAAAGATGATGCAAAGAGCGCTCGCGCCGATCAGCCTTCATCCAAGGTGTGTTTTGTTGTGTAGTGTGGGTCTGTTTGGTATTCATGGTGATATGTACATCAAGGACACATTAGACAGCATGGCGTGTGTGCGATAACTCGTGCTGATCGAGGCAATGCCACCCATGCACACGCTAAACCCTACATGCCGCCATCATACAGGCAACAGACAAGCAGCGTGCCAATGATAGCAACTCTGTGCGTCAAATCATAACCACAACAAGTGGCAGTAGCAAACAGCAGCTCAACTATGCAACAGAGCGGGTCGTGGGGAATGGATCGTTTGGGGTGGTGTTTCAGGCCACATGCCTCGAAACGGGGGAAACGGTATGGGGTTGTGTGTGTCTATGGTGGGTGTTGATTCAAAAAGGGGGGTGTTGGGGAGTGCATGCACGTGGGCAACAGAAAGCAACCCGGAACTTGAGAAACACAGGACAGCGCTCTCCTTGCATCATGCACATCATCCCCACAGGTGGCCATTAAAAAGGTGTTGCAGGACAAGCGCTTCAAAAACCGTGAATTGCAGATTATGAAGATGCAAAACCACCCCAATGTTGTGCTGCTCAAGCACTACTTTTACACCACCACTGAAAAGGATGAGGTCTACCTCAATCTCGTGTTGGAATTCGTGCCAGACACTGTGTACCGCATCAGCAAGCACTACTTCAAAGCTGGTCAGCGCATGCCGTTGCTGCTGGTCAAGTTGTATACGTATCAGTTGTGTCGCTCATTGGCGTACATACACTCCATGGGTGTGTGCCATCGCGACATCAAGCCACAGGTGTGTTGTGTGTGGGGTGAAGGCGCATTGTTGTTGTATGCATGTATGCTATAACATGAGAGACCCGAGTGTGCTGTGGCATGTACACCTTGACACATGAGATGATGATGATGATGATGTGTGATGATCTGTGATGATGATATGATGTACACCCATCCCACACAGAACCTGTTGGTTAACACATCAACACATCAGCTCAAATTGTGCGATTTTGGGAGTGCTAAAATGTTGGTCAAGGGTGAGCCCAATATTAGCTACATCTGCAGTCGATATTACAGAGCACCAGAGCTCATCTTTGGTGCCACTGATTACACCACGGCCATTGATGTGTGGTCAGTTGGGTGTGTGATGGGGGAGATGCTGTTGGGACAGCCACTGTTTCCTGGGGAGAGTGGGGTTGATCAGCTTGTGGAGATTATCAAGGTGAGGAGGGATGGGAGACCCTTTGTGTGATTGTCATGATGGTAACCTTTTGATGATGATCATCATTTCATCATCGTGTTCTTGTAGTACTATCATGATCGTCTCATGATACTGATGATCACAATTGTACAGCCTTGTCTGTAGCGGCATCATCATTATCATCGTACCCAAACACACCCACACATATTTGTACTTCATACATGCACCCGCCCCCCAAAAAATAATAATACAGGTGTTGGGTACGCCCAGCCGGCAGCAGATACATGCCATGAACCCCAATTATACTGAATTCAAATTTCCACAAATTAAGGCCCACCCCTGGACAAAAGTGTTTAACAAAAAAATGCAACCAGATGCATTGGACTTGGTATGTTGTGTGGGTATTTGCAATGGGGTATTTTCAACGCCATGTAGTATTCTGCATGGGTTTTTATCTATTGGGTACTATTGATCCCTTTTCTATGTGTACATCTGCTTCTGTATGCGCCACACAATGATGTTCAAGGATGTCCCTCATCATATGTATTGTCCCATCCCATAACAGGTATCCAAGCTGCTCCAATACTCGCCAGTAGAGCGCACCACAGCCATTGAGGCAATGCAGCATCCATTTTTCGATGAACTGCGTGATCCTGCAACCCGCTTGCCCAATGGACGTGCCATGCCACCCCTGTTCAATTGGCAGCCAGAGGAGCTTGTGTACTTGTCCCCTGAAGTGCAAGCACGCATTTCACAGGGCACAGCAGCAGACGGGGGCTCAGGGAGCACATCAGCGCCCAAGCCAGAGTAAGGGTGTTGTTGGAAATCACACACCACCACATCCAGTGTAGTAATGAGCGTGATGCCATGCCGAGTGTGGCCCTGTGTTTCTTTCTTCCTTTTTGTTTCGCATCCATGTGTGTCTGTGTGTGGGTATCGTATCGTATGTTGTTTTGGTTTTGTGAGTCTGTTGCCCCGTAGTCCACGCCTGATGGTGTTCACATTGGTGTCCTTCACACTGCCTGCAGCGGAAAACCATCCTCTGTGTCTCTCTCAAAATGTGTGGTGTAACACAAAAATAGCGACAAACGCTTATTCTGACCCCTTTTCCAACACAACCTGCTCCCACAAGCCAGGTACAAGATCACCCAAAAAAGGGCTTGTTCACGATTGCGAGTGTGCTGCACGGCCAAGCCGCAACCCATAGTATCTAGCATTAACAACAAGTAGCAACTATGAAACCGGCATTGCAGTGGCTGGTCGTGGCGTGCTTGGGATGGACAGTCGTTGGGGCATATCAATCGTGCGCCCCAGCACGGTGTCTAAACCTATTGCCAGCAGCATGCTGCCCCGCATCTAACATCACCACACAACTGGATGCCAACTTTGAAGACACGGTATGGTGGATTTTTGACTGGGGTAGAGTGGCAGATCACCCAAGTGGTGGATGATACCCTGGACTGGAACCACACAGGCCACACTGCCACTGGAAATGCTGCAAGTCAATCCTCTCTACCGCACGTGCTCACCAAATTGCAGTGCTCTGGTGTATGGCAGCAACAGTAGCTACTTGGGCATGGTGCCGAGTACGTGATGGTGGTGGTCGGTGATCTGTGTTGGTGGCAATGTGTGTATGCACGGTCTATGTTACACCGGCGTTTTCCCCCTCCACCACAGCGTGCTTGAAGACCATCTCCATGTTTCCACAGGTATATAGTAATTTATAGTGATTGTACGGTGCACCATGTTGTGCGATTCACCCTGCGCCTCATCCTACTCTCTTTTCCCCCAATGCACCCCCCTGATGCACACACACAGCCGTTGATTCAAGTCATGGAGAGCTCCCCATCTCTCTGCCAGGCACAGTGTGCATTCGCAGCATACTCACAACAGCAAATAGTGGCCAACATCTCGCTCAATGGTGACTTTTCATTGCTCACCATCCCCACTGTGTGTCGCGATGCCATTGCTGAAAACAGCACACAATGCTCACCCAGCTGCAATGCGCTGCTGTCTGTGGTATGTGGTGGTGGGGTGGGTATGTGGTGGGATGGGTATGTGGTGGGTATTGTTTTGTGTGTACATTGGTTGTGTTTCTTGGTCAACGACAATTGTGCTGCATCTTGTACACCTCACATGTGCATCCCATACCCATGCATCACCCATACATCACCCATGCATCCCCTACACATGCATCACCCATGCATCCCCTACACATGTGCATCCCATACCCATGCATCCCCCACACAGGTGAGGTCACCAGATTGTCGTGGTAGGCTGGCACGTGTCCCCACGTTTGGCTTGGGACCTCAAATGTATGTGTGTGTGTGTGTTTCATATATGTGTGTGTCTTAGGACCTCAAATGTATATGTGTGTGTGTGTATACGTATGTGTGTGTGTATACGTGTGTGTGTTTCATATATATGTGTATATACGTACACGGTTATGTGTGTGTATATTAGTAATACGGTTGTGTACCGGCAGTGCACTGTTACTGCAATACGTGTGGTTGCTGCTTTTCACAACACACTCACTTTTTGTTACAACACATACCCCACTCTCTCACAAGCGCAACGTATACCAACTACCACTACCATTACCACTCACAGCGCACGGGCCTACAGTGCATGTGGCATTGATTTCACGGCCAGCCCATCTGTAGCCAGTCCTGGTACAGCAGACCTTGCATTCCTTGCCAACAGCGGCGTCATGCATCGAGTATGAATTACCATGTGAATCATGTATATCAATCATGTACATCAATCATGCATAGCAATGATGCATGGATATTTATGCTGCATATCAATGATGCATGGGTATTGCTATGGGTTACAATCATATGCGTGTAAGGCATATTTCGGTGTTTTGTTGTAGCGTACTCATGATTGACAACAACACACTCAACAGGCGTTGCTGGTGGTCTACCCTGTATTGGCGGTGACTGTGTTGTCTGCCATGCTGCTGTGAAGAGGGTTTTGTGTGTGTGTTTGCTGCGAATATGTTCTCTATGCAGTTTTATATATGCCCTATGTTTCTTCTTCATCATCAGCACCTAGTATTTGCAACCAGTAAATGAAATTGATTCTCGCGAATGCCAGCGTGTGCTGCGTGTTGGCAGCGTTTGGGGTTGGTAGCATCTTGCAAGACCGTTTTGAGATCACATCCCCAGCTGATGGCGTGCTTTCGATGCGAGATGCAGCCTTTATGGCATCGTATGGCATGTCTCCATACTCGGCAACGGGATTTCACCTGCCTCCACTCGTGTTTGCGGCGTGGAACTGGCTGATGAAGGTTGCTGCATTAGTGATGCCACCCCGAATTGCTGATGTGTTGCCAGGTTGGTGGTGCACAGGTTGGTGACTCACCTGCATGCCTCCTATGGCACCTACCCCTTATGATGTATCACACACAGCATTGGCTGCAGAGAGCATCGCCGCCCTGCTGCTCCACCGCCTGGCAATCACGATGCACACCCATCAACAGCACACCCCATCACCACGCACCGTCCTCGCCTTGTTTCTCTTCAACCCCTTGCAGTTATGCGCAGTGATGAGTGGGGCAGTGGGTGGGCAGATTGTGACTGCTGCGGTGCTTGGGGTGCTTGTTTGTGCAGGAAGCAGTCGTGGGCATCATGGCACAAGACAAGTCAAGGCATGGGCAACAGGGGTAGCTCTGGCGTTGGCTGTGTACGTCTTTCCATACAGTGTGACACTGTTGGTAGGTGGTGGGGGTTGCTGCTGTGGGATGGTACATGTGCCCATCCCTACATGATACAAGTGCCGATCCCTATATGATACATGTTCCAACACACATCCAACACAGCCATCAGTGGTGCTGATGCTGGTGCGAGATGTTGAAGACACTGACCACTGCCAGCGTGTTGACCAGGGTGTTGACCAGGATGTTGACCAGGGTGTTGACCAGGGTGTTGACCATGCATCAAAAGCAGCCTATACACTTGCACATGCATTACAAAACATACAACATCAATGGCGTCGTGTGATGGGGTTGCTGGGGGGGATGGTGTTGATGATGGTGGTGTTGGTGTTGATGTCTGATGTGTGCATGCTGCCCTATCACGGTGCGAGTGGGGTGATGATGAGGGTGGGGTGATGATGGGGGTGGGGTGATGATGGGGGCGGGGTGATGATCAAGGTGGGGCGGTGAGGGCTAGGTGTTGTATGTGGGGCAGTGTGGGGTGTTGATGAGATATTGCAGTGTCTTGCATCTGATACAAGTACAAGCAAGTGCATACAAGTACATACAAGTACAACAACCACCAAGCATGCTGTGTATCCTCCCCCCCTCTTCACAGCACATCAATGTCAGGGTGTGTTGGGTTGGCTGCAGCGTGTGCTGTTTCATACCGACATGTGTGATACTGAATATGCAGTGCACCAGCATATGAGTGAGCATGTTTCCTATTGGCCCATTGCTGTGTACGGGTTGTATTGGCAGGTGTGTTGACCATGTTGTTGACTGTTTTGTTGACCATGTTTTGTTGACCATGTTGCTCACGGTGTATACGTGCTGTGCATGTTCATGCATATATTGACTGCATAGATGTTCACTGTATCGAGTTTACGACTGTTTTGCTGTTGACCATATCAATACTTAACATACGCAACCAACCAAGCAACACACACAAACAAACACACAGGCCCCTTATTTGCAACCATCACTCTCCCCCCATTGGTACCTATTCACACAACTCTTTCAGCGGGATGCCCCTTTTTTCCACACAGCGCTCCTTTTACTCTCATGTGTATTTGCCATACCCCTTGTATTGCGATTGCATGCACAACCATTGCTGGCAGCATCACTTCAGCTGGGGGTGGTGACCATGTGTGTGATGTACCCCACTGCTGCTGATATTGCACGTGTATTGGTATGCTGATGTTGCTGTTGGTGGTGTTTTGGTGGTGTTGTGTTGTGTTGTGCATGATGTGGATAATGTTTAAGGTGTGTGTGTGTGACACATGTGCTCGGTGCTGTTGTGTCTTTGCGATGCCTTGCAATACTACACACACTACTGGGTCGTCTACCACTACTTGTCGTCTACCACTATTTGTCGTCTACCAATACCTGTCGTTTAACCACTACTTGTCGTTTAACCACTACTTGTCGTTTAACCACTACTTGTCGTTTAACCAACACCCCATCCCATACAACACCCTCTTCATCACCCCCCCCCATCCACAGGCACTGTGTTCCTGTTTCCCCCCTCTCATTTCCTCCTTGGGGGCCCCTTTACTTCTGCTCCTGGGTACCACAGCACTGCTGCTGCTCGCACTGGTACCCACCATGTGGCACGCATGGGTGATGGCAGCAAGTGCCAATGCCAATTACTTGTACAGCATGACTACAGCAGTGGGGGCGTGGCAGGGGGCGGTGGTGGTGCTGCTGCTGCGTGCTGCACTCGTGCATACACCCTCAGTAGGCGTACCCCAAACCCCCCAGTACCCCCCCACACCCCGGTGCCAAGGGGAAATAATGAACGAGGCAAAAAAGGAGAAGCAAAGAAGACGTGGGGGGGATGGGGCCGGAAATGCAGGGAGGGCAGAAGGGGATGAGGGGGGAGGAAATGAGAGGAAAAAGAAAAGAGGGAAAGGAGAGGGGGGATGATGTGGTTGCATGAAGGATTGGTCAATGCTTGTGGTCAACAGGTGCATGGTCAACAGGTGCACTGCTGGTCACAACAGACAACACGAACTTGCAAACACTGTGTTACAAATGACAATGACATATACTACAAATTGCAACGTATACAAAGTGCAACAGTAAAACAGTAAAACACGCATCTCCTGCTGCATTTCCTTGTCTTCATGTATACAATGTGCTTCCTCACATGTGCGTTGCAGCTTGCACAGACACCATGTTGCCCCGTCCTCCTGCTGCTCCACCCCGTGCTTTACTCCCATGTCCAGCACTGTGTGCACTATGCACGCCACTGTGGCTGTGGTTGTGGCTGTAGTTGTGCACCCCTCCACCCACTGCTGCACCATCCTCCACAAAGGGGTTGCCTCCCTTGGTGGTGGCATGACTGGGGTGAGTGGGAGCACCAACACCCCGGCCTGCTGCCCAGGGAAGCTCAGGTTGCGAGGCAAACACATCCAGTACTGATGCTGATGTATGTGTTGATACTGTTGTAGGTGTAGGTGTAGGTTCTGATGTGTGTGTGGGTACTGATGTATGTGTGGGTACTGATGTGTGTGTAGATAAAGTACCTGATGCATGTGTGGGTGCTGATGTGGGTGTCAGGTCGGGAAAGGCAGCCCATGTGGTTGAGGTGGTGTTACTGGGATGAGTGGTGTGCTGGGTAACACCATGGGAGGTGGGCCCAGCTGATACCTCGGGAGCGAGCAGGTCGAGCTGTGTGGGGGGTGGGGGGTGGGGATGGGGGCAAGATGTGTGGGTAGATGGTGGGTGGCGGTTGTGATGTATGGTACATTGGAATTCACAAGAAATGCAATACGTGATACATGCAATGATTGTGATACATGCAATGATTGTGATACATGAATGCACCTCTGCCATACAAGAGTATGGTGGCAGATACACAACCTCCCCTTGTTTTTCATACCACGGATGATTTCGTGGCACCCACTGCAGGGGACATGGACACCATTGCCACTGCTGAAACACCACCACTCTTGCTGTTGATAACACCACCACTGCTGCCACGACCACCACCACTGCTGTTGACAACACCATTGCCATCACCATTGCCCTGCATCATACCCAACTTTGCTTTGTATGCACTCATGGTCTTCAAGGGGGCCCATCCGTGGACCCCTGCGGGCCCTGTGCTCCTGGTCGCAGCCCCACCACCAGAAACACCACCACCGCTGCTGTTACTATTGTTGTTGTTGTTGTTGCCATGGGTGTTGACACTATCAGCAGCAGGGGATGTAGGTAGGCGTCCCTCAGCACGTAGGCGGGTGATGCGAGCACGTGTTGCAGCAACGGCATCTGCAGCAACTGCGTCAGGGAGGGGCCCTGTGTAGTCACTGTCATTCCTGCTGTTGTTGTCGTAGTTGTTGTTGTGCGTATTGGTGGTACGAGGGGAGGGTGTCGCTCGAGGGGAGGCCATGGTGTGGGTGGGTGTGTCATTTTCATGGTAGCTGCTTGTCATGTCGTTGTGAGTAGTGTCATGTGAGTAGTTGTTGCTGTTGTCATACATGCTGTTGCTGTTGTTGTTGTTGCCGCCACCTTGTATGCTTGTGAACTTGTTTTGCAATGCCTTTGCCTGTGTAGTGATGGGTGGGATGAGGGAGCAGTGTGGATGTGAAAAGAGAGTAATGCATGCATTGTGTGTGTGTGTGTGTGTGAGGGAGACTGTGTGAGTGCATGGGAGAGAGAAAGAGCGCAAGTGCACACACACGACGGTGCATCACAGGTATCAACATGTGCTTGGATATGGTGGGCATGCTTGCTCTTGTGTGTACATACATACACACACCACCCCTCCCCACACACCACGCCTTTCCACACCGATGACATCCCCTACATGACCCACAACCCCATCATACACACACACACATACACACACACACACACCACACATCACCTTGACACGTTCAGCACGCAGTCGTTCATGATCATGCAGCAGTGACAACAACGCAGCTGCACGATGGCGCACATTGACACCCCTATTGAGAGTACAGTGTGTGTGATGTGATGTACAGGGTGTGTGATGTGATGTGCAGGGTGTGTGGTGTGATGTACAGGGTGTGTGGTGTGATGTACAGGGTGTGTGGTGTGATGTACAGGGTGTGTTGTGTGATGTACATTCACATTCACCCTCGTGCAATATGAGAACATCATCACTCGCACATTACACTACCACACACAGTACACCACCATGCACACCACCGCACACCACCACATGCACCACGACATACTGGTCACGCCCATTGTCGTCCTTGTATACAAATTCACGTGCATTGTCAGCAATCAACTGTGACATGTTGACAATCTCAGACACCACAGTCTGCGGGTTGAAGAGGAGGTGGGGAGGTTGATGCAGATGTTGATGCAGAGGTTGATGTATCTTGACGTTGAGGTGCATATGCATCTGTATTCAAGTGCACCATGTGCGTGCACAAGTAAAGGCACCCCCCACCCCACACGCACCTCTGGCCCAGTGCGCAAGAGGTGTTCGAGGACCAACAAGGCCTTGTAGCAGTGACGCCACTTTTCACCACGTGCCTGCAAGCGTTTTCGCAGTACAGTAATCACCTCGTGAAGTGATTCGGGACTGGCGAAGGTGGCTGCTGTGACATCTAGGAGTATAGAGGATGGGGTGACAGGTTTTGTGGCGCTTCAACACGTTGCGTTTGTCTCACACACCCTGCAATAGCTTGCCGTGCGGGCCCCAGTGCTGCAAGTTGGTAGCTTCTTCGGTTGTGAGTTCGGCATTGCTTTTGTTCAACACAAATCCCTTGACTGTCCGTGCAGCCTTTTTCATGCTCTTTATGCTCGGCATATTGTGTTGTGTGCTGTTGCGTTGCAATTGATGTGTATATGATGTGATGAAGATGAAAACACCACCAAAAAGCAACAATACTCGTCTTCCTTGGGGTTTGCCTGCAACAGGTTTCACCTGCAACAACACCACACAAACTATGGCCCCACACACGCCACAACCCGCTCATTCCACAGCGCCTCTACAAACTCCATAGCAGCATCACCCTCCAGCTCCTTGGCAACCCCTTGTATACGCACATCCCCCACCCGCACCGGCCCACCCTTGAGCACTTGGAGCAACGGCTGCAGGTGTTTGGGCTCAAACACCAAATCACCACCATCGTCATCGTCATCTTCATCTTCGGAATCAAAGCCATCATCACTATCATCATCATCATTGTCGCTGTCATCTTGGATGCCACCACTGCTTGGTCCCGCCACTGCTATCAAGTTGGGTGGTGCATCATCTCCACCCTGTGTGGTGAGTTGGAATGTGTGTGTTGTACAGGACAGATGGTGTGGAGCACTGGCTCATGACAACACCATGTATGGTTATTGTGGCATTCCCCACATCAACTCACCTCACTGTCATCATCGCTTTCTTCTTCCTTGTTGTCCACATCCTCCTCCTCCACATCCTCCTCCTCAATGTCCACCTGCTCATCAGGATGGTGTTGACAATCATCGCCACGCTCGTGCGCATCCTCATCATCATGGTGATCCCATGCATCACCCATCATGTGTCGTGAGACGTCATTGCGCAAGCACGACAGCAAGCGCACACAGGGAGGACCTCCAGGTTCGGGATGGGCACAGGGGACGAGTCGTGTGAGGTGCACGTGAGGGGTGGTGATGGGTTGAACAAGGGCATCCACTGACTGCGGAGGGGGGCCCACATCCTGTAGTGACAATGGTTGGTAAGTGGTTGGTATGTACATGTGGAACAATACATCTATGGTTTGTGTTGTACAATATGCTGTACACCTTGTACCCATGCCACCTTGTACACACGCGCACCATACCTGATGGTCGAGTTGCATGACATGGGGTGGTGCACGATGCCGCCAAAAATCAAACGCCAACGCATCTGCTGCCATATCCAGCAGCTCGGGAGATTGTTCAATTGTATCTGCAAGTGCACGTAACCCTGCTGCCAATGACACTGCTGCATATGCTGCACCCTTGCTAGGCATGGGGGATTTGTTTGGCGTGCCTAATGCTGTACCTGAGGGTGTACCATTGCTGACATCATGCGTATCATCATTGTCTGCACGTGGTCGCTTGGGTGCACGTTGCTTGGAGGATGGTTTTGGTGTGGAAGGAGCACGAGGGTGTTGTTGAGGTGCTTGCAGGGAGGCCTGAGGTGTGGGGGTGTACAATGAGTGTGTACAATGGTGTGTACATTGCCGTGTATCTACTCAACACATGCACCTTCACACACACAAAAACACCCCCCCCCACACACACACACATCCACACCTACACACCTGTAACCCAGTGGAGTAGACAAATCCAACAGGCAGCCCCTTGCGCAAAGCCATGGGAAGCACCATGGGGGTGGATGCCATCCCCCTTGCGACATTATCACTCATGCACTGTAACAGTGTACTCGTCAATGTTGCATAATTCCATCGCTGATAGGCACTCAACGTCAAATGACTACTACCTTGCCCTTGCGTCACCTGCTGCTTGCCTTTGTTGTTTTTCTTCCCCTTGTTTTTCTTCGCAACATCCCCCTCCAATGCACGTGCCTGGTGCACCGTCCCCCGTGGCATGTACAACACATCCCCCACCTGCAGCGTCACATCCAGCAGTGGTGTCTCTGGTAAATCACGTTCACTCAAATCGGCAGATGACTTGGTGGTGAGGGGCCCTGCGGGCCCCCCGACATCCCCACCATACACAGCCCATCGCTTGGCGCCATGGGTTTGGCAGACAAAGACGTCCACATCGTCGTAATGTGGCGCAAGCCCCTGTGTGCCCGGTGGGGTGATGTAGGAATTGCACCCCACCAAGCATCCCAGCTGCGACTCGAGGGCAGCGACTATGCGATGGATGCTGCCATCCCATCGCTGTGGTTGGTGCACTTGCAGTGTGCAGCCGAGGTCATGGTAGAGATGCTGCAATTCTGCACTGTGCACATCTTGCTCCCCGTTGAGTGTCTCTCGTGTGCCATCGACATAGCGTGCTGCGTTGACATCCACACCCCACTGCATGGCGTCGTCCATTTCTGTGCGTTGGTGTGTGGGTCGTCGGTGCGATTGTCACTTGTGTGCTGTTGTTCAACCGCATGAGCGTACCCTCAGCGGTTGATGAAACATGAACAAGCGCGTCAAAGTTGCAAAGGCCCTTGAAAAACGCAGCTCGGTCATCCGTAGCACGATATACACATGGCTTTTGTTCAAACACCGACCCCCAAAACTCGCTGGCCTGTGACGACAGCTCGATGTTTGGGTGTATGAGTGTTGGGGACACTGCGTGCAGGCTGTGACCCGACTGGCTGGTTTTTGATGTGTCGTTCTTTGGTGACCATGCGCAAGCATGTTTATGCAGCGCAAGAACATGCCATCGAGTGTATATATCTTTACGTACATTGGAGGTTAGAAACGCAATGGGGTCTGCATCAATGAGGGACGTTTTGGACTTTTTAGACATGCTGTTGATGGGTTGGCGGCTGTTTGGCCACGCGTTGACCAAATATGTCGGCAAACAATACGGTTGTTCACAATAGGTTAGTTTGCATAGTAGTTAGGTCCACGAAATATATAATAAAAAGACCAGGAGAAAAAAACACCACCCCAAAATCATCGTAGTCTCGACCCCGCTGCTGCTGCCAAGGTGGGTGCATCAATGGCATCCACAAACGACACCCGTGATGGCAACACTGGCAAACTCGTACCTGGTGCAAGTGCTTGACTGCATGCCGCATCAGCCTGTGTTGTTTAGTGACACAATGTGTCTGTTGCAAGTAGCTCGTACAACACGTCACAGAACACACATACAACCTCAGTGTATATACACCTTGTACACACCCCTGTGATAACAACACACATACATGTAGTTTTAGGGCATCCACCAGGACGTCACACAGGCCATTGCATGTCCCCAGTATGGTGCCGTTATATACAACAACACCAGCAGTACAGTCCCGGGTGCATAATCGGGGGTCATCTAGGTGTGTGGCGTTGAATGCCGTCATCCACACTGCCACAGTCACATCTGGGAGTATGTTTGTGGTGGTTGTGTATGGCGCAAACGTGTGTTGCCAGAAAGAACAACCATGCATCATACACAATATACACCAATACACATTGTACACACACCACATACCTTCGCTGCGAAATTGACGAAGGGCATTCACAGGTAGCATGCGCAACCATGTTGCAGCACGTCCAGACAGTGCTGTGATGTTGGTGGATTGCTGTGCTGCATACATGCATGTACACACATGTGTGCATACACACAAATAAATCATCGCCAATCAAACCCATGCACAGAGATATCATCTAAAGCAAGAAATCACACACCCCTACCATAGGCAGTGCCTCGGGCATAGGGTGGGTATGTCACAGACCCAAGAAGCGCATGTTGTGGTTCATACCAGTAACGCCACTCATGATTAGGGTCGGATACAATTTGATTGTTGACGAAAAAACACCCAATGTAATCTGTATGAAGTGAGTTATTGTTTTTGTGGTTGCACACACTTTGAGCACACACATGGAAATACGAGCTACAACACAGCAGGGCAATAATGGCGTGCATGCACCACCAACATGCCCCCCAACGCCCCCAACAAACCACACCACCACCTACCACGTGCTGTGGATTGCCACTGGCTCACTGCCACTGGTAGGGCGGTGGGCCGCACATACACGTCTGTGTGTTTGTTTGTTTGTTTGTTTGTGTATGTGTACCCACAACAACAATTACCAATATAGTAAACCCACCATCATCAACTTTGAGAATGTACTGGGGCTTGCATCTGCGACTGACTGAACGGAACATGAGCAATGTTTTTCGTGTCAGTGTATCGTACGACTCTTCGTGTCGCAGTGCCCAAAACCCACCATAGCGTGTGGCTTCCTGTTCTACCAGTGCCTGCGCAGTGGCATTGTTGGAAAAGCCAATGACCCAGCGTATGAGAACACCATGCGTGCTAAACAATCTGTGTTTTTGGGGGTGTGTCTTGGTGGGTGGATGGAAACGCCTGGGGGAAGCACAGGTGTGTCCCAAAATCATACGTGTCTAATGCTTCTTGTGTGGGGGGAAACCAGGTGCTGCGCAGCACGTCTCTTCGTGCCCGGTTGTTGTGGCTGGTCTGTGAGCGCAGGGTTGGTGGTGTGTGGACGGTGGCAACACCATGATGGTCTTCACCACACACCTGCACGCCGATAAATGCATGAAAACGGCCACCGGGGCATGTTGGAGGTGCTAACAGTGCGTGTGTGGTGTGTGCTAGCAAAATGCAAGCAAGGATGTGCACGAGGATGTGCATGTTGTTGTCTAGTTTTGGTTGGTTGATGTGATTTGCGCCGCCAACATTGGAGATTTTGACCAGCAAGTATTGCGTAAACGTACGTGTATGTATATAAAGAGATTTGGGTGGTTGTGCTGTGTGTTGGCGATGATCATTTGTCAGAATGGCAAGAATTATTGATGTGCTTGGTACTCACGCACACCAACTAGGTGAAATGTACTTTGCTGCTACTATTGGCTAGCAAGAGTATTTTTGTGATGCTTTTGTATTTTGGGAGAGGGCACCTGTGAGAAGCTTGCGAGGCGCACCAAAGGTGCACCACAACCAAACAATTCCACACAACAAACAACACCACACAAGCTTCACACCCCTCACACCTCTACTCCGTCGCCTGTGTCGCCCGTCTGTCGTCAGCCAGCTTTTGGTGGTGGTGTCAGTTTCCAGTGTGGAATCCACCTGGGCATTCATGACCCCAGAAAACCTGGTTGGTGCACTTTGCGCCATTCCTTTGTACAAACTGCACACCATCATTCATTGATCAATACCATGACCAATGCCCAATACCACACCATCCGTACACTCGCTGTTATATACGATAGTGTCCCTTGCCTGACGCATTACTCTTTCGCATAGTTGGTGCCCGTGTGCAATCATGGATCAATCTTGGGACATGGACATGCTCTATAGGAACACGACAAGGGTACGTTGTGGTTGTTTTGCAACTACATGGTGGCATCAAGCTTCAGCAGCTACTACGAATCCACGCGGTCGAAGGTCCGTTCACACTCGCCTCGTTCCCCCCCCCACACAGCGTTCCTCATTTACCTCCTCGTGCAGCAGCAGCAATGTATCCACTTCATGCAACACACAGCACATTCCATCTCCAATCCGGGTCATCCTCGACACAAACGTCACATTAAACTGCATCGCGTTCCGCGGCCAGCGCATCCGCCCGTTGGTGGAGGACCTTGAATCAGGCCACATTGTTGCCCACACGTCTGACATGCTCCGAGCAGAGCTTGCAGAAGTGCTCAACTACCCGCGTCTGCGCCGCTTTCTCCCAACCCAGCAGCAGCGAGACGCCGCACTTGCCCAGTATGATCGCTGGACGTCCCATTCCCGGAACAAGCTCCCCTCAGACATGACCCGATGGCACACCTGTGCCCTGCCCCGTGTCAAGGATGCCAACGATCAGCACTTGCTGGATTTAGCGCTTCAGCAGGGGGTACAGTACCTGGTCACCAAAGACCGAGAGTTGCTCAAGTGTGCGCAATACGTGGAGGGCGTGTTTAGCATCCTTACACCCAATGATTTCATGTACATGCTCCACCCGGAGCTTGTGCCGGCAGACATGGGGGGGATGCACAAGCAGGGGGGGCGCCCACGTGGTGGGTATGGGGGGGGTCAGCAGCAAAGGGAACAATGGGGGAATACTATGCCTCCTTTGAATTATGCCAACAGCACATGGTGCAATGGGTTTTCGGTGCAGACAAATGTGCTTGGGACCCCCTCACCCGCTCATGCCCGCTCCTCACTGTCAACCCCACCCGATCAGCATGTCAATGGCAATGGCACCACAATGTCCTCTGCAATGTCCACGACAATGCCCTCTGCAGTGTCCTCTGCAATGATGCCCATCTCAATGCCCATGTCAATGCCTGCGGCAACCCCACCTGCAATGCCCAGTAATAACGACATGGTTTTGTTGCAGTACATTCAGCAGCAATGCTTGGAGAATCAGCGGGAACAGCAACGGTTACAGCAAGAGCAACGGTACCTTGAGCAGCTTTTGGTGCAGCAGCAGCAGCAGCATCCCTTTTTGATGCAGCAACTGCAGTATGACGGCAACACCACCGTGCCATCGGTGCAGCAGCAACATGACATGACAGGAGGGTCCATGGGTCCCACACAGCCGTCTGCAACACAGCCATTGACCACGTCAGACGATGGTTTGGAGCAGCATGTCACACCCCTCACCCTGCAGGCTGCATTGGCGCAGTACCTGTCTGTGTTCTAAAGAGAGCACGTTTTTTTGTATCGCACATTGGGGTTGTCTTGGAGGGTGTATGCATAACACTATTTCCTCAGCTTTAACATTTCTGTCTCCTCCTTTTGCACATCATTGACATCGACGTTTTTTTTGACAAGCATGAGTACTGATCAACGTGTGTGTTTTTATTTTCACGAGTTCATTAACATATTCATAATATGTAACTACATAACAGCTATACAAATTGACACCAACATCCTTCTTACAACAGTGATTATGGCCTTTCCTCATTGCCTTGCCCTTTATTTCCTGTGCATCTTCGCTGTGCTCCCATCTTCATCTGCTGTCAAGTTTCTGCTCATCAGCGGCCTGTCTGAATGTGTTACGCAGGATGTACCGACGGGGGTAAATCAGGTTGTGTTTTTGGAACAATTTGGTGCCAATTACAGCCAGACATGTTTGGATGGAATCAGTTTGATGGAAACAACAAACTCCTCCTCACCCAGGTCTCAGGGGGCATTCAGATTACATCCTTGCGTCAAGACAGCGATCCAGCAGTCAATGTCAACGTATGTAGACAAAGGAATGTTGGAAACACGGTGATCATCATCGTTCACTTCCCACCACCACCCACGCAGATATTCGACCCAGAAGGCAACATTGTGTGGACTCACACCGTCAAGCACGAGGTGGAGTTTGTGTTTTCGCCACAGATAAGCGGTCGCTATCGTATATGGTAGGAAGCGTGGGGGGGGGCTGACTCGGTGTATTGTTTTTTCCATGCCACATGAAACAACACTCACACAACAGCACCTGAACACAACAGCACACAACAGCACCCTCACAGAATAACCACCGCCATCTCATCACACAGCTTAAAGAACCAGCGATGGTCGGTCAACGTAGAAATAGTGTATATTGATTTTGATAGGAGCAGATTTACAGAGCAACGTGCAGTCAGACGCCCCTCTGGCTTAGGGGATGATCGGTACGTGTGGGTAACCTGTGTGTTACGCTTGGCACACTTGCACATGTACACATGTACACCCCATAGTAGCAAGATCATCATCACCCATCAACAACCGTACAGCACTGAGGCTGCGTCATCCAAAGATATACTACAAGTGCAGCGTAGTTTGGTAGAGCTGGCAGAAAAGCTGGATGTGCTTGTGGGGGAGCAGCGCATGATACGTCACCGATATGAATGGCAACTACAACACGCGGTATGTTGTTGGTTTTGGATGTGTACTTGTGGATGCACTGCGCATGTGTATGTGGGTGCACTGTGCATGTGTACGAGTGTATGCACTGCAATACATGAAAGAGTCCCCACAAAACACCTCCGTTTACTCAGGTACACACACGTTCACGAACGTTGTTGTGTGCCTTGATAGAGGTTGGCGTGCTAGTGGGCGCAGCAGCATTGCAGGTGCTTGCCATACGGCACATGTTTGGAGATGGCTCTGGTGGACGTCGTGTGCCAGGCAATCGCATCATCAAGGGGCTCATGGATGGGGGCAGCAACTTGCCTCTGGCAGCACGACGCACCCGCCTTGATCGCTTGTGAGGGTTTTTTCCCTTTTTTGTATTCATTAATTTGTGTAGTTTATTCATTCAATTGCTTTAGTCTACTCGCTCTAGATACCACTTTCTTAACAAACAACTTGTAGGTGGCTGTTGTTGTGATTGTGCATCCAGATCTTAAGCCCAGTATCCAAATGAACACAACAGACACCCCCCCCAACCAAACCTTATACGTAAGCAACTTGTACGAAAAGTTGAAAAAAGAAGAGCTGAAAAAGGTGCTCTATGCGTGCTTCTCTCCGCATGGCAAAGTCATCGACGTGGTGGCTGTCAAATCCTTTCGCCTGCGTGGCCAAGCATGGGTCGTATTTGACGAGGTTGCATCAGCAGCAGAGGCATTGAGAGCATTGCAAGGATTCCCACTGTATGACAAACCAATGCGCATTCAGTATGCACGTGGCAAGAGTGATGCCGTTGCCAAGGTATATGGGTTGTTGGGGTACACAACGCGCACCATGTGGATGCACAACATGTACCAGAAAAACGACAACAACCATCACATCGTTTCCAGGCGGACGGGACCTACAGACCAAGGGACCCCAAGGCATCAGCAGCACACAACGCAGCAGCACGAGACGCATTGCAAAAGCGTGGCGCAGAACGTCGCACAGGCATGCCACCCACCACCGTGGTCCCCCAGGCACCCGTCGGTGGATTTGTGTCGGGCGTCGATGGGGCCCCCGCCACCACCCTCGTCTCTACAGGCAACACCCAGCCAAACAAGATTTTGTTTGTGCAAAACCTCCCAGAGGCCACCAATTCCAACATGGTTACCATGCTGTTTCAGCAGTTTGCTGGGTTCAAGGAAGTGCGCATGGTGGAGGCTCGGCCGGGGATCGCATTTGTCGAGTTTGAGAACGAAACACAGTCGGGGGTGGCGCTGTCGAGTTTGCAGGATTTCAAGATTACACCTACCCATCCAATGCACATTTCCTATGCAAAACAGTAGGAGGATTGGTGTGGTGGTGATGATGGTGCATGTGACGGTGTGTGATTAGATGATGATGACGTTTTGCTAGCAATGATGGTGTGTGTGTGTGTGTACATTATGGTTGTTCAACAGCAACCGTATAGAAACCCCCATCGCCTTGCACATTGCGATGTAGCCATTGGTAACCAACATCATAGTGACTGCTCTCATTGTTACCCATCGTACGAGAAAGCGCACCACAGCATGTATCTGCAGCATCTGCGCTCTCACGACCTTTCAACACACACCAAACACACAACCAAACACACAACATACTATTCTCCACACACTTGCTCTCACTCACTCTTTTCCCCACTTCACATGGGCGACACTACCACAACAACTTATCTACACCCATGCAATGTGGCGCCAGCTGTCACCAGCATACACAGCCTTGTCCCCAAGCTCCTCCTCGATACGCAGCAGCTGGTTGTACTTGGCATTGCGCTCGCTGCGGCATGGTGCCCCCGTCTTGATCTGTCCAGTGGACAACCCCACAGCCAAGTCTGCAATAAAGGTGTCCTCTGTCTCACCAGAGCGATGGCTTGTCATCACACCCCACCCTGCAGCCTTGGCCATGCCCACAGCCTCAATTGATTCAGAGATGGTGCCAATTTGGTTGACCTTGAGGAGCAGTGCATTGCATGTCTTTTCCTCAATGGCACGCTTGACACGTTTGGGGTTGGTCACCAGCAGGTCGTCACCAACCACCTGGCACACACCCTCTGCTGTGAACGCCTCGGTGTTTTCCCAATCATCCTGATCAAAGGGATCTTCAATGGTGATGACGGGGTAGTTGGCAACAAATTTGTTGTAGACCTCGCGGAGTTGGGGGCCGGTGAGTTTTTGGGAGCCGTCGTTGTTTTCCACCTTCCAGTTGAGGTCGTAGATTTTGGTCTTTTCGTCGTAAAACTCTGAAGCGGCAACATCCATGCCCAGCTTGACCTTGCCTTCATACCCGGCCAACTGTGTGGGGTTTTTTTGGGGGGGGGTGGTGTTCATTTCAAGTAATGAAATGTGCAGTATGTATGCCAATATGAACAATATGTGTGGACATACATGACACACGCCTCCGTCAATACACCACCACCACCACACAACCCCCATCACAACCACACACCTTGATTGCCTCATTCACCAGCTCAAGCCCCTCCTCATTGGATGCAATGTTGGGAGCAAAACCACCCTCATCACCCACATTGCAGGCATCCTGACCATACTTTTTCTTGATGAGTGACTTCAAGTTGTGAAACACCTCTGATGCCATTTTCATAGCCTCTGCAAAGGTCTTGGCACCCACTGGCACACAGAAGAATTCCTATGTGTCAAAATAAGGGGGGGATCGTGTGAGGGAGTGTGTGTGTGTGTATATATGAGGAGCAATCACATATGCAAAAACATGATCAAACCACATGTGCACCGTAGCACATATACACACACCATATATACAGAGCACCAATATACACAACACATTCCACTACTCACCTGCATGGCCAGGGCATTGCCAGCATGAGAGCCACCGTTGATTACGTTCAACATGGGCACAGGCAGCACAAGCTTGGTGTTGCCAGCCAGGTCGGCAATGTGCTTGTACAGGGGCACATCCTTTTCAGCAGCACCAGCCTTGCACACGGCCATGGACACAGCGAGGATGGCATTGGCACCCAGGTTGCCCTTGTTTTCGGTGCCATCCAATTCCTTCATCTTGTTGTCAATATCAAGCTGCTTGGTGGGGTCCATACCAATCAAAGCAGGTGCAATGACCTTGTTCAAATTTTCAACTGCCTTAAGCACACCCTTTCCCATGTAGTCCTTGCCACCATCACGCAGCTCGACAGCCTCGTGGATGCCGGTGGATGCACCGGATGGGACAGCTGCGGTAAAGGTGCCCCTGTAGGTGGTGACATCGCACTCGACAGTGGGGTTGCCACGAGAGTCGTAGATTTGGCGACCCACAATCTTGGTGATGGCAGAGGGTGCCATTTTCTTAAACACGTCAGCCTGGTCACAGGGGGGAATGGGGGGAACCATGCAGTCAGTCAGGCATGCAGGATATATTACACAGAGCAGGATATCAACTGGCTTCTCTAGCCCATCACGGCATCAAAACTAATCACATCAATCCCTGTCGTTCAACAAGGCCCAACCCCACACGCCAACCCTACTAGGTCAATCTAAGCCCAATGCCCTACACGCTGCCTCGACGCACATACCATAAAGCTCATCGGCTCGGATGGCTTGGCCTTGACGGTCTGGTTGACAGCATCCTCAATCTTCCTGGAGAGCTGGTGCTCGTCAATAAACTCTTGCACAGACATGATGACGGCGAGTGTTCGTGTGCGGTTGTGGACGATGTGTGGATGATGTGTGGATGTATTTGTATCTGTATTAGTGTGCACAAGGGGGAATCAAAAAACTTTGGAGAGGGTTCATGATGGATACCCATTACACCTGTCGCACACCATCGCGCAAGTACAATCAAATTGCAGGTCTATTGTACAAACACAGGCATGTGCCTGCTACCAAGTATACAGGAGAATATACAGTCAACTATGATGATACATATGATACAAGAGCAATCACATATGATCCACCACCTTGGTCCCACCACCCCTGCCCTGTAGACGCACATCGTCAGACACCATCACCACTCGCGCAGCTGGTGTAAGACCCTCTGTTGTGTCCCCACCGTTGCCCACAAGCGCCTCCAATTGGCTCAACGACAAACGGTGTGTGATGCGCTTGGCATCCTGTATGGCATGCGTGCCACCAATGGCAACCGAAAAAGAAATCAACATGGCAAGCACGGGTGTGAGTGTGGTGCTCGGTTGGGAGTTGTCTGCCTGGGACGCACCAAGCAGCCAGGGCCGTTGGGCTAGCACGCCCAGCAGGCGCAGCGTGGGTGCAAGATTGCCAGGGGTGGTGAGGCGGTGGAGCACACGGGGGATTATGGCCACGCGTTGTTGGGGTGATTGTCCCAGACCCATAATCATGAGGGGTGGGAGAATGCCGTAGAGCAGGACCATGCCATATGCGCCACAGGCCTGGATGTGGTGATTTGTGTTGGGATGGATGATGTCTTAGTGGGGTCTCTCTGGTCAATCATACATATATCCTAAATTTCCCCATACACACACATTACCTGCAGGATGTCAAAGAACGAAGCGGGATGGGACAGGGCCATACATGCAGCAGGAATCAAGGTGATTGCATACACTGCTGCCATGGAGGGGGTGCTGGATGGCTGCGATGGTTGATTGGATGCAAGCAAGAGGGGGAGCTCTGTCTTGGCAGTCTCTGTGATGCCTGTTGTGCGAGGAGGGGAATGTGGAACAAGGCGTGTTGGCCATGATGATCATCATGCTGCTCCTCCACACAGCACTGAAGATAGTTGTCCCCCCCCCGCACAAAACACACCAAGTGTAATGCCAATGAAGGAAGTGACCACAGCAAGCAGGGAAAATGCTTCCACAGCCATGCCAACCCCATCCCCCGCAGCGTTGACCAGTGCCATCAACGGATCCCCCACTGCCCCACCCGACACCCCCAACACCAATGTGTTCCATGACAAAAACATGCCCAGGGGCAACACACTGCCAACAACGAGGGCAGTACGTACAGCAGGGCGATCATGCCCAAGGAGCATGCACAGGACGGGGATGAGGTCATGATATACCAGGGTAAGAAAGACAATGGGAAAGGCAGAGGAGAGGGACGACCAATCAGTGGGTTGGGTGAGCAAGGCATCCAGGGATACCATGCCGCCGCCAGCCGCAAGGATTGTGAAAAAGAGCACCAGCAGGAGGGCTGTCAATGCGCGATTGACCCCATCGGCAGCGTTGGGGCCTCCTGTTGCAAGGAGGATGCCAACTGCAGCGACAGAGATGAGCATGCCCGCATCCACTGGGAGACTGTTGTGGTTAATGGGGGTGTTTACGATGACCATGATGACCATGAAGTTCATAATCACCACCACCACAATACAATACCTGTCCAACGATAGATGATGCAATGCCTCACCAGCCCTGCTGATGTAGGCTACAAGCAATCCATACGCAAGCATCATGTATGTGACTGTCACGAGGTTGCTGCCTGCAGAGCCCAATGTGGCTTCTGCCATTTGCCGCAATGTGGTCACACGTGGTGGGGATGCCCCACCAGAGGCAGAGTCACGTTCATGCACAGCAATATTGACCTCGGCAATGAGCATCGCTTCGCCCAGCAGTGCCACCCAACACGATAACAGCACAAGACTCGAGGCCCCCGCACCCAAGGGTGCTGTGGCAGAGGGCAGGGCAAGCATGCCCGCACCGACAGTGGACCCCGTGATGAGCGCACTGGCACCCAGGATGCTCGACACAGAAGGGGTCGGTCGAGGGTGTGTGGACGAGGAGGAGGAACTGCCCAGGACACATTGTGGTGGGATGGAGACGGGCAAGTTTCTAGGGTTTTGTCGTTGTACATGTGGTCGCTGCTGAGTAAAGGCACACAAGTTGGTGGCGCGTTGTTGAGGACAAAAGCAGCTGGGGCATTGTGGTGACAGCAATCGAGGATGGGTGTGCACGAGCATGGGGCGCTGCGGGAATTGCGGGTTGTAGCGGGTTGTACTGGAATAGGCACGTGTTTCAAGATGAGGGTGTGAGAAATGAGGAATAGTGACGCGCTACAGATTGATGTGCACAATGTAGGAGAGTAATGTGTGGTACTATTGTGGTTGTGTTGGGCAGGTATCTGCCTGGTGTATGCCAATAAAATGTAAGTGAATGTGAGTGAGTGTGAAAGAAAAAACTCTTTGCATGTTGTTGAGAGATCGCACAGGTCCTACTGGAGTGCAACAGAGACTCACAGTGCACTGTTGGGCATCACTGCCATGCATCACTTCTGCTCACATACCTGCAGTAGTAAGTGGTAGGTTTCCCCTGACCCTCAAAGTTCTGGCGCCCCAAATAAGAGTGACAAATGACAAAAGTGACCCAGTGACCCAAACCATTCTTTTCCATCAGTGTCTCAACATCTGTACTATTCCCACCTATATAACTCACCTGCAACCCAATGCAGCTCTTCCAGCTCTCGTTATCCCGGGCGATGCCCATCACCACACGACCTGCTGCACCAGTCAGACGCCTCGGTGCCCCTGTGTGCGTGTCGAGCATCACGAACAAACAATCAGCACAACCTGCCGAGGCCATCAAGCCCCTCGTCAACCCAGTCGGCCAGATGAGCCGCAGATCTACACTGACGTTTTCCGTAGCAGTGCTGGCAAACCTCGTGAGCGGCGTAAACCAAGCACAAGGTACCACATAATACAACTAGGGACAACTATGGTCACTATGTGGGCGTACAGCCCCAACATACCCATCACCCAAACTGCATCACACACCATAGCCTATATCACACACCATAGCCTATATCACACACCATAGCCTAAACATCACACCCAAACCACATCACACACCATAGCCTATGATGCCGCACGCGTGCAAGTGGTCAAAGACATGTATGCAGCATTCACAAAAGGTGACATTGCATTTATCCTGGACCAGCTGGACAACAAGATCAAGTGGACGAGCATGGTATGTGCGTAGGGAGAGAGCAACAGCTGGGGGTACCTTGGTAGACACTTTTCCCTTCCCAACAGTTCAACGGCACACCCTACACCTGGAAGGGCAAGGACGGTGTGCAAACGTTTTTCAAGGAAGTGCTCACCAACGCCGAAATTACCAAATTTCAGCCGATCAAATTTTTCACTGACGATGATGGGGATGAGGTGGCAACATTGGTGTCAGTGACACTCAAGGGCAATGAGAATGGACTTGTGGAGAGCTACGATATTGTGCATGTTTTCACGTTTGATGAGAGGGGAAAAGTGCTTGCGTTTTATGAGCTGAGCAACACAGCCGCTTACGCGCGACTGATCGGCAATCGGGCTCCAAAGTTTATCTAATGGCAGGGAGGAGGCAGGTGCGAGACAGGAGCTGCTGTTCTGCTTTTGATGATGTCGTTCTGCTGTTGAGACGATGACAATTGCGTGCTTCGAGGTTCTTTGTAACACGTGCTTCGGCAAAGCACATTGCAGTGCGGAGAGGGGACAAGCAAGGTTTTTCCTTTCATGCAAATTACCGCGTGTGATCTCACAAGACACTACAATGAGGACAACAAACAACAGCTTGTAAACTGCTTGAAAACGCAACAGCCTGAAAACGAAGCAAACAACGGCAGAGCCCGTGCGCCCTTGCAGAAACACATTCACTTCAACTCACGGGTCGTTTGAGTATCATGGGAGGCGCCTGTTGCGCTCCCCACGTGGGCCCCACTTGCGCTCCCCATGTGGGCACCAGTTGCGGTCGTTGTCGTACCGGCAGTAGCACCCGTCATACCAGTCGCACCACCCTCAACGATGCGCTCAGTGGTGCCCATATGCTCCACACGAGTTGGAAGTTGACGCTCCCCCACCTGTTGTGTTTCCACAACATATTGCTTCTCAACAGGGTGATGCTCCTTGATGAGGGTGACATTCTCTTTCACCACCGTCTGTTCTTCAACTGCAGTGAATTGTTGACCAGCCATCTTGGCGCCCTCATCGGAGCTGCTAGAACTGGACGAGTCCTTGCGTGCCATGCCAGTGGTGCCCATGCCGGTGGTGCCCATGCCAGTGGTGCCATGGGCCGTGGTCGCATGATGGCCAGGCAGGTGCATTGCCTCTTTAATCTTTTCGCCAGTGGTCTGGTGCGTGGTGGGAGTCACACCCGTCGTGGGGGATGTGGTGCCCATTGTAGCGGGGGTCCCGGTGGTGTGGGTTCCAGTGGTGTGGGTCCCCGTGTGCATACCCGTGCCAGTGGTGGTGGTGTGCTCACCAGTGAGCTTGTCCTGTGCGTTGGGTGAATGCGTGATCAAGGGGATCAGATCAGGTTGCGATGCCACACACGCTTTTGCAGACACAACATATGGACACCAGCACCACACCCAGCACCACACCCATACACACACCCAGTCACTGCACAGAGGACCCCTACACATTACAATGCCACAATGCGTGATGATCATCATCCACCACCAATCCCACCCAAAAACAACGTGCAGCCTCAGCCACTTCATCCCGACACACCAAGCACAACATCACACCCGCAAAACCACTACATACTTTGATCTTGTGCACGATGTTCGACATGGTTGCTGATGGGGATGGGAGTATTGGGGATGGGAGTGTGCTGTGCTTGCTGCTGGCCTCTTCTGCCTGGGACGACTGCAATCGGAGCTCGGTAGTGTTGCTGTTGCTTTGAAAAGTGAAGCAACGAACGCAGGAATGAAATTTTGGTAGTTGCTGTCCTGCAGGACCTCCGGCGGGGTGGGGTGGGGGAAAACACCACATACCACACACACAAATGTTCACCACAATAAGCCGGCTGGCAAATGGAAACCATGCTACATCACAGCACCAGACGCACACCAACTTCACCTTACCACGTTGCCCAACCGCCCCCGGATGTTGTTGTTTGGCATGCATATCGTTACCAAATAATCATAATATACTACAAGGGAGGAGCGCACATCAAACTGCAATATATATACGTACACATCACCCCGGTCAAAACCATCTTGTGAACCACAGACAACCACACTACAACACCGCTACGCCCTCCAGCAAGGGCGCCTGGATGTCCCCAACCGCACCGCCAGCCACAATAAACTGCCCTGCTGATCGAGATCTCCCCACCTGTCGTGCTGCCTTGCTCCCCACGCATATGAGCATCGTCCGTGCCTGGTTGCGTGCCCTCCACCAACGCAGCGCCACAAAGGCAATCAGTGCGATCAGGAACAACCCCACACCCACCATGCGCAGCTGCTGTCCGTGCTTGACATAGAATGGTGGGTACTTGGCATGCCCCATAACCTCAATATCGGCATAATCACTGTAGCTCGTGGTTGGTGGGATGTCGGAATGCATGGGACACTTGCTTGTTTTTTGTGTGTGTGTTGCAGGGGTGGTCGTGGATGGGCTGTGATCGGTTATGTCACAGTTGTGTCACAGTTATGCCACTGCGCGTTGACTGCGGTCGAGAAACAGGAGGCGGATGGCCGATTACTGTCGTCCAAGGTTGTTGGGCACGTGTGCAAGTGGCGTGATGGTTGTTGTATGGCTTGTATATGGCCTGTTTTGTGGAGCAAAGTGGAGGCGTTTTTTAGAGTTATGCGATTTTGCTATGTGCGTTTTGGTCGGGACACATGCGTTGACGCACTCTTCGCTTCCGCCGGTCTCAATAGACACAATTCTCCCAAGGGCGTTACAACGTCTTACTTAAACCCGCCAAACCCCATAAGCGCCATCATATCCGGGTCAACCTCCTCTTCCTCATCGCCCTCCAGTCCCTCTTCTTGTTTCTGTGAGATGATGTGGATGTGTTGGCTGTGTTATGTGCAAGGCCCCCTCACACCACACCACCCTACCCGTCGCTTGGCCTCTCGTGCCTCTTGTCTCGCCCGCTCCTCCTCTTCTGCTTGCCGCTTGACTGCAGCCTCAAACCCATCAGGTGTGTATGTTTCCCCGGATCCCCCTGCTTGCTTTTTCTTCTTCAGCTCGTCAAATGTTTGCCGAACCTGTGTATTTGTGGTTGTTGTTGCACCGTACTCTGTGCTCTATATAGGCTGTTATTCAAACAACAACAACAACAACAACACATATCGGCTTCCCCATCCCATCACCATCATACCGCATCCACCGTCACACGCTCTGCCACCATGTTCATCCCCAGTGCCCTATTATGGTACTTGCCGTTGATGTGATCCAACCAGCTCTGGTTATCTTTCAACACACAATCACACACATTGCAATAATATCCCGCCTGTGAGCTGAGCCCTGCATGGGCACTCACAATCTGTGTCTTGCCGAGCTTGGCATCCAACTGCAGGTCGTAGTTGCGTGATCGCAGGTTGCTGCGCTTGACAATGAGGCCCTGATGCAATGGGTCACGCTCTGTGTGTGTGTGTGGGGGGGGGGTTGGGGTGTTGGCGCATGCATGGGACAGTAGTGTGTGTACAGGGGTGTACACAGAGATGGTGGTGCAACAAGGCATGCTTGCTCTATGCTCTATGCGTGCTTTATGCAGCCCCCAACAACACGTACCAAGCCGCTTCTTCCGTTTGATTTCTGCTGCTGTGAGCTCCCCATCAGCCCCCACCTCCTGTGTGTTATCAAACAATGCGTGTGTGCACACCACCTCTATGCATCGCTTCCACGCCAGGCTACCCATCACACCACCTCTTTTTCGCGCTGCTTGGCCTTTTCTTCATACTCTTTGGTGTCCCATGTGCGACGAAATGTGTTGTCCACCCCAGCCACAGCCTTCTTGCTCATGCTGTGACAACGTGATACAGTAAAACGTGGTTGTTGGAATGTGTACGTTGCAATTTGAGAGATACTGAGGCACTGTGTGGTGGTGGTTGGGCAAAGGATTGATGGATGTCACACCAGCTTTCACACTAGTGCTCACTACGAGTTGTGTGTTTTAAACTAGCTTTGTGGGTGTTGTCAAAGTGGAGTCAAAAAGCGGTGGTTGTGAAAACAACGAGAATGTTTGTTCATGTCGTTTTTCACAACTGAATAACTCTTGACGTTGCATGCTGCCACAATTGTAAGCAGCTCGACTAAACACCACGCAACCCACACGCAACAACCATGAATGAACCAGAGCCACACAACGACCTCGGTCGTCATCCACCTCTCCACCTCTGATTATCAACATCCTTGCTCTATTAGACTTGCTTTATACTTGGGTTTACTGCCTTTTCTCACCAATACACAATGTCTGCCACTAAAGCACAACCCACTAGAAAGGATCTTGCAGAGGCTGGGCGTCGCAAGGTAGCATGGGTCACACCCAACAACAATAACAACAACGCGTGGTCCTATTGTTTCACAACCAACTACCACACAGCTTGAGGCATTCCGCAAGCAAAAGGCTGCAGAACGTGCCGCATCTGCTGGTGCTGGTGCTGGTGCTGCAGCACCCCCCACAACGACAGCGCCCACACCAACAGCAGCAGCACCCCCCACCACCACTGCACACGCAGCAGCAGCGCCATCATCATTACCAGTGCCCCAACCACCACCATTGTCAGCACCCCAATCCCCACCATCCTTTGCATCATCATCATTATTGGAACAGTATCGTGCAAAACCACCACCCCGGCCACCAATACCACCAACAACAAGCAGCACAGTACCCAGCGCCATTGTACCACCAATACCACCAGCAGCAAAGAGTGGGTTGTCAGGGGGGTATGCATCACTAGCAGACACCTATGCAACAAGCAGCACAGCTGATGTGGTATGTGCTGGTGCATCTAATGTGTAACATGTGAATTCGTGTTGTGTTACGGGATGTCTACATATGCATGATACATGTTTTTTATACACAAAACCAACAGCACTCAACCATTGCATTATGTTTATTATGTTTATCATCCACTCACAGGAGCCACCTCCCCAAGCACAACCTCCCCAAGCACAACCTCCCCAAGCACAACCTCCCCAAGCACAACATCCATCACCAGCAGACACACACGATGCCCATTCACTTGATGATGCACTGCATAATCCCCCGCAGCAGTCCTCCTCTACCAGCGTGTACAATAGCAGCATCCACCAGCCGGTGTCTGCCACCAACCATACTACATCAGTGCATGATGAAAAACCCTCAAGTCCACCACTATTATCACGTACACATGATACCCAACCACCTGACCCACCACATGCCTCCCCGCCCCACACCACACATCACACAAAAACACCCAGCCACACAAAATCACCCAGCCACACAAAAACACCAAGTTGGTTTACATTGCTCGATAATCCACCAATCGCTGAATCTGCACCACAACCAAGTGATTTCCAACAAGATGGTGGTGGTGGGGTGCATACAGGTGGTGCCACAGTGGGTGGTGTCACAGTGGAAAACAGTGCATCGGGTGATGGCAGAGGGGTGCGTGATGCACATGAAAGCATGCCAACAAGAGTAGCAGGTGGGATGTGCTTGGATGTGTTTTTTTGTGCTTCCATTGTATGTATGCTTGTGTGTAGTAGATACACATCAACACCCCATCACAACACATTCCCTCCCCACCCCTCCCCACACAGCCACCCCCCCCTCCCCCACCCCACGCCCCGGCAGTGCCATGGCAGCAGCTGCAGAATTCTCAACCCTCCAATCCTACATCGCCGACTTGGAAAAGGAAAAATTTGAACTCTTACAACAACTGCAGCAGCAACACAGCACCTTGCACACATTGGAAAGTGAACGCGAGGAATTAGTAATTCAGTTTAATTCCCAGGGAAAGCAGGTGTCTGGGTTGCAGGAGCAGATCACACGGCTGCAGCAGGAAATTGGTGGGCAGGTGGCAGTTGTGGAGCAGATGGCAAGGGAACGGGATGCTGCGAAGAATGCTGCCAGGGAAACTGGTTTGCGTGCCAAGGTGTGTGTGTGTGTGTTTTTGGGGGGGTGTTGGGGTGTGTGTTTATGGTGGGCTGTATGTGGTGTGCGCATGGGATGGGGTCATACTATGTGTGCTGGAACCTGTGTAGAACATGTGTTTTTGTTTTACACTTGAGTGAAGGTGTACACTGCCCAAGCACACCCAACCCCCTTGCTCACACACCCCTTCTTCCCTTGCTCACACACACCCTGCTCCCCCTGTATGCTCACAGGCACTGGCATCAGAAATTGTGTCACTAGAAGAACGACATCGCAGCACACGAGCAGCAGAGCTGAGGGCAACCAAGGAAGCTTCTGGGCTCCGGGATGACCTGGCGTCTATGGAAAAGCGAGCAAAGAAAATAGAGGGGCAGCGGGATGCACTGCAGCATACACTGAAAGATGTACAGGTGTGTTTTTGCGTGTTACCCACAGGGTGTGGGTGGTGTAGGTAGACATGCCCCATGTGTAGGTGAAAGTAAGGACAGGGGCTTGTTCTGCATGCGCAACTGGTGTTGCTGCTGTGTACATGACTATGTGTCACCTTTACTGTGTGTCACCACTGCGTGTTCACATGTACAACAAGTTACACGCAAGTACCATGTGCCCTCCATAGCAACCACTGCACCCCCCCCCCCAACACACAAATCCACCCAGGCAAGCAATAAAGTCATGCAGGCCGCCCTTCGTCGCGCTGGCATACTCATACCCACCCCCACACCATCCACCCACCCACCTCAACCCACCTCAACAACCACCACCAGTGCTACACAAACAGATGACATCATGTTCCCCCCTGCACCACCACCATGGGACCTGCATACTCCTATGACAATGCATACACAGCATACAGCACCCCACCATCCTACCACCACCACCACCACGGGAGAGGCACATGACAGCACCATTCCCACTACCACTGCGCCCACCACCCCCAGTGTGAGTGGGCGCCTGACTCAGCTGGCAATCACACGCACCAAACACGCGGTCCTGGATGACCTGGACCATGACAGCCCACCACACCCTGCAGGCAGCACACCCAGGAGCAAAAAGCTCATGGAGCAGCTTCCGCCCAGGGTGTTGGATATGCTGCCCCGGGCATTGGTGGCTGGGAGTGGCAACCGGGACATGTCCCTGGGGATTATTCAGGCGATACAGAGCATTGATGCGTTGTTGTTTGCAGTAGAGGGGGACAAGCGACGGCTGATGGATGCTGTGCGTGCTCGTAATGTATGTGGTGTGTGTGGAAGTGGTGATGTCTGGGGGTGTTTGTTGATGGTGTGTGTGATGAATGGTGTGTGTTGAAAGCAGCACCTTTCCTACCACCACTTGGAACTAATCGTACTCTCAAACACACCCAAAACACACCCAAAACACACCCAAAACACACCCACACAAAACTACAGGCAGAAATAGCAACCCTGCATGCCACCAATGAGGACCTACAGAGAAAACTTGAAGCACAGACACAGCGTATGGAGCTCGCAGTACAGCAGGCCCTCCAGGGGGGAAGTGCGGTGGTGCCCATGATGCCACCACCAAGAGCAGCAGTGAATGGGGTGATGCATGATGGGAATGGGGTGGTTGCGGATGGTGGTGGTCCTCATGCTGGGGGTGAGCACGGTACGTGGTGGTTGTTGAACGCAAAGGGATTTGTTCTGAATGCCACCACATGGTGGCATGTTGACAGATCCACACCCATCCACACCCATCCACACCCGTCAATACACAGGTTTTGGGGCTGCGCCACCACCCATGTATGCCACGAATGGTGCCAGTGTGGACGCACCCACACCTGCACCCACACCTGCCAAGGGTGTGCCACCGACACCACCACGGCGTGGTTTGGTAGGATGGATGTTTGGACGCCGTTGATGGTATTTTTATATTTTCCTGTCCTATATGTGTTTATGATCCGTATAGTTGTCATTCAATCAGCATTTCTAGTTACACGTAAGTGTCGGCAACAACTGCTCTACTCGATTGATCAGCCCTAGCAACAGCTCTAGTCAAGCCCGAAAATAAGCAGCTACGTGCAAAAACCAACCACATTTGCAACGCCATGGACGATACACTGCGCAGGTCTGGTGACCTGGAAAGCAACCAATTACCACCAATCGCAGTACGAACCTTTGAGCGAAATAGAACGGCACGCACGCTCTGGAGGCTTGCACACGCAAAATCACGAGGTATACTAGGTGGTTTTAGCTGGTGAACACTACCTATAATGAATGTGGCACCTGACGTGCACCATCGACATGCACTATCCATCACCATCACCATAACCCCTCCAGGCGTGGCCAACCTGCGGCAACGAGAGGGGTATGAGTCAGGTCAAGCAGAAACCCCTGGCGCACACATGAGCGGCACAGATTCCCTGGGCTTTACGCCCAGCCACAGCTTGCTCCGACAGCTCAGCATACCCCTGCTGTTGAGTGAACCCGATGAAAGCATGCCACCACCAGGTGTAGTAGTGATGTGGGGGGGGGTTGTGAGGCGATGTCTTACTCTGTTGATAGGGCGGAGTTGATACAAATAGTATGCAACGTGCAGCCATAACACAGTGCACTGTTTACCCATACGCACTATATACACATACTATGTACATGTATGTACACCCTCTCACAAACACCCTCTGACCACAAACACCCCTCCTACCACAAGCCCTCACATATAATCCCCCCCCACCAATCCAGGTTTATTCGACCCCATTGCAGACCTAAAACACGTGGGCAATGCAGTCGTCACGAGCTGGATGAGCATCCTCCTCATAGCAGCACCCCTTGGTATTTGGGCAGGTGCACATGGGTGGGATGCCACCGCTGTGTTTGTGCTGAATTTCCTTGCACTGGTGCCCTTGGCGCTCATGTTGGGGGGGGTGACGGAGGACTTGGCGCTGCGTTTTGGTGACACGGTGTGTGTGTTGGGGTGATACGCATCATGTGTGTGGGGTGATACGCATCATGTGTATACATACTAGACACACTAGGCATACTCACATGCTATACATGCTATACATGCTACATACTATGCACCTCTCATGCACACCCATCATGCACGTACCGTACATTTGCCATACACGTACCATACACAACATCTCATACACACAAATACACACTCACTCACTCACACACGCAGGTGGGTGGTCTACTCAACGCAACCTTTGGCAACGCAGTTGAGCTTGTGTTGTCAATTGCAGCATTACAAAAACAATTATACACAGTGGTAGCAACATCACTTATTGGGAGCATCCTGTCCAACCTACTGCTGGTGCTTGGTATGTTTTTTTGTGGGGGGGGATGTGTGTGTGTGTGTGTGTGTGTGTGTGTGTGTGTGTGTGTGTGTGTGTGTGTG
>VFQP010001300.1_pt1 | contig 34438 bp, 33 predicted proteins | sample 3512351 | NCBI WGS metagenome assembly VFQP01 (sample SAMN10412372, study PRJNA504923) | tailings metagenome | isolation source: Relicate 1 Philex TSF1 revegetated site | place: Philippines: Tuba, Benguet | collected 2017-08-29
CCGTGGCGCGCAACCTGTTCAAGCTCATGGCCTACAAGGACGAGTACGAGGTGGCGCGCCTGCACACCGATCCGGCCTTCCACGAGCAGATCGCCGCCCGCTTCGAGGGCGACTATTCGCTCAAGGTGCACCTGGCGCCGCCCATGCTCGCGAAGAAGAACGAGCGCGGCGAACTGGTCAAGCGCCCCTACGGTCCGTTCATGTTCACGGCCTTCCGCTGGCTCGCGAAGTTCAAGGGCCTGCGCGGCACCGCGCTCGACCCCTTCGGCCGCACCGAGGAGCGCCGCATGGAGCGCGCACTGATCGCGCAGTACCGCAGCGACGTCGATACCCTGCTGGCCGGACTCGATGCCGATCGGCACGCGCTGGCCACGGAGATCGCGCGCGTGCCGGAGCTCATCAAGGGCTATGGCCATGTGAAGGAGCGCCACGCCAAGACCGCCGCGGCGCGGCGCGACACCCTCTGGGCGCGCTGGCGCGACGGCGCGACCGCCCCGCAGCGGCAGGCGGCCTGATGCGGCTCTGACACCCTCGCGGCATACAATCCCGGGCTGTTTTTGACTCTGCTGGAGACTGCCCGTGTTGATTTCCCCCGCCTACGCCCAAGCCGCTGCCGGTGGCACCGAGTCCACCCTGCTCGGCCTGCTGCCGCTGGTGCTGATGTTCGTGGTGCTGTACTTCGTGATGATCCGCCCGCAGCTCAAGCGCCAGAAAGAGCACAAGGCCATGGTCGAAGCCCTGGCCAAGGGCGACGAGATCGTCACCGCCGGCGGCCTGCTCGGCAAGGTCGCCAAGATCGGCGACACCTACATCGGCGTGGAACTTGCCAGCGGCGTTGAAGTCCAGATGCAGCGCTCCGCCGTGATCCAGGTGCTGCCCAAGGGCACGGTGAAGTAAGGCTCACCCTTGCACGGGCCGGCTCACGCCGGCCCGTTCCCCCATTCAGGGGGCAATGCGGCCGGATCCGCCGCGTTCCCGATCCCAGAAGACCCTCGCGCGCCGAGAAGCCGACATGAACCGATACCCGCTGTGGAAGTACGCGATCATCGTGGTCGCCCTGTTGATCGGCGCGATCTACGCGCTGCCCAACCTCTTCGGCGAGGCCCCCGCGGTCCAGGTGTCGGCCGGCAAGGCCACCGTCCGGGTCGATGCCTCCACCGTGACGCGTGTGGAGCAGGCGCTCAGCAGCGCCGCCATCAAGCCCAGCGCCCTGACGCTCGAAGGCACCTCGGTGCGGGCCCGCTTCGAAGACACCGACACCCAGCTCAAGGCGCGCGACGCGATCGACCGCGCGCTCAACCCCGACCGCAACGACCCCAGCCACGTGGTGGCGCTGAACCTGGTGCCGCGCACGCCCGCCTGGCTGGCCGCGCTGGGCGCGCGCCCCATGTACCTGGGCCTGGACCTGCGCGGCGGCGTGCACTTCATGCTGCAGGTCGACATGCGCGCCGCGCTCGAGCGCCGCGCCGACGTCTACGCCGGCGACCTGCGCACGGCGCTGCGTGAAAAGAACATCCGCCACGGCGGCGTCGTGCGCAACGGCCAGACCGTGGAGCTGCGGGTGCGCGACGAGGCCACCCGCAACGCGGTGGTCGATCTGGTGCGCGCCCAGTTCGCCGATCTCGTGCTGGCCGAAGCGCCCGACGGCGGCGACATCCGCATCACCGCTACTCTGCGGCCCGAGGCCGCGCGGGCGGTGCAGGAGCAGGCGCTCAAGCAGAACATCACCACGCTGCACAACCGCATCAACGAACTCGGCGTGGCCGAGCCCGTGATCCAGCAGCAGGGCGCCGACCGCATCGTGGTGCAGCTGCCCGGCGTGCAGGACACCGCCAAGGCCAAGGACATCCTGGGCCGCACGGCCACGCTCGAGGTGCGCCTGGTGGACGAAAGCGCCGACGGCCAGGCGGCCGAGCGCGGCACCGGCCCCGTGCCCTTCGGCTCCGAGCGCTACCTCGAACGCAGCGGCCGCGCCGTGATCGTCAAGCGCGAGGTGCTGCTCACCGGCGAGAACCTCACCGACGCGCAGGCCGGCTTCGACGGCCAGACGCACGAGGCCGCGGTCCACCTCACCCTCGACGGCAAGGGCTCGCGCATCTTCCGCGACGTCACGCGCGAGAACGTGGGCAAGCGCATGGCCATCATCCTGTTCGAGAAGGGCAAGGGCGAGGTCGTGACAGCGCCCGTGATCCGCACCGAGATCGGTGGCGGCCGGGTGCAGATCTCGGGCGCCATGACCACCATGGAGGCCAACGACACCGCGCTGCTGCTGCGCGCCGGCTCGCTCGCCGCGCCCATGGAAATCATCGAAGAACGCACCATCGGCCCCAGCCTGGGCGCCGAGAACATCGCCAAGGGCTTCAACAGCGTGACCTGGGGCTTCGTGGTGGTGGCCGTGTTCATGTGCGTCTACTACATGCTGTTCGGCGTGTTCTCGGCCATCGCGCTGGGCTTCAACGTGCTGCTGCTGGTGGCCGTGCTGTCCATGCTGCAGGCCACGCTCACCCTGCCCGGCATGGCCGCCATGGCGCTGGCGCTGGGCATGGCCATCGACGCCAACGTGCTGATCAACGAACGGGTGCGCGAGGAGCTGCGCCGCGGCGCGTCGCCGCAGACGGCGATCAACGCCGGCTATGACAGCGCCTGGGCCACCATCCTCGACTCCAACATCACCTCGCTGATCGCGGGCGTGGCGCTGCTGCTGTTCGGCTCGGGCCCGGTGCGCGGCTTCGCCGTGGTGCACTGCCTGGGCATCCTCACCAGCATCTTCTCGGCGGTGTTCTTCTCGCGCGGCCTCGTCAATCTCTGGTACGGCCGCCAGAAGAAGCTCAAGACCCTGTCCATCGGCACCGTGTGGCGGCCCGGCGATGCCGGCGCGCCCGCCAAGGCCGACTGATCCCCCGCCGCACCGGAGCCCACGATGGAGTTCTTCCGCATCCGCCGCGACATCCCGTTCATGAAGCACGCGCTCGTGCTCAATGCGGTGTCGTTCATCACCTTCGCGCTGGCCGTGTTCTTCCTGGTCACGCGCGGCCTGCACCTGTCGGTGGAGTTCACCGGCGGCACGGTCATGGAGGTGGCCTACGAACAGCCGGCCGATCTCGACGCCGTGCGCCGCGTGGTCCAGGACCTGGGCTACATCGACGTGCCGGTGCAGAACTTCGGCAGCTCGCGCGACGTGATGCTGCGCCTGCCGGCGGTGGCCGGCCAGACCTCGGGCCAGCAGGCCGAGGCGCTGTTCGCCGCGCTCAAGGCGCAGAACCCGGCCGTCAGCCTCAGCCGCACCGAATTCGTCGGCCCGCAGGTGGGCGAAGAGCTGGTGCACAACGGCTTGATCGCGCTCGGCCTGGTGATCTTCGGGATCATGGTCTACCTGGCATTCCGCTTCGAGTGGAAGTACGCGGTCTCGGCCATCATCGCCAACCTGCACGACGTGGTCATCATCCTGGGCTTCTTCGCGTTCTTCCAGTGGGAGTTCTCGCTCGCGGTGCTGGCCGCGGTGCTGGCCGTGCTGGGCTACTCGGTCAACGAGTCGGTGATCATCTTCGACCGCATCCGCGAGAGCTTCCGCCGCCAGCGCAAGATGACGCCGCAGCAGGTGATCGACCACGCGATCACCACCACCATCAGCCGCACCATCATCACCCACGGCTCGACCGAGGCCATGGTGCTGGCCATGCTGATCTTCGGCGGCCCCACGCTGCACTACTTCGCGCTGGCGCTGACCATCGGCATCCTGTTCGGCATCTATTCCTCGGTGTTCGTGGCCGCGGCCATTGCCATGTGGCTGGGCATCAAACGCGAAGACCTGATCAAGCCCGCCAAGACCGAAGGCGATCCGGACGACCCGAACGCGGGCGCCGTGGTGTAGTTGCCATACCCGGGCCCTCCACCGTGGGGAAGCCCGGGGCCTTCCGGGCAGAAAAGGGGGGTCTTCGTGTCATACTGCCCGGATGTCGTCCCCCCCTGCAAACGGCTTTGCCCTGGCTCAGCAAGCGCGTGAGCGCTTCGTGCTTCACATCGGGCGAACCCTGCCGGAACTGGCCAAGCTCGTCGACCAGCGACTCACCGGCCTGCTCGATCAGGCCGGCACCATGGCCGAGATCCAGCTGCGGCGCGACACCTGGGGCACGTTCAAGAAGCGCCACGCGCTGTGGGTGGAAGACGCCCGCACCGCGCTCAAGAAGCACCTGGCCGCGCGCGCCGGCCTGAGCGACGGCGCGAGCACCTCGGGCCAGCTCGAGCTGGTGGCCGAAGGCGCCATCGACGACCAGATCCTCGCCTCGCGCATCGCCATGCGCGTGCTCGACAAGACCTCCTCCGAGCTCAACGAACTGCGCCTGCGCGTGCAGTTCCTCGAGCGCCGCACCGAGATGTCCAAGAGCGACATCCTGCTGCCCGACGTGCTGGCGCGCCTGCTCGTGGACCAGTGGAAGGCCGCCGGCCTCGACCGCGACGGCCTGGCCATGGTGCAGGACGCGATCGCCCCGCTGCTGGGCGCCATGCTGCTCGACGGCTACAAGGCGGCCAACGCGCACCTGGTGGCGCACGGCGTGATGGAGAAGATCGACCTGCAGGCGCTGGTCAAGCGCAACCCCAGCGGCGCCACGGCGCCCGCGCCCATGCCCCAGCGCGCCGACGCCGCGACGCCGCCGGTGCAGGCCCCGTTCCGCCGCGTGCAGGAGCCTGGACGCGCCGGCCCCGGCGCGCCGGGCGCGCGCAACACCTCCGGCTTCGGTGCCGGTGCCACCGGCCCGGGCGGCGCTGGCCAGCGCAGCAGTGGTTACGGCAGCAGCCACTACGCGGGTTCGGTCCACAGCGGCCGTGGCGGCCCCGCCTCGGGCAGTGGCGTGCACGAAGAAACGCGCATGCTCACGGGGGCGTCGCCGCTGGCGCGCGCACGCATGCGTGCCCAGGGCGTGGTGGGGCGCTTGCGCCGCCTGCTGATCGACCGCGTGGGCCCCGAGTTCGAGGCCACCGAGGTCATGCCGCCGTCGCCGGCGCTGCAGCAGGCCATGATGCGGCCGGTCGGTTATCCGCCCAGCACGGGCGCTTCGCTGGGCGCGGCCGGGGCCGCCACGGGCGCTGGCGGGGCCTATGCCGATGCCGGCACCGTGGAGCGCACCGCGCGCGCCTTGCGCGAGCGCACCCAGGAGCTCAAGCAGGCCGCTTCCACGCCCACCGAAAAGGCCACCATCGAGGTGGTGGCGCTGATGTTCCAGGCCATCCTGGCCGAAGAGCGCATTCCGCCCAGCATCCGTGTGTGGTTCGCGCGGCTGCAGATCCCGGTGTTGCGCGTGGCGCTGGCCGAGCCCGAATTCTTCAGCGCCCTGCAGCACCCGGCGCGGCGCCTGATCGACCGCATGGGCTCCTGCGTGATGGGTTTCGAATCGAACGTCGGCTCGGCCGCGCTCGAGGCCGAGATCAAGCGTGTGGTGCAGGTGATCGAGCAATACCCCGAGACCGGCCGCCGCGTGTTCCAGCTGGTCTACGACGAATTCCAGAAATTCCTCAACACCTACCTCAGCGAGCAAAGCGGCGCGAGCCGCTTCGTGAGCGTGGCGCAGCAGGTCGAGCAGAAGGAAACGCTGTCGGTGCAGTACACCATCGAGCTGCGCAAGCTGCTCGACGACGTGCCGGTGCGGCCCGAGGTGCGCGAGTTCCTGTTCAAGGTGTGGGTCGACGTGCTGGCCGTGGCCAGCGTCAAGAACGGCATCAAGAGCCCCGAGACGCAGGCGCTCAAGCAGGCGGCGTCCGACCTGCTGTGGGCCGCGAGCGCCAAGCCCAACCGCGACGACCGCGCGCGCGTGATCCAGCAACTGCCGGGCATCCTGCAGCAGTTGCGCAAGGGCATGGGCCTGCTGGGCTTCCCGCAAGCGCTGCAGGACCAGCACATCAAGTCGGTCAGCGACACCCTGGCCGACGCCTTCATGTCGCGCACCGAAGCGATCGAACAGAGCCAGCTCGACACCCTGGCCAAGCGCCTGGCCAACCTCGAAGACTACCTGCCCGAGGGCGGCGTGGGCGACTTCGATCTCAACGCCGACAGCATCGAGCTGATCACCGGGGTCGATGCGAGCAACATCGAGGTCATCAACCAGGGCGGCAGCCAGCCCAACGAGGCCATGCGCAGCTGGGCCGCCGAGCTGCAGATCGGCGCCTGGTTCGGGCTCGACCACAACGGCAAGCTGGGCAGCGTGCAACTCGCGTGGCGAAGCCAGCACGGCCAGCTCTACCTGTTCGTGAGCAACGCGGGCCGCTGCTTCCTCATGCAGTCGGCGCGCGTGGCCTCTTACCTGCAGGCCGGCCTGCTCGTGCCGAGCGAGGAAGAAGCGCTCACCGTGCGCGCCACGCGCGAGGCGCTCGCCAAGCTCGACGCCAACCCCGACCGCCTGCTGGCCGCCTGAGCGGCGCGTGGCGCGGGCTCAGCCCGCCGCCTGCCGCTGCAGCAGGCCGCCCGGCAGGCGCGCCACCCGGCCGTCGAGCTCCAGGTCCAGCAGCCGGGCCTGCAGCCGCGCGGTGTCCAGCCCGGTGCGGGCCTGCAGTTCGTCGAGGCCCAGCGGGTCGTGACCCAGGGCCTGCAGCACGGGATCGTCGTCTTCAGCGGCGGTGGGCGGCCGGGCCGGCTCGGCGCTGCGCGGCCCGTCCAGGCGAAGGTCCTCGAGCACGTCCTGCGCCGACTCGACCAGCTTGGCGCCCTGGCGGATCAGCGCATGGCAGCCGCGCGACAGCGGCGAGTGGATGGAGCCGGGAATGGCGAACACCTCGCTGCCCTGTTCGGCCGCGAGCCGGGCCGTGATCAGCGAGCCCGATTGCAGCGCGGCCTCGACCACCAGCGTGCCCAGGCCCAGCCCCGCGATGATGCGGTTGCGCTGCGGAAAGTGGTGGGCCAGCGGCGGCGTGCCCAACGGGTACTCGCTGATGAGCGCGCCCTGCTCGGCGATGCGGTGGGCGAGCGCGCGGTGGCGGCTGGGGTAAACGCGGTCGAGGCCGGTGCCCACGACCGCGAGCGTGAAGCCGCCGCCGGCCAAGGCCCCTTCGTGCGCGGCGCCATCCACGCCCAGCGCCAGGCCCGACACGATGCACAGCCCGGCCTCGGCCAGCGCCTGTGCGAAGGCGCGCGCGTTCTGCTCGCCCTGGGGCGTGGGGTTGCGGCTGCCCACCACCGCGAGCCGCGCGGCCTGCGCGAGGGCGTCGGGCCGGCCTTGCACGAACAGCAGCAGTGGCGGATCGGCAGTGTCGAGCAGGCGTGCGGGGTACAGGGGATCGCCCAGCGTGAGCACCTGACGCGCGGGCGCGGCATCGAGCCATTGCGCGTGCGCCTCCACCGTGGCTTCGAAGCCCTCGGGCGGGTGTTCCAGGGCGTCGGCCAGGCGCTGGCCGAGCACGGTCTGCCAGTCGGACGGACCGTGCTGCCAGATGGCCTCGGGTGGACCGAAGCGGGCCAACAACTGCCGGGCGGCGTCGCGCCCCAGTTGGGGCGTCAGGAGCAGCCGCAACCAGGCGGCCAGCTCGTCACGCGGCATGCGCAATGCGGCTCAGGGATTGACGAACAGGTCGCCGACCTTCACGCCTTCGGCGATGTCGAGCACGATGGCGTAGGAGACACGATCGAAAGTGCGAAACACCATCATGAGCCCGTTGCGCTCACCGGGCAGGCGCAGCACGGGGCGTGCGCTGTCGGTGGTGTCGGTGACGGTGTTGCTCTCGCGGAGCACCGCGAGCACATGGCCCGGCTCGAGGCCGTGGCGCTTGCCGCGGTTGATCGTGACCACGGTGTTCTGGGCCGCGTAGGTGACCGCATTGCCATACACCGACACGACCTGCCCCGACTGGCGGCCCTGCGGCGCGCGCGGCACGTAGTTGCTGAACTCGCGCGCGGGCTCGGGCAGCAGGCGGTCGCCGACGCGGATTTCTTCCTTGGCGGCCGTGATGTCGAGGCTGGCCGGCACGATCTCGCTGATCTTCTCGCCCTTGCCGTTGACGCTGTCGCGGCGCGTTTCGCTGCGCATCACGTTGGCCTTGCCCAGGTATTGCGCCTCGTAACCCAGGATTTCGTCGGTCGATGGGTCGCGCAGCGGCGTGGCGTTGCGGAACACGCGGTAGGACGCCGAACGGCCATTGACCACGGCCAGCGGCGCGGCATTGGGGGCATCGGCAGAGATCGCACGCGCATAGGCGCGGTCGCCGCGGCTCAGCAGCACACGGCCTTCCTGGGCGGCCACGATGCGCGGCGCGCTCGACAGCGTGTCTTCATCGATGATCAGCGCCTCGTTCAGGAACGACTCGATCGATTGCAGCGAAATCGGCGGGATGGCGGCGTCGGACAAGGATTCGTAGCGCGTGCGCGGCGACACCTTGATGGTGCCCGGCTCACCGCCCGCGCCGCCCGGGCGCGTGCTCAACATGGCGCGGCCATTGGCCTTCACGAGGTACAGCACCTGGCCGGGGTAGATGCGGTGCGGGTTCTTGATCTCGTCGAGGTTCATGCCCCACAGCTCGGGCCAGCGCCAGGGGCTGCGCAGGAAGATGCCCGAAATGCCCCAGAGCGTGTCGCCGGCCTTCACCGTGTGCGAGTCGGGGGCGTTGGGTGCGAGCTCGGCCAGCGGCACGCCCGCCTGGGCCACCTGGCCGGCGCGTTCGCGCTGCTCGGGGGTGACGGGGTAACGCTGCTCGGCCGGAACGGGACCCCCCTGGGCCAGCACCGCCTGGGCGGTGCAGAGGCAGGCGACGGCGCTGGCGATGGAGGAGATCAGGCGGGTGGTCGATGGCATGTTCTGGGGCCCCTGGGCGCGGCGTTCCGGCGGCGTCGGGCGGCCTCGCGGTGGCCGCCTTGCACGCAGCCACGCTCACGCGCGTCTTGACAAGTTGCCTTTGATTCTGCGCGCAAGCCATTGACAGCGCAATGTTTATGGGGAGAGGGTTTTTCGCGCCGTCGCAAAAGTGGCGAAAATAGCCACATCACTTTCCGCCTGTCTCCGTGCCACCGCCTGTTGTCGTTTGAGCACGGTCGACGGCCCTGGTCTTCGCTCATGAACCCCGCCGACACCCTGCCCATCCTGCGCTATCCCGACCCCCGCCTGCACACCGTGGCCAAGCCGGTGGCGGCGGTCGACGAGCGCATCCGTGCGCTGATCCCGCGCATGCTGGCCACCATGTACGAGGCCAACGGCATCGGTCTCGCGGCCACGCAGGTCGACATCCACGAACGCCTCATCGTGATCGACGTGAGCGAGTCGCGCGACCAGCCCATGGTGCTGATCAACCCGGTGATCGAGTGGGCCAGCGACGAGAAACGCAAGGGCGAGGAGGGCTGCCTGTCGGTGCCCGGCATCTACGACGGCGTGGAGCGCTCGACCGCGGTGCGCGTGCGCGCGCTCGATGGCGAAGGCGTGGAGCGCAGCATCGAGGCCGAAGGCCTGCTCGCCGTGTGCATCCAGCACGAAATGGACCACCTGGTCGGCAAGGTGTTCGTCGAGTACCTGTCGCCGCTCAAACGCAACCGCATCAAGTCCAAGCTGGTGAAAGCCCAGCGCGAGGCCGAACGCGCATGAACACCCCGACCCGCACCATCCTCATGGCCGCCGCGCTCGCCGCCGTGCTCACGGTGGCGGGTTGTGCGTTGATGCCCGAGCGCCTGGCCGCGGGCACGCCCCGGGCTCAGGTGATCGAACGCCTCGGCCCGCCCACGGCCGAATACGCACTGCCCGAGGGCACGCGGCTGCAGTACTCGCGCCAGCCCGCGGGCCAGCAGGTCTACAACGTCGACCTCGACGCCCGCGGCGCGGTGCGGCGCGTCGAGCAGGTGCTCGACATCGGCTGGATGCAGCAGAACATCGCGATCGACCGCTGGACGCGCGATGACGTGCTGCGCCACATGGGCCGCCCCGCACTGGTCGAACAGGTGTGGAGCTTCAAGGGCGACATCTGGACCTACCGCTTCCTCGAATTCAACAACCCGCGCCAGGCGCACGTGCACATCGATCCCCAGGGTGTGGTGCGCAAACTCGTGTTCACCGACGAGCGCCGCAGCAACGACTTCCCCGACCGCTCGTGAGCCCGCCGCGCGTCGAGCGCGGTGCGCGCTCCCTTCTTTCATGAACATCATCTTCGCCGGCACGCCGGAGTTTGCGCGGACCGCGCTTGAGCAGCTGCTGGCCGCCGGCTTTCGCGTGCCCCTGGTGCTGTCCCAGCCCGACCGGCCCGCGGGCCGCGGCATGAAGCTGCAGGCCTCGCCGGTCAAGCAGCTCGCGCTCGAACGCGGCATTGCGGTGGCCCAGCCGCGCGGCCTGCGCCTCGACGGCAAGTACCCCGACGATGCCGCGGCCGCGCGGCAGGCGATCGAAGCGGCGCAGGCCGACGCGATGGTGGTCGCGGCCTACGGCCTGATCCTGCCGCGCTGGGTGCTCGATGCGCCGCGCCTGGGCTGCCTGAACATCCACGCCTCGCTGCTGCCGCGCTGGCGCGGGGCCGCGCCCATCCACCGCGCGATCGAGGCGGGCGATGCGCAGACCGGCGTGACCATCATGCAGATGGACGAAGGCCTGGACACCGGCGACATGCTCTTGCGCGAGGCGCTGCCGATCCGCCCCGACGACACCACCGCGCGCCTGCACGACCGCCTGGCCGCGCTCGGCGGGCGGCTCATCGTCGAGGCGCTGGAGCTCGCCGCCTGCGGCGGCCTGCGCGCCGAGCGCCAGCCCGAGGCGGGCGTGACCTATGCGCACAAGATCGACAAGGCCGAGGCCGCGATCGACTGGTCGCTGCCCGCGGCCACGATCGAGCGCCGCGTGCGGGCCTTCGATCCCTTCCCGGGCGCGAGCACCACGCTTGGCAGCGAAACCATCAAGCTCTGGGCCGCGCAACTGGCCGATGGCGCCGGCGCACCGGGCACGGTGCTCGAGGCCGGCGAGGCCGGCATCGTGGTGGCCTGCGGCGAGCGGGCCTTGCGGCTCACCAGCCTGCAGCGCGCCGGCGGCAAGCGCCTGCCCGCGGCCGATTTCCTGCGCGGTTTTCCCATCGCGCGCGGCCAGCGGCTCGGGGCCGCCACATGATCGTCTTCCTCAAGCGCGAACACCGCGCACGCCCCGAGTTCATGGAAGGCGTGCGCGACCAGGCCTCGGTGGCGCTGGGCATCTCGGCCTGGGGCCTCATGACCGGCGTGGCCATGGTGAAGTCGGGCATGTCGGTGATGGAAGCCGTGCTCATGGCCTTCATCGTCTACGCGGGCAGCGCGCAGCTCGCGGCCGTGCCCATGATCGCGGCCGGCGCGCCGCTGTGGGTGATCCTGGTGGCGGCCTTTTGCGTCAACCTGCGCTTCGTGGTGTTCTCGGCCCACCTGCGGCCCTACCTCATGCACCTGCCGCGCTGGGAGCGCCTGACCACGGGCTACGTCACGGGCGACCTGAGTTATGTGTTCTTCGCGCGCCGCTACCCGCACCCGGGGCGCACGCGCGAGGAGCTCGCGCAGCAGGAGGCGTTCCTCATGGGCAACTGCGCCGTCAACTACGGCGCGTGGATGGGCACCAGCCTGCTCGGCATCGCGCTGGCCAACGCGATTCCCACGCACTGGGGCCTGGGTTTTGCGGGCATCCTCGCGCTGCTCGGCGTCACCTGCTCGCTGGCCACCTCCAAGCTGCGCATGGTTTCCGCGGGCGTGGCCGGGGCGGCGGCGGTGGCCGCCTGGGCCCTGCCGCTCAAGCTCAACATCGTGGTGGCCATTGCCTGCGCGGTGGCCTTGTGCCTGTTGATCGAACAGCAGCGGCCCGCTGCCCCCGGGAGCGCCCATGTTTGACGTCGATCCCTGGACCTTTCTGACCATCGTGCTGCTGGGCGGCATCACGGTGCTCACGCGCGGCTTCTTCCTGATCTCGAGCAAGCCCTGGTCGTTGCCGCACTGGGCGCAGCGCGGCCTGCAGTACGCACCGATCGCGGCGCTGGCCGCGGTGGTGGTGCCCGAGGTCGTGATGAGCCAGGGTCACTTCATCACCACCTGGCGCGACGCCCGCCTCTTCGCGGCCCTGGCCGGCATGGCCTGGTTCTTCTGGCGGCGCGGCGTGCTCGGCACCATCGTGTGCGGCATGGCGGTGTACCTGCCGCTGCGCCTGGGCCTGGGCTGGTGAGGCCGGGCGCTGCGCCTCAGCGGTGCCAGCCTTCCTGGTAGGCCCATTGCGCGAAGCGCGCGTGGGCCTGGGCCTTTTCGATGAGCGCCGGGTTGCCCACGGGGTTGTCGCGCAATTGGCCCTGCTCGTAGCGCATGGTGCGCGCGGAGGTGTCGGGCTGCAGCACCGCCACGTCGTTGCCTTCCATGTAGGCCTGCGTCTTGTCGAACTGCATGATGGCCCGGCCCGGCCGCTGCTGTTGCGCGGGATCGCTGAGATCGCGGCCGATCCAGGGCCGCTCGCCGCTCAGGCCCATGAGCGAGACCAGCGTGGGCGCGAGGTCGATCTGGCTCGCCAGCGTGGTGATGCGCTGCGGCTGTTTCACCGGGCCGCCGAGGATCAGGCCCGGGATGTGGAAGCGTTCGATGGGCACCAGCGACGGGCCGTACACGCGCGAGTTGTGGTCGGCCACCACCAGGAACAGTGTGTTGTCCCAGTAGCGTGAGCGGCGCGCCTGCTCGAAGAAGTGGCCGAGCGCGTGGTCGGCGTACTTCACCGCGTTGTTCACCGTGGCGCGCGGCTGCTCGTGCAGGGTGAAGGGCGCTTCGGGAAACTCGAAGGGCGCGTGGTTGGACGAGGTGAAGACCAGCGCGAAGAAGGGCTTGTCGGCGGGTTGGGCCTCGAAGGCGCGGTGGGCCACGTCGAACAGGTCGCCGTCGGACGCGCCCCAGGTGCCGATGAAGGCGTCGCGCGGCATGTCCTTTTGCTCCACCACGCGGTCGAAGCCGTTGCCCATGAAGTAGCTGCGCATGTTGTCGAAGTGCGACTCGCCCCCGTAGTAGAAGGTCGACTCGTAACCGTGCGGCTTCAGGAAGCTCGCGAGGGTGAAGAAATCGCGCTGCGACTTCGCGAGCTTCACGGTGCTCACGGCCGAGGTGGGCGGAAAGCCCGCGACCACGGCCTCGATGCCGCGCACCGAGCGCGTGCCGGTGGCGTAGAGCCGCTCGAACCAGATGCCCTCGTCGGCCAGGCGGTCGAGGTTGGGCGTGAGCGGCAGGCCGCCCATGCGGCCCACGAACTCGGCACCCAGGCTTTCCTCGAGCACGATCACCAGGTTGAGCGGGCGCGTGCGCGGGTGCAGGCTGGCCCGGTGGTGGCGCGTGGGACGGCCGTCGTCGGCGAACACGTCGGCCGGCAGACCGGTTTCGCGGCGCACGGTGTCGAGCACCTGCGCGCGCGGCATCTCGGCGTAGGTGATGCCCGCCTCGCTCTTGCGTGCCTGGTAAATCGCGTACATCAGCGTGTAGAGCGAGTTCAACGGCAGCTCGTTGACCAGGTGATCGGCCGTGAGCGCCGCGCTCGCCGGGTTGGCCGGCCGGTGGCCCAGCGACCCGCGCCCGGCGATGGCCAGCGACAGCAGCAGCAGCACCGACAGCGGCACCGCCTGCCACAGCGGCAGCAGCGCCGGCGTCGGGTCGGGCCGGCTCAGGCGGCCGTAGCCCAACGCCAGCGCAGGCAGCAGCACCAGGGCGGCCAGCAGGTGCGCCCAGTAATCCTTGACCAGGGTGCCGCCGACTTCCTTCGCGTAACCCAGGTACTCCACGAACAGGTAGTTCGGGCGGCTGTCGTACTGCGCAATGAACGCCGGCGTGGACAACTCCATGAACGCCAGCAGCAGGAGCGCGAGCAGTCCGTAGGCCCAGAGGAAACGGCCCCAGGCGCGCGCGCTGGCCGGATGCAGGGCCATCCAGGGCGTGATCGCCGCGGGCAGGGTCCACAGCAGGCCGAGCAGCACGCCGTCGAAGCGCAGGCCCTGGCGCAACACCAGGCCCCAGGCCTGTACCTCCGCGATGCGGGGCGACTGCCACAGCGCCAGACCGATGCGCGAGAGCCACAGCACCGCGAGCATGGCGAGCATGGGCAGCAGCACGGGGCGCAGCACGCGCAGCAGGTTGCGCAAGGAATGCGGGCGGTGCGCGCGACCGGCTTCGCGGCGGCCCGGCTCGAAGGCCCGGAAGGCGCCCCAGGCCGCGACACTCACGCTGCCGCAGATCAGCAGGGTCCACAGCGTGTGGCTGGGGTAGTGCGCGCCGCGCACGGTCTGCACCACGCCCGCGACCAGGCCGATGACCAGCGTCGTGGCCAGCCAGCGCCGGCCGATGTCGCGCCGCCGCTCGGCCCCAGCCGGGGGCGCCAGCCAGGGCAGGCTCAGCGCCAGGAAGGCGAAGCCGCTGGAGGCATGGCCACCCGGGAAGCAGCGCCCGCCGCCGCCGTCGGCCAGGCCCCGGGCCCAGTGCGACACGTACTGCGCCGCGCCGCCGAAATCCCGCAACTCCCAGGGGCAGCTGGTGAGGCTCTTGTTCTTGATCAGGTTCACCGCCAGCAGCGACAGCAGCACCACCGCCACCACCGCCAGCCGATCGCGGCGCGGCAGGTCCAGGCGCGGCCACAGCACCCACACCACGAGCAGCACGAAGGCCAGGGTCATGGCCTGGCGCACACCGTCGTGAAGCACGCGTTCGAGCAGCCACTGGTGGCGCAGGGCGAAGCCCTGGGGGTCGCCGATCGCCTGCATCACGGGCAGGTCGAGGCCGGAGACATCCCACAACAGGGTGATCAGGAGCAGGCCGCACAGCCAGAGCGCGGCGCGCGACAGCGGGCGGCTGTCGGCCGCGGGCAAGGACAGGAAAGGCATGGCGCGCACTGTCGGGCGCCGCGGTTAATCGAAACTTAAAAAGTTAAGGCTCGCCTAAGATGCCCGCCCATAATTCGGTGGCTTGTTCTTCGATATCAGGCAACTCGATATGCGCGCACTCGTGGTGGAAGACGACGCTGGCATCGCCAGCGGTCTGGAAGTGGCCCTGAAACAGGCGGGTTATGCGGTCGACCTGTGCACCACGCGCGACGCCGCCTGGCACGCGCTGGCGGTGGAGCCCTTCGATGTCCTGCTGCTCGACCTTGGCCTGCCCGACGGCGAAGGCCTGGACCTGCTGGCCCGCCTGCGCCGCCAGCCCGCCCCGGCGCCCGGGCGCAACGCCTTGCCGCGCCGCGACATGCCGGTGCTCATCATGACCGCGCGTGACGGCGTGAGCGACCGCATCAGCGGCCTCGACAGCGGCGCCGACGACTACATCACCAAGCCCTTCGACGCCAACGAGCTGCTGGCCCGGCTGCGCGCCATGCTGCGCCGCGCCGGGGGGCGCAGCAACCCGCTGATCGAGCACGGCGAGCTCGTGATCGATCCCGCCGCCCACACCGTGCTGCGCGCGGGCCAGCCCGTGTCGCTCGGCGGCAAGGAGTTCGCGCTGCTGCTCACGCTCATGCAGGCGCGTCCGCAGGTGCTGTCCAAGGCGCGCCTCGAATCGGCGCTCTACGGCTTCGGCGAGGCCCTGGAAAGCAACGCGATCGAGGTCTACATCCACCACCTGCGCCGCAAGCTCGGCGAGTCGCTGATCAAGACGGTGCGCGGCGTGGGCTACTTCATCCCTCGCGAAGCGGCAGAGCCGGCCGCGTCCCACACAGGCCGATGAGCGACGCCCCCACGCCGCAACGCCTGCTCCGGCACTACCTGCTGCGCTGGACGCTGGGCGTGGTGCTGGTCATCTGGCTCGCGGTGGTGGCGCAGGCCTGGTCCACCGCGTCGCGCGAGGCCCGCAAGTTCTCCGACGGCCAGATGGTGGCCGTGGCCAAGCTCTGGCTCATGGCCGAACCGGTGCCCGCGTCGCCGCGCGCGCTCGAGGGCGTGAGCGGCCTGGAGCACGAATTCCTGCAGGACGTGGCGGTGGTGGTGTGGGACGCGGGCCGGCTGGTCACCGACACCCACGGCCTGGCGGGCGGCATCGACCCGTCCCGCCTGCCCACGCCCGGCTTCACCACGCTCGAGCTGCACGCGCCCCAACTGCCCACCCACTGGCGGGCCTTTTCGGTGCAGACCGGTGAAGGGACGGGTCATCGCCGTGTGCTGGTGCTCACCGACATGCGGCAGCGCTACGAACTGGGCGCCGACATCGCCACCCACGTGGCCGAGCCGGCGCTGCTGGTGCTGCCTTTGATGCTGCTGCTGCTCTGGTGGACGGTGCGGCGCGGCTTGCGCCCCCTCGATCGGCTGTCGCAGGAGGTGGAAACGCTCGACGGCTTTGCCGGCCAGCGGCTCGACACCCGGCACCGCTTCCGCGAGTTCGGCAGCACGGTGAGCGCCATCAACGGCCTGGTCGACACGCTGCAGGAGCGCGCCCAGCGCGAGCGCGCGTTCGCGTCCGACGTGGCGCACGAGTTGCGCACGCCGCTGGCGGCGCTGGCCCTGCAGGCGCGCGCGGTGCAGCACGATCCTTCGCCCGAGCGCCTGGCCCAGCTCGAACAGGAATCCCTGCGCGCGGGCCGCATCCTCAACCAGTTGCTCGACCTCGCGCGCGCCCAGCGCCAGAGCGGGCAGACGGCCGGGGCCGCGGGCGACGACGTGGCGCTGGGCGAGCTCGCGGCGCGCCTGATTGCCTCGCACGCGCAGGGCGCGCACGAGAGCGGGCACGAACTTTCACTCGTGCAGCCCGAGGCTTCGGTGGTGGTGCGCGCGCAGCCGCTGCTGCTCGAACTGGCCTTGCGCAACCTCATCGAGAACGCGCTGCGCCACACGCCGCGCGACACGCAGGTGGTGGTGCAGGTCTGGCGCACCGCCGACGCCGAGGGCGTGTCGGTGAGCGACGACGGCCGGCGCGCCAACGCCGTCGAACCGCTTCCCGCCGAATCGGGCGGCCTGGGTCTGGGCCTGCGCCTGGTGGAGCGCATCGCCGAGCAGATCGGGGCGCGCCTGGTCATCGATGCGGGGGAGGCGCCCATGACCACCCGCTTCACGCTGCGCTGGGAGGCCGGTCTAAGGCAGGCTTAACGCGGCGCGTCGACGCTCCGGGGGTTGTTCATCCTCTCCCGAAAGCCTTCCATGCAGATCCGGTCTCCGTTGACCTGGTGGCGCTTCGCCGGCGCCGATCGCACCCGCGCGCCCGGCGCCGCCGCGGGCCCCGCGTTGTTTGTCTGGGGCATCGCGCTCTGGCTGGCCACCGTCGGCAACCTGCCGCTGTGGCAACACATCAACGGCCTGGGCGGCACGCTGGCACAACGTGCGGCGCTGATCGTGGGCCTGGGGCTGGTGGTGGCGGGCGGCAGCGCCGCCTTGCTGTGGTTGCTGGCCTGGCCGCGGGTATTCCGTGTGGCCGCCAGCGTGCTGCTGCTGGTGGCGGGTGCGAACAGCTATTTCATGTGGCAGTACGGCGTGGTGATGGACCCCACCATGCTCGCCAACGCGCTCAACACCGACGCGCGCGAGGTGCGGGACCTGCTCACCTGGCAGCTGCCGGCCGCGCTGCTGGCGGTGGCCGGCCTGCCGCTGTGGGCCCTGTGGCGCCGCGCGCCTCTCTGGGGCCGGGCGTGGCCGCGCGTGCGGCGCAATGCGCTGGGCGTGCTCGGTGGCCTGGCGCTGACCGTGGTCGTGGCCCTGCTCAGCTACCAGGGCCTGGCCTCGCTGATGCGCAACCACAAAGAGCTGCGCTACATGGCGAACCCGCTCAACACCGTGTATTCGGTGACGCGCGTGGCCGCCAACCGCCTGCCGCGCCAGGTGAAGCCGCTGCTGCCGGTGGGCGAAGACGCCGTGCTCGGCGCCAGCTACACCCACCAGGCGCGCCCGCCCTTGCTGGTGCTGGTGGTCGGCGAAACCGCGCGGGCACAGAACTTCGGCCTCAACGGCTATGCGCGCGACACCACGCCCGCGCTCGCGCGCTGGCAGGCCACGGGCGCGCTCGTGAACTTCAGCCAGGTGCGTTCCTGCGGCACCAACACCCTGGTGTCGGTGCCCTGCCTGTTCTCGCCGCTCACGCGGGCCGAGGGCGGTGACCAGCCGCCCGAGCACCAGAACCTGCTCGACGTGCTGCAGCGCGCCGGCCTCGCGGTGCTCTGGCTGGACAACCAGGCCGGCTGCAAGGGCGTGTGCGACCGCGTGCCCCACGCCTTCGCCGGTGACCACCCGGTGCCGGGGCTGTGCGAAGGCAGCGAGTGCCTCGACGCCGCCCTGCTCGACGGACTCGACCAGCGCATCGCCGCGCTCGACCCGCAGCGCAGCGCGCGCGGCGTGGTGGTGGTGATGCACCAGATGGGCAGCCACGGCCCGGCCTACTCGCTGCGCGCACCCGCCGAGCGCAAGCCCTTCATGCCCGAGTGCCGCAGCGCCACGCTGTCCGACTGCCCGCGTGAGCAGTTGCTCAATGCCTACGACAACTCCATCGCCTACACCGACCACTTCCTCGACCTCACGCTGCAGTGGCTCAAGGGGCAGGCCGACCGTGGCAGCTTCGACACCGGCCTGATCTACGTGTCCGACCACGGCGAGTCGCTGGGCGAGAACGGTCTGTACCTGCACGGCGTGCCTTACGCCTTCGCGCCCGACCAGCAGACCCACGTGCCCATGGTGGCCTGGTTCTCGAACGGCTTGCGCGAACGCGCCGGCCTCTCGCTGGACTGCCTGCGCCAGCGCGCGGCCGAACCGGTGTCGCACGACAACTACTTCCACTCGGTGCTCGGTCTCATGGACGTGCGCACCCGTGCGCGCCTGCCCGCGCTCGACGCGCTGTCGCCCTGCGCGCGCAGCGCCGGCTGACCGCCAGGGCGCCCCAGGCGCCCTTCCTACAATGCGGGTTTCGTCTGACGCAGCACCACGCCCGCCCACCATGTCCGCATTCATCCGCTTCTCCGACCTGTGTTCCAGTGGCCGAGTCAAAGGCCAACGCGTGTTCATCCGCGCCGACCTCAACGTGCCGCAGGACGATGCCGGCCGCATCACCGAAGACACGCGCATCCGCGCGAGCGTGCCCGCCATCCGCATGGCGCTCGACGCCGGCGCGGCCGTGATGGTCACCTCGCACCTGGGCCGCCCCACCGAAGGCCAGTTCAAGCCCGAAGACAGCCTGGCCCCCGTGGCCGAACGCCTGGCCGAGCTGCTGGGCCAGCCCGTGCGCCTGGTGGCCGACTGGGTCGACGGCGGCTTCACCGTGGCCCCGGGCGAGGTGGTGCTGCTCGAGAACTGCCGCCTGAACGTGGGCGAGAAAAAGAACAGCCCCGAGCTCGCGAAGAAGCTCGGCGCGCTGTGCGACGTGTTCGTGCACGACGCCTTCGGCACCGCGCACCGCGCCGAAGGCACCACCTACGGCATCGCCGAGACCGCGCCGGTGGCCTGCGCCGGCCCGCTGCTGGCGGCCGAGATGGACGCCATCGCCAAGGCGCTGGCCAGCCCGAAGCGCCCGCTGGTGGCGATCGTCGCCGGCTCCAAGGTCAGCACCAAGCTCACCATCCTGCAAAGCCTGGCGGGCAAGGTCGACCAGCTCATCGTGGGCGGCGGCATCGCCAACACCTTCATGCTCGCGGCGGGCCACAAGATCGGCAAGAGCCTGGCCGAGGCCGACCTGGTGGGCGACGCGAAGGCCGTGATCGAGGCCATGAAGGCGCGCGGCGCCGAGGTGCCGATCCCCACCGACGTGGTGGTGGCGCAGCGTTTCGCGGCCGACGCACCGGCCACGGTGAAGAAGGCCGGCGAGGTGGCCGACGACGACCTGATCCTGGACATCGGCCCCGAAACGGCGGCGAAGCTGGCCGCGCAGCTCAAGGCCGCCGGCACCATCGTGTGGAACGGTCCGGTGGGCGTGTTCGAGTTTGCGGCCTTCGAAGGCGGCACCAAGGCCATCGCGCAGGCCATCGCGCAGAGCAGCGCCTTCAGCATCGCGGGCGGCGGCGACACGCTGGCGGCGATCGCCAAGTACGGCATCGAGAAAGACGTGGGCTACATCTCCACCGGCGGCGGCGCCTTCCTCGAGGTGCTCGAGGGCAAGACCCTGCCGGCGTTCGAGGTGCTCGCGCGCCGCGCGCAGGCCTAAGCGTCAGGGCGCGTGGGAATGCGCGCCACCACCCACGCGCCGATCGCCGCGCCGATCAGCACCACGGCGAGCAGCACGGGCCGCTCGCGCAGGCCCCAGGCCGAGACCGACACCATCACGAGCATGCTGCCCTGGGCGATGCGCTTGGTGCGTCGGCTCAGGCTGCGGTGGGCCTCCCAGTCGCGCACCATGGGGCCGAAGAAGCGGTGTTCGCGCAGCCAGCGGTGCAGGCGCGGCGAGGCCTTGGCGTAACAGGCCGCGGCCAGCAGCACGAAGGGGGTGGTGGGCAGGCCCGGCACCACCACGCCCACGAGGCCCAGGCCCAGCGACACGCTGCCGGCCAGCCAGAGCAGCCAGCGCAGCGCGCGCGGGGTTTCATCGGGGGACGCCATGCGCCGGCATGATAGCCAGCGCCTGTGCGCCGCGGCCGTTCAGGCCGCGGGTGCGATCGTGAGCGACACGCCGCCCACGCCCTCGACGCTGCCTTCGAGCACGTCGCCCGCCACCACCGGGCCCACGCCCTCGGGCGTGCCGGTGTAGATCAGGTCGCCCGCTTGCAGGTGGTAGAAGAGCGAGAGGTCCTGGATGATCTCGCGGATGTCCCAGATCAGCTTGTTCACGTCCGAACGCTGCTTCTCGGCGCCGTTCACACGCAGCTCCAGCGCACCGCTGTCGATCACGCGCCCGGGCATGGGCACGATCTCGCTGCACACCGATCCCTGCTCGATGTCTTTGCCCAGGTCCCAGGGGCGGCCTTTGTCGCGCGCCACCAGTTGCAGGTCGCGGCGCGTCATGTCGAGGCCGGCGGCATAGCCATAGACCAGCTCGTGCGCGTCTTCGGCCTTCACGCGAAAGCCCGCGCGGCCGATGGCCACCACGAGCTCCATCTCGTAGTGGTAGTTGCCGGTTTCCGGCGGGTAGGCCACGGTCGCGCCCGAGGGCGTGAGCGTGGAGATCGACTTGGTGAAATAGAACGGGCGCTCGACCGACTTGTCGACGGGCTTGCCCATCTCGACCGCGTGCGCGTGGTAATTGCGACCCACGAAGAACAGGCGGTTGACCGGGAACAGCGTGGATTCGCCGCGGATCGGCAGGGCGGCCACGGGGGGCGGGTTGAAGAGGTACTGGGGCATTTCGCGCTCGGGCTTCAGGGCATGTTCGGTTGGTTGTCGGGACGCACTTCGTACACGCCGAGCTTGCGGTGCAGCGGCGATTCGTCGGCCACGAAGAGGAAGGCGGGTTCGCTGGCCGATGCGTTGGCCAGCGTGGTGGCGGTGTAGCCGGGGATGCAGCAGGTGTCGGCCTCGGCGAGGTCGAAGGCCTGGCTCGCGGCGCTCACGCGCGCGCGGCCTTCGATCGCGTGGTACACGCAGGCCGGCGAGCGCGCGGGCAGCGTGAGCGTCTGGCCCGGGCGCAGCATGAGCGCGTGAAAGCCCAGCACGTTCTCGGCGTCCTCGCCCGACTCGGGGTTGGTGTAGGTGAGCTGCACGTGCTCGGCGTCGGGCCGGTCGGCCGCCAGCGCCAGCAGCGCGGCCCGGGCGTCGGCCCAGGGGTAGCGCAGCATGGGGTAACGCTGGCCGCTGCGGCCGAACACCGGCGTGGGCACCAGGCCCGCGCGCGCATAGGCCTGGTCGCCGCGGCCGGGCAGGGTTTGCTGGCGGCCGCCGTTGAGGTGGTAGCTCACCTCGAGGTAGTACATGAGCGGCAGGTCGAGCACGTCGAGCCAGATCACGGGCTCGGTGCCGTCGTGGCCGTGCTCGTGCCAGCGGCCCGTGGGCGTGAGGATCAGGTCGCCGCGGCTCATGGGGCACTTCTCGCCGTCCACCGTGGTCCACGCGCCTTCGCCCTCGACCACCATGCGCACCGCGTTGGGCGTGTGGCGGTGGCTCGGGGCCCATTCGCCGGGCAGCAGCAGTTGCATGCCCAGGTACAGCGCGGCACTGGCCTGCATCTTCTCGAGCGTGTGGCCGGGGTTGGCGAGCACCAGCACGCGGCGCTCGGCCTTCTCGATCGGGGTCAGTTCGCCGGCCTTGAGCAGCAGCGGCTTGATGTCGCGGTAGGCCCAGTGCGTGGGCTGGGTCTGGCGCGTGGGGATCTGCGGCGGCAGCACGCCGCGCAGGCTGGGCCACAGCGGCACGAGGTTGCGCTCGCGCAGCGCGGCCACGTAGTCGGCGGGCAGGTCTTCGAGGCGTCCGAGGTCGTTCATGCGGTGTCTCCGTTTCAGTGCGGGGCCAGGCAGGTCTCGACACGCCAGCCGTACAGCCATTCGATCGCATCGTAGAAGCGTTCGGGCGAACGGCCGCGCCAGAGGTCGTTGCGCACCAGACGTTCGACGCCCTTGGCGTGGTAGATGCGGCCCATCTCGCGCGAGCTCAGCACGATGCGCGCGGTGCGCGCGATGCGCGAGCGCTGGTACAGGTCGAGCGCCTTCTCGAAGTCGCCGCCGTGCACGCGCAAGGCCTCGCCCAGCGTCACCGCGTCCTCGATCGCCATGCAGGCGCCCTGCGCCATGTACTGCGTGGTGGGGTGGGCGGCGTCGCCCAGCAGGGTCACGCGGCCGTAGCTCCAGCGGTCGACGGGATCGCGGTCGGCCGTGGCCCAGCGCTTCCAGCTCTTGGGCAGTTCGATGAGCTGGCGCGCCTTCGGGCAGATGCCCTGGAAGTAGCTCAGCACCTCTTCCTTGCTGCCGTCGCGCACGCCCCATTCCTCGGCCTCGCGGCTGTGGAAGGTGACCACCACGTTGTACTGCTCGCCGCCGCGCAGCGGGTAGTGCACCAGGTGGCAGTTGGGGCCGGCCCACAGGCTGGCCGCGTTCCAGCGCAGGTCTTCGGGGAAGTCGTCCTTGTCGACCACGGCGCGGTAGACCACGTGGCCCGTGACGCGCGCGGGGTCCCCCACGAACTGCTGGCGCACCACCGACTTCACGCCGTCGGCGCCGATCAGCGCCTGGCCGCGGTAGGCCTGGCCGCGCTGGTCGTACACGGTCACGCCCTCGGCGTCCTGCTCGATGCGTTCGATGCGCGTGGCGGTGTGAAAGCCCACGCGGTCGCCGGCTTTCTGCACGCCTTCGAGCAGCGAGCCGTGCGCGTCGGCGCGGTGGATCACCGCATAGGGGTTGCCGAAGCGCTGGCGGAAGGCCTCGCCCGTGGGCACGCGGCCGATGGTGGTTTCGTCGATCGCATCGGTCATCACCATCTCGTCGATGTAGACCGCGCGTGCGCGGGCCGCTTCGCCCACGCCCAGCGCATCGAAGGCCCAGAAGGCGTTGGGGCCGAGCTGCATGCCGGCGCCGATCTCGCCGATCTCGGGCGCCTGCTCGAACACCTGCACCCGAAAGCCCTGCCGCACCAGGGCCAGGGCGGCGGCGAGGCCGCCGATGCCGCCGCCGGCCACGAGCACCGGCAGGTCGCTGGCATGAGTTGCCATGCGTGTCTCCTCTGAAAGATTGCACACTGATAGTCAGTACACTCATCATAAGTGCTCTGATAGCATCGTGTCCACCTTTTCACCGCGTGCCGACATGACCACTCCCGAGCCGACCAGCGTCAACATCGACGACCAGCCGGGCCACTACATCCGCCGGCTGCACCAGATCTCGGTGGGCATCTTTCTGCAGGAGCTCTCGGGCCTGGGCATGACGCCGGTGCAATACGCGGCGCTGCAGACGGTCTCCAACCAGCCCGGCATCGACCAGCGCACGCTCGCGCGCAGCATCGCGCTCGACACCTCGACCACCGGCGGCGTGATCGACCGCCTGGAGCAGCGCGGCGCCATGGAGCGGCGCACCGCGCCCACCGACCGCCGCGCGCGCCAGCTCTGGCTCACCGCCGAGGGCGAGCGCCTGCTGGCCGAGGCGGTGCCGGCCATGCTGTCGGCGCAGCAACTCATCCTCGCGCCGCTGACCGAGCGTCAGCGTGCGGAATTCATGCGGCTGGTGCGCATCGTGGTCGACCAGAACAACGCGTTGAGCCGCGCGCCCAGCGAAACCGGTCGCTGAGCAGCGCCGGCCTCAGGGCCGCAGGTGCTCCACCACCGCCTGCAGCACCTGGGCGTCGCGCAGCAGGCGCGTGTGGCCCAGGCCCTGCGTGGCGATCAGGCGCGCCCCGGCGATCGCGTCACGAAAGGCCTCGGCGTCGGCGAAGCGGTTGATGCGGTCTTCGCGGTCGTGCACGATCAGCGTGGGCTGGGCCACGCGCGGCCCGACCGCGGCCGGTTCGAACTGGCGCATCAGGATGCCCTCGCGCGCCTCCACGCGCTGCTGCAGGCGCAGCCGCGTGGCTTCCGTCAGCCCGAACACCGCGGCGAACAGGCGGGTGTAGGCCAGCGGCGACGCGGGTGGCGCCAGCAGCGCCAGCCGCGCCACCGGCAGGCCGCGCGCGGCGGCATGGGCCAGTGCGTTGGCCGCCAGCGAATGTGCGACCACGCCGTGCACCGCGTGCCCCTGCTGCAGCAGGCGCGCGGTGGCGTACTCGATGGCGCGCGCGAATTGCGGCAGGTTGCTGGTGCTGCCACGGCTGCGGCCGTGCGCGGGCAGATCGATCAGCACCGGTCTGAGCCCCTGCGCCGCCACCGCCTGGGCCAGCGGCAGCATCTGTGCCGCGTGACCGCCCCAGCCGTGCAGCAGCAGCACCAGCGGACCGTGCGGGCCGGGCGGCGGCTGGTAGAGCGTGAGGCTGGCCTGCTCGAAGGCCCATTCGCTGGCCTGCCAGGCGGCCAGTTCGGGCCGCTGCCGGTGCAGCCAGCGCGGCGGCAGCGGCGTGCCGAACAGGCGGTAGGCGCCGCGCAGGGCGAGCGAGGGCCACAGGCGCTCGGACAGGCCCAGGGCCCAGCGCATCCAGCGAGTCCCGGGGGCCGTGGCGTAGAAGGCCGAGGCGGCTTGCAGCGGGGTGTCGTTCATGCGGTTCTCCTGAAATCGCACAACCGTGCGAAAGATGGTCAAAAAAAACGCCAGGCCGGGATCAGCGCTGGTAGGTCCGCAACAGCCGGTCCCAGGTGGCCTGGGCGCGCTCGGCGGCGCGCGGGTCGCGCAGGAAGCGCACGTCGTGCACCAGGCCGATGGCCAGGCTGCAGATCTCGCCCACGAGTTGCTCGGGGTCGGTGTCGGCCTTGAGGTGGCCGGCTTCGATGGCCTGCAGCACCGTGCGCCGCAGGGCCGCGCGCCAGCGCGTGACCTCGTTGAGCAGCAGATCGCGCAGTTCGCCCTCGCGGTCGTCGAGTTCGAACGCGCCCGAGGTGTAGAGGCAGCCGGTGTGGGCCTCGACGTCGCGCAGCCGGATCAGCCAGCGGCGCACGATCTCGCCCAGGCGCGGCAGGCCCTTGGGCGCCTGCATGGCCGGCACGAACACGTCGGCCAGGAAGCGGCGCCCGAACTCCTCGATGACGGCCTTCTGCAGCGCCTCGCGCGAGCCCACGCGCGAGAACACGCCGCTCTTGGAGAGCCCGATGCGATCGGCCACCGCCTGCAGCGTGATGGCCTCCAGGCCCTCGGCCGACGCCAGGTCGAGCGCGGCGCCGACGATGGCGGCGCGCGTCATTTCGCTTTTCTGGGTCCGGGCGTCCATGGCGGCGCATTCTGCGCACGATCGTGCGAAAAAGCAAGCGCCGCGGTGCTTGGACGGTGACCAAAGCCTGACTATGATCCGCGCCAACCGCCGGTGGCCCCCTTGGACAAGCCCCTTCCTCCCCTCAAGCCCGAGTTCCTGGCCATGATGGCCAAGGGGGTGTCGCTCATGCTCTGCAGCTGCGACCCCGCGCTCACGCCCAGCGTGATGCGCGCCGTGGGCAGCCGCATCGAGGACGAGGGCCGCCGCATCACCGCCTACCTGGGGCGCGCCCAGGCCGCCCAGCTGCTGGCCGACATCGCCAGCAGCGGCCGGCTCGCCGCGGTCTTCAGCCAGCCCAGCACCCACCTCACGGTGCAGTTCAAGAGCCGGCGCGTGCGCATCCGCGAAACCCGGGAAGACGACGGCCCCCATCTCGAGGCCTACCTGCGCTCGATGGAGCAGGAGGTGGCGGCCGTGGGCTTCGCACCGGTGTGCGCGCACGCGCTGCTGGCCCACGCCCCGGGCGACCTGGTGGCCGTGGAGTTCGAGCCCGACGAGGCCTACGACCAGACCCCGGGCCCGCAGGCCGGGCGCCAGGTGTCGGCCCACTGACCGCCGCGACGCGCCCGCCATGAACGCCCCGCTTGACCTCGCGCGCCTCGAACGCGGCAGCATGGACGAGCTGCGGCCCGCCCTCGAGGGCGCGGTGCCTGCGGTGATGGCCACCGTGGCCGCCGACGGCACGCCGAACGTGGCCTACCTGTCCCAGGTGCACCACGTGGACGAGCGCCACGTGGCGCTGTCCTTCCAGTTCTTCAACCGCACGCGGCAGAACCTGCTCGCGCACCCCCGCTCCACGGTGCTGCTGGTGCATCCGATCGGCATGACCTTCTACCGCCTGCACCTGCGCTACCTGCGCACGGAAACCGGCGGCGCGGTGTTCGAGCGCATGAAGGCGCAGCTCGCGGGCATTGCCTCGCAAAGCGGACTCGACGACGTGTTCGTGCTGCGCGGCGCCGACATCCACGAGGTGCTGGCCATCGAGCGCGTGCCGGTGGCGCCCCGACCCCCGGGGCTGCCGGCGCCGCAGGCCCGGCCCGCGGCCCTGCCGGTGCTGAGCCGCGCCAGCCAGCGGCTCGGGGCCGCGCGCACGCTCGACGCGCTGATCGAAGCGGCGCTCGACGTGCTGCAGCACGAGCTCGACATGCCGCAGGCCATGGTGCTGATCGCCGACAGCGCCGCGGGCCGGCTCTACACCGTGGCCAGCCGCGGCTACACGCCCTCGGGCGTGGGCTCCGAAATTCCGTTCGGGCAGGGCGTGATCGGCGTGGCCGCGCGCGCCGCCACGCCGCTGCGCATCAACCACATGACGAGCGCCGCGCTCTACAACCAGGCCGTTCTCGGCGGCTACGGCCGCGACACCCAGGCCGAGATCGCCTACCCCGGCCTGGCCCGCCCGGGCAGCCAGCTCGCGGTGCCCCTGGCGTCGGCGGGGCGCGTGGTGGGCGTGCTGTTCGTCGAGTGCGGGCAGGAAATGCGCTTCAACCACGAAGACGAGGACCTGCTGGTGGCGCTCGGCGGCCAACTGGCCGCGGGCATCGACCTCATGCACGAGAGCGAGGAACCCTGCGGCACCGAGTCCGACGCCGGCGCGCCACAGGCCGTGGCGCCCGCGGCCGCACCGCTGCGCGTGCGCCGCTACCGGCGCGACGACAGCGTGTTCGTCAACAACGCCTACCTCATCAAGGGCGTGGCGGGCGCGATCCTGTGGAAGCTGCTGACCCATCACCGCGAGGGCCGCCACGAGTTCACCAACCGCGAACTGCGGCTCGACGCCTCGCTGGGCCTGCCCGACGTGAGCGACAACCTCGAGGCGCGGCTGCTGCTGCTGCACCGCCGCCTGACCGAGCAGTGCCCGGCGCTGCGCCTGCAAAAGACCGGCCGCGGCTGCTTCCGCTTCGACGCGCTCGCGCCGGTCGAACTGGTCGAGAGCGACTGAGGCTCAGACCACCAGCCCCGGCACCGGCGGCAGGTTGACGCCACGCGCGAGCCGGGCGAAGTCGGCCTGATTCAGGCGCAGGCGCGCGAGGTCCAGCACCGCGTCGAACACCGGGGCGGGCGCCTTGGCCTGCACGTCGTTGAGCAGATCGAGGCGCTCGGTCGCGTTCACGGCCGGCAGCATCCAGTGCAGGGTCTGCATCATTTCCTGGGGCGGGATGCTGGCCACCAGCGCGTCGTGCAGGGCGATGAGTTCGAGGTCGTCGTAGGCCGCCCAGAGCGCGGCGTTGTGCCGCGTTTCCTCGGCGTGCATGTGCTGCAGGTTGTCTGCCACGAACAGGGCCAGCGCGAGGTACAGCGCGTGCATCGCGCTGGCGCGTTGGTCTGCGGGCACGGCGGCCATGCCACGCGCGGCGTCGCTCAGCTGTTGCGTGGCGCGCAGGTGGTCCTCGTGCTCGCGGGCCACCGCATCGCACACACCGGGGCAGCGCAGCTGCAGCGCGGCGTGGATGAAGCGGTTCTCGTGTTCCAGGTGGCGCTCGCACATCTCCATGAGCTCCACCGTGCGGTCGCAGGCATTGCGCAGCGCGGCTTCGTCGGCCGCGTCGGTGCGGCCCAGCGCGATCAGCGTGTCCGTCATGGTGTGGCGCAGCGCCTTGTGGATGCCCGCGTACAGGTTGAAGCGGCCCTCGCCCGTGCGGGCGGTCGCGGCGATGGCGTTGAATTCGATGGCGTTCGATTGCATGGTGGTTCCTGAAGCGCCGGCCCCGGCCGGCATGGGGGTTGGCCGGGGGTGCCCCATGCACCGCCGCGCCATGCCGGGAAGTCTCCGCAGACGGCCCTGGGCGCGCCGCTAAATTGGGCTTAAGCGCTTGCTAAAAAGTCCTTAAGCCTCCCCCGCCTGGGGGAAGGCGGGCTCAGTCGAGGCCGCTCAAACGGCCGCGGTTGCGCTTGACCGAGGCGCGCTGGGCCTTGCCTTCGAGCCGGCGTTCGCGCGAGGCGCGCGTGGGCCGCGTGGCGCGTCGCTGCTTGGGCACCACGGCCGCGGCGTCGACCAGGGCCTGCAGCCGCGCAAGCGCCTCGGCCTTGTTCTGCTCGAGGCTGCGGCTGCCCTGGGCCTTGATGACGATCACGCCCTCCTGCGTGAGGCGGGTGTCGTGCAGCGCGAGCAGCCGCGCCTTCACCGCCTCGGGCAGCGACGAGGTGCGCACCACGAAGCGCAGGTGCACCGCGTTGCTCACCTTGTTCACGTTCTGCCCGCCCGCGCCCTGCGCGCGGATGGCGGTGAAGTCCACCTCGGCGGGGTCGATGGTTGGCGGCACGGGCATGCGCCGAGTCTAGTAGCGCTCCTTCACGCCGGTGACCATGGCCTTGACCAGCCGCGTGCGTTCGAGGCGCCCCATGACCAGGGCCGCGGCCGCGTGCAGGCCCGCGAGCCAGAGCAGCGCCTCGGCCAGCCCTTCGTGCAGTTCCTGCACGGCCTCGTTGCCCCAGAAGCGGTCGGTGCCCTGCAGCCAGCCCGTGAAGCCCAGCAGCAGCACCAGGCCCATGAGCGCGAGCATCATGAGCGCCCCCAGCGGGTTGTGGCCCGGCGTGTGCGGGTGCTCGCCGCGGCCGAGCGCAGCCAGGTGCTCGCGCAGGCGCTGCGGCGTGGGCCAGAAATCGGCGAAGCGCGCGTGGCGCGGTCCGATGAAGCCCCACAGCAAGCGCAGACCCACGAGCCCCGCGGCGGTGTAGCCCGCCCACTCGTGCGGCGGGTCGCCTTCTTCGAGCACCCACTGGTTGAGCACCACGCAGGTGACCAGCGACCAGTGGAACACCCGCACGAACGGGTCCCAGACCCGTTCGGCCCGTGGCGCTTCGCTCATTCGGATTTCACCGCTTTGCCCGACACGGGGTCGAAATAGATCTCGACCTTCTTGCCGGTCTTGTCGGTGCCGTAGATCTCGTAGCAGTTGCCCTTGGTGACCTTGAAGACCTTGATCTGGTAGCCCTGGGCCTGCAGGTCCTGCTTGAAGGCGGCTTCGGGCTTCCAGCCTTCCTTGCTGGTGGTGCAGGTGGGGCCGGCCACGGCGGCACCGGCAAGGGCGAGGCTGAGGGCGGCGACGGCGATCGATTTCATGGTGTTGGTTTCGGTGTCCCCCGCACATGCGGGTGGCGGGATTCCAGGCGAAGCGCCTGAATGGGGCCTTAAGTACTCGCCCCTGCCGGCCCCGGGGTCGAGGCCCGGCGGGGATAATCCCGCCCCATGGCATCGAAACAGCGCGTCGTGGTGGGCTTGAGCGGGGGCGTGGACTCCGCGGTGAGCGCGTACCTGCTCAAGCAGCAGGGGCACGAGGTCGTCGGCATCTTCATGAAGAACTGGGAAGACGACGACGACAGCGAGTACTGCAGCAGCCGCCAGGACTGGCTGGACGCCGCCAGCGTGGCCGACGTGATCGGCATCGACATCGAGCACGTCAACTTCGCCGCCGAGTACAAGGACCGCGTGTTCGCCGAGTTCCTGCGCGAGTACCAGGCCGGGCGCACGCCCAACCCCGACATCCTGTGCAACGCCGAGATCAAGTTCAAGGCCTTCCTCGATCACGCGATGCGCCTGGGGGCCGAGAAGATCGCCACCGGCCACTACGCCCGGGTGCGCGAGCGTGCCGGCCGCTTCGAGCTGCTCAAGGGCCTCGATCCGCTCAAGGACCAGAGCTACTTCCTGCACCGCCTCAACCAGGCGCAGCTGTCGAAGACGATGTTCCCCGTGGGCGAACTGCCCAAGACCGAGGTGCGCCGCATCGCGGCCGAGATCGGTCTGCCCAATGCGAAGAAGAAGGACAGCACCGGCATCTGCTTCATCGGCGAGCGACCGTTCCGCGAATTCCTCAACCGCTACATCGCGAGCGCTCCGGGGCCCATCAAGGACCCGCGCGGCCGCACCATCGGCGAACACGTGGGCCTGAGCTTCTACACCCTGGGCCAGCGCCAGGGCCTGGGCATCGGCGGCGTGAAGGCCAAGGGCGCGCAAAAGGGCGGCAGCGAGCACGAGCCCTGGTTCGTGGCGCGCAAGGACATCGCGCACAACACCCTGTGGGCCGTGCAGGGCCACGACCACCCCTGGCTGCTCACGTCGCGCCTGCGCGCGCACGACGCGAGCTGGACCGCGGGCGAACCGCCCGCCGCCGGCGCGCTGGGGGCCAAGACGCGCTACCGCCAGGCCGATGCGGCCTGCACCGTCGAGCCGCTGGGCACCGGGGGTTTCGAACTGCGTTTCGAGCAGCCCCAGTGGGCCGTGACACCGGGCCAGAGCGCCGTGCTCTACGACGGCGAGGTCTGTCTGGGCGGCGGCGTGATCGTGACCGAGGCCGCCTCGGGCGACGAGGCCTTCAGCCCGCCGGTGGCGCAGGCGGCTTGACCCCGCCCTGCCCGGGGTGCAACGAGCCCCCGAGCTTTTCGTGGATCTTGCGCGTGGTGCGCCAGGTGGCCCACAGCACCAGCGGCACGAGCGCGGCCGCGGCCATCTCGGGGTGGACAGGCAGGCCTGCGGCCTTGGCGCCCTTGCCCACGTAAAGCAGCAGGCTGATCACGTAGTACGAAATCGCCGCGATCGACAGGCCTTCCACCGTGGTCTGCAGCTGCAGCTGCAGTTCCTGGCCGCGTGTGAGCTTGGCCAGCAGCTCCTGGTTCTGCGCCTCGGTGGCGATGTCCACGCGCGTGCGCAGCAGCGCGCTGGTGCGCGTGATGCGCTCCGACAGCGATCCCAGCCTTCCTTCGCTCGCGGCGACGGTGGCCATGGCCGGTGAGAGCCGGCGCCGCATGAACTCGCCCACGGTCTGGGTGCCCGGGATGGGGCGCTCGCGCAGCTCGCCGATGCGCTGTGCCACCAGCGCGTCGTAGGCGCGCGTGGCCGCGAAGCGGTAGGTGTGCTCGGCCGTGGCGCGCTCCACGCGCGCGGCGAGCGCCACCAGCTGGTCGAGCAGGTCCTGTTCGTTCAGGCTCTTGTGTTCGAGCTGCGCGGTGATGGCGGCCAGGCGCGCTTCGGCCTCGGCCAGCATGGGCGACAGCGCCTTGGCCACGGGCAGGCCGCGCAGGGCCATGAGGCGGTAGGTCTCGAGCTCCAGCAATCGCTGCGAGATGCGGCCCGCGCGCGAGGCGCTGGTGTCGGGCGGGGCCACGACCAGCATGTGCTCGAAGCCCGAGGCCCGCAGCCGGAAGTCGGTCACCGCCCACGAGTGCCCCCCGCCGAGTTGCGAGGCCACCACCGTGCGGTCGCCGAACCAGTGCTGGGCCGGGCGCATCAGCCGCGCCTGGGCGTCGGCCGTCTGCTCGGGCAGATCGGCGACCACCATGGCCAGCAGGATGGCGGCCACGGTGCGGCCGGGGATGCCGTTGAGCCAGCCGGGCGGCAGCGCCAGCGTGCCGTGCAGCGCGGGCTCGCTCGCGCCCAGGCCCATGCCCTCGGGCAGCGGCTGTACCAGCGAATAGCGCGTGAATTCGGTGTGGCGCTCCCACTTGAGCGTGCGCCCGTCGGGCAGTTGCAGCCGCAGGAAGTGGTTGTTCAGGTCGCTGGCCTGCAGGTCGGCCTGGCCGGGCAGGCGGCGCAGGTGCTCGAGCTCCTGGGCGCGGTCCACACCGTCGTTGAGCACCGCCACGAAAGCGATCAGGGCCGGCAGCGGAATCAGCGCGGATGGCCGCGCATGCACCTCGTCGTGCAGGGCTTGGCGCAGCGGATCGTCGGGCGGCAGGTCGCGGTGGTTGTTCATGGCGGTCGGTCGGCGGACAGGCCGCACTGTACGCCGCTGGTCGCGCTGGCGAAGGCCGGCCGATCCGCTACTGCGGACGAGGTATTGAGTGTGCCCTGCCCGGCTCGAATACTGTTGTTTTCCTGTGCCGTGGCGCCGTCACTGCGCGGGCGGACTGGAAGGGAGGCATGGACATTCGGTTCGAAGGTCTGGTCGCGGGCGGTGAGGCCACGTTGGCCTGGGTCGTCGCGCTGCTGATCCTCCTGGGGGTGGGTCTGGCGCTGCTGTGCCAGCGGGCCATCCGCCACCGCCGCGCGCGCTCGGCGGGGCAGGCCGCCGCGGCGCGCGAGCAGATGGAACATGCCCTGGCCGAGCGCCTGCGCAACGAGCGCTCGCGCCTGCTGAGCGCGGTGGCGCACGACCTGCGGCAGCCGCTGTACGCCATGAGCCTCACCACACAAAGCCTCGAGCAGCAGCGTGCGGTGCGCAGCCCGGCGGTGCTGCTTTCACAGATGCGCCATGCGCTCGCTTCGGCCGACGCCCTGCTCGACACCCTCGACACGGTCGCGCGCCTGGAAACCGGCGCGCTGCGGCCGCGCCTGGCGGTGTTCTCCATGCAGGCCATGCTCGAGCGCATCGACCGCCAGTACGGCCCGCAGGCCCAGGCGCGCGGCCTGCACTGGACCGTGACCCCGAGCCTGGAGTGCGTGCACACCGACGCCCTGCTGCTCGAACGCATGCTCGACAGCCTCGTGGCCAATGCAGTGCACTGCACCGAGCGCGGCGGCGTGCTCGTGTCATGCCGCCGGCGTGGCCAGCAACTGCTGCTCCAGGTCTGGGACACGGGCCCCGGCCTGGACCCGGTCGGGCTGGCCACGGCGGGCGGCCCGCACTACCGCGACGATGGCGGCGTCGCTGCCGATGGCGGCGTGGGCTTCGGGCTGGCGGTGGTGAAACACGCCGCACGTCTGCTGGGCATCCGGCTGAGCGTGCGCTCGCGCGTCGGCCACGGCACCTGCTTCAGCCTGCTGTTGCCGCTGTATCCGGTGGCGAGCCGCCGCCGCGTGGCGCGGCTCGGCACGCGACAGCCCCAGTTCAGCGCCTGAGCGCCCACACCGAGGCGTCGGTGTACACGGCGTCGAGCGCAAAGCGCCGGCCCGCGAGGTGGTCTTCCATGCATTGCAGCACCAGCGGGCTGCGCAAGCGGCCCTGCTGGGCACGGATCTCGTCGGGCGTGAGCCACAGCGTGCGCACGATGCCATGGTCCAGCGTGCGCCCCGGCACCGCATCGCCGAGCTCGCCGCAGTAGGCGAAGCGCAGGTAGGTGATGTCGTCGTCGCCGCGCTGGAAGCGCGAGAGGTAAACGCCCACCAGCGCGGTGGGCGTGAAGCGGTGGGTGGTTTCTTCGAGCGTCTCCCGCGCCACCCCCTGTGCGGGGCTTTCGCCGGGGTCGAGGTGGCCGGCGGGGTTGTTGAGCCGCAGGCCTTCGGGCGTGTGCTCCTCGATCAGCAGGTAGCGGCCATCGCGTTCGATCACCGCGGCCACGGTGACGCTGGGTTTCCATCGTTCGCTCATCGCAGAATTATCGGTGGCGTGCCTGCCGCCACAGGCTTTCAAAAAGCTTTCAGTTAAGCTTGCCCGCAAAATTCACTTCCCCGAGCGAGGAGACACCCATGCTCATCGGCGTACCCGCTGAGACCCTGGCGGGCGAGACCCGTGTGGCCGTCACGCCCGAGACGGCCAAGAAACTCGTGGCCCAGGGCCACACCGTGCGCGTGCAGGCCGGCGCCGGTCTCGCGGCCAGTGCCACCGATGCGGCCTACGAGGCCGTGGGCGCCCAGATCACCGACGCCGCCGGCGCCCTGGGCGCCGACCTGGTGCTCAAGGTGCGCAGCCCGCAGCCGGCCGAGCTGGCGCAGATGAAGCCGGGCGCGACCCTGGTGGGCATGCTCAACCCCTTCGATGCCGATGGCCTGCGGGCGCTGGCCTCGGCCGGCCTCACGGCCTTCGCGCTCGAAGCCGCGCCGCGCACCACGCGCGCCCAGAGCATGGACGTGCTGTCCTCGCAGGCCAACATCGCGGGCTACATGGCCGTGATCGCCGCGGCCAACGCCTACCCCAAGTTCTTCCCCATGCTCATGACGGCCGCCGGCACG
>VFQP010001301.1_pt1 | contig 34410 bp, 35 predicted proteins | sample 3512351 | NCBI WGS metagenome assembly VFQP01 (sample SAMN10412372, study PRJNA504923) | tailings metagenome | isolation source: Relicate 1 Philex TSF1 revegetated site | place: Philippines: Tuba, Benguet | collected 2017-08-29
GGTGGGTGGAGGAGGAGGTAGGCGGGGGCCCAAGTGGTGCTGCGGGCGGGCCTGGTGGCGGCGTGGACCATGAGCGTGGGCGCACCGGGCGCGCAGGTGAGGAGCTGGTGTAGGGGGTGGGTGGAGGAGGAGGTAGGCGGGGGCCCAAGTGGTGCTGCGGGCGGGCCTGGCGGCGGCGTGGACCATGAGCGTGGGCGCGCCGCGCGTGCAGGTGAGGAGGGGTTGTGGGGTGGGTGGAGGTGGAGGTGGCGCCGACCGCGGGCGCGCCAGGCGCGCAGTTCAGCCAGTGGCGTGCACTTTTTCGCGAGCGGTCGCCCGGTGCGGCCCTGTGGGTGCCGTGCACTGGCGCTCGCTTGCTTCGCCAGTGGATTGGGACGCGAGGGTGAATGCGTCAAGATCACTGCTACTCCTGACGCCGCTCCTCTTGCTGCGCGCCCCGCAGCTGACGGTGCACGTGACTCACGCCGGCCGTGGCAACGCCAGTGCGACTGGACCCGTGCAGGGCGCAGAGGCCTTTGCCTACGCCGTCCAGGACCCCTTTCACGTGAGTGCGATGCGCAGGACTTCTTCTGCGTGAGCGGCAATCAGGCAGGCTCCCGCCCGCACGCCGTCCGCGTGACGCTGCTCCCCACGTCCCGCGCGAGAACGCGTTTCCTCATGCCACGCCCCCTCCACACGCCGAAGTGCACGCGTGTCGCAACGCGCCACCACGGCGGTGTGGGCCCGCGGTCCGCCGCACTGGAGGCGACACGAGACACTGCTTGCGATGCTCCCCTTGTGTGCGCAGGAGTACATTGGCGGCTACCCTCAGCTGCCTGGCGGCAACGCGCGCGCGCTGCTGGGCCGATGCGTGACGGGCGCCGACGGCAGCTGCGCCATCCCCGTGCGCCAGGACAACTGGACGGCGCTGCCGCGCAGCCTGCGTGTGGTGGGGCTGGTGCGGGGCGCGCGCGGCAGCGGGCTGGGCGTGGCGTGCACGCCCGACGTGGCGTCCCCCGACCTGCACAAGTGAGTGGGCGGGTGGGCGGGTGGGCGGGTGGGCGGGTGGGCGGGTGGGCGGGTGGGGAGGTGGGCGGGTGGGCGGGTGGGGAGGTGGGTGGCTCCCAGGGTGTGCATGTCCTGGGGCTGGGCGCGGCGTGCACGCCTGACGTGGACTCACCCGACCTGCACAAATGCGCGGGTGGGCGTGTGTTGGTGGGTGAGCGGCGCCACGTGACGTTTCTGCCTGGCCTCCACAAAAGCGAGGTTCTCCCTCGCTGCTGACAAGAGCAGCCGCATTGCCCCCACCTGCTGGGCCACGCGCTGCGCACCGCTGCCTCCCGCATGGGCCGCCCACCCACACACGTGACGTCGCTCGCCTGCCGCTGCCGCTCGCAGCTTTATCGCCGGGCCCATTTCCGGCGCGCCGTTTGAGTACTTCGGCGAGGCGCCGTGGATGTGGGAGCCCGCGGAGGGGTGGGGGCCGTCGTACCCCAGCTTCACGTACCTCAGCCGGTGAGCGCTGCATGTCCAATGACGGGATCGCTAGGGGATGAAGGCCAGGGCGCGCCGCTTCACCTACCTCAGCCGGTGCGCTCACCAGGGCCCTGCACATCGCTGGTGGGAGTTGCACCTGTCCCAAGGAAGAGGCTGAGAAGGTGCTTGCTCGCACTGTCAAGTCGCCCACAGGCAGGTCGGTCCGCCTGCTGGTGCAGCCGTGCAGCAGCCTGCCCGCTCCCACGTGTGCGCCGGACACTTGATTGTCCGGCTGTTGTCGCTGCCAATGGCTCCGTTGCTACCCAGGTGGGCGCTGCGTCCTCGCCGCTACGCCGGCGCGCTGGTGGCGCACGAGCGCGTGGTGCCCCACGGCGGGCTGCTGCACCTGACGGGCTGGGTGGCGGGCAGGAGGCGGCGCGCGGGCGGCGACGGGCTGCTGGTGAGTCCTGGCTGTTCTGGACTTGCTTCCAGCGCTCTTGGCTGGGAAGCCTGGGGTGTTGGTGGGTTGCGTGCAACGAGGCGGCTCACAGTGGCAGTAGCAGCGCAAGCGGTTGAGCGGCCATGATTCACGAGAGCTGAGAATTCCTGCGCTTCACCGCTCCGACCCACACGCTGCTGAGGGGCTCAAGCCTCGACCCTCGCCTGATGGATCGCTTTGCCATGCACAGGCCGCTGACCTGGTGCCCAACGTGACCCAGGCGCTGCTGGTGGTCTACCCTGCTTGGCCCAACTGGGCCGGCCTCTTTGAGCTAGTGTCCACCAACTGGACCCAGGGCTCCTCCAGCAGCGCCGCCGCCACGACGACAACCACCAGCAGTACCAGCGACCGTACTGGCGGGACGCGGCGGGCACTTCTGAGCAAGCGCCAGAGCGGGGGCCTGAGGGCGGGGGGCGGCTCGAGTGCACAGCGTGGGGAGGAGGAGGAGCAGGGGGCCGGCGGCGCGGGCGCTGAGCATGTGCGCGACCGGCAGCATCAAGTGCGGCGCGGGCACGAGGGCGGGGGGCGCGGGGGACGCCACGGTGATGGTGGCGTGCGGCGTGGGCGGCCTGGCGTGGTGGCGGGCGGCGGCGAGGGCGGCGGCGGGGTGCGGCGGCTGCTGAGCGGTCCCGTCATCTTCGCCCCGAGCATGTGAGCACGCTGCGTGGTGCTTCTCTCCTGCCCTCGAATCGTGCCAGAGCAGCGTTGATGTGATGAGAGAGGCAGCGTTCCCTGTGGCCGTGTGGGCCCCCTCCTGCCAGCACACCTCCTCCTAATGCAGCTGCGCTGGCCGTGGCGGTGCACTCGCGCCCGCCCGCCGCCTCTGTGCACCGCTTGCTCTGCTGCGCTCATTTGCGTGCCGCGGATTGACACGCAAACGAATGCCTCTCGCGCCACCAGCCGCGAGCCACCTCACGCCTGGCCTCCAGCCCCTGCTTTTACACTTGTGCGCTCCTTCGTGGTCGTCGTCGTTGCATGGCATTCATGACACGGTGTCACGGTGCTGCAGCCCGCCAAGAAAGGATCGCCAATCAGATCGGGTCAGGCAAATGGCGCTCCATGTGCCACAGATTCGCAGTGCAGGTGCTCGCCCAGTGTGCTCACGCCTCCCGTGCTGCTCTTGCATCCCTTGCGCACCTCTTGCACTCGCAGATTCACCGTACCGGTGGACCCTCAGACGGGCGCCTTCCACGCGACCCTCCGCGTGCCTCCCGACCGCTACCGGAGCTGGGGCGACCCCTCAGGGCCCTGGGTGCAGCTGCCGCTGCAGCAGTACGGGCAGGAGTACTGCCACGTGCACCTGGTGGTGGGGCGCAACGGTGAGAGGTGGCAGCTGTGTGTGTGGGGGGGGGGGGGATTTTGCATCTGTTTGGAAACATCGGCGGGGCCGGAGCCCAACTACCGGGCGTATCAGATGTCTCGCAGCACAAAATGCAAGCGAGCCAAAAGCACACACACGGGTGCGGAGACACATTGCGGCTCAGCACCCATCAGGCATGTCTAACCGGCCCCGCAGCACAGGGCTCAGAGCATGGCACGCCAAGCGTGCCCATCGCTTGTACGTCACGTCCCGAATGCATCGTCAGGCAGATCCACTTGTGGGGCGTCCCCCCGCTCCGCAGCGTCACGCAGCGCGAGTGCCGTGATCAGAAAGTGCCGCCTCCAGCCGCCCGCTTCCTCTCTGTGTGTGGCGGTGCTCCTTTCTTTGACGGGCGGCGAGCATTGCGGCTGCTTGCTGGCGCCGCGCCGTCCGCACCTCTTGGCTCGCCCATGGGCGTCCCTTGCTCCTGCGTGGATGTCTCTCCGTTGCCGCGCCGCTCCCCTCTCTGCCTCAGGAAGCGTGATCTGGCGCTGTCGTCTGCATGCACTGGTGAGGGAGCGTGCATCCTCTTCTCCCGCCGCCAACACCGTTCCCCCCACGGTGCACGCTACGCATGCCCGGTGCCTCCTCCACGCACGCGGCCCTCCCACCCGCACGCCACGCCTGTCCTTGTCGCCTGCCCAGGCACCCTGCCCGAGAGCATCGGCGCCACTGACGTGGGCAACGCGGTGTTTGCCTACCCAGAGCCCGTGGAGCGCTACAACCCCGACGGGGGCGACACCGTGTATGAGGAGCCGGCCTACCAGTGGCTGGCCTTCCAGAAATTCGACGTCAACGCCGCGCAAGTGCCGGTGGGCCTGATGGTGCGGGCGCCAGCGTGGGTGAGTGGGCGGGGGCGCGTTGAGTTGGGGACAGGGATCCCACCTCCGCGGCGCAAGTCCAATGCGCTCGTGGGCGCAGCTCCGGACTCGCCGTCAGCCCTTGGCCTTGCTCTCACCAGCGTGTGAGCGAGGAGGCGTGCACCGCCGCAGCCAATGTGAATGGTCCTTCGCTTTCCCTGCATGCCCGGGCTCCTGCCCTGCCGAGCGCCATCTAGGCGAAGGCACAATGCAATACTACTACTACTACTTCCGCCGCAGCCAAGCTGGGCCTTGCGCAATCCGCCCGTGCCTGCCCGCAGGCGGACCCGCGCTCCGCCATCCGACTGAGCGCCGTGGCTTCCACTGGCCTGGGCCCCACGCCGCGCGCGCTGGTGCGCTTCAACTGGAGCAGCACCGACGCCCAGGCGCGCTGGACCTACCACACGGGCGTGCAGGTGACAGCCGCCTCTGCCCTGTTGGTTGGTGTAGTTCTGTGGGGCCACACAACTCGGGTGTGCAGGTGAGTGCCACCGCTGCCCTGTCGGTGTTGCGCCCCTGTGGAAGCACACACCTTTCTGGCCTGCAGATGAGCAGCTGGCCACTGCCAGCACACCCTCCGCTGCATGCGAGGGGTTGTGCCTCTCGCATGTTGGCGTGCGCCGCTGCCCTCGCGTGCCCAGCGATCCGTGCGCAAAGCAATCGGAATGCTGCCACACTCGCGCGAGCTGTGCCACCAGACCACGCGTTCGCGGCGAGAGCCGTGCTCCTGTGTGCGCCCTGTCTCCCTGCTCCCTCACAGGTGGTGGAGACGGACGCCGAGGGGCGCGCCGACCTGGCCATCCGCATGCCGCCGGCCCCCGCCACCTCCCTGGCGCTGGCCACGGTGCTGCGCGTCTCAGCCGTCAGGTACCTGCCCGCCATGTCTCAGGCGCAGCTGGACGGCTACATGCAGACTGTCACCATCAGGTGCGTGTGCGTGTGTTGAGTTCGCGCTTTTGGACACCTCTAGGGGGCCAGGAGCGCAGCTACCGGGCGTATCTGATGTCTCGCAGCGGCGCCGACACCGCCGCACACTGTGCCTGGCCGGTATGTGCTGTTTAGTACTCCTTGCCGCCATGGACGGTGGCTGATGCACGCTGCGCGCCGCGTGGCAAGAGCCCGCTCGCTTTGGCATGGCGATGCGTGTTGTTCAACTGGGCAATCCTGATTGTGGGCGCGGCGCGTTGCTTGCTTTGCCGCAAGCTGGACGCGTCCCCACAGCGCCTGCACAGCGCTCCAGCCCACCTCTCTTTTTCTCCGCTGCTCATTGCACCGCGCAGGCTGGACGCGTCCCCTCAGCGCCTGCAGCTCGTCCGCAGCGTGCCCACGCACCTGCCCGGCGTGCCCTGGGCCGTGCGGGCGGTGCTCACCAGCAACGCCGACGGCAAGGAGATCCAGGCGAGTGTGCTGGGGAGCGCTGGGCGGGGGAAGCTGGGGCCGTGCGGGCGGTGCTCACCAGCAACGCCGACGGCAAGCAAGTCCAGGCGAGTGTGCTGGGGAGCGCTGGGCGGGGGAAGCTGGGGCCGTGCGGGCGGTGCTCACCAGCAACGCCGACGGCAAGCAAGTCCAGGCGAGTGTGCTGGGGAGCACTGGGCGGGGGAAGCTGGGGCCGTGCGGGCGGTGCTCACCAGCAACGCTGACGGCAGGGAGATCCAGGCAAGCGCAGCAGGGGAACCTGGGGCTGAAGTGGGTGCTGCGCCGCAGGGAGGGAAACCACAGTGGTGCGGGCGGCAAGTTGCCGCAAGGATCCTCGACGCGCATGGCCACCACCCACTCGTGGGGTCCTCCTCCTCTCCCGCGGCGCGCGCGCAGGGCGTCCCGGTCAGAGTCACCCTGCAGCCCGCGCCTGGCACCCATGCGGCCGGCAGCGCCAGCTGCGCCCCCAAGCCCTCCTCCTGCACGCTCACCACAGGCCAAGGTGCGCCTGCCTGCTTTCGCTTCCCGCTCTCGCCGAGCACCATTGCCACGCCCAGCCTTCCTCTCTCGCCGCCTGCCACTCCAAACGGCCGTTCTGTTGCCCACCTGCCGCCCACCAGCACCTCGCCTTGCTCCACTCGCCGGCGGCGCTTCAAGCGGCGCGCGCCGCGTGCGCTGCGATGCGCAGGCTGGGCCGCCGGCAGCAGCAACGCCACTGCGCCCGCGCCGGCCTGCGAGCTGGCGCTCCCCTGCGCCGGCGCCTACACCCTCGCCGCGTGCACCGTGCCCGGCAGCCACAGCGCCCCGGGCGGCCGCACCGCCGCCTGCACCAACGAGACGGTGGGGCTGGGCGCCGCCGGGTGGGCCGCCGCGCCGCTCGGCACGCCGCTGGGCGCGCCTGCCACGCCTCCAGAGACGCTCGGTCAAGGTGAGGCTGCTGTTGCTTGCAGGGCTGTCAGTGCACCGCCGCTGCGCTTCCGACTCGGACACGACGAGCCCAGCAGGCCTCTTTGCAGGCATCCAGACTCTTGGCCTCTTAACGCCTGGAGCAACCTGCAGGCACGCGGACGAGCAGCAACGCCGAGCTGGCCGACCTGCCCCTCCTGTGGGCCGACAACCCACTCAACCTCACCGTGGGCGCCGCGGCGCGCCTCTCCTTCCACAACCCTTGGGCCCTGGGCAGCGGCGGCGCCGCCGCCGCTGGGACAGCCCCCGGGGCGGCGACGACGGCGGTGCTGCTGTGGGCGGGCGGCGGCGCCAGCGGATGGCACAGCCGTGCGCTGCCGACGGCGGCGCTGCGCGGGCGGCGGGTGGTGCGGGTAGAGGTGCCGCTGGGCAGGGAGTGCGAGGGCGAGTGCACGGTGCTGCTGCTGCTGACGGGCGTGGCGCCGGGCGGCATCACCCTCCCTCCAGGTGCGGGGCACACTTGTTGCGGGCAGGGGGGGCTGGGCGCCGCTCTTTTGGCTCTGGGCTTCTCCTCTCAGGGGCGGATGTCCGCTACGACGGTGGGACAGCAAGCATCAGCAATGAAAGCTTGGCCGCCGAACACCGTCATGGCGAGCCATTGCTCCTGGCTCCGGCGGGTCGTGCAGGCGTGACCAAGTCCCTCACGTTCGACCCGTCCCTGCCGGCCACGCTCACCTCCCGCCTGGTGCTCCGCGTGGTGCGTGTGCACACGCCCACCTCCATTATGGATCAATGAGAAAATCAGCAGCAGCAGCAGCGCCTGCACACACGCACCGGGGGAAAGGGCGCCGTCCCTCGGCCCCAAGGTCACCGCGGTGAGAGGTGTGCACCTTTGCGGCTCACGCAACTCTGGGGCGCGCGCAGGGCCCGAGGCCACCCACGCAGGTGGAGCTGCGCCAGGCCGGCCCCACGGGCGCCTGCCCCAACGCCACCACCACCACGAGCCTGGTGCCCTCCCTGGTCAAGGTGCCGGCGGGCTCCACGCTGGCGCTGTGCGCCGTCGCGCCCGCCGCCCTGGCATCTGAGGGAGGAGGCGCCGCGCAGGCCACGTTTGCAGCAGGTGCGGGCGGGAGGCCATGCAGGGTAGGGGCAGCGGTCACGTGTGCCGCAGTTGCGGGCGGGGGGCCATGCAGAGGAGGGCCAGCGGTTCCTGCGCACCATATCACGGCGGACACTTTGATGCAGCCTCAGCGTCTTTTGCGGCCTGAAACCAAGCTGCTCCGCCGTCCCCGCACGTGTCCGCACCGCGAAACGCAGTGCCGCGCTCGTCCCTGCGCATGACCTGGGGCGACCCTCTCCCCGACGACGCACCGCCGGCGCTGGACCCGCCCACCCGCGCCCACGTGGCGCTCATGGCGCAGACGCTGCTGTCGCCAGGCGTGCTCGGCGCGGTGGCGGCGCAGCAGCTGGCACGCCTGCGGGCCACCGGCAACAGCAGCGTGGCGCCCGCCGCGCTGGCCTTCCCTGGTGAGAGGAGGTGGCGAGACGTGGTGCTTTAAGCCTGGGGGGGGGGGGTGCGGGCGAGGGCGGGGTGCGGGCGCTGGGGTGTGTGTGCGGCTTGCATCAACGGAACGGGCCACCGCCCGCGTCAGGCAGGAAGGATCAGCAGGGAGGAAGATTAGGCACCAGCCCAGCCCTGGGGCCCTGCACCTTCGCCGCCTGCTTTGCTCGTCCCACGTCTGTCCGAGCGGGGCGAGGCTCTCTGCCCGGAGGAGGAGCCCCTGACGCCGTTTCGTCGTCGTCGTGTTGCATTAGCCTTCGCCCAGGTGGCGCTCAGCCAGGGCAGGCGGAAGGTCAGGCGGAAGTGACGCCGCGTGCGCACCCTCTGCATGTGTACGCGTGCAGCGCCGGTGTCCCTGGCATCCTCCTTAAACTTGTCGCCCTGGCGCGCCTCCTCGCTGGCGGACCTTCCCGAGGCGCGATGGGTGGACCTGCTGGTGGCGGCGGCAGTCACCGACGCGCCTCCGCCCTCGCCCTGGTGAGGCCGGGGGTTGCGCTGCTTTGGGTGGGCAGGGGTGCCCAGGTGGACAAGGGCAAGGGCGCTCAAGCCCACGCCCCAGGGTGAGGGTGCGGGCGCGTGACGGCAAGAGCGCACCACCTGCCCTGAGCGCATTGCCCTGAGCGGGCGGGGGCGTGAGGCAGCACCGCCGGTGTGCGCGTGGGCATGCGCAAGGCGGGTGCCGTCTTGAGCGCACGCGCAGGCGGCAGCAGGACCCGTTTGCGTCCCTGGCCGACGCCGAGCTGGTGGCCGCCCCTCCCGACCCACTGGACGCAGGTGCGTGAGTGTGGAGCCTTGACATCTGGTGGTGCCATCTCTGGAGTATAGACGCGCGGCGGCCGTGCACGGTGCTCGTGGCTTGGGAGCAGCGGGATCGGCCCGCTCGTCGCACGCTCGTGCCATCAGGCCACACACGTGTCCGTGCGCGCACGCAGAGGTGGTGCCGGCGTTCGGCAGCGGTGCCAGCCCCGTGGAGGCGGAGCGCAGCTTGGGCACGCTGGTGCAGGCGTCGGCGGCGCCGAGGGGCGCGTGGGAGGTGCCGCGCAACGCGACGGGCGCCTCGTCCGTCGCCAGGTGTGCGCACAGAGCGGAGCGCTGCCTAGGGGGCGGGAGGGCAGGGCCCGGGTCTCCGCAGTGGATGCCGAGGGCGGCCGTGCGCCGAGTGTGCCGTTGGCGTGCGCGTGGCGCGGCGTGTGTGCGCAGGGCGTACGTGTCTGCGCGCGGCGCCGACGGGACGCTGGGCGTGGGCGCCAGCGGCTTCGTGGCGGTGCAGGTGGCGTGACGTGGGCCTTGACATCCGTGTGCGCGCTGTCACTGCTGCTGGCAAGGTCACCTCCTTTGCGCTCTGAGTTTTTGCAAGGCACGGTGGTGGGGCACGGCGACAAGCATGTGCAGCCGCAGCAGCAGCAGCACTACACCTGCGGCCGTCTGCACGATGGCGGCTCACGCACAGCCGATGAAGCGCGCAAACGCCGCGCGCCGGGCGTCCAGGTCGGGGCCCGCAAACTCCTCGCCATAGTGCGCCTGCGCACGCCCACAGCACGCACGCACAGGCGTAGAGTGGGACCTGCTCTAGGCGGTGTCCTTTTGCACTGCCACGGGTCTGTGTGCGTGTGGGCCGCTGGGTACCTCGAATGCGTTGAGGCGGGCGGCTCTGAGCGAGTGCACGGCGGCGTGCGTGGCCGGGAAATGGGGCGGGGCCTGGCCCGCGTTGGCCGCCCGCTCCGACAGGATGGGCTGCAGCCCGAACAGGGGGTTGTGCGCGACCTGCCGGTTTTGCGCACGGCGGTTGACGTTCGCCCGCGCCGCCTCCTGCATGGCGCCGTGCTCCTGCTGCGTCGCCTGCACTTGCTGCAGCGTCGCCTGCACCTGCTGCAGCGTCGCCTGAATTTGCTGCACCTGCTGCAGCGTCGCTTGCATCTGCTGCTGCGTTGCCTGCATTTGCTGCAGCGTCGGCGTGGGCGTGGGCGTCGACGTGGGCCCCAGCCGGCTGCGGCAAGGCGGGTGTGTCCAAAGCACTGCAGCACAAGACGCAAGAAGAAAGTCTCACGCGGTATTCTGCAGGCTCCTGCTGCAGTGAGGTGCTGGAACTGCACGCGGGCACGCGACCGTGCACGTGCACCTGCAAGTCGGCGCACCCGAAGCGATGGCTTGGGCGAGGTGGTGCACGATGGGTCGCAGGGTCGCCGCGGATGGGGGCAGCCGATGATTCAGGGCATTCCAATGGCTCAGGGCGGGGTTCGGGCAAGGTCCCGGGCCTGGAGGCTGGCCCCACGCCATGGCATGGCGTGCTCCAGCAAGCGACAGGGAATCCAATCTGAGGGGGACCGAGCTGACGAGGAACTGATGGTGTGGACTCCTGCACGGTGCTGCTGCGCGCGCGCAGGGCTGCAGCTGCCTCGGATGCTCGGGTGCTGCATGCCGGGGGCGCTTCGCAGCGACTGCACAACTGTTGCATCTCAACTGGGCACCCCGCACGACACACACGCCAGGGCAGATGGCATTATCATGCGACACGGCGTTGGGGGCCTCAAGGCGTTGTGCACTCACTCGGCAGCGGGCGCGCCTCCACCGGGCGGTGGCTCGTTCCGTTGATGCAAGACGCACACACACCGGGCGCAAGACAGGCACGGCCCACACACACTGCGCAGATGACGAGGCACACGGGTCACGTCGGATCAGCCTTCCAGCAACCGTGCTCGTCCAAGCGCCAAGGGCGTGCCGCGAAAAGGGCGTGCGGCCGACGCGCGAGGGCAACAGGCGCAGCCAATGGATCACCAAGCCGCCCAGGGTCAGGCGCGCCACCTTGAGCAGAGCGAGCACGGCAGCATGCAGGCATGCGGCAAACGACTCGTGGTCCCAGCACCTCGGATGCGCAGAGAACAGGGATGCGTGTCATGTTCGGGCCGCGCCACGAACCGGGGGGGGGGGGGGGGGGGGGGGGGGGGGGGCGCGCAAGGCAGACCTGCCCCGCAACTCCCTACGTTCTGCTCCGCAGTGCACGTTTCTTCACCTCGTGCAGCGTGAACGCCACGCCCAGGCTCTGCACTGTCGCCTGCACCTCTTCCCACGCCGCCGTGTGCGCCTCCGAGTCCACGCCCTGTCGGCGCACAGGCGAGGCCACCTCCACCGCCCTGAGGCAGGCCCCGCCCGGGGAGGAGGTGGCAGCTCCAACATACACCGTGACGGCGTGTGGAGGTTGGGTGTCCATCCGGTCAAGCTCCAGCTCCCGGAGCCAGGGCAGGCTCCTGGCCAGCTGCACGGCCGCGCTCGCCGTGAGGCTGCCTCCCCCCAGCGTGAGGCGCGTGCGCGTGCGCGGCAGCACCTCGCCCAGCGCAGTGGCCAGCGCCGCGTCCCACGCCAGGCCCTCGATGCCCAGCTCCTTCAGGCCAGGCGCCGCCAGCAGCGGCCGCAGCGCGCGCAGCAGCGCCGCCGGCGTGTCGCCCTCGCCCGCGCCGCGCGTGAAGGCGCCGCCGCCGGCGGGTGCGATAAACTGCACACTGGGCAGCCAGGCCCATTTCGGCTTGCTCCACATGCCGCCCGCGGGGCAGCGCCGTGTCACGTTGTCCACGGCCGCCTGCACCTCGGCCACTGACGTGCGCCCGCCCACACTGATGTACTGCCAGCTGACGGGCGAGGTGAGCGAGTGCAGGGGCAGGCGCGCCAGCTGGTGCGGGCTGGCGTGGTTGAGGCTGAGCTCCCTCCAGCGGCAGGGGCTGCCGGCGTGGGAGCGCTGGAACGAGTGCTTGCTCATGTTGTCCCATGTGAGGCTGGTCAGGTGTGGGAGGCCCAGCAGCCGCTCCACCATGGCGTCGCCGTCCACGACAGCTGCCGGCCCGCTGACGTGCAGGCGCCGCAGCTGCTGCAGCGCCGGCGCAACCAGGCCCAGCTCCTCGCCGGTGACGCACGGGATGGTGAGGGACTGGAGCCCCGTGCAGCGCGCGACGTGCTGCAGGGTGGCGCGCCAGGCGGGCGTGGACGTCTGCGTGCCTGGCTGGACCTTGCGGAAAGAGGCCGCCAGGTGCAGCGTTGTCAGGCGCGTGGTGGGGGCGTTGAGGAACTGGGTGGGGCAGGTGCTGTCCAGCAGGCGGACGGAGGTGAGGGAGGGCAAGGCCCGCCAGCTGCTGCAGCTGGATGGTGACGTCGCGGCCGTCCTGGCCTGTGAGCCACAGAACCTCCATGTGCTGCAGCCTGCCGCACGCCACGCTGACCATGCACGTCGCCGCCGCTGCCGTGAGGCGGCAGGACGTGATGCGCAGGTGCCGCAGGTTGGGAAGGAGGGCGGGGATGGCGTCGGCGATGAGCGTGTCCAGCGACAGGCCCTGAGAGCACGCATGACGTTGGACCAGCACGCGTGCATGTGAGCAACAGCGTGATGCCTGCATGCCAAGGAGCAAAGGCAGACAAGCGCCGCACCTGCATCTCGAGGCGCGTGATGCACGACAGCGCCATGCGAGACGCCCGCAGCTGAGCCAGGCAGCGCTCAGGGCTGCCGTGGCTGATGCTGAAGAGCAGCAGCGTGAGGCCCTTGCTGTTGAGGTCGCCCACGAGCGCCTGCGCCAGCCTCGCGCTCGGCTCGAACAGCGCCTCCCGATCCACGTCCCACTCGAGGGAAGCGGGCCGCTCCTGCTGCAGCGAGTTGAGCAGCACCGCCTTGGCGAGCCGCTGGCACGCTGGGAGGGCCGCGCTGCGCTTGTCCGTGTTCGACAGCTGGCCGAAGCACCGCTGCCACAGCTCGAGCGGCAGGCCATTGGCCCAGTCCGGCCGCTGCGTGGGTGCTGCTGGTGGCGGTGCTTGCGCCATGCTGGAGAGTGCTGCTGAGCTTGCTGCTGTGCGGGAGCGCAGATGGGCATGGGGCGCACGCCGCCGAGGGCGTGGCTCCTTGATGGGCCGCACCGCTCTGCTTGTCCCCTGGAGAACCTGAGCACGGTCCACAATGGCTGAAGGCGCAGCAGCAGCAGCAGGCGCGGCCACGGAGGAGAGGCACCCTGGCAGGTGCGCGGCGCCAACAGGGCCAGCAGGCGTGGAGCCCACAGCGGAATGCGCAGATGCACAGCGAACACGAGCTTGGCGCTGCCGGTCGCGTCTGGCGAGCGCCACGCCTGCCACGCCGCTCGACGCGCGCCGAGCGCGGGAAGATCGATCTGCCCCGGCTCCGCGGGCCACTCGCGGCCGGTTGCTGCTGTCGAAGGTGACGACGCAACTCATGGTTGCGATGACCGCACTCGCTCGCACACACAACACGCGCGGCGCAGGATCCAGGTGTCGAACAAGCAGTCGCTCTTCTTCTACGTGGGCCTTGGCAAGGTGCGCAGACGCAGCGTGGTGGTGGCAGTGCACCGGGCTGATGCTGTGCTCTCCAAGTGGGGTGGGGGGTCGCCGCCGCCAGCGACCACGCACGCCGCCACCGCCGCCGCCGCTGCCGCCGCAGAGGCTACTTGCTGAGCACGGCGAGATCCACCTCTCGGGGCTGGGTTTAGCCGTCTCCACGCTGGTGTCGGTGGTGGAGCTGCTCAAGAAGGACGGGCTCGCCGTCGAGAAGAGTGAGGAGGCCCTGCCGGGTCGCGTCGTTTTGGGGGCGGCGATGCCAGGCGCAACCACCTTGGTGGGTGCCCGTTACCGATATGCCGCCCGCAGACCTCAAGACCAGCCTGCTGAGGTTCCAGGACGAGAGCAAGACACGCCAGGGGCAGGTGCGCAGCCTTTTGCTGTCGCCTGAGCCCGGCGCGCTCCTGTCGAGGCTGTGGGGCGCGGGCCGGCAGGCGCCAGGGCTCACGCTTGCCAACCTCTTCATGCCGCCACGCCGTCACAGCCCTGCTACTGGGGGAAAGCGGCCGGCCAGGGCTGTCGCTTGGCAGCGTCGTTGAAGGGGCTACGTGGCCTGCAGGAAGGCACCTCTGCAGTGTGCACGCTGTGTGTGAGCCACCTGGGTGGCGTGCCCACCGCACGCCTGCCAGCGATCCAAGCGCTGTGCGTGGGCACCCACGACACGCGTTGCCGTGGCTGCTTGCCTGCTGCTCCCACCCCTCGTGCAGAAGCCGCGGCTCGAGGTGGTGCTGGGCAAGGCGCCCGGCTTTGACGAGGCGCTGGCGCGCTCCAACGCGCACGGCAAGGACAGCGCCGCGGCGGGCAGCAGCGGCAACGCGGCGCCAGCGGCGGCGGCAGCCACGGCCGCCACCTGAGCTCCTGTGCTTCCTTCTGCTGTAATGCTCTTCCTTGTCTAGAGCTCGCCACACTGCAACTGACGCAACTGCTGCTGGAGGCTCGCGGTCAACATGTTGTGGTTGACCGCGCGGCCAGAAAGCGATGCAGCAGCAACAAAGCGAGGACGGCGACGGAGCGACATTCGTCTTCCCTCTGCTCGGTGCGCTCGCGCTTCGTGGCGCTCGAGACTCGCCTTCGCGCGGCCCGCCAACGACGCGTTGCCGCCTGCCCCCGCGTGATGAAGCGCAGACGCGCCGGGCCCGGTACTGCGCCAGATCGTGCGGCTCCACCTGGACCCATGCAGCCTGCGCGCGCTGGCGTGCGCCTCGCGGGGAGCGCTGGCCGTCGCCGCCGCGCACGCCCGGCGCACATGCCTCCACGCCGTGCAGCAGCAGCAGCAGGACAGCGCCGCGGCCGCACCGTGGACCTGGCCGTCGGAGCGCCTGCTCAGCCTGCTCCTCCAGCCGGCGGACAGCCCGCTTGCCGCGTGCGACCAGGCTGGCGACTCGCAGCCTTTTCAGCACGCCGCAGCTCTCTGCTCGCTGACGCTGCGGCTCCTGGGCAGCCCTCTCAGCCCTATCGACCCCGCCCAGGACTTTGGCGGCGCCTGGTTCCTCGGCGACGTCCCGCCACGGCAGCAGGCCACACCCCTCCACCTCCCGCTGTCCTCTCCCGCCTTCACCTCCGCGTTCCTGGGGCGGCGCACCAATGTGGAGGCGCTCACGGGCCTGGAGCTGTGCCGCGTGCGGCTGGGCGCCGCGTGCCTGCGCCACGGCCTGCCGGCGCTGCCCCGGCTGCAGAGCCTCACGCTGGCGCACTGCGAGTTCGTCGTTGTCGCCGCCCCCGCGGCCAGCGGCAGCGGATGGGGGGACGGGTGGGGGCCCCGGGGCAGCACCATGGTGGCAGCTTCCGCGTGTTTAGATGGACCGAGGGACCAAGCGGAGGAGGAGGAGGAGGAGCGGGTGGACGAGGCGTGGGGCCGGTGGCTGCGGGGGCTCAACGCCCTGTTGCCCGAGCGCCGCCGCGCCAGGGACGTCGCCAAGCGGGGCGAGGACGACGTGCCAGCGCAGCAGCAGCAGCAGCAGCAGGGCCAAGCGGGGGAACCCGAGGCTTGCCGGTGGGCGTGGATGAGGCCGATGCAGGCGGGCGCCTGGCCGCCGCTCCGCGCGCTGCGCGTGCTGCGCCTGGCGCACCTGGAGGACGGCGCCGCGGCGGCGCAAGAGCGGCAGCGGGGCGGCGGTGAGAGTGGCGGGCGGGGTGGGTTGCCGCCGGGGCGGCGGCGGCGCGGGCTGAGGGTGCTGCTGTGCCTGGCGGCGGGCGGGGGGGCGCTGCGGCGCCTGGAGGTGGGCGCGGGCGTGGACGACTTGTCCGCGCTGGCGCTGCTGCGGGTGGCGGCGTCCCGGGGGAGCGCGCTGGGCGCCCTGGAGGGGAGGCTGGGGGCGTGCAGCGTCGACGGAGGCGGGGGCGGTGGCGAGGGAGGGGTCGGGCGGCCTGATGGAGGGGGCGGCCTGACGCACGTGGTGCTGTCGCACGCCAATGAGGTGAGGGGTTGAGGATGTGGTGCAGTGGTGTTGCGACCTGGGCGCTGCTGCGCCGTGACTGGTCGGGGCGCAGTGGTGCCGCTTCCTGGGCCCCATCTGCACGCGCTGTGGTGCCGCTTCACGTGCCCTCTCTGCACGCGCTGTGGTGCTGCTGCACGCCGGATGGGTGTGTTTGGCTGGTGTGCCGCCTGGCACTGCCGCGAGGCACACTTGACGCGGAGCAGGGGTCAGGCCAGGCAGCGCATGAGAGAGAGAGAGAGAGCGCTTGCATTGAGGTACACGGCCACGCATAGCGCACGCTCGCATGCAGCAGCCGCCGAGCCATGCCTGGCTGCTTGTTCGGTCTGTCTGTGGCTCCCGCCCTGCACTGACAACGAGGTGGAGGTGGCCCCAGGAGTCGGGTCGGACAGCGCGCGTCGGCCCACTGGACCTGTGTGCCCTATTGCTCGCCCTCTGCCCTTCAGGTGTGCGCGCCGCTGCTCCAAGTGCTGCTCTCCCTGAAGCCCACGCTGAGGCACGTGGCCGTCCCCGCCTGGGGGCACCAAGCCCACCTCCAGCTTCCAGGCAGCGCCTCGACGTCTCTCCCCGCGGCGGGTGGGCCGCTGGCGGCGGTGATGGCGGCGGGGGGCGGCAGGGGATGGCGGTCCGTCCACGTGGAGCGGCTGGCGCTGCCAGACGTGGAGTGGATGCTGGCGGCGCTGGGGTGGCGCGACGCAGCAGCGGCGGCCGCGTTGGGTGGAGGTGGTGGCAGGGCGGGAGCGCGGCACACGGGTGGTGCGGAGTCGCAAGCGGGCACGAGCGACTCGTGGAGTGGAGGCGGCGGGGAGGTGGGCCTGGGGGCAGCAGCAGGCGGCGCAAGCGTGAGGGGCCTGGGGGCTGGCGAGGCCCTGGGTGGTGCAGGCGGCGTGTTTGCAGAAGGCGGGGTGGGGCGAGGGCGCAGCGGGGAAGCTGTGGGGGGAGGTGTGGGCAGGCTGGTGGTGCATGGGGAGATGGACCTGGACTGCAGCGGCGGGGCGGCGGCGGCGGCGGCGGCGGCGCGGCTGCTGGCTGCGGTGGTTGCGCGTGGGAGCGCTGGGGGCGCCGTGGTGGAGGTGCTGCCTCTGGCGCCGGGCCATGCGGTGGTGGAGGCGTACACGGAGGGCGTGCGGGATGGGCCGGTGAGCGGTGGTGTGCGTCGGGGGTCAAGCTTGGGGCTCGTGCAGAACTGTGCATGCTGTTCGGCAGGGAAAATGTGCACACGGAGCGTTCGCTTGCCGGGCGGGCCGCTGCGGCTTGGTGCCCGAGTGGGCATGACGGCATGTGATGGGAGGAGAGGGTGCGCTCAAAAGGCGGCACGAGAGACCGGGAGTGGGGCGAGTGGGGCGGTGCTTTGTGAGCGGGTGGGGGTGGTGGAGGGCGATGGAGACGGTGCGCCGCGGCAGCGCGAGAGGCACGCGCAGCGGGTGGGTCGGCGAGCGCAGGCAGAGGGCGTGGTAGGAGGGGGCCGAAGCACGCACATGTGCCTCAGCGGGAGGAGGGGGGGCAGGGCGGCGCACGGCCGGCCTTGTCGTAGGGGGCTGGGACAGCGCGGGGTGGGTAGCTCGTGCATCCTTGAGAACGGGCAGCGTGCGGGGTGGGCTCGCTGGCAGCCCTCGCTTTCGCGGTCGACGGCATGGGGCGCAGGGACATGATGCTGCATGCGCCTTCTTGTCTTTGCCGTTGATGACGTGCCGCAAGGCACTCTGCGCCGCCGCTGTCCTTGCATCGCGCGCCAATCCTCGCCGCGTGCCACCTGTGCTTACGCGTGCCGCACGCAGGCGGGCCCTTTGAGCGCGCGCTGCTTACCACCACCGTCGCTGCCCCTGCCTCACACGCCTCCGCGTGCCCTGCCATGCCCACATGCGTGTCGCACGCAGGCGGGCCCTTGGAGCGCGCTGCTTACCACCACCGTCGCTGCCCCTGCCTCACACGCCTCCGCGTGCCCTGCCATGCCCACATGCGTGTCGCACGCAGGCGGGCCCTTGGAGCGCGCTGCTTACCACCACCGTCGCTGCCCCTGCCTCACACGCCTCCGCGTGCCCTGCCATGCCCACATGCGTGTCGCACGCAGGCGGGCCCTTGGAGCGCGCTGCTTACCACCACCGTCGCTGCCCCTGCCTCACACGCCTCCGCGTGCCCTGCCATGCCCACATGCGTGCCGCATGCAGGCGGGCCCCCTGCGCGCGCTGCTCATCAGCAGCACCCCTCCGCCCGCTGCCGCCTCCCCCACCCCGCCCTCCCCCGCCGAGCAGGAGGCCGCCGTCGCGTCGGCGGCGCGCGCGCTGCGCCTGCTGCTGGCGCTGGCCGCTCCGCGCCCTCAGCATGAAGAACACAAACAAGGAGAGGAGGAGGAGGAGGAGCCGGTGGACGCGGGCACGCCATGGGTGGAGGGCCTGCTTCAAGCGCGCACGCGCCTGCAGTTGGCCGGGCGGCGGCGGCCTTCGTCGTCCTCGTCGCCGCGCAGCACTGGTGGAGGAGGCGAAGGAGGAGATAACGTCAACGCGCTGCTGCTGACGCGCAGCGCTCAGACGGGCGCCGTGCTGCGGGCGCTGCGACTGGCGTTGGACGCTGAGGCGCCGCCCGGCGCATCGGGCACGGGCGGCCAGCAGGAGTTGGGAGGGGCCGCAATGGTGCTGTGCGCCGAGCTTCCGGCTCGGGCGGCGTGGGGCGGGGAGGAGGCGGGGTGGTGGGGCGGGCTGCTGGGGCGGCTGCCGGCGTGCGTGCGCGAGGTGCGGGTGCGGGTGGGCGGCGTGGGGGACGGCGGCAGCGGCGCGGCGGCGGCGCTGGAGGGGATGGTGCGGCGGGCACCGGCGGGGCGGGCGCTGCGAGTGGTGGTGCTGGACCCCTGGCGGCGGGTGGGTGCGGAGGCGCGGAGGGCGCTGGCGCAGGTGGCGTTTGGGTCGGGTGGCGACGTGAGGCTGGTGTTTGCGCCTTGAGCTTTCGCCTTGCTCCTCCTCTTGCAAGGCGGCATCTGGTTGTGGTGCACGCGATGATGAGCATGCCACCCTCAAGCTCAGCAGAGGTGCCCCAGAGAGTTGCCAGAGGCCTGCGTGGGTGCAGGGGGCACGAGAGAGGGGACGTGGGGACGTAGCGGTGGGGCGGCGCGCGGCATCAGAGGCCCCATCATCCGCCGCACTGCTCACCTCAGGCCCACAGGCGCTTGCGCTGGTCCCGCTGCGGATCTGCGGCGCTGGAAGGCTTGCCAGCCAGCCAGATGGTGCGGCGCTGCGTGCCATCTGGCTCCCAATGCCACGGCACCTCCGGCCAGAACATGCCGTGCCCTTGACGGATCACGAACCCGCGGCGGTCGCTCACGGCCTCGAACACCTGCCTCAGCTTGTCCCTGTCGCCCTGGACCATCGCGAGCAGCCAGCTGAGGAAGGGACCGGGCCTCTCAAAGACGCAGGTCAGCCAGGCTCTGACGCGACACGGGCCCATGCGGTCGGTCCATTCGCTGGTGAGCTCGAATGTCAAGTTCCAGACCTCGTCAGGGCCCATCTCTTTGACCGCAATGTCGAGTTTCCCTTCCGCCGTAGCGCGGTACATGACAAATCTCTCGTCAGGGTCCTCTGTCGCGCACCTCGAGCGCGAGAAAGCACGCGCAGACACAGCGATGGCACGAGTGCAGGTGAGCACTGAGGAGGAGTTCTACGCGGCGCTGAGGGACGAGATCGGCGTGCCGGACAACATCCTCTTCGGCGTCTGGATGATTTGGCTGGCGCAAGCGCGGCCGGCGCCACGCGCTCACATCGCGCGCGCGGCGGGCAGCCTTATGACAATGTTCAGCATATTCAGGGACGTGGTGGCCGAGGCGTCGTGCCGTCCGGAACACCTGGCGGGTCTGGACCTGGCCTGGGCCAGATACCTCGCTGGTGCGCACAGCTTGCAGCGGGAGCGTAGGGGCGAGAGATTGCAGCCTGCTGACTTGACAGCGTGCAGCAGCATGCGTTGGGTCCCGCATCCTGCTTCTCGTTCTCGCTCGGCCCGCCTCAACGCCGCCCGCCTCCAGCGCCCTCAACGCCGCATCTTTGACCGCAGGCAAAGCAGGCAGGACGCCAGCTGCCAGCGAGCAGCACAAGACGGACGCCGCTGACCTCCCTACGGACCCCCTGCTGAAGGCGGACAGCTCCACGCTGCCTGCCGCGCCGCCGCCGCCGCTTCCAGACGCCGCCGCAGGCAACGAGGTAGGAGAAAGTGGTGCCATCAAGCGAAGCGCCGGGCAGCCCGCACGGCACGTCAGCACCCGCTGCTCACCCCCCACGGCACCAACACATGTGCGCGCCTGTGCAGAGCGCCGTGCCGGCCTCGACGCTGCTGCGCGAGCGGGCCTGGCTGGCCGCCGTGCTGGCGGGCTTCGCGCTCCTCCAGGCGGCGCTGGCCATGGCGGCGCTGGCAACCGCCGACGTCCTCGCCCTCGCCCTCGGGCTCCTGGCCGGGGCGCTGCTGCTGCCGTGGGCCGTGGGCGTGGCCCAGATGCGCGTCCACCCTCCGAACGACCGCAAGCATCGTGCGTACGCCCGGCACGTCGTCATGGTGCTGTTCGTGCTGGCCATGGGGTGGACCGCGTGCATCGTGGTGGACCGGCAGCGCATCAGCGAGTACGCCTTCACCCCGTACATGGTCCTGCCCACCACCAAGTTCTTCCTGGGCGACTTTGCCTGCGAGTGGGGCCGGGACCTGGACGTGCATGTGCTGGTCAACTCGGGCGCGGCGCGCTACTCGTGCGCGGGCCTGGCCGCGCTGAGGAGGCGGCTGGTGTGCTTCTGGTAGCAAGGCTGTGTGTCGGAGGAGGAGGAGGATCTGCTGTGGGCGGTGTGTTGTGTGGGGGTGAGGGGGAGCGGGGCGTGGGTGCTGCAGCAGGGCGCGGGTGGGGAGGGCGGGGACGCCGGGCCGCTGGGGTCGCCGCCGCCTCAACGGAGGGGCGGGCAGGGAGGGACGTCTGCAGGGAGGGAGGGTAGTCTGCCCGGACCTCCGCTGTCGCCTGCGACGTGAGGGTGAGGGGCGGGGCGGGGATGGCTGCCAGGCCCAACGGTGCCGCCTACGGCACGAGGAGGACGGGCGGTGAGGGAGGAATGTCGGGGGTCGTCGCCACGACCGCCAATAGGAAGATGACGAGGTGTGGGGAACGGCGGTCTGCCGGGCCCGACCGCGCTGCCAGCGGCGTGAAGAGGAGGGGCGGGCAAGGTGGGCTGCACCGCCGCCGGCTACGACGTGAGGAGGGCGCGTGGGGAGGATGGGATGTTAGGGACGCCTGTGGCACACAGGAGGGGCCTTACGTTCGCATGGCATCGATGCGCTGCGCCTCCTTGTTCGACCTTGCGGGTCCTCGAACGATGATGTGGTTGGTGTGCGACGCGGCCTGCTGCGCCAGCGGGCCCCTGCCATGATGAGGCGTGCGCTTAGATCAAGTTGCTGCTGGCGTCTCCTGTGGGAGATCATGCGCCGTACACATCTGGGCCCAGATCACGCGTCCCGCCGCATGATCTGCCGTCCCGCGCCCCCACCCGCTGGCTCATTCATGGCTCCCAAGGCCGTCAGCAAGGCAGCTCATCATGGAGTCCCTCATCAGCAACAGCAGCAGCAGCACCCGATGCTGGCGCGGATGCTGCAGAAGCAGGGCCCGCCAAGGAGCAGCAGCAGCGCGCCCCGGCCGCTGTCGCTGCAGGACGTGGTCGAGCTGGCGGGCGAGCAGTCGGCGGAGGACGTGCGGCAGCTGGCGCTGCGCTCGCAGGGGCTCACCTCGTTCGCGGCCTTCGCGCCGCACCTGCCCGCGCTCGAGGGCCTGTCCCTGTCGCACAACCAGCTCGCCTCGCTGGACGGCTTCCACCACCTGGCCGCGAGCCTGGTCACGCTCAACGTCAACAACAACCAGCTGGCCAGCCTGGCCGGCCTGGAGGCCTGCGCCGCGCTGCAGCACGTCTACGCCTCGGGCAACCGCCTGAGGGACCTGCGGCCGCTGGCGGGGCTCTCGCAGCTGCGTACCGTCAGCTGCTTCGGCAATGCCATCGCCTCCCTGGACGCCACCGTGCAGGTGCGCTGCGTTGCAGGGGGCGCAGGGGCCTGCGCGCACACGCGCCGTCGTGTGCGGCACGCAGGCGCCGCCTGGCCCGCCAGCAACGACGTGGGTGCGATCCACTTGCTCTGTGCTCGTGGCCTGCCACTTTGCGGCTGTCGCGGGGTGGCGCTTCTGCTGTCGACCCCCGCGCCTGTGTGCGTCTGCCATCGACGGAACGGGCCGCCGCCCGTGGTCTAGAGCCGTGGGCGTCAGAGCAGGCGCCAGGGTGGCCGCTGGCCACGAGCGGCGGGACAGCAAGCGTGCGGCGGAGCAGCGGTTCAGCGCCGGGAACGGGGAGGGATGCGAAGAGGAGAGCAGGGACCTGCAGAGGCCAAGGGAGAGACAGGACAGGCGCCCGGGTATTGCTCGCTACACAAGCGGGGCTGCCCCCAGGGGCCTCTGTCTCAGGAGCAAGAAACCCACCTCCCAAAGTGCTCGCTGCGACACGAAATCGTGCGCAGGTGCTGGCGGGGCTGCCCCAGCTGTCGACCTCAGAAGCAAGCAATTCCTCCTTTTGCTCGCTGCGATTTGCGCAGGTGCTGGCGGGGCTGCCCCAGCTGTCGGACCTGGACCTGTCGGCCAACCCGGTGCGCGCCGTGCCGCACTGCCAGGCGCTGCTGCTGCACCACCTGCCGGCGCTGGAGACGCTGGACGGCGCGCGCGTCACCGACCTGGACCGGCAGCGCGCCTGGGAGGAGCTCTTCCCGGCGGGGGCGGACGAGGAGCAGCAGGGGGCGGCGGAGGTCGGCGGGGCGCCGGGGGAGTGTGGGGGGGCGCCGTGGCAGGGGGCGGGGGCGGCGGGGGGCGGGGGGCGGGGCAGGGCGGACTTGCTGGTGGTGGAGCGGGCGGGCGGGACGGGGGAGGCGGCGGCGGAGGAGGGCGGCGGGGGTCCGTCGGCGTCGGGCGCCACGGCGGCGGCGGGAGCAGAGGCGGCGGCAGGGCTGGGCGCGGGGCACGCGTGGAGGGCGGGTGCGGCGGAAGCGGGTGGCGGCGCGTCGGCGGCGGCGATAGGAGGGGGGAGCGGCAGGTTGGGGACGGCAGCGCGGCCAGGGACGGCGGCGGGGCCCGGGCGGCCTGCGACGGCGATGCTAGGTGCGTGCACTTTTCGCTTGAGTCCAGAGCCACAGCAGGCGCAGATGGTGTCGCTAGGCCATGGGGGGAGCAGGCAAAGCACGCCAGGTGGAACGGCCCCTCATGCTTCCATTGCGCGGCGCTGCGTGCAGGCGGGCGGCCGGGCACGGCGTCCTCCTCCTTGGTCAAGGAGCAGCAGCTGTGCGCCGACCCCATGCTCAACGACCATCCTCTGCTGCTCGAGTACCTGGCGCGCCACGTGCTGGCAGAGGGTCTGGCGGCGGCGGGGCAGGTGGGGCAGAGAGCTCTGCGCTGTGGGAGGGTGCACCGCGCGCTGCGGGCAGCGTCAGCGGCACAGCTTGACGGGTTGCCGCAGTGTCTTGTTGCCGGTGGGGCCGTGAGCGTTCGCTCCACTGCGTTGTTCAGCGTGGTTGTGGCCAGCCTCACGTCCGTGCGTTGCCCTCGCGACATGCTGTGGGCCCTTTCTCACGGGCCACCGTGCGCAGGCGCCGAGCGTGGTGGCGGGCAGCCGGGCGCGGGGCTCGTACGCGGCGCGCCTGCGCACCACGGCCAGCGTCATGAGCGGCACCGAGCAGCTGAGGGTGCAGGAGCTGGCGGCCAGCGACGCTGTGCAGGTGAGGGCCGCAACAGCGGGCGTTGCCGTGAGGGTGCGAAGGGGCAATGGTGGTCAGGCGGCGTGGTGCCCGGCGATGCCTCGCAGCGCGTGCGTGCGGACACGGCTTGGCATGCAACGTGTGGTGCGCTGTGCGCGCTGTGCCTGACGTGGCGCCGGTGCGGTGGCGGCGGTGTGTGGCGCAGGCTGCACTGCCGGCGGCGTCGGGCGCGGCACTGGCCGCCGAGGTGCTCAGGGACGCGGCGCCGCACGAAATCATCCGGCAGCTCGTGCGCCTGGCAGAGGTGCGTCTTGCGCGACCAAAGCGAGCAGGCGCTCCTGAGCACGCCTGCCCACGCTTCTCCGCCCCAGTGCCCTAGCGCACTGCGCGGTGGGACGCGCAGCAACACCCTCTGCGTGTGTGTGTGTGCGCTCGTGCCCGTTCCCCCACTGATCCAGGTGCTCATCAAGGAGCTTGAGGCGGCCAAGTCAGGCACCAGCAGCCGGCCAGGGTCGGCCCGCCCGCCCAGCAGGCAGGGCGCCACCGCCCTCACCACGCGGCCCTCCTCCTCCTCCTCCTCTTCTGCGCAACCAGCAGCGACGACAGCGGCGGCGGCAGGCACACGAGCTCCCGGCGCCCTCACTGCCACTTGCAGTGCGTCTCCCGCCGCCCCAAGCGCTGCCAAGCCCGCCGCGCCGCTGGACGGGGCCGGCACGACGGCCGGGAGCGCCTCGCAGGGACGGCTGGATGAGCCGAGAGCGGGCGCGGCGGGGGATGCGCCAGGGCCGTCGGGGGCGGCGGCGGCGGGGGAGCTGGAGGCTGAGGTGGCGCGGCTGCGGCGCGAGGTGCAGCAGCTGCGGGTGGAGAGCCAGAACGTGTTTTGGCTGGCGGACGAGTACAAGCGGCTCAAGGCAGAGGTGGCCAGGCTCACGGAAGAGCTTGCAGAGGCGACCACCATGGGGAGACGTTGATCGACGCGTTCCTGCAGTGCGGGGCACCCACCGCGCCCAGCGTGCGCTCGGGAAATTCAGGCCATGCCTGCAACAGCGCGCCGCCTGAGCAGGATGTCGCGGCTCTTGCAAAGGTGCGTCGCGGCTCTTGCAAAGGTGGGTCCGCTTGCGGTCCTGTGCTCTGCCCACGCTGCTCTTTGGGAGCGTGCTGGGCGGCCGTGCGACGACGGCGGGCGTCCTCTATCGGCGATCGCTTCCGAGCAGCGAGCACGATTTGCGCCGCCTCCCCGCACAACGGCGCTGGCGACGCATACGAATGGGGGCGAAATGCGTCCAGGAATTTCGCAGAAACACAGGGGCGCGAACCTCGCGAAAAGGCGGTTCCTTTACTTTTGCGCGCTCGCTGATCTCAATCTCTGGTCTCGCACGCGCACACCGGCAAAGAGGCACGCAGCGGAGCACACCGACACGACAGCAGCGCTTCTAGCTCACGCGCTGCTCTTGCTGCGGCCACCAGCGTCGACGCCGCCCAACGACGCCGCCCAACTTTCTGGCTTTTCTGCGGCGGAAGCCAGCAGGATCTCTCTGAAGGATGGAGCAGTGGGACACGGCCAAGACATACGGGTGAGAAGAGCGGTAGTCGCTTTGGTCTGCAGGCCTTTGGGTGCTGGGGGCGATGGGCTCGTGCGAGACGTACATCGATGCGACGCTCGCGTACAGCAAGCGATCTCCCCTCCCCCACAGCAGGATGAGGAGGCCGCACCCTGCTTCCGTGTGGACGCAGGTACGATCCCAGCCTGGGCGCGGCCATTGCCTTTGTTGTAATCTTCGCAGCGTTGGCCGTCGTGCTCCTCGTCTCCAACGTCAAGTTCCCGCCCCATCGTTTCATGCACATCCTGGTGTTCGCCGCGCTGGGAGGTGAGCCTAGCACTGGTGTGTGTGTGTGGTGGTGGTGGTGGTGATGGACGGGGGCAGGGAGGGCCACGGCGCCGCGGGTGGAACGTCTGAATCCTCCCACTTCGTGAGCGCACATTCACACAAACGCCTGCCCCTCACCGACCCCTTCACGATGCTCACCTCGCGCAGAGGTGGCCGGGTTCGCCGTGCGCATCGTCACCATCTACTACTGCACCATGCTCACGTTCATCACCACGTCGCTCTTCCTGCTGCTCATGCCCAACTTGATTGCGCTGGTCAACTACATCGCGGCCGGCAGGCTCATGGCCTTCTCCAACCTCAACGTGGGCTGCCTGCGCCCCTCGTGGCTCGCCAAGATCTTCTTCCTCTCTGACCTCGTTTCCTTTGGCATCCAGGTCAGTGCGTGCGCGGCCCGCGCACGTCAGCAGCCATCACTGACTTGGCGCTGGGGGCCGCCACGCAGCCCGCACCGTTCACGTGCATCGCACGCGCGCAGGGGATGGGCGGTGGCCTGCTGGCCAGCGACAACCAGTCGTCCAAGGACCTCGGCAAGAACATCATCCTCGTCGGTGCGTGTGTGTGTGTGTGTGCATCAACGTAGCGGGACACCGCCCGCGCCATGTGTGGCTCTGATTCTGACTGCTGTGGTGCCCACATCCACGTCAATGCGCGACGCTCGCCATGCCCGCGCTTGACGCAGGCCTGTGCCTCCAGTCACTCTTCCTGTTCCTGTTCCTGTGGGTGACCATCACCATCCACCGCAAGCCCGAGTACAAGCTGCGCGGCGTGCCGGATGCCGAGCTCATGTTCAAGGGCCTCTACATCACCACGGCGCTGCTCTTTGTGCGCTCCATCTTCAGGTAAGAAGGAGGTCATGTACCTGTGTAAATGGCAGCAAGCAGCCGGCAAAGCAGCGCGGGCAGCGCTTGCCCACCGGCGCACGGTGGGCAGCGGCACAGGCAAATCGTGAGGCTGCACCAGACCGACTGGTTGCGACGCCACTGGCCATGCTGCTCCCTCCTTCCGCAGGCTGGCAGAGTACGCGGCTGGGAGGGACTCGTACCTCATGACACACGAGTGGTGAGCTAGGTCGGGTCTTGACGTGGTGCAGCATCCCGCAGCTGCACCGCAGGCGTCTCATTGGCTTGCTTGACGTGCCACACGCAGGCCGCTGTACGTGTTTGACTCGGCGATGATGGCCGTCGCGTTCGTGGCGTACGCCTGGCCCCGCCTGCACTACGGCCGCTGCCTCAACGCCATCCGCGAGCACCTGGGCGGCGCGCTGCCCACCACCAATGGTGGGCCCGTGGCCGACAACAAGAGCGCCGTTGTCCAAGTGCATGCGCCCATCCATGTGAGCAGGGAGGCAGTTTGCAGTGTCGTCGCTCTCCTCCTCCTGCCTCAACGCTACAAGCTCACCACGGCCCACCTGGCGTGCCTCCCGTGCCCTGCCTGCAGCAGGTGGCGCCGTGGCCGGCCGGTTTGCCAGAGACGCCCCGGAAGCCGCCGCTCGCGTCGTGACGCCGTGATCTTCGGCGTTGCTGTCACACAAGTCTGTCCTGCTGCGTAGGAATCGTGCTTTGACCTGCTCTCTTCGTTGTTTGGCTGTCCCTCGCCCTTGCTCTGCCTAAATGAATGACAGCTGGGCCCCGTCGCGAGTTCACCACGGATCCCGTACATACATGTACATGAGGGCCTTCCCTGCTTGCTTTGCTCTGCCTTTTGCCTGCTTTTGCTTGCTTGGCTTCGGCCACCAAATTGCAAGCCGTGCAAGCCCTGCCCTGTCCCCTGTCCTCAACTGCAGCCACGTCGTCCACCACAGCTTCTGCAGAGCCATCCTCAGCCTCCTGGCAAAAGAGACATGCGTAGCTCTTTCAGCTGGCTAACGGCGTCGACGCCTCGTACTCCGGCTGCTTGTTACAGAGCTGGAGGCGGCCAAGTCAGGTAACAGCGCTGGCGCCAGCAGCCGGCCCGCCCGCCCAACGGCCAGGGTGTCGCCACTCTCACCACCGTGACGCGGCCCTCATGCACCTTTACATCAGCACTGGCAGCGGTGACGGCGGCAACAGGCGCGCGCAGGCGTCCGGGGCCCTCACTCCGAGTTCCAGCACTGCTGCCGCTGTCCAAAGCGCCACCGTGCCCGCCGCGCCGCTGGACGGGGCCGGTACAACGGCTGGGAGCATCTCGGGGTGCGCGGAGGAGCCGAGAGCGGGCGCGGCGGGGGACGCGCCCGGCCCGGCGGGGGACGCGCCCGGCCCGGCGAGGCCGGCGGCGGCGGCGGAGCTGGAGGCCGAGATTTCATGGCTGCGGCGCGAGGTGCAGCAGCTGCGGGTGGAAAGCCCGAACGTGTTTTGGCTGGCGGACGAGTACAAGCGGCTCAAGGCAGAGGTGGCCAGGCTCACGGCGGAGCTCGCAGAGGCGACTGGGAGACGTTGACTGGTTGTTGCTGGCAACCTCTCCTGCAGGTTGGCCCGTGGAGGCGGGCGGGGGGGAGCTGTCGCGCAGTATCGTGTGCGATGGGGCGGGATGCAGATGCGTCGCGCGCGGTGATGGCCCGCGTTAGCGTGGGAGGGTGCATGATGCCCTGGATGAGTCCTCGAAGTGGAACGTCAGCTTGTGGGCAGGCTTTTCCCTGCGGGCTGCCTGTGCTCCCTTGGCCCGAGCGCGCGACTACGGCGCGACCATGGCGCAGTAATCGGCCGAATGGCCAACTGCCGCCCAGCTCCCTCGCCACGCGCCAGGAGAAACAGACGCCGACTCGCTCAGCGCACGCGCCACAGCTCGCAAAGAGCTCTGCTTGCCGCAGAACTTTACTTGACAACAGCTTCGCGAGGCTTTCGAGCTGTTGAGGCTTTCGGCGGTCAACACTTCGAGCCCAAGGCACGCATTACTGCTCGCATCAGTCAGAGTGCGCAGGAACGATGGAGCGGCTCTAGACATCACCGACTGCGCTCGGAAGAAAGGCTGAAAGGGGCGCGTCTTGCTCCGCGTCGACGCAGGGCGCGCACACCTCGCAGGAGAACCACCTTAGGCTCCCTCTCTGCGAACGCGCGCGATGGAGCAGCGGGACGCGGCCGAAACCTATGGGTGAGCAGCTCACCTCCGCTCGGATGTCGCTCACGTTCTGGGGCGTGCGCTCGGGCCACGCGGTCGACGCGCTCGACGCCTCCGCCCCCTCCGACTGCCCCCGACGCGCTGGGCGGCTTGCAGGTACGAGCCCAGCCTGGGCGCGGCCATCGCCTTCACCGTCATCTTTGCGCTGCTGGCCGTCGTCCTCGTCGCGTCCAACCTGAGGTTCCGGCCCAACCGGTTCATGCACGTGCTCGTCTTTGCCGCGCTCGGAGGTGAGCGGTGACCTGCACGCTGGTGGCACACCGTGGTGCCATGCGTCACGATGGCGGCACATGAGCCCACGTCTGCGCGGGCCCCTCTCTCACACCCTGGGCCACCGCCCTGGGCGGGCGGCGGGGAGGCTGGCGGGTGTCCCTCCCTCAGTGTCTCACCCTGGGGCCTATGCGGGCGACTCAGGGTGGCTGGGGGGCAGCCCTTGCCCAGCGTTACACCCCACCGCCCGTATGGGCGTTGGGGTGGCTGGGGGTGCCAGTGTGGCGGTCTCGCCGAGTGAGGCGCCGCACCCGTGCGCAGGAATGCGATTTGTGATATGATCATCTGCTTGCCAGAGATGGCTCCACCAGATGTAAAGCTCAACACACCCTTTGCGCAGAGGTGGCCGGGTTCGCCGTGCGCATCGTCACCATCTACTACTGCACCACGCTCACGTACATCATCACGGTCCTGTTCCTGCTGCTCATGCCCAACTTGATTGCGCTGGTCAACTACATCGCGGCCGGGCGCCTCATGGCCTTCTCCAAACTCAACGTGGGCTGCCTCCGCCACAGATCCCTGGCCAGGATCTTCTTCATCTCTGACATCCTGTCCTTTGGCATCCAGGTTCGCCACCACCGTTTGCATGCGGTGGCACGCTGCACCTCTTGATGGGCTGCGGGTGCGAAGCCGCACAAGCGAAACACGCGCGCCGCGCTGGCGCGCCACAAGCGCAGGGCATTGGCGGCGCAATGATGGCGAACGACAACGAATCGTCCCAGGACCTGGGCAAGTCAGTCGTCATCATGGGTGCGTGTATGGGTGCTCATGGCAAAGCGGTTGCCTCCTGGTCCGGCTTGCTGGTGCCCTGGGCCCACGCTCACCATGGTGAGCGTGGCCACATCCGCCCACCCCGATCGGTGGAGGCACATGGCCTCACCGAAGTTTCCAAACAAAAGCCCCAACTCACACCCACATACTCAACGCAGGCCTGGTGCTGCAGTCGCTCTTCCTCTTCCTGTTCCTGTGGGTGACCATCACTATCCACCGCAAGCCCGAGTACAAGCTGCGCGGCGTGCCGGACGCCGAGCTCATGTTCAAGGGCCTCTACGTCACCACGGCGCTGCTCTTTGTGCGCTCCATCTTCAGGTGGGCATGGAGCTGTGCATGACGGCATGCTTCAGTGGGTGCGAGCATCTGCATTGACGGAACGGGCCACCGCGCGCCACGGTCATGCAGCAGCGCGGCAGACTCAGCGCGGCAGCCCACGCCAGGGCAAGCGTCACCCGGCAGCACGCCACGAGCGGTGAAGCAACAAAAGCTACGGCGCACCCCCGCCCGGAGCACAAGGCAGGGCAGGAACGGTGACAGCGGGTGCGTGGCCACGGGTGCGTGCCGAGTGCGTTCAGAGCAGCTGGCGCTTGCCCACCGGCGCGCGTAGGGAAGGAGCAAATGCGAATGGCAGGGCCATGCATGACTCAGTGCCCGCGGCGCTGCTCCCTCCTTACGCAGGCTCATCGAGTACGCGGGCGGCAGGGACGGGTACCTCCTGACGCACGAATGGTGAGCCGGGTCATGATGCGGCGCAGCACCCTGCAGCTGCACGGCAGGCGCCTCACCAGCTGCACTCGCTCGCTTGATGCGCCACACGCAGGCCGCTGTACGTGTTTGACTCGCTGGCGATGGCCATCGCGTTTGTGGTGTACGCCTGGCCCCGCCTGCACTACGGCCGCTGCCTCAATGCCATCAGCGAGCACCTGGGAGGCACGCTGCCGGTTGCAGCGTCGGACGTGATCGTCACTGCGGTCAACTTGGAGCCCTCGCAGACGGCGGCGCATAAGGGCGCCTTGTCCATGGTGCCGCCGTCGGCGGTGGTGTCGTGACGCTTTTTTTCTCAGGGTGTACAGACAAGTTCCTCATGCATAAAGCCTGCGTGCTGGTGGCTTGAGAGCTGGTGGTGGGGCCTCGCTGCATGGGCTTCTGAGATGGAGGCAGCTTGTCGCTTGTTCAATCCTCGTGCACAGCTTGATCTCTTGCAGCACGCCCGCGGGCCGTTCCGTTGATGTCCTGGCTGCTGGCAGCGCGCCACCATTGGTCACACGTCTGGGGTCCGCAGTTCATGTGTATGGCTCGCTTGCCTTTGCGCCTGGCGTCTGGGCTCCGGCCCAGCCGAGGCGTCCGAACAGGTGCAATTCCTGTGCACGCCGCCTGGTGTTCGCGCCCCAGTCCCAAACGTGGCGGCGCCGCAGCACGATGTCATGGATACAGCACCTCACAGATGATGCTCGCTCCTCAGACACGATGCCTGCTTGCCAATCGCCGCCCGACGAGCGGCGCTCAGCAGGCCATCCAGACCCCTCCTTGCACAGTTTCCACGAACCGGAGCGATTGTGCTAGCGCGCTAAGTTTGCTCACTGGATCCAGATTTTCCGTTGTGGTCCTGCGAGCGCGCTCACCAACGGCCGCTGCCGGTCATCGTGGCCCGGCTTCCACGCGATTTCGTCGCCCCCCGCACAAAGGCTTCGCTGGTTGTGGCGCATTGGTAGAAATACAGGGCGCGAGCTCGACAAGACACAAAGCACACAAAGACTCTGCACGCTCGAGCACACGCCGACTCTACTCCCTACTCGAGCCGCCGCACAGGCTCACGCGACCCCCGCAGCGCACACAAAGGCAAGCTTTGGTGCCCAACGGTCTGCGACTGTGGCCGCAGCAGAAGCTCTCGAACTCTACTAGAGGATGGGGCAGTGGGACCCAGTCAAGATCTACGGGTAAGCAGAGCAGTCGCTGGCTTGGGTCTGGGGGAGTGGGGGCCATCTCCTTGCACTGGCGCTCGGCGTACATCGGATGCGCACATCGACGGCAGGCACCAGCACCCCAAACGGGGCCAGCTCTCTGCTCTGGTGTGGACGCAGGTACGAGCCCAGCCTGGGCGCGGCCATCGCCTTCACCGTCATCTTTGCCATGCTGGCTGTCGTGCTCCTCGTCTCCAACCTGAGGTTCAAGCCCAACCACTTCATGCACGTGCTGGTCTTTGCCGCGCTCGGAGGTGAGCGGTGACCTGCGCGTGTGTGGTGGCCCTGAGGAGCACCACGGTGCCAGGGACGCTCACATGTGTGTGCCCCTCCCTCCGTCTATCTCGCGCAGAGGTGGCTGGGTTCGCCGTGCGCATCGTCACCATCTACTACTGCACCTTGCACACGTACATCACCACGGTCCTGTTCCTGCTGCTCATGCCCAACTTCATCGCGCTGGCCAACTACATCGCGGCCGGCAGGCTGATGGCCTTCTCCAACCTCAACGTGGGCTGCCTGCGCCCCACGTGGCTCGCCAAGATCTTCTTCATCTCTGACTTTCTGTCCTTTGCCATCCAGGTCCGTGCATGAAACGCCTGCAGCTTGCACAGCAGGTCAGCAGCCGCAGATCGAGAGATGGCTGGCAGCACTCCCGTCCCTGCGCACAGGGGCAGGGCGGCGGCCTGCTGACCAGCGACAGCAAGACGTCACAGGACCTCGGCAAGACCATCATCATCATCGGTCAGTGGACTGGGGTCGGGGTTCACCTATCCATACCGTTCCTGGCGGGGATGCTCGGCGTCGTGGTGGCGCACACGTCCTCAACCCCCACGATGTCATACGCGATGCAGGCCTGTGCCTCCAGTCGCTGTTCCTGTTCCTCTTCCTGTGGGTGACCGTCACGATCCACCGCAAGCCCGAGTACAAGCTGCGCGGCGTGCCGGACGCCGAGCTCATGTTCAGGGGCCTCTACGTCACCACGGCGCTGCTCTTTGTGCGCTCCATCTTCCGGTGCGTGCACAAGAGCACACGGCAGTAGGCGCGTGTTCCAGCCGCGACGCCCGCGAGCCACATGCATTGAATCAGAGGCGGCCCAAGTGCACGCGTGGCCAGCGCACCACAGCTCTATGCTGCTTGCAACCGTAGGCTGGTCGAGTATTTGGGCGGCAAGGACTCGTACCTCTTGACGCACGAGTGGTGAGCGAGCCGACTCATGTCAATGACGCAAGGCCCCACAGCGCTGTAAGCGCCCGACCAGTGCCTGCGCCCCGCACACGCACTTGCCCTCTGCGCAGGCCGCTGTACGTGTTTGACTCACTGGCCGTGGCCGCGGCCTTTGTGGTCTACGCTTGGCCCCGTCTGCACTTTGGCCGCTGTCTCAACGCCATCAGAAACGACCTGGAAGGCGCGCTGCCCATTGTCGACTCGAGCTCCGCCAACAGCTGCAAACTGCCTGCCTACGCATCCATTCAGGTCAGGAGGAGAGACTGATGCTAGAGGAGAGACTGATGCTAGAGTTCACGCGCGGCACGCCTGTCCTGCTTTGCCGCCTGTCCACCACGACACCCGTGCGTGCTCACATGCGCTTCCCGCAGCAGCAGCCCGAGATGGCGCCATGGCCGGCCGGGATGCCAGAGACCCCCCAGAAGCCCCCGCTCTCGTCATGACCGCGGGTGACCGACGCGAGGCCCCAAAAGCTCAATACTTGTGGCACGGTGACTGGGCGTGCACGGCTCGCCTGGCGAGAAATCCAGGCGAGAAATCCAGGCGAGGTCGGGATGTGCACGGCCCAGCCTTCCTCAACCGCGCCGTTCCCTTCCTTTTCTTGTTTCAGCACTTGTGGCGCCTCTCCCAAGGCCCTGGGACACCCTGGGAGGCTCTGGGAGGCCCTGGGAGCTCTGCCTGTCATGTCACGCCTCCCTTGGAGCCCCTTGCTTGACTAAGTGCGCTGCTTCCTTCGTGCTGAGATCATCCATCCCCGCACACATGTACAGGTCTTGCGCGCGTCTTCTTTAATTGACTGCTGAAGCTGCTGGAGTTACTGCCACTGCAACAACTTTGACTGAGTGTGTGCGTCCTGGTCGGGTGCTGAGAGTGTTGGCCAGGCTCCTGCGCAAGCGCGCGCTGCCGCCGTTCTCTCGTGCGGCCGCACCAAGGAAAAGAGACTCGCTGTTGTGGCCGGCGAACTGCTGGAAGACACTGAGCATCGATGATCAGCAAGGATCGGCCAACTCTGGCAGCAGTGGCATCAGGAAACGTCCGCCCGCCCGTCCAGCAGCAGCCTGCCTGAGCGTCCCACGGCGCAGCGGTTGGTCCCGGGCTGCCTCTCCTTGGGCAATGTGCAGGAACCGGAGCAGTGTTGCGAGCCTCGAGATCCAGATTTTCCGTTGTGGTCCTGCGCGCGCCATCATCCCAACGGTCGTGCTAGTCATCGCGGCCCGGCTTCCACGCAATTTCGTCGACCCCCGCACAAAGGCTTCCGCTGGCGCCGTTGCGGCCCATTGGTAGAAATACAGGGCGCGAGCTCGAGTCACAAAGTCAAGTCACAAAGCACACAAAGACTCTGCACGCTCGAGCACACGCCGACTCTATTCCCTACTCGAGCCGCCGCGCCAGGCTCACGCACCCCCGCAGCACACACAAAGGCAAGGCACCGAGCAGCCGAGCATTGCAGCCACCACACAGCAGCAGCAGCGGAAGTCGCTTCTCTTGCTGCGGACGCGAAGCGTTGGTGCCCAACGGTCTGCGACTGCTGCCAGGGCCGCAGCAGGCTCTCGAGCTCTACCAGAGGATGGAGCAGTGGGACACGGCCAAGATCTACGGGTAAGCAGAGCAGTCGCTGGCTTGGGTCTGGGGGAGTGGGGGC
>VFQP010001302.1_pt1 | contig 34376 bp, 26 predicted proteins | sample 3512351 | NCBI WGS metagenome assembly VFQP01 (sample SAMN10412372, study PRJNA504923) | tailings metagenome | isolation source: Relicate 1 Philex TSF1 revegetated site | place: Philippines: Tuba, Benguet | collected 2017-08-29
GGTACCAGGCCACCCAGTTGGCAAAGAACAGGATATGGCGGCCTTCTTCCTGGATTACCGGTTCGAACGTTTCGACCAGTTCAGCCGGGAAAAAGCCAGAATCTTTGGCCGCGGCAAACAGGCCGAACGCCGCGAAGCTGTCTATGCATTCGCTGTAGCCGGTCACGAGCCAGCCCCATTCCGCATCGGCAGGCGGCAGGTACTCTGGCTCCGGCGCCAGCGTAATGCCGTAGGCTTCCACCAGCTTCGACAGCACCACCTTGTGGCGTGCTTCCTCGTCGGCATCCATTTCCAGCGCACTGCGCAGCAGCGCATCTCGTTGCCGGTCAGCAAAGCTGTGGACCCGCACCGAAGCACGCCCTTCGGTTTGCACGGCGATGTCCCAGATCGGCAGCGACGTCACGCGCCGCAGCGCATCCGGCGCCAGCGCGGGCCAGTCGATCACGGACGGCTTGTAGGGGTTGTGGGTCTGCAGCAGCATGTTGCAGAACATGCGCAGGTGCTCGGGAGAGCCGATGCGCAGCGGGCCGTCAAGCGGATCGGTCCAGTTGCGCATGGCATGGTCCGCCTGCTCGATCGCCACGCGGGCGATGGTTGCGGCCACCGCGGTGGCACGGGCCTCGCTGGATTCCGCGATCGATCGGGCGCGGGCAGCGGGTAGCGCGTCCAATACGCCATCGGCTTCGAATGCTTTTTTCATCGGCGCTCCGGGCAGGGGGTGCGGCAGCCATTGTAGCGATCCGGAGCGATTGATGCAGGTGGGTGTGGCGGAAAAGACAGTTCAGCAAATCACGCGGCGAGCCAGGAGGCCCGCCGCGTCGACTCGCAAGACAGCGTTTGTTAGCGTGCGCGATGCGCGTGCGCTGCCGATGCAGCGGATTGTCGGCGCCAGTCCTCGACGATATCGGGAAAGACATCGCATTCTCCGCGCACGATGTTTTCGATCGTGGCACAGATCCCTTCGGTGCCGCGCGGCCCCACGCAAACCAGGCTGCGGGGCTGCTCCGAATGGGCGGGAATGGCGTAGACGTGCATGCCCTCGCGATAGAGGGGATGCCGGGTCAGCCGCTCGTTCAGGATTTCGACAAAGCGGCGGGGGCTTACGGTTGGCTTGTCCATCGCTTATCTCCCTGTTACGGGGTCTCCCCAGACTAAGGCGGGGACTGACCGGGATCAAGAGGTGCGCTGGCGCTTCAAGCGCTCATTGGGTCGCAATGTCACCCAATGTCACGCAATGTCACGGTTTGCTACCGTTAATGTGGCCGGCTGGGCGCGACCTCGCTCGTGGCGCGTGGTCCGTCGAGCATGCCATTGCCCGCAGCCCAGCAGGCTGCCTCGGCTTCGGCATGCGAGCCATAGTCCGAATGGGCCTCGATCGTGCTGTCGCAATCGGCGCCGCCATATTTCTCCTCGACCACGATGCGCCATGTGTAGCGCCCCGGCGGGTCTTCCAGTACGTGCATCACCAGGGTTCGGTGATGGTCGGACAAGGACATCGGATGGGTAGACATGACGGTTCTCCCGGAGGGGCAGGCGGCCCGGTGGTCTTTTAACATAGCACCAGCGCATGGCATTGCCAGCCCGAAATGACGCGGTGCGGCGTGGCCGTCCCGTAGCGTCTCGCCCGGTGACGGATGCCTGACCCGTTTGCAGTCTTTGCATGGCGCATGCGGCCTGCTATCGTGTCTGCCTTCGGTTTTGCAGGGTCGGCTTCGCGACCCTTCCGGCCATTCCCGGCACCTCGACATGCTTGTTTCGCCAACCCTTATCGAACGGATTTCCGCGCTTCTGGCGCATTTCGACGCAGCCATCCTGCCTGCCTGGACTGGGCCAGGATGGAATCCGGCGTTGCAGCTCGCGCATGAGGCACTGGATGGCGCCACGGGCCAACCGCTGCCCGACAAACGCTATCGGGCCATGGCCTGTGCGCGGCAGCTCTATGTTTTTGCCACGGTCGGCAACCTTCCGCATGCCAGTACGCTGTTCCAGTCACTGGTGCGCCATTTCGGCGACGATGCCGGGGGCTGGATCTACAGCATCGATCCGCATGGCGCACCGCTCGACAGTACTCGCGATCTATATACCCATGCGTTCGCGGTGTTTGCCACCGCGCATTACTACCGCGCGAGCCGGGATGTTGCCGCGCTGGAGGCCATGCGCCGTACCGTGGGGCTGATCGAGGAGCGCTTTGCCGATGGCAATGGCCTTTATTACGCGGCATTGAACGCGAATTTCGGTCATGCCGACGGCAGTGTGCTGCAGAACCCCATCATGCATCTTACGGAAGCCTACCTGGCGGCATATGAAGTCACGGGCGATCCATGGTTTGCGAATCGGCTGCGTGCGCTCGCGGATGCGGTGCATGCACGGTTCGTGGATCCCGCTGATGGCTGCGTGGCCGAGTTGCCGCGCGGCATGGCGGGCAACCGCATCGAGCCAGGGCACCAGTTCGAGTGGTATTCACTGGTAATGACGACACCTGCGCTGTTCGAGGGCAGTCCGCTTGCGGCATCGCTGCCTCGCGCATTCGATTTTGCGCGGCGCCACGGCGTTGCGGCGAATACGCTTGGGGTGTGCGCCGCGCTTGACGGGCAGGGCGCCATACAGGATTCCACCGAACGGATCTGGGCGCAGACCGAATTTGCGCGGGCGCTCTTGATCAAGGCGCTGCGTACGGACGATGCCGCGCCGCTGGCGGAGCTCGAAATCTGGATCGACCGCTTCCGTGCACGATTCCTCCATGCCGATGGCTGGCGCGAGAGCGTGATGCCCGATGGCGCCGTAGTGCGTGCGGAGATGCCGTCGACCACGCCCTATCATTTGCTGACTGCCTGGCAGGCATTGCGGCAACTGTTGCCAGCCCACTGAGCCACGCGCGGCACTCGCCAGGTCTTAGTCGACCCGCGCAGCGCGCAGATCGCTTTTGCGGATCAACTGGAGCAGGGTTTCGGCCGGCCGCGTCAGCCGCCGCGCGGCCAGCGTGATGAATTCCACCTCGGGCAGTGCGGGCAGCGCTTCGAAATTGACGGGTGGCACGAGGCCACCCCCGGTCAGGTTCTGCGCGCGTACCGTGACACCAAGCCCGCCGCGCGCCGCTGCAATGCATCCCGAATGGCTGCTGCTCGTGCAGACGATGCGCCAGCGCCACCCGGACGTGGCCAGGGCATCGAGTACCACCGAGCGTGTAACGCTGGGTTCGTTGACAAGGATCAACGGCAGCGGCTGGCCGACATCGACCACGGTGCCGGGTCGCGCCAGCCATTCCAGTTGTCCACGAAACAGCGGAACCCCGCGCCGTTCGCCCTCCCTGCGTTTGCCAACGATCAGGTCCAGTGTGCCGGCTTCGATCCACTCATAGAGTTTGCTGGTCATCCCGATCGTGATCTCGAGTTCGACGTCGGGGTGTGTGGCACGAAATGCCGCCAGCACATTGGGAAGCGGACCTTGCGCGAGGTCCTCCGAGGTGCCCAGCCGTACACGGCCCTGCAGTCGCGGGGCGCTGAACTGCGATTCGGCCCGCGCCAGCGATTCCAGGATCAGCCGCGCATGCACCAGCAGCGCCTCGCCATCGGGTGTCAAGGCTAGCGAATGCGTATCGCGCACGAACAGCCGCCGGTTCACGCTCTGTTCGAGACGGCGGATATGGTCGCTGACCGTCGACTGCGACAGTCCAAGCTGACGGCCGGCGTCGGTGAAGCTGTGCGCCGTGGCCACAGTCGCGAAGGTCTGGATCCAGACGGGATTGAGCATCCGCGCATTGTCATCGGATTTTCCGATAACAGTCAATCAGTGCAGAGGGGTTCCCGATGGGCCTGGTGGTACGTAACATCCAGTCTGACGTTCGGGATTTCCCGGACAGCAATGCCCCAGATTCCCCCAATGCAAAACGTTTCAGCCCCCGCCGCCAGCCAGGCACAGGCCCAGGCCTTCTCCCAGAAGGCCATGCTGTGGATCGTCTTCACCGGCTTCTTCATGCAGACGCTGGACACCACGATCGTCAATACCGCGTTACCGTCGATGGCCCATAGCCTTGGTGAAAAGCCGCTCGACCTGAAGCCGGTGGTGGTGGCATACACGCTGACCATGGCCATGCTGACCCCGGCATCGGGCTGGCTTGCCGACAAATTCGGCACGCGCCGCGTCTACTTCAGCGCCATCCTGATTTTTGTACTAGGGTCGGTCTTCTGTGCCTCCGCTCATACGCTCACGCAACTGGTGATTGCCCGGGTGCTGCAAGGGGTGGGGGGATCGATGCTGTTACCGATCGGCCGGCTGGCTGTATTGCGCAATATCCCGGGCGAACAGTACATCGCAGCGCTGGCGTTCGTCTCGGTGGCCGGGCAGGTCGGTCCGATCTTCGGCCCGGTGCTGGGCGGATGGCTGGTGCAAAGCGCTTCGTGGCACTGGATCTTCCTGATCAACCTGCCGGTGGGACTGGTTGGACTGTTCGCGGTGCGCCGTTATCTGCCGCAGGGCGAAACTGGCGCCGCGCCACCGTTCGACTGGATCGGCTGCGGCCTGCTGTCGCTGTGCATGGTCACGTTCTCGCTGGCGCTCGAGAATGGCGCGCATAGTCCGTGGAGCGCATTGCTGGTGGCGGTCAGCGTGGCCAGTGCACTGCTTTACATACCTCATGCCCGGCGCCATGCCACGCCATTGTTCCGGCTGGCGCTGTTCCGCGAGCCGAATTTCAGCATTGGCCTGATCGGCAACCTCGTGTGCCGTATCGGCTCCGGCGCGGTGCCATTCCTGTTGCCGTTGCTGTTCCAGCTGCAGCTCGGATACTCGCCGTTCCATTCGGGCCTGATGCTGCTGCCCGTAGCCATCGCCGGCACCATCTCGAAGCGCTGGATCGTGCCGCTGGTAAACCGCTTCGGGTATGACAGTTTCCTGCTGGTCAACACGCTGATCGTAGGCGCCTCGATTGCTTCGTTCGCGGCCATGTCTCCGGGCTGGCCGCTGGCTTTGTCGATCATGCAGCTTGCCGCTTTCGGGTGTGCCAATTCGATGCAGTTCGCGGCCATGAACAGCGTCACGCTCAAGGGTTTGACGCGCGAGGATGCCGGCAGTGGCAACAGCCTGTTCTCGATGGTGCAGATGCTGGCGATCGGCCTCGGCGTGACGATCGGCGGCGGGCTCGTCAGCCTGTTCTCGGTCAAGCTCGGCGTGGCCGCCCCGGCCTATCGCCTGGCATTCCTGAGCGTGGGCATCATCACGCTGCTGTCCGCACTGGTCTTCCGCCGGCTTGATGCAGATCTGCTCAACCCAAAGATTGAAGTGTCGATGCCCAAATAAGTTACGTATAGGTAACGTTACTTCATTCCGTGACGCCGTTTTCCCGCAGCATCCGCTCGCACTCGTCGAGCATGTCGTGCGCGAAGGCTGACTGATAGTTGGGATCCAGCGCCTCCATCATCTCGTGCGAGGCATAGAGGCCCGCTTCGCGCGACAGCGTGCCGGCCAGTTGCCGCGCCAACTGGTCGCTCAGTTCCGAGAGCAGGCGCCGTTCCGCCAGCGCCAGTTGCAGTTTCGAGCGCGACAGCCAGTTGCCGGCCAGCGTGGCGCCTTGCGCATCGGTCATCCATTGGCCGTGTTCGTAGAACGCGGAAAGGCGCTCGGCCGTCAGTGCAAACATCAGGGCCTTGCGAGTATTGAAGTCGATGCGGGGCGGGGGTGAAGCGGGAATCATGTGCGATGGTTCTTGATCATGGGGCGCGCCATGGTAGCGCAATCGCTGCAGCAGAAAATCAGGCGAACCGTTCGCGCAGCCATTGGCCGATATCGGTGATTTCCTCCAGGCAGACCGAATGCGGCATCCGGTACGTGTGCCACGTCACGGGCTGCCCTTGTGCCGCGAGATAGTCGCGTGCGCGTGTCCCGAGCGTCAGCGGCACCACATCGTCCTCGGTGCCGTGGGCGGCGAAGACCGGCGTGGACCGGTTGGCAGGCGTGACTTCGGCTGCGATGAGATCGGGCGAGGGAATATACGTGGACAGTGCAATCACGCCGGCGAGCGTTTCCGGATGGGTCAGTGCCGTGGTGTAGGCAATCGCGCCACCTTGCGAAAACCCGGCCAGCACGATGCGTTCGGTTGGCACGCCGCGCGCGTTCTCACGCGCAATCAATGCCCGAATGGCATCGCGGGACTGACGGATACCCGCTTCGTCGGCCTTGCGGCCAGCCTCGTCCAGCGAATAGATGTCATACCAGGCCGGCATGACGTAGCCGCCGTTGCAGGTCACGGGAATCGCGGGCGCATGGGGGAAGATGAAGCGCACCGCCAGCGTGTCGGGGAGGCCCAGCTCAGGCACCACCGGAACGAAGTCGCTGCCGTCGGCACCGAGGCCATGCATCCAGATCACGGCGCAGGCCGGATTGGGCGCGGTTTCGATTTCAATCGCAGGCAGCAGTTCGCTCATGGCCGTTCCAGGGTAGGGCTAGGAAAGCGGCCAGTATCGCACAGGCCCTGAAGAGCCTGTGCGGCAGTCCGGGATAAGGTCCGACGTACGGTCAGGCGGCGGTTGGCACGATCGGGATCGTTGCCAGGCCGGGGCTGGTGCGGGCGGGCTGCGGCGCGTGCAGCACCGGTGTATCGGATTGCGCGGAGGTCGCGAAGCGGCGATCGGCCACGCCTTCCACGCCAGTGGCGCCGACTTCCTCAAGAAAGGAAATCATGTTGCGGTAATAATCGACCTGCATCTGTGCTTCAAGCAAGCGACGTTCTGCCTGGAACAGCGTCAGCCTCATGTCTTGCAGTTCCTTCTCGGCGATCTTCTCGGGCGTCGGTGGACTGAACAAGTTTGCAAGCGAGCGCATGGAAGTTACCTCCGGGGTCTGTCGTACGGCTGCTGGTGATTCATACGGTTCGTGCGCGCCATGCCGTCCAATATAGACGATTCAGCGCAAGGTACACGATGGGTCACCATGGCAGATGTGGGGTCCCCCACAAGAATGATTGCCGTCACGCATACGGTGGAGTAGATTTAGCGCCCATCAGCCAGGAATGCCGTAAGGCATGTCCTGGCTTTGTCTTTTTTACCGGCTGCGGTTGTGCGAACTTTCCGATTGTGGCGAAAGCTGCTGTTTGCGTACTCAAACAGCCGTTACATCGGAAAAATTTGCCGTCGGTAAAAAAACCACAGCGAAAGGTAGAATGCTGCCCCGACGCCGCTTCCGCCCGTCGCATCCGTCGCATTTGCACTTCCATTCCGTTCCGATTTGTCCGCCTTGACAGCCGTGTGCCGACGTCAGCTGCTGCACCTTGCCTGCCTGTGCCTGGCATGGCTGCCGATCCTTGCCTGCGCTGCGCCGTTTCGCGTGCTGGTGGTGACATCGCAACCGCATCTGCTGCCGGCCGCCGCGGCGCTGTTTCGAGCCGAGCATGGCGGCGAGGTTGCCGAATTCACATTCACGACACGGTCTCCCGACGCCGCAACGGTAGCGCGCGCCGACGTGGTCCAGGCGTGGTTTGCTCCAGCCGCCGTGCTGCGCGCCATGGCACCCGGTGTGCGCCAGGCGCAGGCACGTGGCGCGCAGGTGCTGGCCGCACCTGCCGAGACCGCCGAGGCGGCATGGAACATCAGGACCGATGCCGCGTTGAATGGCATGGCCCAGCAGTATTGGGATGCAGGTGGCGTCGACAACCTTGCCGCGCTGCTGGCCTTCGCCGTGGCGGCTCACCAGCGTGCCGCGGGCATGGTGCCGATTGCTGTGCCGCCGGTGCGGCCTGCTCCGGCTGCCGGCATTTATCATCCGCGCGCACCGCAGCCCTATGCATCGCTGGCGGACTATCTGCAATGGTATCGGCAGCAAGGGCGCGTGCGCGCAGATGCGCCACTGGTCGGCATTTCCTTCTACGCCACCAGCTACCGTCAACGTGACCTGGCTCATATCGATGCGCTGGTCGATGCGCTGGAACGCCAGGGCATTGGCGCCGTGCCTGTGTTTGGCTGGCCGGTCTCCGGGTTGGATGCATTGCTGACACGTGACGGCACCACGCCGTTGCGCGCACTTCTGGCATTGAATCTGACGATTACACGCGCCGAAGACAAGGATTGGCTCGCAAGGCACGGGCTGCACACGATCAACCTGGTGGTGACGCGCGATAGCGCGGCGGCCTGGCAAGCCGACGCGCGCGGCATTGCCGGAGAACGTTTGCCACTGTTGCTGACCGCACCGGAGCGCAGTGGTGCCAGTGAGCCGATGCTGTTCGCCACGCAGGAGGAGCATGAGGGCGCGAGGTCGAGCGCGGCGGTGACCGAGCGCGTCGATGCGATCGTGGCGCGCGTGAAGCGGTGGATCGCATTGCAGGACACACCCGCCGCACGCAAGCATGTGGCGGTGCTTTACTACAACAATCCGCCGGGGCGCGGCAACATCGGCGCAAGCTATCTGGCCACGCTGCCTTCACTGACGCGGATCCTGCAACGGCTGCAGGCCGCCGGCTACGATACGGGCCACAATACGGGCCACGACCTGCCCGATGCCGTCTCGCTTACCGCGCTGCTCGAAGCCAATGGACGCAATATCGAAACGTGGTCGCCTGGCGAGCTTGAGCGCATGGTGCGTGCAAAGCATGTCACGCTGGTGCCGATGGCGCAGTATCGACGCTGGTTCGATAGGTTGCCGCCGCGGTTCCGGCAGGCAGTGCTGCAGGCCTGGGGGCCTCCCGAGCGCAATCCGTTGATGCTGACGCGAGATGACCGGGGCGAACCGGCCTTCGTGATCCCGGGTCTGGTTTTTGGCAAGGTCTTTATCGGCCCGCAACCATTGCGTTCGACGTTCGCACGCGCGATGGATGTCTCGCACGACACGCTCACGCCGCCTCCGCATTCCTACATCGCGGCCTATCTCTGGTACCGCCATACGTTCGGTGCGGATGCAATCGTGCATGTGGGGCGCCACGGCACGCTGGAATGGCTGCCCGGCAAGCAGGTGGGGCAATCGGGCGACGATGCCTCGGAGGTACTGCTTGGCGACCTGCCGAATGCCTACGTATATATCCAGGATGGCGGCGGCGAGGCCATCCAGGCCAAGCGCCGCGGCGCCGCGGTGCTTGTCAGCCATCTTGCGCCATTGCTGGCCAGCGCGGGTCAGCCGCCGGTATTGGCATCGCTCGACGAAGCGATCGAGCAGGCCGCAGCCACGCGTGACGCCGCGCCGGAGCTGTCGGCCCAATACCGCAGGCAGGCGCTGGAGCAGGTGAGGGCAATGAAGCTCGACCAGCAACTGGGCCTCGATGCCGATGCGCCATGGGATGCCATCGAGCCGACACTGCATGCCTTCCTGCACAAGGTCGAAGCGGAGCCGATGCCGCTGGGCATCCATGCGCTGGGCCAGATGCCATCGGACGCCGACCAGGCCGAAGCGCTGGCATTGCTGCTGGGCACGCGGATCAAGGCTGATATCAACGCTGATAACGAGCAGTTGCAGCGCTGGGCCCGGGACCTCGTGGCCGGACGTGAAACGGCGGCTGCCGACGACGCGGTACGTCGCGCCTTGGCGGAAGGCCGGCAATGGCTGGCCGACCTGCGCGCGTCGCCGCAGGCGGAGCTTGACGGGCTGGTTACGGTGCTGGCGGGACATTACCTGCCGACGGGACCGCTTGGCGATCCGGTGCGCGTGTCCGACAGCCTGCCCACGGGGCGCAATCTCCATGCGTTCGATGGCGCGAAGATCCCTACGCGGGCGGCCTGGGAACTGGGCAAGACCATGGCCGGCCAGGCCCTGGCGCGTTTCAGGCAACAACATGGAAACTGGCCAGAATCGCTTTCGATGGTGCTCTGGTATGGCGAGACGGAGCGGCATCAGGGCGCGATGGAGGCCGAGGCGCTGTACCTGATGGGCGTGGAGCCGGTCTGGAACGCAAGAGGCAATGTGGAAGACGTGCGGCTGATTCCGGATGCCGAGCTGGGCCGGCCCCGCGTCAACGTGCTGTTGACCACCTCTGGGATCTATCGCGACGGGTTTGGCGACAAGGTTGCCCTGCTCGACAAAGCCGCGCGGCTGGCCGCGGCAGCCGGTAGTAATGCAATTAGCCGCCATGATCGGGAGGTCGCCGCAGAACTGGTCCGGCAGGGCGTGGAGCCGGTACAGGCTGGCAAGCTGGCACGCGCGCGGGTGTTCGCGGCCAGGCCCGGTAACTATGCGATCGGCGTGCAGCAAATGGTGGAGCAGAGCCGCGATGCGCAGGGCCCTCCCGACGCGCTGGCACGCCAGTACCTGCGCCACATGAACTTCGCGTACTCGGCGGAAGGCTGGGGCGAATCCGCGCCGGGCGCGCTGGCCAGCCATCTGAAATCGAATCAGGCGGTGCTGTTTTCGCGTACGAGCACGTTGTATGGGGCGCTCGACAACGACGATACCTACCAGTACGCGGGCGGTTTGACGGCGGCCACACGTTCGGTCAGCGGTGTCGCGCCACCGCTGTGGCTGCACAACCTGCGCCGTGCGGGAGAAACGCAGACGGTCGATGCGCGGACCTGGCTGGCAACCGAGCTCAATGCACGCCAGTGGAACCCGAAATGGATCGTCGCCATGCAGCGCTCCGGCTACGCTGGCGCGCGCGAGATGTACAAGGAGGTGGAGCATCTGTATGGCTTCCAGGCCACGGTTCCAGAGCAGATGCCAGGCGAGTTCTGGCAACGCACCTATGACGTATATGTCGCGGACAAGCTCGGCCTCGGGATGAAGGCCTTCTTCCGCGAGGCCAATCCGCACGCGCAGCAGGGCATCGTGGCGCGCCTGCTGGAAGTGGATCGCCAGGGCAGCTATCGTTTTACCGATGCCGAGCGGCGTGAACTGTTGCGCAGCTATGCGGAAAGCGTACGGCGCGACGGGTTGTCGTGCACGGCCAATACCTGTGGCAACCCGACGCTGATGGCGCATGTCGCGCGCGAGGGCAGGGCTGCAAAGGTCGATATGAAGGCGCTGGGCGTGGCGATGGCCGATGCCGTCGTTGCGCCGGCAGCGAGGGCTGCGTCACGGGTTGTTGAAACGCTGAAGTCCGAGGCTCCTGCACCAACTGGTACCGGGCACGCGATCGGGCAACGCCTGGTGCCCCGGATCGAACCGGTGCCGGTGAGTGCGGGCCGGCATGCCAACCATGTGTGGCCGGGGCTGATGCTCGCACTGCTGGCGGTTGGTTTGGGCGCTTTCGCCGGGTGGCGCAAGGCGATGCGATAAGGCTATTTGACGCGCTGGCGCTTTCTCCCGCCGGACAAAATGGACAGCCATCCCCAATCTCCGTATCCTGATCGCCTTCGCAATCCCTGCCTGAATCCGCATGCAAACGTCCAAGATCCCGGCCACTATCGTCACGGGTTTCCTCGGCAGCGGCAAGACCACCTTGCTGCGCCATATCCTTGAGAATGCCAATGGACGCCGCATCGCGGTGATCGTCAATGAGTTCGGCGAACTCGGTATCGACGGCGAGATCCTGAAGGGCTGCGGCATTGGCTGCGACGATACGGGGGAGCCCACTGGCCAGCTTTATGAACTGGCCAACGGCTGCCTGTGCTGCACGGTGCAGGAAGAGTTTTTCCCGGTGATGGAGCAACTGCTCGAACGCCGCGACCAGATCGACCATGTGCTGATCGAGACGTCGGGTCTGGCATTGCCCAAGCCGCTGGTGCAGGCGTTCCACTGGCCCAGCATCCGCAATGCATTCACCGTGGATTCGGTGGTGACCGTGGTCGATGGCCCGGCCGCGGCGGCTGGTCAGTTTGCGGCGAATCCGGTGGCGGTCGATGCACAGCGGCGTGCCGATCCGAACCTCGATCACGAGTCGCCATTGCATGAACTGTTCGAGGACCAGCTGGCCAGCGCGGATCTTGTGATCCTGAACAAGACAGACCTGATGGACGCCGCGCAGATTGCCAGTGTCGAGGCACTGGTGCGCCCGGAGATTCCTGCCGAGGTCAAGATCGTGCCAGCGCAAGCCGGCAAGCTCGACGTCGGCATGCTGCTGGGTCTGCAGCGCGCCTCCGAGGAGACCATTCATCTGCGCGTGGATCACCATGGCAATGCCGATGATCCCGATCATGAAGATCATCATCATGACGAGTTCGACTCCGTGGTAGTGGAAGCGGGCACCGTCGAACGCGATGCGCTGGTTGCGGCGCTGCAGAAGCTGGTGGCGGGCCACACGATCTATCGCGTGAAGGGTTTCGCCACGCTGCCGGGCAAGCCCATGCGCCTGGTGTTGCATGGCGTGGGCCAGCGTTTCGACAGCTATTTCGATCGTGCCTGGCGCACTGGTGAAGCGCAGGGTACGCGCGTGGTGCTGATTGGCCAGGACCTCGATCGCGCCGCGTTGCAGGCATCGCTCGACGCCGCGCTGGCGCGCTGATCGATGCACCTGCTGTCTACCCGGCCCGGCGGCTTTGTCGAAGACAATGCCGTGGTTTTGCGCCTTGGGCAGACACCGGGCGATATCGTCGTACTGAGCGCGGCTGATACGACGCTGTCGCTGCTGGCCGCCGCGGTGCCGAAACTCGGCGACGGTTTTCCGCGCGTGCGTCTGGCCAACCAGATGTACCTGCGTCAGCCCGCATCGCTCGACCTGTATATCGAGGAAGTCCTGCAGCATGCGCGCGTGGTGGTGGTGGACCACCTGGGCGGCGAAAGCGATTGGGCCTATGGGCTCGAACGCCTGCCGGAACTTGCGCGCGCGCGCGGCCAATTGCTGGTGATGTTCTCCGGGGACCTCGCCGAGGACGACAACCTCGCGCGGCGTGGCAATGCGCCCGCCGGGCTGTCGCATCAGCTGTGGCGCTATCTGCGCGAGGGCGGTGCGGGAAACGCCGAGCAGTTTTTCCGTTGCCTGGGGCAGCATGCATTCGGCCGTGCCGAGGCGGCATTGCCGGTGCAAGTATTGCCGCAAGCCGCGCTCCACCACCGCGCCCACGGCGTAGCCACGGTGCAGGACTGGCAACGCGAATGGGCTGCACGCGGCGTGGCCGGTGCGCCGGTCGTGGCGCTGCTGTTCTACCGTTCGCACTTGCAGGCTGGCAATACCGATGTCTTCGATGCGGTGGCAGACGCGTTGCTCGATGCGGGCCTGTGCCCATTGCCACTGGCAGTCAGTTCGCTCAAGGAGCCGATCTGCCGCGAGGTATTGCAGCGGCTCTGTGATGATCACGCGGTGGCACTGGTACTCAACACCACCGCATTCTCTGTGGCATCGCTGGACAATGCGGGCGAGGCCGATGCACCGCTGGCCAATGATGCCCCGGTGCTGCAGGTGATCCTGAGTGGCGGCAACCGCGAAGACTGGCTTGCCGACAATCAGGGACTGGGCACGCGCGACGTTGCGATGCACGTGGCGATGCCCGAAGTCGATGGCCGCATCATCACGCGTGCCATCAGCTTCAAGGGCCTCGCGTATCGTTGTCCGCATACCGAAGTCGATGTGGTGCGTTACCAGCCCGACGCGGAGCGTGTGCGCTTCGTGGTGGAACTGGCGCGCCGCTGGTGCCGCCTGCGCACCGTGCCGGCTGCCGACAAACGCGTGGCGCTGGTGCTGGCCAACTATCCCGCCAGCGAAGGCCGTATCGGGAATGGCGTGGGGCTCGATACGCCGGCTTCGGTGGTGCGCATCCTGAACATGCTGAGTGAGGCCGGATATGCGCTGGGGCCGCTGCCAGACGACGGCGACGCGTTAATGCGCGGCCTGACACGCGGTATCACCAACGATCTCGATCAGCATGCGTGGCGTCCCGCGCTCCAGAGCGTATCGGTGGCCGACTACCAGTCGTGGTTGACACAATTGCCGCAAGCCAACCAGGATGCGATCGCGGAACGCTGGGGTACGCCCGAATCCGATCCGATGGTGCGCGAGGGCCGCTTCATGATTGCTGGCGTACGTAGCGGGCATGTGTTCGTGGGCATCCAGCCGGCACGCGCCTATGGCGTGGACGACTATGCGAGCTACCACGATGCCGAGCTCGTGCCGCCGCATGGCTACCTGGCGTTCTATTTCTGGTTGCGCCATGTGTTCGGCATCGATGCCGTGGTGCATGTGGGCAAGCATGGCAATCTCGAATGGCTGCCGGGAAAGAGCGTGGCGTTGTCGGAGAACTGCTGGCCCGACGCCATCCTGGGTCCGCTGCCCCACCTTTATCCGTTCATCGTCAATGATCCCGGGGAAGGCGCACAGGCCAAGCGTCGCGCGCAGGCCGTGATTGTCGATCACCTGATGCCGCCGCTCACACGTGCCGAGAACTACGGCCCGTTGCAGGATCTGGAACGGCAGGTCGACGAGTACTACGAGGCGCTGACCGTCGATCTGCGCCGCGCGAAGTTGCTGCGCCGCGAGATCCTGCAATCGATCGTCAGTCAGCAGTTGCACAGCGAGCTGGGTCTTGAGGCGCCAGCCAATGGCGCGGACGAAGATGCGCTGCTGAATCGCACCGATGCATGGTTGTGCGAATTGAAGGAGTCGCAGATTCGCGACGGCCTGCATGTGTTCGGCATGTCGCCACAGGGCCGCCAGCGTCGCGATACGCTGGTGGCGCTTGGGCGCTTTCCGGTGGGCGATGGTCTCGATGGCCGTGCGAGCCTGCTGGCTGCGCTGGCCGCCGACCTTGCGCTTGGCGACGACTTCGATCCACTCGATGCCGACTGGGCCGCGCCATGGGCGGGACCGCGCCCGGCAGTGCTGGCAGGCGTCGACGATGCGCCGTGGCGTCACCATGGCGATACGCGCGAGCGGCTCGAAGCGCTGGCGCTGCGGTTGCTCGATGGCGTCGTGCCAGCGGACATGCGTTTGCCACAGACCTGCGCCGTGCTCTCCCGGCTACGTGAACAGGTGGCGCCGCGCCTCGATGCCTGCGGCCCGCAGGAGCTGATGCAACTGGAACGCGGGCTCGCGGGACGCTTTGTGCCGGCCGGTCCCAGCGGCGCGCCATCGCGTGGGCGTCCCGACGTGCTGCCTACCGGACGCAACTTCTATTCGGTCGATACGCGTGCCGTGCCCACGCGTACCGCATGGACGCTTGGCCTGCGCTCGGCAAACCAGCTCATCGAACGGCACCTGCAGGAGCATGGCGAGTATCCGCGTGCCGTAGGCCTGTCGGTGTGGGGTACCGCGACCATGCGCACCGGTGGCGACGATATCGCACAGGCCATGGCGCTGTTGGGCGTACGGCCCAAATGGGCGCACGGCAGTCATCGCGTGGTCGATTTCGAGATCCTGCCGATGTCGGTATTTGACCGTCCGCGTGTCGACGTCACGCTGCGCGTTTCGGGCTTCTTCCGCGATGCATTTGCCAATCTGGTGGCATTGTTCGATGCCGCGGTTCGCGCTGTGGCCGCGCTCGACGAGCCGGCCGACGTCAACCCCGTGCGTGCGCGAGTGCTGGCTGAACAGCAAGCGCTGATGCAGCAGGGTATCTCCGCCGATAGCGCGCTCGAACGTGCCAGCTGGCGCGTATTTGGTGCGCGGCCCGGCGACTATGGCACGGGCCTGCAGGCATTGATCGACGGGCGGCGCTGGCAGGACGATGGCGATCTGGCCCATGCTTATCTGCATGCGGGCGGCTACGCGTATGGCCAGCATGCCGACGGCATCGACGCGCGCGAAACATTTGCCGCGCGCCTGGCCGGCATCGACGCGGTGGTTCAGAACCAGGACAACCGCGAGCACGATATTCTCGATGCCAACGACTATTACCAGTTCCAGGGCGGCATGGTGGCGGCAGTACGTCACTTTGGCGGCGCGCAGCCGGCGATCTATCACGGCGACCATGCCAACCCGGCGGCGCCACGCGTGCGTACGCTCAACGAGGAGATTGCGCGGGTGATCCGCTCGCGCGTGGTCAATCCGAAATGGATCGATGGCGTGAAGCGGCACGGCTACAAGGGGGCGTTCGAAATGGCCGCCACGGTCGACTACCTGTTCGGCTACGATGCCACCGCGCGCGTGGTCGGCGATCACCAGTACGTGCTGGTCGCGGATGCCTATGTGCATGATGCCGCCACGCGCGAATTCCTGGCGCGCCATAATCCGCGCGCGTTGCAAGGCATCTGCGAGCGGCTGCTCGAAGCCATGGAGCGCGGTCTCTGGCAACAGCCCGGAGACCAGAAGGAGCGGATCGAACACCATCTGCTCGATAACGAACAGCGTCTGGAAGGGATGTGATGATGAACTCGGCCTTGCGTCCGATCTTTCCGTTCAGTGCCCTGGTGGGGCAGGAAGCCCTGCAGCAGGCGCTGCTGCTGGCTGCCGTGGACCCCGGTATCGGTGGAGTGCTGGTCACGGGCCCACGCGGCACGGCCAAATCGACGGCCGCACGCGCGCTGGCCGAACTACTGCCGCACGGGCAATTCGTGACGTTGCCGCTGGGCGCCAGCGAAGAACAACTGACCGGTACGCTGGACCTTGGCCATGTGCTGCAGCAGGGCGAAGTACGTTTCCAGCCGGGCCTGCTGGCGCGAGCGCACGATGGCGTGCTCTATGTCGATGAAGTCAACCTGCTGCCCGATCCGCTGGTCGACCAGTTGCTCGATGTGGCCGCCAGCGGTGTCAATGTGGTGGAACGCGACAACGTGTCGCACCAGCATCCAGCGCGCTTCGTGCTGGTCGGTACCATGAATCCGGAGGAAGGCGAACTGCGTCCACAGTTGCTCGACCGCTTCGGGCTGGCGCTGGCACTGTCGAACTACGCCGACCCCGCTGCGCGTCAGGCGATCGTACGTGCGCGACTGGCTTTCGATGCCGACCCGGAAGTATTCCGCGCGTCCGTATCGCAACGCCAGCACGCGCTGGCGCGGCAGGTGGAGCGTGCGCGCATGGCGCTCGGTGGGCTGGCCTTGAGCGATGCCGTGCATGATCGCGTCAGCGCGTTGTGCCTGGCGGCCGAGGTCGACGGCGTGCGCGCGGACCTGGTCATGCTGCGTGCTGCGAGGGCGCTGGCAGCATGGCAGGGCGCCGAGACGATCGACACCGCGCATGTCGATGCAGTGGCCGAACTGGTACTCCATCATCGCCGGCACGCGCCGGCGGCGGCAGCGCAGCCACAGTCGGCGCCTGCGCCGGCGCTCACGCAGCCCTCGCCATCGGGAGAGGATGCAACGAACCCCTGGGGCGCGCTGCCACCGCCGCAACCATCATCCATTGCGGACGTGAAGCCGCTGAAGCAGTTCAAGGCACTGAAGCCGCAGAAGCCACAGCCAGGTATTTCGGGGAGTGACGCCGAAAAAAAAGCCTGAGCCACCGGCAGGGCGGCCACCGGTGGCAAGCACTTCGCTCAGGTTCACCCCGGCATGCCGCGCACGGTGGCAGTCCCGCCGCGCAGGTGCATTGGCCGCGCACGCTGGCGGCAAAGCGCCACGACCGGCTTGAAGCAGCGCATCTGCGTTTCCGGCGGCGCGAAGCGCGCGCGGGCGTGCTGCACTGTGTCGTACTCGATTGCTCGGGGTCAATGGCGCATGGCGAACAACTGGCGCTGGCCAAGGGCGTGCTGGTCCGGTTGATCGAACGTGCCTATCAGGCGCGTGCCGACGTGGCACTGGTGTGCTTTGCGGCGGGGCATGCCGAAATCCGGCTGGTACCCTCGCGGGCCAGGCACTGGAACGAAGACTGGATCCGGCCGATCACCGGCGGTGGCGGCACGCCCTTGGCCTTGGGCATGATGCGCGCGGACCAGTTGCTGGCCCGCCAGGCCCGGCGGCGCCCCGCACAGCAGCGCTGGCTGTGGTTGCTGACCGATGGCCGCAGTACCGACACGCCGGCGCGTCCGGACTGGGCCAGCCATGTGGTGGTGGTCGATGTCGAACGCCAGGCGTTGGCGCTCGGTCGTTGTCGGCAACTTGCCGAGGCATGGGATGCCGAATATCGCACCGCAGATGCACTAACGGCCTGAGCGCCAGCATTTCCTGGCAGGATTCTTCGTCTAAAGTTTTCGGTCACGCGGCCGTTAGCCCATCGATAGCCCCAGAAAACGTGGGGCGGAAAACGAGGAGCGGACGGCATCATGGCTTGGGACAACTTGAGTATGCGCACCCGGTTGGGCGCGGCATTTGGTGTGATCGCGCTGTTGGTGGCGGTCATCATGACCCTGGCGCTGGGCCAGGTCGCGGACGACGGTACGCGAAGCTGGATCTGGGTGCTTGGCCTGGCGGTGCCGGTATTCAGCGTGATCTGCTGGTTCCGGTTGGCCCACGCGATCGAGGCCCCGCTCAAGGAGGCCGAGTTCATTGCCGAAACCGTGGCCGCGGGCGATCTCAGCAAGGATTTCGAGACCGAGCGCGGCGGCGATTTTGGCCGTCTGCTCGGGGGGCTCGGCGAGATGGAGGACATGCTGACCGAACTGGTAACGCGGATCAAGTCCGCCAGCGATTCGATCTCGTCGGCATCGCAGCAGATTGCAGTCGGCAATACAGACCTGTCGCAGCGTACCGAGGAGCAGGCCGCCACCTTGCAGGAAACCGCATCGAGCATGGGCGAACTGACTGCGATGGTCAAACAGAATACCGAGCGCGCGCGCACCGCCAATGGACTGGCTGCATCGGCATCGGGTATCGCCGAACGAGGCGGCAGCATCGTCAGCAATGTGGTGCAGACAATGGACGCCATCAGCACCAGTTCGCGCAAGGTGACCGACATTATCGCGGTGATCGAGGGCATTGCCTTCCAGACCAATATCCTGGCCTTGAACGCGGCGGTCGAAGCCGCGCGCGCCGGTGAGCAGGGGCGCGGCTTTGCCGTGGTGGCAGGAGAGGTGCGTACGCTGGCGCAGCGTAGCGCCGCGGCCGCCAAGGAAATCAACGTACTGATCAACGATTCCGCGCGCCAGGTGGAGAGCGGCTCGGCACTGGTGGGCCAGGCGGGGCAGACCATGGAGGAAATCGTCCAGGCCGTACGTCGCGTAACGCAGATCCTCGGTGAAATTGCCGTTGCCTCGGAACATCAAAGCGAGGGGATCGAACAGGTGAATGTGGCCGTCACGCAGATGGACGACGTGACGCAGCAGAACGCCGCCCTGGTGGAACAGGCCGCCGCGGCATCGTCGGCATTGGCCGACCAGGCCCAGGAGCTTCAGAGGGTAGTGGGCGAGTTCAAGCTGTAAGTCGCGCCCGGTTGGCCTGGCTCAGAGCGTGCCGCCCTGCAGCCAGGCGATCACGGGGGCCCAGAAGGTTTCCATGAAGGGTGTCTCGATTGCCGCGTTATGGGGCAGGTCGTCGAACACCACCAACCGTCGGGCTCCGCCGCCGGTGGCCCGTGCCAGGTGTTCTCCTTGCCGGAACGGTATGGTCTCGTCGCGTCGGCTGTGGATCAGCATCACCGGAAGCTTCAGCCCGCGCATGCGCGCGATGTTGTCCCACGGGTTCGGCAAGGCCCACGCCAGCCAGCGTGGCACCAGGCCGGTTGCCACGGCCGCGGCGCGTGCCGAGCAGAATCCCGCGCCGATAATCACGCCGGCCGGTTGGGGCTGCAATCCGTCCAGCACGTCCAGCAAGACCCCACTTCCCAGCGAATAGCCCATCACATAGCGGCGCGTGGCCTGCGGCGCCATGGCATGGAACTGCTGGTAGGCGGCCAGCGCATCGTCGTGCAGATGACGTAGGCTCGGCTCGCCGGTACTGGTGCCGTAACCGCTGTAGTCGAATACGAATGAACTGATACCCGCAGCATGCAACAGCGCCTGGACCGGCGCCCAGTCGGCCAGACACTCCTCGTCGCCGTGGAACACACCAAGCACCGGAGCTGCGGGATCCGCCGCGGCAACCCACGAAGCGTGCAAGGCACGGTCGCCGCTGGCAAACGTGAACTGCCGCGAGGGCACGCCCAGATCGTCGGGCTTGAGCGTACCGACCTGGCCGGGCACGAAAGCCTCGCGTTCGATGGCACGGTACAGCAATAGTCTGCCAACGCCGGCCATCACCGCCAGCCCTGCCAGGCCAAGGGCGCCGGCAAGCCAGCGCCGGTAATTGCGCTGAGCGTTGGGCTGGAATTCGGGGGAGTCGGCAGGTTCTGAAGGTGGCATGGACGTCCAGGAGATGGGCAGGGTGTGTGGTAACCCTAGCACTTGCAGTGCCAATGGGAAGAGCGCGTGGAGAACCTGCCCCCGTACACGCACCGTAATTCCTTAATATTCAATAGCTTGGTCACGATATAGGTGAAATCAATCGGGCCAATAGAAAAGTTTGCAGGGCAGATCGCAAATTCGTCCTTGCTTATCTATCTATAGGTAGATAGTATTCAGGCCATGGACAGCGACGCAGCAGCCGGATCCGCAAGAAAAGGTGAAAACGCTGCGGCGAAAAGGTCCAGGCAATACCAGCAGTTTCAGTACCGGAGGCGGTCTTTTTTTTAGCCCTGGTCCTCTATCTAGCAGTAGATAGCAAGCCGCGAGGCCAGGACCAAAAGAAAGGCCGCTGAAATTGCAGCACAGACCCATCGTCGTGCGATCGACCAACAAAACCAGATCGCGCGGCCTTAGCAAGGAGAGCATCATGAACGCCAAGACCATCCTGACCGCCGCCGCCCTCGCCGCCGCTTTCGTGACTGGCGCAGCCCAAGCCGCCCAACCGCGTGGCGAAGCCTACGGTTATACATACCGTGTGAATGACCAGCGCAGCGCTTTCACCGACGGCGCTCGCATCGGCAACCGCGACAGCTTCACCGACGGTGCCCGTATTGGCAACCGCGACAGCTTTACCGATGGTGCCCGCATCACCAACCGCGATGGTCTGGTCGCCAGCATCGGTAGCCGTGACGTCTATACCGACGGTGCCCGTGTGACCAACCGTGATGGCTTTACGGACGGTGCGCGTACCGCCGACCCGTACACCGACGGCGCACGCTTTGTTGCAGGCCTCGATCGCACCGGTGTGTCGGCCAGCCCGGCTCGCAAGGTTGACCCGTATCTGGACGGTGCCCGTGGCAACGGTCCGCGCAACCCGTACTTTGACGGTGCCCGCTCGACTGACGTCTACACCGATGGCGCACTGGCCTGAGGCTGGTAACGCATGTCTCGCCATGATCTGGCGATAACGGCAACGCAGACGGTACCCCACAAGGGTCCGTCTGTTTTTGCATGCGCGACCTACCATGAAAGCAGTCGGACGCGATGCCCCGTGGCGGGGAATCTGGCATCCGCGCAGTGCCGCCAGTGGCACGCCCGTCACGCCGATGGTGCAGTCCCTGGCGTGAAGCGGCCCGGGGTTGACTCCGGGAAAGTCCCGGTTGAGTATCTATCTTCGTGTAGATAAAGTTCCCACCATGAAAACGCAACCCGTCCGCGAGCAACTGCTCGAACACACACTGGTCCTGATCCGCAGCCGCGGCTTCAACGGCTTCAGTTATCGCGACCTGGCCGAGTTGGTGGGGGTGAAGACCTCCAGCATTCACTATTACTTCCCGTCCAAGGACGATCTGGTACTGGAGGCGGTCAAGGAGTACAGCCGGCGCATTTCGGAGCGCCTGGCTGGCATCAGCCAGGACCAGCCGGTACTGGAGCAGGCGCGGCAATACCTTGATCCGCTACGCCAGACCTGCGGTTCCGGCCAGATCTGTCTGGCGGGCATGCTGTCCACCGAAATCCTGAGCCTGCCGGAATCGGTGCATTACGTGCTCAAGGAGTTCTATCACATCAACGAAGCCTGGCTGACCCGGTTGCTGGAACGAGGCCAGAAGGAACGCGAAACGCCATATCCGGTACCGCCCGCGATGTTGGCCCAGGTCATCTACGGTTCACTGCAAAGCGGTCTGATCGCGGCGCGCCTGTTTGGCACGCAGGAGCGTCTGGAAGCAGCGGCGGAAACGCTGCTCGGCGCACTGTGCAACCAGCGCGCGAAGGCACTGCTCGAATCCCGGACCACCTGCGGCGCGCTGTAAATGCCTGGTGAATGACTTGAAACGCCGGATGGCTCAGGCCTTCCGGCGTTTTGCTTTCTATTGGGCAAGCGCGGAAGCACCGACCGTTGCGCACAGCCACGACGCATCGTCGTGTGGCAGGTCATGGCCCGCCCACGTGTGGCGATGATGCTGGACATGCGATGCGCGCCAGGCGGTGGCCAGCTGCGCGGAGCAGGATGGGTTGACCAGCCGGTCCGCATTGGACGAGACAATCAGCGTGGGACACGCGGGCGCGCCGCCCTGTGCCGAGAATCGTGCTGCGGCCAGCAGTTGGCGCCATGCCGCGTCACGCGTGACCGGCGCGTCCTGCCCGATTTCGACCCAGCGCGCCAGATCCGCGTCGCGTGTGTCGAGCCGTTCGCAGGTCAGCCTGTGGATGGTGCGCTCGCAACGGGCGCGATCGTGCCAATGGTGCGCCATGCCGGCCACGGCAGCCCAGTTCTGCGGCCGCAGCCGTTGCATGGCGGTGCTGAACGGACGCATGCTCGTATTGATCAACACCAGCCCGGCAACTTCGTCGGGCCAGGCCTGTGCCCAGTCGGTAGCTACCATTGCGCCGAGCGACATCGCCAGAATGTGCCATGGCCCGTTCTGGCCAGATGCCCGGGCCATGCCGCGCACGGCTTCGGTCATGCCGCGTACGTTGGCAGGTACGTGCAAATGGCGTGAGCTGCCATTGCCGGGCAGATCGATCGGCATTGGCTGGCCCAGGCCATGGGCGGACCAGCGGCCGGGCAAGTCGCCCCAGTGGCGTGCTTCGCGCGTGAGGCCGCGCAGGAAGATCCAGGGAGTCATGGAATGCGCGCGCGATGTTGCCAATGGGCGCGCGCCTGCTCCAGCAGATGCAGCCGGTGCGCACCCTGCGGCAACCAGCGCTCGGGTGCCACGGCCACGCGGCCCAGGAAATCGAACAGGCTCACATGCCGCCGCAAGACCCGCGCGGTGCGATGCGCCTTGATCGGATTGAAGATGCCGGCGCGAGAAAACAGCTGGCGCGGGTTTTTCTTGATCCATAGCCACGAACCCAGTTCCAGCGTCATTGGCAGGAACAGGTGCTCGCTGGGCGTGCGGTCATAGGCATAGTCCCAGAGGTCGCCGTGCAGCAGATACTGCTGGCTCTGCGGCTCGAACGCGTAGCCATGGTGGGGATGGGCCGGTTCGAACATGGTCTTGAGCAGGTACATCTCCGGAAAATGGGGCATTGGAGCGTGCGTTCGAGCATAGGGAAACCAGATGCTGTCGCGCCAGCCGTAGCCTGAATGGCAATCGACGGCGAAGCTAAGGGGCCGGGACAGCAGTTCGGTTTCCACCACGCGTAGCAATGCCATGCTTTCCGGTTCCATCGGCGCGCCCGCACGGCCCCGATACCAGGGCAGCCACGCACCGATGCGCTGGCCACCGGCCAGGAACGGTACTGCGGCGTCGGCATTCTGGGGCGCGTTGCGCATCAGGTCCACACCGTTCGGGTTGGCGCGCGTTGCCACGTACATGCCGCCTGGATTGACGATCGGCATGAACACCAGGCGTACGGTTTCAAGCTGGCGATGCAGCAGTTCGTCCCAACTGAGCCGGCACAGCAGCGAGCGCATGTAGTCCAGCACCAACTGCGTCCCGATGCGTTCCAGTCCGTGAATGCCGCCAAAGATGCCGATCGCCGGCGCGTCGGGTGCGCGGGTGCCGAGGCTGGCCACATGAACGGCAAACTCGCGGTCCCGCACCATGACATTGCATGCCACGTCACGCTGGAACCATGGCGCCCCCAGTTCCAGCAGCGTAAGCAGCTGGTCATATTCGGGAAAGCTGTGGCGGACCGGATCGGCCATCGAAGGGGTGGTGGGTTGGTCAGTTCAATATAGGCGCTGGCGGTGGCGCTTCGCAATGATGTGGATTGGCATTGTTTTCCGGCGTGACAAGGCAGTCGAGCAGCGCACCCACCAGACGTGTGTTGCGACGGCTTTCCAGGCAGTAGAGGTATTCGTGGATGACCGGCGCGTCGCGGGAGAACGGCACCACGGCAAGCGCCGGATCGCGCGGTACCTCGCCCATCGGCATCACGCTGGCGCCGAGGTTATGGCGGATGGCCTCACAGATGGCTTCGCGGCTACCGATCACGGTATGCGACGGCATGTCGGCACCGGCCATGCGCAGCGCGGCCTCGGTAGCCTCGCGCGTCATCGAACCATGCTCGCGCACCAGCAGATGGCAGGCCGCCAGTTCCGAAACTTCCACGCGCGGCCTCCGCGCGAGCTGATGCACGGGATGCACCACCAGCACCATCGGGTCGGCGGCCAGCGTAATGCGGAACAGCCGTGAATCGTCGAGCCCGTGCGATGACACCGCAGCATCGATACGATGCTCGTAGAGGGCCTCGATCATCTGCTTCGAGTTGCCGATTTCGATGCTGACTTCGATGGCCGGATAACGCTGACGGAATGCGGCCACGCTGCGCAGGATGTAGTACGGACCCGTGGCGCCGATGCGCAGGTTGCCAAACCGGAGATTGCCGGCATTGCGCAACAGGAAATCGGCCTGGCTTTCCTGCTGCATGATCTGCTCGGCCAACGGCATCAGCGCCACACCCACATCGGTCAGGTCTACCCGACTGGCGCGGCGGTGAAACAGTTCCACGGCGTACAGGTCTTCAAGCTGCCGGATGCGACCGGTGACGGTGGGCTGACTCACGCGCAACTGGCGCGCGGCAGTGGTGATGCTGCCCTGTCGTGCCACTTCGTAGAAGGTCATCAGCAGGTCGCCAAGCATTGGAGGTTCCGGGAGCAGGACAACCCGGAACTTTAAGACGGATATATGACAGCGTGACGGCATTCGATGCGCTGACCCCCGGCCCCTCTCCCGCTGTATGGACACTGTATGGACCGGGGAGAGGGGGGGAACAAGCGATGTTGTTTAGCCCATCGCCGGGTCCGAGGTCGTGTGTGTGCCGTTTTCCAGCCGTCCGGCAAAGCGGCGGCTGAAACCGCCTTGCTGGGTGGTCACCGAAAAGTCGTACCAGTTGGCTTGCGAGGCCACGGGCCAGTGCTGGTCCAGTTCCTTGCCTGCCGGCACTTCAAAGGTCCAGGGGCCGTCCTTGCGGTAGGCGTTCGGCTTGACCGTGAACGTGCACGTGGTGCTGCCGCGGTTGATCAGTGTCAGCCAGACCTCTGCATTGGTCTCGTCATAGCAGACCCGGATCTCGGGTGCAGCGCCACCGCCGGCGGCTTTCTGCGCGCTGATGTCGCCCACGAACGCGCGATGGTAGCCATTCGGGCCCAGTACCCACAGGTCGTAGCGCCCGCTGTCGGCACTGACATCGATCCGGGCATCGTAGGACTTGCCGCCCTCGATGGCATAGCGGCGCGGCACCTTGCTCAGGTTCAGCCGGTCATAGACGTGGAACACGGCGGCTTGCGTACCATCGTTCTTGAACCGCAGCAGGAACGAGTTGGTGGCAGGTTCTTCCAGTCCGCTCGTGTGCAGCGTGTACGGCAACGCGCGCGACGGACGCGTGCCCGATGCCTGCTTTGGCATGGCCTGTGCCGCGGTGGTCGGCACCGGGATCTGCGCCTTGGCGTCCTGTGCGGCGCGCTGGCTGTCCGCGTCGGTCTTGGCCAGTGGTGTAAAGGCCAGCGCTGCGTTGCTGTTCGGGTTGACGAAGTCAAACGCCGAGGTCAGGTCGCCCATCACCGCGCGGCGGTACGCGCTGATATTGGTTTCGGCCACGCCAAAGCGTTGCTCCAGGAAGCGCAGCACCGAGGTGTGGTCGAAAACCTGCGAATTGACCCAACCGCCGCGGCTCCATGGCGAGACCACGTACATCGGCACGCGGGGCCCCGGCCCGAACGGGGTCTTGTCCACGCTGTAGTACTCGGTTGCGGCATCCATCGAGGTATAGCCGATGGGCTGGCCCGTGCCGTCGAGCGCCGGCGCGCAGGGCGGCGGTACGTGGTCGAAGAAGCCGTCGTTCTCGTCGAAATTGATGATCAGGGCCGTGCGGCTCCAGATCTCGGGGTTGGCGGTCAGCGCGTCGAGCACCTGCTGCGTGTACCACGCCCCTTGCACGGGGCTCGATGGTGACGGATGCTCCGAATAGGTTTGCGGTGCCACGATCCACGATACCTGCGGCAAGTTCCCGGCTGCCACATCGTCGCGCAGCGCCTGCAGGAAGCCACCATCGGGCATGGTGTTGCCGATGCCCTTGCACAGCGGGTTCGCGGCATCGTCGGCCACCGTGTAGGCCGGGTATGGCGAGCCATTGGCGGCATTGCCACGCGCCGCGTTGGCGGCACGATACTGCTGGAAGCCGGCCAGCGGGTTGTCCGTGTAGTTGTCCGGCATGTTCTGGTATACCTTCCAGCTCACGCCTGCCGTTTGCAGGCGTTCCGGGTAGGTGGTCCACGTGTAGTTGATGCCGGTGGCATCGAGCGAATCACCGCTGTTGTCGATGACCGGGCCACCATTCTTTGCGAACGGATCGTTGGTGCCGGTCCAGTGGAACAGGCGGTTGGTGTTGGTGCCGCCGTGGAAGCTGCAATGGTAGGCATCGCAGAGCGTGAAGGCGTTGGCCAGCGCGTACTGGAACCCGAGCTCCTGTCCCGTGTAGTAGCCCATCGACTGCGTCTTCTTCGAGGTGGGCCACGCGCTCATGCGGCCCAGGTCGTAGGCGGCCTGCGCATCGGGCTGGCTGTGTGGCGTGCCGCTGACGCGTTGCGCATTGCCGATGCTCTGGTCAAGATGGTACGGCAGCACGATGCGGTTGGTATTGCCGCTGGCATACGTTTGCTGGAACACATTGCGGCCGCCCGGCAGCGGGATCGGGAAGCGGTCGCTGAAGCCACGCACGCCGTTGAGGGTGCCGAAATAGTGGTCGAACGAGCGGTTTTCCTGCATCAGGATCACCACATATTCCACATCGCGAATCGATTTGGTTGCGTTGTTGGCCGGGATGGCCAAGGCGCGGCGGATGGCTGGCGGAAAAGCGGCAAGCGCGGCGGTGGCGGCGGCACTGCTGCCGGCCATCTTGAGAAAATTGCGTCGGCTGCTGGATGTCATGTCGGTTCTGCCCTGGAAGTCGTTTGCGCGGTCTGCGAGGTTGTTGTTGGAACGCGGCGCAGGCATCAGGGCGCGCACTTCATTTGTGGCTTGACTTCAGCGGGAGCACCACCGGATGCGGGTGGGTTGTCACTGTCGCCGCCACAGGCGGTCAGCGCCGTGCATAGCAGCACGGCGGCCAGCATGCCCAGCGGGCGTGCCCGGGCAAGTTTTCGGATGGCTTCGATCATGGTCGGGGTCTCTTGCGGGTAGGGCATCGCGGAATGTGCGATACGGTCCGCAGCGTAAGCAGCGCAGAGGTCACCCCAGTGACAGCGCCCCCAAGATTTCCAATACCGTCATTCGTGAATTTGGTGATGCATGCGCCGGTTCAACTCTGGCGAGAGGCGATCATGTGTGCCGACGAACGGAAGCAACGGCACCAAACAGGCAATTTGTGCTGCAACGCACCAAATGCTGTGCTAAGGTTTTAGACGTTTCCCTCGAAAGACATTGTCGGCCGGCCCTTGTGGCGTGCCGCAGGAAATCCGGGAAAACCGCGCCAGTCCTGGCCTGCAGGGTAGTGGGCGCCAATTTGACAGTCTTGCAGCATCTTTGTTGCGGTTGCAACACGCCGTGACCTTGCTTGTAAACGGGGCAGAACGCCACCAATGTGGAAGGTGGAAGGGCGCTTGCAGGAGCAGCACATGGAAAAAGAAACCGGTTACGTCTGGCATTACACGGTAGGAACCCCGCTGGCCGCAATTGCGCGGTCCGGGCGTCTCATGCCGGCGGCCGCCCGTACGCCGGCATCGCGTACGGGCGAACAGGAAATCCTGTGGTTCTCGCGCAACCAGCAATGGGACCCGTCAGCCACCAGGGATGACGGCTTGAGCCAGGCACGGCATACGCTGTCGCAGGCCGCGTTGCATGCGCGGTTCGGTTTGTACCGCTTTGGCTTGCCGGTGCATGATGTGCGTCTGCTGCCCTGGCCCACGGTGACGCGTGTGGCAGATATCGATGTACCCGAAGCGATGACCATGGTGGCCAACGGCTTGCGCTGTGGCGCCGCGCCGACCGACTGGATTGGTACGTTGATGCCGGTTCCGCTGCCCGAATTGCGCTTCGAACGCTGGACCGGCTCGACCTGGGCGCCGGCCGACCTCGGCGAACTGGTGGCCCAGTTCGCCTGAATGCTGCCGTGCCGGTGCGACTACCGGCTCAGGCCGCGCGCCGCCACGGGCCAGATGCTTTCCACCACGCCCTCCCGGATACCCACGATTTCGTCGTAAAGGTTCAGCGTGGGATCGCAATGTCCAGGCACCAGCATCACGCGGTCGCCCAGCAATGGCAGGACGCCTGCCTGATTGCCGGGCTTTGTCTTGACAATGCCATGCTCGTCATTGGCAGCCACATAGTCCAGCATCTGCGACGGTGCGCCATCGGTCCAGATCCAGGGCAGCCCCGAATCGACGGCCATCGACTTCAAGCCAGCATCCACCACCACTCGATCACCGGCCGCCACGCTCATCACGGTTGATGCAATGAACAGGCTGTGTTCGAAACGCAGGGTGCCTGTATAGGCATTGCTGCCGTAGTCCGCATCCATGAACACATACGAACCGGGCTGGATCTCCGTATAGACCCCGCTGCGCAGGTCGAACTCGACGCTGCCGCTGCCGCCACCCGTTACCACTTCGCACTGCACACCCGCCGCTTCAAGGCGGGCGATGATGCTGCCGGTGCGATCGGCCGCCTGTGCCGCCGCGTCGCGCCGTTCCTGCCAGCCGCGCAAATGCTGGATGCCGCCGTGATAGGCCTGCAGGCCGCGCATGGCAAGCGGTCCATGGGCGGCGATGCGATCGACCAGGCGTAACACCGCGGCGGGATCGGATACACCGCAGCGTCCCTGGCCGATATTGATCTCTACGAAGACGTCGAGCTTGCTGCCCGCAACCTGCGCCGCGGCGGCGAGTTCATCGACCTGCGCGGGATCGTCCACGCACACGCTGATCCGCGCGTGTCGCGCCAGGTCGGCCAGCAGCGCCGCCTTGGCCGTGCCGGCAATCTGGTTGCTGATATGGATATCGCGGATACCCGCACGCACGAACGGCACGGCTTCACTGACTTTCTGGCAGCAGATACCGACGGCGCCGCGCGCCACCTGCGCCAGCGAGATGTCGGGACACTTGTGCGCCTTGGCGTGCGGGCGCAGTTTTACATTGGCCTGGCTGGCGGCGGCCTGCATGCGGTCGACATTGCGTGCGAAGGCATCCAGGTCGAGGACCAGGGAAGGCGTGTCGATGGTGTCGGCTGGCTGGCCGCGCCGCGCGGCAGGCGGCAGGTCGAAAGCGATGGACATGGTGTTGGGAAGCAAGGACAACGAATCAAGGGCGGTGCACAGCGTAACACGACGTGCGGGATGCTTTGTCTTGCGATCCGGTGCTGTGATTCAGTAAATGGCGGGTTCCCCCGGCGACCTTCCGAAGGACGTCTCCAGATAGTCGAAGTCGCAGCCCTTGTCCGCCTGGAGGATGTGCTGGGCGAACATCCAGCCATAGCCGCGCTCGAACTTGCGCTCCGGCGGCGTCCACTGCTGACGTCTGCGTTCCAGTTCATCCGCGCTGACCAGAAGGTCCAGCTTTCGCTCGGCAACGTCTACCGCGATCTGATCGCCTGTCTGGACGAAGGCGAGGGTGCCGCCCACAAAGGCCTCTGGCGAAACGTGAAGAATGCAGGCGCCATAGCTGGTACCGCTCATGCGGGCATCCGAGATGCGCAGCATGTCGCGCACGCCTTGCTTGACCAGCTTGCCCGGGATGGGAAGCATGCCCCATTCGGGCATGCCGGGGCCGCCTTGCGGGCCGGCGTTCCGGAGGATCAGGATGTCGTCGGCCGTCACATCGAAGTCGTCGCTATCGATGACTTCCTTGAGCGACGGGTAGTCGTCGAATACGATGGCCCGACCGGTATGTTTCATCAGACGGCTTTCCATCGCGCAGGGCTTGATGACACACCCTTCGGTAGACAGGTTTCCCTTCAGAACAGCAAGGGCACCCTCTGGGTAGATGGGGTTGTCGGTATTCCGAATCACATCATCGTTGTGGCAGGTTGCATTCTGGATATTCTCGCCCAGCGTGCGCCCATTCACAGTGCGCTCGTCCAGTGACAGCAAACTGCCCAGCTTGCGCATCAGAGCAGGGAGGCCACCCGCATAAAAGAAGTCCTCCATGAGGTATTTGTCGCCGGTAGGCCGCACGTTTGCGATCACCGGCACTTTTCGGCTCGCACGGTCGAAGTCGTCCAACGTCAAATCGTGGCCGGCGCGACGTGCCATCGCGATCATGTGGATGACGGCGTTGGTCGAGCAACCCATGGCCATCGCGACCGTCACGGCATTGTCGAAGGCGCCACGCGTCAGGATCTGCCGGGGAACCATGTCCTCCCAGACCATCTCGACAATGCGGCGTCCAGAAGCCGAGCACATGCGGATGTGATTGGCGTCCGGCGCGGGAATCGACGAAGCGCCAGGCAACGTCATGCCAATCGCTTCGGCCACGCCGGTCATGGTAGAGGCAGTGCCCATTGTCATGCAATGTCCATGGCTACGTGCAATACCACCTTCAACACCCTGCCAATCCTGGTCACTGATGACGCCCGCACGGCGGTCATCCCAGAACTTCCAGGCATCGGACCCAGAGCCGAGCACCTTGCCATGCCAGTTGCCACGCAGCATCGGGCCTGCAGGAATGTAGATAGCCGGCAACCCCGCGCTAATGGCACCTAATAGCAGGCCAGGGGTAGTTTTGTCACAACCGCCCATCAACACGACGCCATCGACCGGATGCGAGCGAATCAGCTCTTCCGTTTCCATGGCCAGCATGTTTCGGTACAGCATCGTCGTCGGCTTGACGAAGTTCTCCGACAGCGACAACGCTGGCAGTTCCAGGGGGAAGCCACCGGCCTGCAGCACGCCACGCTTGACGTCCTCAACGCGCGTCTTGAAGTGGGCGTGGCAGGGATTGATGTCCGACCACGTGTTGATGATGGCGATGATCGGCTTGCCGGCCCAGTCAGCCGGGGCATAGCCCATCTGCATGATGCGGGAACGATGGCCGAAACCACGGAGGTTATCGGGGGCGAACCACCGTGCGCTCCTCAAATCTTCTGCTTTCTTCATGGCATGGGTCTCTGGTGTGTGTCGCTATCCTGCGACCTTTGTTCTGGTGCTGTTCAGTTCAGGTATTCAGTACCTTGCCCGGGTTCAGCAGGTTCTGCGGGTCCAGCGCCTTCTTGATGCGATGCATGACGTCCATCTCGACGGCCGTCTTGTAGTGCGGCAGTTCGTCGCGCTTGAGCTGGCCAACGCCGTGCTCGGCACTGATGCTGCCGCGCAGGGCCACGGTGGCATCGTGGATGATCTTGTTGACGGCGTCGGTCCGGCTTTGCCACGCCTTTGCGTCGACACCGTCCGGTGCACTGACGTTGAAATGCAGATTGCCATCGCCGAGATGGCCGTAGATGATGGGCCGTACGCCCGGGAATGCATGCGCCAGCTCGGGCAGCATGCTTTCGACAAACGCCGGGATCCGCGAAATGGGTAGCGCGACATCGTGCTTGATGTTGCCGCCGTCCATCTGCTGCGCGTGAGTGACGTTTTCACGTAGGTCCCACAGAACCTGGGTCTGCGCCAGGCTCGATGCGAGGGCCACATCCTTGATGGTGCCTTGCTCCATGCAGGCCATCAGGGCCGCCTGCATGGCATCATTCAATGCGCTGCCGTCGCCGCCATCTGCTGCCTTTATCAATAGGTACCAGGCGCAATCCTGCTCGAGCAGAGGCGGGGTGTCGGGGAAATACTGTCGTACTAGTTCGAGTGCGGGATGCGAGATGAGCTCGAAGGCGGAAAAACGGTCGCCCATCGACGCGCGCATGACGTCCAGGACGCTGACGGCGTCTTCCAGCGACGCTACGCCTGCAAAGGCAGACGTCTCGGCTGTCGGCAGAGGAAACAGCTTTAACGTGGCCGCAGTGACGATGCCAAGCGTGCCTTCGGAACCGATAAATAGCTGCTTCAGGTCATACCCGGTGTTGTCCTTGCGCAGCGCCCGCAGCAGGTCCAGGACCTCGCCGTCGGGAAGCACCACCTCGAGACCCAACACCAGCTCCCGCATATTGCCGTAGCGCAGGACCTGCATGCCGCCTGCGTTGGTGGCGAGGTTGCCACCGATCTGGCACGACCCTTCGGCGCCAAGCGAAAGGGGGAACAACCGCCCGGCGGAAGCGGCTAGTTCCTGCAACTGCTGCAGAATGTAGCCAGCTTCGACGGTGACGGTGTTGTTACGCACGTCCAGTTCGCGCAGTTTGTTCATCCGGCCCAGCTGCAGGACGACCTGTCTGCCGGAAGCCATGGGGACGGAAGCGCCGCAGAGGCCGGTATTGCCGCCCTGCGGCACGATAGCTACCCCTGCGCGTGCGGCGAGCCGAACCAGCCCCTGGACTTCAGCGGTCGTTGCCGGCCGCAGCACGGCGAGCGCAGGACCCTGGAACTTGCCCCGCCAGTCGTTCACGAAAGCACTGAGGTCCGCCTCACGATTTGGCGTCAGGACATTCGCTTCGCCGATGAGCGAGCGCGCCTCAGCCAGCCAGGCCTGAGCATCAAACGTCATGATGATGGTCCTCAGTAGCTGCTGGTGGCCGGCGTGCCGGCCGGGTATCCCGTGCGACGAAAGCGCGCCGCGGCACCATCCAGCCCGTTGCGCAGCATGACGGTATCCAGCGCTACGGCAACGAATTGGGCGCCAAGCTCCAGGCATTCCCGGGCGCGCGGCTCGTCGACCATCAGGATGCCTGGGGCTTTGCCGGCAGCACGGATGCGACGAATCGCGTCATTGATGGTTTGGCTGACTTCGGGGTGATTCGCACGGCCGGGATAGCCGAGGCTGGCGGACAGATCTGCCGGACCAATGAAAATCCCGTCAACCCCTTCGATGGCGGCGATGGCTTCAATCTGGTCCAGGGCTTCCGCAGTCTCCACCTGAACCAGTACGCAAAGTTCCTCAGCGGCGCGGGCTACGTAGTCGGCCGTGCGGCCAAAGTTGGCGGCACGGGTAGACCCGCCCATCCCCCGAATCCCGCCAGAGGGGTAACGCGTTGCCTTGACGGCCGCTTCCGCTTCGGTGGCGTTCTGGACGAATGGAAGCAACAGGGATTGTGCACCGATGTCCAGGTAGCGCTTGATCAGTACTGGGTCGTTCCAGGCGGGGCGGACCACGGCATGCGTGGGCAGCATGCCTTGCGGCGGCTGCGCTGCGTCGGTCGCCTGCAGTTGGCTCAGCATCAGCGGGACGTCGGTTGGCGTGTGCTCGGTGTCCAGAAGCACCCAGTCATAGCCGGCGCCCGCGATGAGCTCCGAGACGTAGGGCGACGGAATGGTCGACCACACGCCAATCTGAGGCTGGCCTTCCTTGAGAGCTTTCTTGAAATGATTGATGGGCAGCATGGGTTCGATCTAGTTCGTGCGAATGTTGGCGCTCTTGACCACAGGGATCCAGCGGCCAACTTCCGTGGAGATGAAAGTCGCGGCCTGCTCTGGCGTGCCAGGCGTCGCAGTGTTGTTGATCTTGGCCAGTTGGGCGATGACTTCCGGCTGCTTCAGGATGTCCTGGCAAGCCTTGTTTAGTTTCTGCACGACTTCCGCCGGCATGCCTGCCGGACCTTCCAGGCTCGTCCAGGAGTAGTTCACGATGCGCGGTTGACCGGCTTCGGCCATGGTCGGCGTATTGGGCAATTGCTCCAGACGACTGGTACCGGCGACGGCCAGGGCCTTCAGCTTGCCGCCCTGGACAAACGTCACGGCGGACGTGGCCGGCACGAACAGCAAGTCCAATTGACCGCCAATCAGATCGGTCATGGCGGGGACGTCGCCCTTGTAGGGCACGGCGTTCAGTGAGATGCCGGTGGTCTGCTTGAATAGTTCGGTCGTCATATGGCTCGACGAGCCAATGCCGGTCAGCGCAACGTTCAGCGCGTTCGGCTTGGCTTTCGCAAGCTCAACCAGTTCGGCGACGCTGTTGGCTTTGAACTGCGGCGCGGCCACAAGCAGCATGGGGGCACGGCTCAGCATCGCAATATGCGTGAAGTCTTTACGCGCGTCGTAGCGGACGTTCGCGTTGACCAGCTGGTTCATGGCGTGGGTGCCAGGTCCGCCAATAACAAGGGTGTAACCGTCCGGCGTCGCGCGCGCCACCGTGTCGGACGCCAGGGAGCCATTCACACCCGGACGGTTTTCCACGACGAACGATTGACCAAGAGACTTGCTCAGCTGGTTGGCGATCAGGCGTCCCACGACGTCGGTCTGGCCGCCGGGCGGGAACGGCACGATCAGCGATACCGGGCGGGAAGGGTAGGTGTCGGCGAAGGCACTGCCCATCGGCGTGAGCAGGGTGGCGGCCAAACCAATAAGGACCGTGCGGCGGGATGCTACGTT
>VFQP010001303.1_pt1 | contig 34364 bp, 32 predicted proteins | sample 3512351 | NCBI WGS metagenome assembly VFQP01 (sample SAMN10412372, study PRJNA504923) | tailings metagenome | isolation source: Relicate 1 Philex TSF1 revegetated site | place: Philippines: Tuba, Benguet | collected 2017-08-29
CAGGCGGGCTTGTAGCTTTCCAGTCGCGCGACGGCGCGCGGGCTGAGGATCAGCACGCCATGCGCACCCTCGCCGCCCAGCGCCTTCTGCCAGGAGAAGGTCACGACATCGAGCTTGGCGAAGTCGAGCCGCTGCGCGAACGCCGCCGAGGTCGCGTCGCAGATGGTCAGGCCCTCGCGGCCGGCCGGGATGAAATCGGCGTTCGGCACCCGCACGCCGGAGGTGGTGCCGTTCCAGGTGAACACGACGTCGCGGTCGAAATCGATCTGGCCGAGGTCGGGCAGCGCGCCGTAACCGGCCTCGATCACCCGCGCATCCTTGAGCTTCAGCTGCTTGACGACGTCGGTCACCCAGCCCGATCCGAAGCTCTCCCAGGCGACCATGTCGACGCCGCGCTCGCCGAGCAGCGACCAGAGCGCCATCTCGACGGCACCGGTGTCGGAAGCCGGCACGATGCCGATGCGATAATCGGCCGGCACCTCCAGGACCGAGCGTGTCAGCTCGATCGCCTGCTCCAGCTTCGTCTTGCCGATCTTGGCGCGATGGGAACGCCCGAGCGCGTTCGTCGGCAGGCTGGCGAGTGACCAGCCGGGACGTTTTGCGCAGGGACCTGAGGAAAAATTGGGGTTGGCGGGACGGAGTCCCGGCCGCGATGCGGTCGTCATGGTTCTATCCTTCCAGATAGCAAGCCCCTCGTTGGGGAGGGGTGGCCCGCTCCGGCGAATACGCGAACACCGGGAAAACCGCAAGTCCCCCCTTGGTCAGTGTTCCCGCTCGGCGTCGGCCGACAGATGTGGGAACTCGATCGCCAGCCTCTCGAGATATCGTGCCAGTCCAGCCTGCATCCGCTCGACCGGGCCCGCGATCTCGACGCCGAACATCTCGCCATGAAGGCTGATGCAGATCCCCATCGACTTGACCTCAGTTTCGTCGAAGCCGTGCCGACGGACGGTGCTGCAGACAGTGTGGTGACCGGCGTCTCCCCGGCTTTTTCGGGTCGCCGCCAGCAGCGCAAGTCCGCCGGCGCACGCTTCGGCACTGACACGGCTCCCGGACGACGCGACGAAGCGCACCGCGGAAACGCTTTCGACTACGGCCAGCCGCAGGAAATCCTGGCCGACGAGCGTTCCGGCGATGGCGGTTTCGCCCGTCTTGTCACGAAGGCCAGCCAGCAAGGGCCGCACGTGCTCGGCGACATGCGCGGAGGGAGACATCGACGACGCAAGCCGTGCAATCCGGGATGTCGGATAGATCTGGCCGCGCACCACCTGCAGATAGCCACGAACCCGGAGCGTGGACATGAGGCCATGACACGTCGAGACGGGTATCCCCGTCAGGCTCGACAGTTCGGTCAGCCGGCTTGGCCGACCCAGTCTTTCAAATGCTTCAAGAATATCCAGTGCGCGCGCTGCGCTTCGAGCGACCATGTTCTCAACCCCGACTGTTGGGGCTTGGTGGCGGCGGACGCGGGCAGATGCGGACCGAACCGGTGGCCGACTGCAGCGACACACCGGGACACCCCGCCCGTGGACGTTTATGCCGCCAAGGCAGGTCTCCTGGCTCGCAGGTCTTCGCCTCCCCCGTCTTCCCAGGACAAAAAAGCCCCAGTGACATTTTGGGATCGGCTCGCCGCTAACAGTTGCGGGGGCAGCGCCGGTCTCGCACCGGCTTCCCTCTTAGCCCCGGACCGCATCGTCGGCACGAGGACCATGGCGATCGGACTAGAGCATGGTGTTGGTCCAAATGCAAAGGGCGGACCGAAGCCCGCCCTTGCGAAACGAATGGACTGCCGCGCCTACCAGAGTTCGTAGCGCAGGCCGAGGCGGATCTCGTGGGACGAGAGGCCCGGGTCGCGGCCCTGGGTGCCGGTCGCTCCGGCCGCCCGCGAAAAGGCGTCCCAGCCGAACATCTCGCCCGACGAGATGCGGCGATACTTGTAGCCGACGTCCACCTTGAGGTTGTTCGAGACGTCGTACGACACGCCGGCCATCGCCGCGTAGGTGAAGCGCCAGTCCTTGAGCGCACCGTGATTCGTCGTTCCGACCAGGCCGACCGGGCAGGTCGCGCCGACGCAGTAGGTGTTGTTGGCGAGCGCGCTCCAGTTCAGGTAGCTGTAGCCGACGCCGGCGCCGAGATAGGGCGTGAAGCCGACATAGGTGCCGAGGTCGGCGTAGCCGTTGACCATGAAGCTGAGGACCGAGACGCTCGACCGGTCTTCCGACCGGCAGGACGTGCCTGCGAACGCGACGTTGCCCGTCACGCAGGGCTGTGCGCTCGCGGTGGTGCCCTCGAAGCGTGCATTGAAGCCGTCGACCGTGGCGTCGGCGCGCAGCCAGTCGGAGAAGCGGTAGCCGAAGCCGCCGCCCCAGGTGAAGTCGCCCCGCATCCGGGCCGAGGTGAAGTTCGCTTCGCCATAGCTGGCGGTGACCGGATCGAAGGTCCGGTAGCTGTAGGTGCCCGGACCCTTGGTCTGGATCGTGTAGCCGATGTCGCCGCGCAGGTACCAGCCCGAGCCGATCTCGACCGGCTGGTACTCGACCGGATCGTCGATGGTCACGACCGGCGGCTCGTAGTCGGCGGCCTGGACCGGAAGCACGGCTGCGATCGCCAGCAGCGACGCGAGGGACAGGGCAATGCGCATGGGACAACTCCGCGAGGCAGCCGGCATGCCGGCCACGTGGGAGCATTGTTAACCATGATGGTTAAGCCCCGGTTAAGGCTAACGGATCGTTTCGGAAGTCATCGCCCGCCGGGTCCGGGAAAACGAAACCGCCCGGCACGGGGCCGGGCGGCTTCAGGGGACAGGGAAGTCTGATTACTTGGTGTAGACCGGCGGCGGAGGCTCGTAGACGATCGGCTCCGGCTCGTAGCAGTCGCTGCGGCCACCGAACTGGTAGCGCAGGCCGGCGCGTCCCTCGTGGATGCTGATGCCCTTGTCGAAGCCGGGGCCGGCGCCGCCGGGGCCGTTCGGCGCGAGTTCGAACATCCGGCCGCCGCTGATGCGGCTGTAGCGGTAGCCGACGTCCAGCTTCACCTTGTCGGTGACGCAGTAGGAGGTGCCGGCCATCAGGGCGTAGGCGAAGCGCATGCCCTTGGCGCCGGCATGAACGGTCGTCGTCGTGCCGATCGTGTTGTGCAGGTCGTCCCACTTCACGTAGGCGCCGCCGATGCCGGCGCCGACGTAGGGCGTGAAGCCGTGGTAGGTGCCGAGATCGACATAGGCGTTCGCCAGCATCAGCATGGCGCTGTAGGAGGAACGGTCCGAAGACACGCAGCGCACGCCACCGCACCAGCCCGACGTCTGGCCGTTGAATTCCGACTTGAACAGGTAGTCGAAGGTCAGGTCGGTGCGCAGGTACTTCGTCACCTGGTAGCCGACGCCGGCGCCGACCGAGAACGATCCCTTGAGCTTGCCGAAATCGAAGGTGCCGGTGCCGGGCAGCGGGCTGCAGCAGCCGGTCACGCCGTAGGTGATGTAGTCGGCGCCGCCGAAGGACGACATATGGTAGTCGAGGTCGCCGCGGATGTACCAGCCGCCATATTCGATCACCTCGGGCTCGACCACCATCGGCGGCGGCGCCTCGATGATCGGCGGCTCATAGGAGATGTCGGCGGCGAACGCCGGGCCCGCGAGGCCGGCCAACATGGCCGCCAGGAAGAGCGACCGGGCTGATCTGAACATGGCTTTTACCCCTGCGAAAAGACGGACCCGTCCCCCGGTTCCGTGACTGAACTGATTTCGCCATGGATAATGAAGTCCAAAGGTTAAGTTGCACTTAACCGTGTCGCTTAACCACGAATCGGGCTTTGTTCAGCGGGCTGCCAACGCAAGAAAGGCCCGCTTGTGGCGGGCCTTTTCGATGCCGGTTTCGATTGACTTCAGGCGGCCGACTTGGCGTCCGCGATCACCGTCACGAGTTCGTCGACGACGGTCTCGACCAGCCGCGGATCGTCCGCCTCGGCCATGACGCGGATCAGCGGCTCGGTGCCGGACGGGCGGATCACGACGCGGCCGGACTTGCCCAGCCGCGCCTGCGCATCGTCGATCGCCTGTTTCACCGTCGGGTTTTCCAGCGGCCGGCCGCCGGAGAAACGCACGTTCTTCAGCACCTGCGGCACCGGCTCGAACTTGCGGCAAACCTCGCTCGCCGGCTTGCCCAGCCGCTTGATGCAGGCGAGCACCTGCAGCGCCGAGACGAGGCCGTCGCCGGTCGTCGAGAAATCCGACAGCACGATGTGGCCGGACTGCTCCCCGCCGACATTGAAGCCGTTGGCGCGCATGTGCTCGACCACGTAGCGGTCGCCGACCTTGGTGCGGTGCAGCTGCAGGCCCATGTCGCCCAGGAAGCGCTCGAGCCCGAGATTGGACATGATGGTGGCCACCACGCCGCCACCGGCCAGCCGGCCGGCCTGCTGCCAGGACTCTGCCACCAGCGCCATGATCTGGTCGCCGTCGATGACGTTGCCCGCCTCGTCGACGATCACCATGCGGTCGGCGTCGCCGTCGAGCGCGATGCCGATGTCGGCGCGCACCTCGTGCACCTTCTTCGCCAGGCCGGTCGGGTCGGTCGAGCCGCAATCCTTGTTGATGTTGAAGCCGTTCGGCTCGACATTGATCGGGAAGACCTCGGCGCCGAGTTCCCACAGCGCGTTGGGAGCCACCTTGTAGGCGGCGCCGTTGGCGCAGTCGACGACGACGCGCAGGCCGGCGAGCGACATGGAGCGCGGCATGGTCCGCTTGGCGAACTCGATGTAGCGGTCCTGGACGCCGTCGACACGCTTGGCGCGGCCGAGCCCGTCGGAATCGGCGAGCGAGATGTCGATCTGGTCGTCGAGCATCGCCTCGATCCGGCCCTCGATGTCGTCCGACAGCTTGTAGCCGTCCGGCCCGAACAGCTTGATGCCGTTGTCGTGGTAGGGATTGTGCGAGGCCGAGATCATGACGCCGATATCGGCGCGCAGCGAGCGCACCAGCATCGCGACGGCCGGCGTCGGGATGGGGCCGAGCAGGAATACGTCCATGCCCGCCGCGCAGAAGCCGGCGACCATGGCGTTCTCGATCATGTAGCCCGAGAGCCGCGTATCCTTGCCGACCACGACCCGATGGCGATGGCTGCCGCTGCGGAACGACATGGCCGCAGCCATGCCGACCTTCATGGCGACCTCGGCGGTCATCGGATGCTTGTTGGCCCGGCCGCGGATGCCGTCGGTCCCGAAATAGCTCTTGCCCATGCGACCAGGGTTCCCCGCTTCGTTCGCCCCTCGGCTTTCCTCTGCCACAGCCGACGATGCGCGATGGATCACAATATATGAGGCGGAGTTACAAAAGCATTCCCGCCATATCCACAGATTTCGTGCCTTGGACGCGTGGTTAACGCATCGCCGCGACCCAGTCACGCAGCAGGAGAACTGCTTCGGGATCGGGCAGGTGACGGCCGAGTTCGGGCATCATCACGCCGGGTTCGACGCTCTCCACGCGGTAGATGAGGATCGACTGGTCGGGATCGCCGGGCACGATGTCGAACGAGCGCCCGCCCGAACCCTTGCCTGCCGCCACCGGCCGCTTGCCGATGCCGAGAGCGACCTGGTCCTGTTCGCCGAAGGTGAGGAAAAGGCCCGAGTTGCTGGCCGGCCCCTCGCGTCGGTGGCAATGGGCGCAGTTGACGTCGAGCCAGGCGCGCGCCCGGGCGTCGAGCGGCGCCGACGCGTCCCGCCAGTCGGGAACCGCCGGGGCGGTGGCAAGGTCCGGCGCACCCGAAAGCAGGCCGACCGCAATCCAGCGCGCCAGTTGGTTCTCCTCGCCTTCGGGATAGGCAAAGGCGGTGTTGAGGTTGCGCGCCTTGGGGCCGAGCGGCGCAATCTCGCCCGACAGCGCATGGCAGCCCTTGCACTGGTTCTTGTTCGGCACCGCATAGGTGAAGGAAAGCGGCTCGCCCCCAGCCGTCACCGTCGCGACCTCCACCCTGGCGCCGGCGATCTTCAGCGCCGCGTCCGTCTGCTCGTCGTTCCAGACATAGGCCCAGGCGTTCCAGCCCGCCGCGCCGCGCAGCAGCACGCGCGTCTCGATCAGCCGCACGTCCTTGTCGGGCTGGCGGTAGTCTGCGGGGAAAGCGAAGGTCTTGATGAGCGCCGTGCCGACGGGAAACTCGAAGGCTTCGGTGTCGTGCCATGTCGCAGCCTGACCGGCCGGCAGATGCACGAAGCGCAGCTTGAGCGCGCCATCCGAGAAGAGCGGCGTGGCGAGCGCGAAGGGCAGCACGCCGGGCGCGGGTGTCTGCGCGCGCACGTCGTCGAAGAAGCCGTATTCGGAGAGAAGCTTCGGCGGGGTTTCGGCGACGATCGCCTCGGCGGAGGGCTGGGCGTGGGCTGCAAAAAGGGCCGGTGACAAAAGCAGGACGAGAAGCGCCAGAAACGCCGACTTTACCCTCCTCCTTGTGGGGAGGGTAAGGTTGGCGCTTCTCACGCTCCGCCATCCTGCGGCAGCTTCACCGGAGCCGGTTCGGGCAGCGAGCCCTTGTAGTCGGCAATGTCGTAGTCCGGCCACCATCCCCAGGGCAGGAGCAGCTGCGAGATCATCTTGAGGTTCACGAAGGTCGTGCCCTCCGCCTCGTCGACATAGACCTGGTTCTCGGCCGAGGTCCACGAGAAGTACTCCGGGATCGTCGTCACGCCGTCCCAGACTATGTCCGGCACCGGCGTGCCCGAGACGTCGGAGATCGTCTTGCCGACCTCGCCGTCCGGCGCGGCGCCGCCCTCGCCATAGGTGTTGCCGTGAACGAACACGCCGCGCGGCACGAACATGTATTTGTCGTCGTCATAGTCGTTCGGATAGGCGGCGATCAGCACATGCGCGGTGGCGTTGCCATCGAGCCTGTTGTTGAAAACATGCACGTTGCGGTTGGCCATCACCATGATGCCCATGCCCTTCGGCACGATCGCCACCATGTTGCCGGGAGGCGCGAAGTTGGCGGTGTCGTTATTCACGACCTCGTTGTCGAAGACGCGGATGTCGTGGCCGCCCTGTACCGGCAGGTTGGGCAGGTCGAACACCAGGATGCCGCCGGTGTTGCGGGTCGCCACGTTCTTGTAGACGTCGGCCTTGAACGAGTTCTCGATCTCGATGCCCGCCACGTTGAACTCGGCCCGGGAGTTGCGGACGATGATGTTCTCGCTCTGGCCGACATAGATGCCGGCGTCGGCCGCGCCCTTCACGGTCACGCCGTCGACCAGCACGTTCTTGGACGAGACGGGATAGACGCCATAGGCGCCGTTCTTGGCGTCGGGACCGTTTGTCCACTCGACCCTGAGATTGCGGAAGGTGATCTGGTCGGAGCCCTTCGACTTGACGCCGTCGCCCTTCGTGTCCTCGACGCCGAAATCCTCGAGTACGACACGGTCGGACGTGACGAGCAGGCCTTCGCCCGAGCCCGTCTGGCCCTTGAAGGAAAGGATCGTCTGGTCCGGGCCCGCGCCCTTCACGGTCACGTCGTCGACGTCGAGCGACAGGCCTTCGGTGATCTCGAAACGGCCGGCGCCGATGCGAACCGTGTCGCCCGGCTTCGCCATGATCAGCGCCTCGGTCAACCGTTCCGCTGCGCCCTCGCCCGGCTCCACGGCGATCTCGGCCGCGGCGGCGATGCCCGCCATCGATACGCCGGCCAGAAGCGCCAGTCCGGCGCGTGACAGGATTGATTGCATGACCGTCTCCCTTTGCCCCACCCCTCGAAGGCGCTTTTCCCGGAACGATGCGCCCCCGCTGGACCGCTGTCAATAAACATGAAAGAGTTTCACTTATGGACCAGCCGGCCCGGACCCTTTCCGTCCCGCGCCAGCCGCGCGCGCTGGAAACGCGCCGCCGGCTGCTCGAATGCGTCGAGACGCTCGTCGCCGACCATGGCCCTTCGGTGGTGACGACAACCCGCCTCGCCGCCGAGACCGGCGTGTCGGTCGGCACCATCTACCGATACTTCGCCGATCGCGAGCAACTACTGCTTTCCGCCTACGACGCCACGGTGGAGCGGATTGTCGCCGAATGCGCGGCATCGTTCGACAGGCTCCCAGACACGCTGACGCCCGCCGACGCGGCGCGCGCGCTGCTGGGTAGCTACCTCGCCGCCGCCTCGGCGATCCCTGCTCATGCCGGCCTGCTCGCCGCCATGCGGGCGACGAGGCCGATCGAGGCGGACCAGCACGGCGAGAACGAGCCCGGCATCGTCGCTCGGCTCTTCTTGCCGTTTCTCACCCGCTACCTGCCGTCCGGCACCGCGATTGAACCAGCGCGTCTCGGCTTCCTGTCGGTGATGGTCGGCACCATGGTCGACCTCTACCTCGTCACGCCCGACGAGACGGCCCGGAGCATCCTGCAGGCCGAGATCGAGGCGCATGTCGCGCTGATGGTGGAGCGGCTCGGAGCATAGACCGGTCCTTATGGCTTGACCGGTTCGGGAAGCCCGTCGCCGCGGTGGACGATCCTGCCATCGGCGATAGTCGCCAGCACCTTGCCGGCAGCGATATCCGTGGACGCCACCTTGCTGATGTCGCGGTCGAGCACGACGACGTCGGCCTGCTTGCCGGCGGTCAGCGTACCGCTTTCCGTCTCGTCGAACGAGGCGAAGGCGGCGTTGACCGTATAGGCCTCGATCATGTCCATGACGCTGACCCGGTGCTGCGGCGTCAGCACACGGGCGGGCGGATCGGCGATGTCCTGGCGGGTCACGCCGGTCTGGATCGCCTCCAGCGGGTTCATCGACGAGACGCTCCAGTCGCTCGAGCCAACCAGCGTCGCCCCGGCCTGCTTGAGCGCGCCGATCGGATAGAGCCATTCCGACCGCGCGGGGCCGATCTTCGGCTCGGTCAGGTCGACGATGTAGGTGTCGGCATAGGCCCAGAGCGCCTGGACATTGGCCAGCACGCCGAGCGTCTTGAACCGTCCCAGATCGGCGGGGTCCACCAGTTCGAGATGGGTGATCTGGTGGCGACCGTCGCGCGGCCCGTTCGCCCTGGCCGCCGCCTCGTAGGCGTCGAGCGTCACGCGCACGGCGCGGTCGCCGATCGCATGCGCGTGGAGTTGAAGGCCGGCCTTGTCGGCAGCGGCCGCGACCGCGTTCAACTGCTCGGGCTTGAACAGAAGGTCGCCCGCCTTGTTCGAGCCGACATAGGCTTCGAGCAGCGCCGCCGTCTCGGTCTCGATCACCCCGTCGACATAGAGCTTGACCGCATTGACCCTGAGACGCGGCCCGGCGAAGCGCTTTTGCATGTCGAGCACGCGCGCCACGCCGGCCGGGCCTTCCTTCGCGTCGATCTTGACGCCCGCTGCCACCTCCAGCGTCAGCCGGCCGGCGGCGTCGGCGCGGCTGTAGCCGGCCAGCATCCACTCTTCCGCCGACGGGTCGATGATCGCGGTGAGGCCGTACCCGTGGGCCTCCGCCTGGGCGCCGGCGAGGCCCGCGTCGACCTGTTCGTCCGTGTAGCCGGGCACCAGCGATGAAACGAGTTCGATGGCGCTTTCGCGCAGCAGGCCGGTCGGGTTGTTCTGAGGGTCACGTTCGATGCGCCCGCCCTCGGGATCCCTGGTGTTTGCGTCGATGCCAGCGAGTTTCAGCGCCGCAGAGTTGACCCAGGCCGAATGGCCGTCGACCGACGCGACATAGGCCGGGCGCCCGCCGGTGAACTCGTCGAGCACCGCGGCTGTCGGGTCGGGATAGGCGGCGATGTCCCAGCCCGCGCCGCGTATCCAGGCGTCGGGCGGCAGCGCGGCAACGCCGGCTGCCTCCATCGCTTCCCTGGCGCCCTCGCGGTCGGTGGCCTCGGCGAAGGAGACGTCGCCCGCCTCCGTTGCGCTCCAGATCAGATGGTTGTGTCCGTCGCGGAAACCCGGCAGCACCAGCGCGCCGGCGGGCAGGTCGTAGACGGTGGCGCCGGCCAGATACGGCGCCATTTCGTCGGCCGAACCAATAGCGGCGATGCGCCCGGCGACGATCGCGACCGCCTGCGCCTCCGGCTTCGCCGCGTCCATCGTCAGCACGCGGGCGCCGCGCAGGACGATCGTTTCGGCCGAGGCGATGCCGGCCAGCAGCAGCAGCGACACGGCAGTCGCCGCGCAGACCCTCAACGCAAGCGTCATTCGATCCCTCTCAGGCCGGCTAACCAACGAGCCTCGCAGGCGAGGCGCCCGACCGTCAAGGCCAAGGCATCTAGCCGGAGCAGCCGGATTGCGGTCGTGGACAGATCGTGGGGCCAGGACAATCGCGAACGACAAATAGCACTTCCATTTCCGCGCATTGGCGGCATCGCAGCCTTTGTCAGTCGCGTCATTTGTTCACCCAGGGGTCAAACCCGCCGATTCTTGCCGCGAAAGGCGAGGATTGCATGCGGGCGGACGAAAGATTTCGGGCTTCACTGTCGCGGCTGAAGCATGTGCTCGCGGGCGAGCAGGTCATGCTCGCCGCCTCCCGCGTCAGATTTCTTCTCAAGGCCGGATATCGGCCGGACCAGCCACGCGTGCCAGCCGGCAATCCCGATGGCGGGCAGTGGATTGATGGAGGCGAAACTGGTGGTGACACCCGCGTAGAACTTGTCAGCAGCCGTCGTCCACGCGGCAATGGTCAGATCAGGATCGGACAGCGCTGGCTTCCCGCCACTTCTGGCCAGCAGCTGCGGATCAGTATTTCCCAGACTGCTCGGGATAGGGCCGTCGCCGAAGCACGACGCATCGACCCCTCATGGCGGCCGCGTGCGCAAGCGTACGAGACCATCGAAGGACTTATCGAGGCGACCGAAGCGACCCGATTTGAAGCCGAACTACGTGTCTTTGCCTTGACGGGCCGCACTCCCGCTCCAGGGCCCTTCGCAAGGGGCTGGCTCGACAGTCCGCCACCGGGACAAAGACTGACCAGGGACCAGCAAGCGCAACTTGACCTACTAGGGAAAATCTATGGATGTCACGGTTGTGGATCGGTTGATAAACTTTCGCCGCTCGGCCACTCCGTCGGCGACCATCACATTTCACGAGCACTAGGCAGGCCGACGAAAATCCTGCCTCATTGCCCGGGATGTAGTGCGCGGCAAGGATGGCTCATCAAGGAATACCTCAAGGGGCTCAAATGACTGTCGTAACCAGGCATATTTCCCCCCCCAACGTTCAATTTTTCATTTCGGGGTCTAGGGATACCGAAGCCCCCATGCCCACAGAGCATCGTCGGATACTCTCCAACGGCATGTGCGTGTCGGTACCATGCCAGTATCTTCAAGAGGGTGATACGGAGCTTACCATCGGGGATCACGCGGAGGTTCGCGAACTGCGCTCGCCGGATTTCGATGGCTCGATCTCTACACCGGATCACATATTGATCATCTCGGACATCGAGCTAACTGAATGGCTTCGCTATCGAGTGCATACTTCTGAAACACGGTTACGCATCTGGTCAGATCGGACGCTGGCTACAGCAGTCGTTGTTGGGGTCGGCTGATAACACCTGCGTCGGATATGGTCGCAAAGCGATTCTTAGATATTCTTGGCATTGCAACTGTGACTGAATAGCGTGCAGACTATACCTGTCCATGTTCCGACGAGCACGAGTTGCCAAGTCCTGTTCTCACCGCCGATGAACTGGCGCAGATCAACCAGATCGGCAAGGATCATGGCTGTCACCGCTGCGGCACCAAGATGCCAGGAACGATCTCTGGCAACTTTGTTCCCGAATACATACCCCCGCACGTCTTTGGAAACTCCAAATCTGTCGTTCCAAGCTGCCTGACATGCAGTCGGTCGACCGGAACGTTCTTAGCGACTCTCATGGGTAAGCGCGGATGGGTTCCTATTTCTGCGACGTAACGCTTGAATACAATGGATTCTATGTCGCCGGCTCAAACCAAGTGGAAGTGCCAGCGTCCATGGACGGAAGGCCGTTTGCGATCAACAGACAGTGTATCAATATCGGTACCCGCATGTGGCAGGACGCAGAAATCAGGATCGAAATGGGTCGGCATGCTGATTTCGAGTATCTCTCTCCGCCAAAAATAAATGCGCTTATCAAAACACCGGCGAGAGAAGTTGTTCTTTTCGACGCCAACCATCCAGAGTTGATGAGGCTGGATGTTGAGATCGGCTATACGCGGATCCGTGTTTTTACAGATCAACCAACCGAACCCGACCATGTCGTCGTTGTCGTCGGCAAATAGAATTGCCTGATCGACATCGGACAATCGATTTCGAACTGACAACCACAGGGACATCGGACTGAAACCAAAACGCCGCGCTTGGGGCGCGGCGTTTGGTGATCTCTTCGGAAACGTCGGACGTCAGCCCGGCTGCGGTTCCATGCCGCCTTCGGGCTCGGTCCCCTTCTTGCGGCCACCGGTCGCGCCGGCCTTCGGCACGGCCGAGCCGCGCGACGGCGGGGTATCGTCGCCCATGTCGCGGGCGGGCTTGTTGCCGGCGATCAGCTGCTTGATCTCCTCGCCCGACAGCGTCTCGTATTCGAGCAGGCCTTCGGCGATGGCGATCCACGCCTTCTTGTGCTTCTTGATGACGTCGGTCGCGAACTTGTAGGCCTCGTCGATCAGGCGGCGCACTTCGGCATCAATGATCTGCGCCGTGTCTTCCGAGACGTTCTGCGTCCGCGCCACGGAATGGCCGAGGAACACCTCCTCCTGGTTGTCGCCGTAGGCCACATGGCCGAGCTTGTCGGAGAAGCCCCACTGGGTCACCATTGCGCGCGCCAGCTTGGTCGCCTGCGAGATGTCGGAGGAAGCGCCGGAGGTGATGTTCTCCTTGCCGAACTTGAACTCCTCGGCGACGCGTCCGCCCATCATGATGGCGAGGCGCGAGATCATGTACTTGTAGCTCATCGAGTAGCGGTCGCCCTCGGGCAACTGCATGACCATGCCAAGCGCACGGCCGCGCGGGATGATCGTCGCCTTGTGGAGCGGGTCCGCCGACGGCACGTTCAGCGCCAGGATGGCGTGGCCGGCTTCATGATAGGCGGTCAGTTCCTTTTCCGCCTGGGTCATGGCCGACGAGCGGCGCTCGGCGCCCATCATCACCTTGTCCTTCGCGTCCTCGAACTCCTGCATCGTGACGAGGCGCTTGTTGCGCCGCGCCGCCATCAGAGCCGCCTCGTTGACGAGGTTGGCGAGGTCGGCGCCCGAGAAGCCCGGCGTACCGCGCGCGATCACCTTGAGATCGACGTTCGGGGCGAGCGGCACGTTGCGCACATGCACCTTGAGGATCTTCTCGCGGCCGTTGATGTCCGGGTTCGGCACGACGACCTGGCGGTCGAAGCGGCCGGGACGCAGCAGCGCCGGGTCGAGCACGTCCGGACGGTTGGTCGCGGCGATGAGGATGATGCCCTCGTTCGCCTCGAAGCCGTCCATCTCGACCAGCAGCTGGTTGAGCGTCTGTTCGCGCTCGTCGTTGCCACCGCCGAGGCCGGCGCCGCGATGGCGGCCGACCGCGTCGATTTCGTCGATGAAGATGATGCAGGGCGCGTTCTTCTTGGCCTGGTCGAACATGTCGCGGACGCGGGACGCACCGACGCCGACGAACATTTCCACGAAGTCCGAGCCGGAGATGGTGAAGAACGGCACATTGGCCTCGCCGGCGACCGAGCGGGCGAGCAGCGTCTTGCCAGTGCCGGGCGGGCCGACCAGCAGCACGCCACGCGGAATCTTGCCACCGAGCCGCTGGAACTTCTGCGGATCGCGCAGGAACTCGACGATCTCTTCCAGGTCTTGCTTGGCCTCGTCGACGCCGGCGACGTCGGCGAAGGTGATGCGGCCATGCGCCTCGGTGAGCAGCTTGGCCTTGGACTTGCCGAAGCCCATGGCGCGGCCGGAACCGGACTGCATCTGGCGCATGAAGAATATCCAGACGCCGAGGATGAGGATCATCGGCAGCCAGGAGATGATGTAGCCGAAGATGGTGTTGGAGCCGTCGGTCTCAGGCCGGGCGTTGATCGTCACGCCCTTCGCCTCCAGCCGCTGGACCAGCGTCGTGTCGCCGGGATTGTAGGTCTGGAAGCCGGTCGAGTTGTCCACGTAGGATCCGCTGATCCGCTCGCCCGTGATAGTCACCGCCTTGATGCGGCCCGCGTCGAGATCGGTCAGGAATTCGGAATAGGCGATTTCCCGGACATTGCCGCGCGACTGCGGCGTCTGGAACAGGTTGAAGAGCGCGATCAGCAGGACGGCGATGATCGCCCAGAGCGCGAGATTGCGATAATTCGGATTCATCGATTGTCCCGTTCGGGCCCGCTCAGCGGGCGGATCGCAGATTTGGTTGCGGCTAACATAGGGAGGCCCGCCAACCTTGCCAAGCAGATCGCATGGTCGCGGTTAAGCTTCCGCGCCAATGTGGCCTGCCGATGGCATTCCGGAGACTTCCCGGGCACCGATCAGGCCTGCGGCGGCGTTGTGCGCCTCGATATCCGAGCCGGGCAGGAACAGCCGCCACGGTGCGACGATTCGCTCGACCGAAGGTGTGCTGCCATTCCCGGCAGTCGCTTCGACCAGAGGCTCGGCAGCGGCGGCGGCGGCGACAAGGCCGCGCGGCGCATCCCCGGTACCCGAGCCGGACGCGGCGCCCTCGCCGGCCGGCCGGATGACGCAGCCCTCGCCGCAATCGATCTCGAAACGCCCGTCCCAGACGATCCGACCCTTCGGTGTGATCGGCGCGGGCAGGTCGCGCAGTTCCCGATGCACGAAAATGCCCGACCGCCGCCGGTCCACCACGCACCGCGAGACGGTCGTGCGCACCGGACCATCGCCCTTGCCCGGCCCTTCGCCGGGATCATGCATGTCGCCCGGCAGATGCTCCCGTCCACCCAGGACCGCGGTGAGGATCCGGAATGCATACTCCGCAATCGCGGGGCCTGATGCTTCGAGCGCGGACCAAGGCACATGGACGAGGCCGGGCGCGACCATCGTCGCCGCTCGAAGCAGCGAGGCGGCGGAGCGTCCATCCTCTGCGCGCTGCGTCCTGAGGCCGTCGGCCCGGGCAACAAGTGATGCGGCCCGGCCGGGGTCATGAGACAAGAGCTGCCGCGCGCGCACGCGCTCGGATTCGATGCGCTGGTTGGATGGGTCGTCGATCCATTCGACGCCCTGTTGTCGAAGCCAGTTCCTGAGGTCCTGCCGGCCCGCGCCGAGCAGCGGGCGTGCGATCCAGACCCGGCGGTCGTAGAGGGTGAGGCGGTCCATGCCGGCGAGACCCCTGCCTTCGCCGCGTGCCGCGCGCATCAGGCAGGTTTCGGCCTGGTCGTCACGCGTGTGGCCCGTGATCACCAGGTCGGTACCGGCCTCAGAAGCGGTGTCGGCCAGCAGCCGGTAGCGGGCGAGCCGCGCCGCCTCGGCAAGACCGGTTGCCGGCTTGTCGTCGGCCCAGCGAACGGTCCTGTGGACGATGCCCCGGCCATCGCAGAGCGCTGCGACGGCGCGCGCCTCGGCGGTCGACTCGGGCCGCAGCCCGTGGTCCATGGTGACGGCGACCAGCCGCGTGGCGAGCCGCCGGTCGTCGATCAGGCGTTGAAGGAGAAGAAGCGCGGCGAGCGAGTCGCTGCCGCCGGAAACCGCGACGGCGACGGTCGCGCGCGTCTCGATGCCGAGGGAATGGAAAATGCGGTCGGGGTCGGGAAGACCGACGCTCAGCAAGCAGCGAGCGCCTGCTCCTGCTTGACGCGCTGCGCGAGCGCTGGCGGAGCGGAAGGATAGCGCTTGCCGACTTCGGCGAAGGTCGCGCAGGCGATGTCGCGCTGGTTCATGCCGGCCAGCGACACGCCGAGCTTGAAAAGCATGTCCGGCGCCTTCTTGGACGACGGGAAATCGCGGTTGGCCGCGAGGAACACCTCGGCGGCATCCGAATACTTCTGCTGGCCGAGCAGCGCCTCGCCGAGCCAGAAATGCGCGTCGGCCGTCTTGGCGTCGGCCGGGAAACGGTCGATGTGGTCGCGGAAGCCCTGTTCCGCCGTGCCGTAGTCGCCGGACAGGATGAATTCGTAGGCGTTGCGATAGAGTTCTTCCGGATCGTCGGTCGACGGCAGCGCCGCGACGGCCGTCTGGTCGGTGCCGGTACCACTGCCCGGCTTCACGCCGGTGACGTTGCCGTCCTTGTCGAAGGTGATGGTACCGAAGGTCTTGCCCAGCGCCGCATCACCGGTGGCGGCGTCGCCCGTTGCCTGGCCCTCGGCAACGTCACCGGCAACCTGGCCCTCGGCCGGGAGGTCGTCCATCGGCTGGTCGTTGACGACGGCGCGCGGCGACTTGTCGGTCGTCTGGACGCCGCCGGCAGGCGGCGCCTCGGCCGCCTTCGACGGAGCGGACGCACCGGCGTCCGACTTCTTCTCGAGTTCCTGGAAACGGAACTCGTTGTCTTCCTGCATCTTCCGCAACTGCTCCTGCATCTGCAGGATCTGGAAGTTGAGCTCCTCGATGGTGCCGGAGAGACTCCGCACCTGCTCCTCGAGCTGGGTGATGCGCGGGTCGCCGGCCTGGGCCAGCGCGCCCGTCCCCATCATGAGGAGCGCGAACAAGCCGACGATGATATTTCGTGGGTTCATCTGGTTCTCGCTGTCGTTGCCTGGAGTGTCGCGGCCCGGAGTAGCGCAGGCGGTCCGTCCCGAGACCGGCCGACCTTAGCAAAACGCCCGAGTTCGGCCAAATTTTGTTTCGGGCGGCCGGAACGACAAAGGCGGCCATTCGGCCGCCTTCGTGAAAAACTGCCGGGATAAGCCGTTCAGCTGCCGGCGCCATTCAGCGCCGTCACGGCGCGGCGGTTCTGCGACCAGCAGGAAATGTCGTCGCACACCGCGACGGGCCGCTCCTTGCCGTAGGAGATGGTGCGGATGCGGTTGCCGGGAACTCCGCGCGCGACCAGGAAGTCGCGGGTCGCCGCCGCGCGCCGCGCGCCCAGCGCCAGATTGTATTCGCGCGTGCCGCGCTCGTCGGCATGGCCCTCGATGGTGATGGCGTAGGTGCCGTACTGGCCGAGCCACTGCGCCTGCTTGGAGAGCGTCGCCTGCGCGTCGGCGCGGATGACCGAGGAGTCCGTGTCGAAGAAGATGCGGTCGCCGACATTGACGGTGAAGTCCTGCGCCGAACCCGGCTGCGCGTTGCCGAGGCCAAGGTCGGCGGCGTTGTTCGGAACCTTCTTCGACGCGCAGCCCGCGACCGCAAGCGCGGCAACGAACGCGACGATGATGGGGCTACGGGTTAGAGCTGCGATGTGGCGCATTCCCGCCCTCTCCTTCGCATTTGAACCAAGATATTGATCGACCAGTAACCACGATGGGGTTAACCGCCACACAAGGAACGTGGTTAACGAATGGTGTCCCCGACGCTAAACCCCTCCGCCTGAGACGCTGTTCGGCGTCGGACACGTTGTCCCCACGCTCCCGGCCAAAATACGGCCGAAAGGCGGCGCGCCGAAGAAAAGCGCCAGGGACTGCGAGACAGGACGCTACTCCAGCAGAGGCGACCACGCCGGGTCGGACGCGAAATTCTCCGTCGGGATCGCCTGCTCGTTGCGCCCCGTCAGGTCGATCGAATGCAGGCGCGGACCGCCCGAGCCAGCGCCCTCGCGGAAGAACATCAGGACGCGGCCGTTGGGCGCCCAGGTGGGACCTTCCTGCGCGAAGCCGGTCGACAGGATGCGTTCGCCCGAGCCGTCCGTCTTCATCACGCCGATCTGGAACTCGCCGCCGGCCTGCTTGGTGAAGGCGATCAGGTCGCCGCGCGGCGACCACACCGGCGTCGAATAGGAGCCGCCGCCGAAGGAGACGCGCGTCTGGCCGGACCCGTCGGCGCCCATCACGTAGATCTGCGGCTGGCCGCCGCGGTCCGACGTGAAGACAACCTTGGACCCGTCCGGCGAGAAGGACGGCGAGGTGTCGATGGCGTTGGAGTTGGTCATGCGGGTCGTCGTGCGGCTCCTCAGGTCCATCGCGAAGATGTTGGAGTTGCCGTCGTCGCGCAGCAGGCTCATGATGACCTTCTGGCCGTCGGGCGAGAAGCGCGGCGCGAACGTCATGCCGGGGAACTTGCCGACGAGTTCGCGCTGGCCGGTCTCGATCTGCAGCAGGTAGACCTGCGGCTGGCCGCTTTCGTAGGACATGTAGGTGATTTCCTGCCGGGTCGGCGAGAAGCGCGGCGTCAGCACCATCGACCGTCCGTCCGAGAGGTAGCGAACGCCGGCGCCGTCCTGGTCCATGATCGCCAGTCGCTTCTTGCGCTGCGTCTTCGGGCCGGATTCGTCGATGAAGACGATGCGGGTGTCGAAATAGCCCTTCTCGCCGGTCAGGCGCTCGTAGATGGCGTCGGCGATGATGTGCGCGACGCGGCGCCAGTTGGCCTTGTTGGCGAAGAACTGCTCGCCGACGAGCTGCTGGCCGGCGAACGTGTCCCACAGCCGGAACTCGGCGCGCAGCCGGCCGTCGGCTTCCTGCGTGACGCGGCCGGTCACCAGCGCCTGCGCGTTGATGACCTTCCAGTCCTCGAAACGCGGCGACTGGTCGGCGTTCGAGATCTTCTCGATGAACGCCGCCTTGTCGATGGGCGCGAACAGGCCGGAGCGCTTCAGGTCGGCCGCGACGACGCTGGCGATGTCGGCGCCGATCGTTCCGTCCGACGAGAAGTCGGTGACGGCGATCGGCAGCGGCTCGATCGTGCCCTGGTTGACGTCGATCTCGACCAGCGCGCGGGCCGGCAGGGTCGCCATCGCGGCGAAGCCGGCGGCGATCGCGAGCGTCAGGGTCAGCGTTCTCAGCATGGACTTCATTCGGACAACCTTTCTTCGGCCCGCTTGACGGGCGGTCAGAACATCTCGCTGGGGTCGAAGTGGACGATGACGTCCGCCCAGGCATCGTATTTTTCAGCCGGAAGCGTGTAGGGCGAGCAGCGGACCACCGCGCGCCGCGCGGCCTCCGCGGCGGCGCGCTCGACGCCGCTCGACCCGCCGCCGGCGATGATCTCGGGCGAGCCCTCGATGGCGCCCGACGAATCGAGCTTGAACTGCACGGAAACCTTCAGATTGCCGCCGTCGGTCGCGCCGGCCGGGATGTTCCAGCAGCGCTGCACCTGGCCGCGCAGCGCGTCCATCTCGCTCTGCGACAGCTTCGACCCACCGGTGCTCTTGGTGCCGCCGAGCGAGGCTTCCTGCTGCGAGCGCCTGGCGCCGCCGCCCGACGCCTTCTCCTTGTTCAGGAGCGCCGCGACCTGGTCGGCGTCGAACTGCTTCTCCTCCGACTGCGGGCGCTGGGCCTGCTTGGCGGCGGGCTCGTCGGTGTTCTTGCGGTCGGGCGCCTTGGCGGTCTGGGCCTGCGGCGGCTGCGGCCGCGCGTCGGGGGCCGGCGCGTTCTCCGGCAACTTCACCGTCTCGGCTTCGGCGTTCTCCGACACGATCGTCTGCGCGACCGGGTCGGGCGCGACTTCGGTGCGCGGCTGCGGCTCGGGCGTGACTTCGGTGGCCGGCACCGGCTCGCTCTCGGCGGGCGTCGCCTCGGGCGGCGCCTGCTCCTCGGGCTTGGGCGCGGGCTCGGGCGACGGGGCCGGAATTGCAGCGGTCTCGACCGGCCGCGGCGTCGGCTCGGGCGTCGGGGGAAGCTTGGTGTCGACCTGGTTGTCGCCGATCTCCTCGGCATCGGGCACGATGGCCGGACGCTCGGTGGGCAGCGGCGCAGGCTTCTCGGCCATCGGCGCCTTCTTGTCGCCCTTCTGGATCTGGGTGATCGACTCGACCGGGATGATGTCGACCGGCAGCGCCTCGACGTCGGCAACCTCGAGCGCGCTCGGCGCCGACAGCGTCAGCAGGCCGAAGCCGAGCAGCGCAGCGTGCAGAACGACCGATGAGGAGAGCCCAGCCTTCATGCGCCGCGTCTACTGCCCGTCCTGTTCCTGGAGCGTGACCAGGCCGAGATTGCGGTAGCCTGCAGCCGAGATGCGGGCCATGACCTGCATCACCGTGCCGTAGTCGGCGGTCTTGTCGCCGCGCACGTAGATGCGCTCCTCGTAGCCTGTCTTGGCGATCGCCGCGAGCTTCGGCACCACCTCGTCCAGCGGGATCTCGGTCTCCTGCAGGTAGATCTGGCCGCCCTGGTTGATCGAGACGGTGATCGGCTGCGTGTCGGAATTCATCGCCTTGGCCTGCGTCTCCGGCAGGTCGATCGGCACGCCCACCGTGAGCAGCGGCGCGGCGACCATGAAGATGATCAGCAGCACCAGCATGACATCGACGAACGGCGTCACGTTGATCTCGGACATCAGCCCGTGATGGCGGCCCCGCCGCCGGTGGCCGCGCCCGCCGCGCCCGGCAGTGCCGGCGCCCGCTCCAGTTGACATGCCCATGATCGTCTTCCCTCAGGCCTTGGCCGCGACCTTTTCATCGATTTGGCGCGAGAGTATGGCGGAGAACTCGTCCGCGAAGCCCTCCATGCGGACCGCCAGCTTGCCGGCGTCGGACGACAGCTTGTTGTAGGCGATGACCGCGGGGATGGCGGCGAGCAGGCCGATGGCCGTGGCGAGCAGAGCCTCGGCGATGCCGGGCGCGACCACCGACAGGTTCGTGTTCTTGGAGGCGGCGATGGCCTGGAACGACGTCATGATGCCAATCACCGTGCCGAACAGGCCGATGAAGGGCGCGGCCGAGCCGATCGTCGCCAGGAAGCCGAGTCGGCCTTCCAGCCGCTCCATCTCGCGGGTCAGCGCGAGGTCCATCGCCTTGTCGATGCGGGTCTGGAGGCCGAGCGGCGAGCGGGCGCCCTTCTCGAAGGACTTCTTCCATTCGCGCATGGCGGCGACGAAGATCGCGCCCATGCCGGTGGTCTTGCGGTCGGACAGCGTCTTGTAGAGCTCTTCGAGCGACTGCCCCGACCAGAAGGTCTGCTCGAAGCGGTTGAGCGCCAGCCGCATGCGGCCATAGGCGACGATCTTGTCGATGATGATGGCCCAGGTCCAGATCGATGCGCCGAGCAGGCCGAGCATCACGGCCTTGACCACCCATCCGGCCTGCCAGAACAGGGCCCAAACGGAGAGTTGTGCGCCGGTATCGGCGAGTGCGACGTGTTCCATTCAGTGCGGTCCCTAAGATACGGGCATTGGCTCGCGGCTAGCCCCTTGCGCATCGTCCCGTTCGGGCCGGGGGAACCCCGGCGTGATGTCCCGAAAATGCGCGTCGCGCGGCCTTTTCGGGGCGAAATTTGGTCAAAGGAAGGCACCCGCGCAGCGACGCGGGATGCCTGTCCGGCACCCTTCGTCCTTCATCGGCCGTTATGGTTAAGGATCGGTTAGGACGTGTGGTGCTGCAATGCAGCAATCGCGCGCGGCGGAGCGGCCAGCCGCGACCGATCCGCGACCGATTGCCGCCGCATTCGATGCTTCCTATGGTTGGGTCGGGCATTTTCGGGTGGGTGGCTTGGACGTTCGCGTTTCCGGGCAGACGGCATCGATGGCGCGTGAAACCACGCCGGGCAATGGCGCGTCGCCCGACGCACTGAAGATCTTCATCTCCTATTCGCGGCGGGACATGGTCGCGGCGGACGCGATGGTGGCGGCGCTTGAAGGCCACGGCTTTGCGGTGACGATCGACCGCCGCGACCTGCCCTATGGCGAGGAATGGCAGAAGGAACTCGCCGGCTTCATCGCGGCGTCGGACACGGTCGTCTGGCTGGTCTCGCCGGATTCGGTGAAGTCGAAATGGGTGAACTGGGAGCTGGGCGAGGTCGGCCGGCTGTCGAAGCGGCTGATCCCGGTGAAGGTGCGCGAGACGCCGCCGGAGGAACTGCCGGAGGCGTTGGGCAAGATCCACCTGCTGCCGGCCGAGGACGCATACGACCCGTCGAAGCACGAGGCGGACCTCGTCAGGACGTTGAACACCGATCGGACGTGGCTGCGCATGCACACGCTGATGGCGGAGGACGCGACGGCCTGGGTGGCGAGCGAGCGCGATGGGGCTCATCTGCTCAGGGGCCGGCGGCTTTCCGAGGCCGAGGCGTGGTCGACCAGGAAGCCCGCCAGCGCGCCGACACCGACCAACGCCACGATGGAGCTTCTGCTCGCCAGCCGTGCGGCGCAGCGGCGCGGCCAGCGCATCACCGTCATCGGCTCGCTCGCAGCCGCCGTCATCGCCATCGGCCTCGCAGCGACGGCGGTCTGGTTCGGCCTGCAGGCGGAAGAGCAGGCCGTCGAGGCCCGCCACAACGAATCCGTCAGCCTCTCGCAACTGGCGAGGCAGGCGGTGACCGACGGACGCCAGGCCGATGCGGTCAGGATGGCCGTGGCGGCGTGGCCCCGTGAAAAGGCGCCCACGCGACACGCGCTCCAGCGCGTTGTCGACACCATGGGCATGGCGCTGCCCGTCATGTTCGAAAGGATGAGGTTTGGAAATCACGACGATTCGATCGTGAGCGTCGCCCTGTCTCCCGACGGCAAGCGTGTCGTCAGCGGTACGTCGAAGGGAGCAATCAGCATCTGGGACAGGGCGACCGGGATGCCGGTCGGTAAGGCAACGGTCCACAAAGGCTGGCTTTCGTCCCTTGCCTTCTCGCCGAACGGCCGACGTTTCGTGAGCGCATCCTTCGACGACACCGCGCGAATCTGGGACAGCGCGACGGGGGCCCAGATCGGCGAGACGATGGTCCATGATGACGACGTCTTTTCCGCGTCGTTCTCCCCCAAGGGCGACCTGGTGCTGACCGCCTCCGCCGACGGCACGGCCCGGCTGTGGGACGCGGCCACCGGTCTCCCCGTCGGCAGCCCGATGCAGCACGAGGGTCTCGTCGCGGCCGCGGAATTTTCGCCGACCGGCAGACGCATCGTCACGGCCTCCGACGACGGGACCGCCCATATCTGGGACGGGGCGACGGGAGCGCCTCTCGGACAGCCGATGCTTCACGACGACCACGTGAAGGCGGCAACGTTCTCGCCCGACAGCATGCGGATTCTCACCGTCTCCGATGACAAGACAGCGCGCCAGTGGGACGGCTTCGATGGAACTCCGCTTGGCGCAACGATCCAGCTGGGCGACTTCCCATGGACCGCCATCTACTCGCCGGACGGCTCCCAGATACTCACCACCGAAGACGATGGCAGCATGAAGCTCTGGAAGGCGGGTAGCGGCGAGCAGTTGGGCGCCACGATGAGGCATGCGGCAAGCATCCTTTCGGTCGCCTTCTCGCCGGACGGCAAGTCCATTGTCAGCGGATCGAGAGATGGCGCCATGCGGGTCTGGGATACGGACAGCCAGACGCTGGCGGGGGTCCCGTTCCGCCATGAGGAAGAGGTCCGGGAAGTGAAGGTTTCGGCCGACGGCTTGTGGATTCTCACCGGCTCCAAGGATCGCACCGTGAGGCTGTTTTCCTCACAAGTGATCGGGAGGCCGATCCATACGCTGTACAACTCGAACTATGTCAGCGCAGTCGCATTCACGCCCGACGGAACGACCCTGCTCACGGCATCGGTTGAACGGGCGCGGCTGTGGAACGCGTCGTCCGGGGTGGAGATCCGCGATATCACAGGCCAAAGTTCCCTTTCCTCCGCCGCGCTCTCGCCGGACGGGGAAATCGCGCTGACCGCGTGGCAGGACGGCACGGTGATGATCCTGAACACCAAGACCGGCGCGTCGATCGGCGAACCGATGCGGCACGGGGCTCCCGTGCGGTACGCGGCATTTTCATCCGACGGCTCGACAATCGCGTCGGCGGGCGAGGATGGTCGCGTGCGCCTGTGGAAGGTGGCGACCGGGGAGTCGTTTGGGACACCCCTCGATCATGGCGGGAAGGTCACCGGCGTTGTGTTTTCTCCGGACGGGGCGTTGCTGGCGTCGACGTCGACCGACAAGACCGCCCGGATATGGAAAGTGGCGACCGGGGAGCCGGTCGGAGCGGCGATGCTGCACGAGGCCATCGTAGAGTCCGCAGTCTTTTCGCCTGACGGAAAGACCATCGTCACCGCGACGAGCGACGGGGCGCGGCTCTGGAATGCCGCGACCGGCACACCTGCGGGGCAGCCGATGGGTGAAGGCAGCCCCGTCAACTCTGCCGTCTTCTCACCAGACGGCTCACTGGTCTTGACGGCTTCGTCGGACGATACGGCGAGGCTTTGGGACGCCACAACCGGTGAACCGCGCGGATTTCCCATGAACCACGAAGGCATCGTCGGTTCGGCAGTCTTTTCGCCCGGCGGTCGTCGCGTGGCGAGCGCATCGCATGACCGAAGCGTACGTATCTGGGACGTGAGCACGGGCTCGCTGCTGGCGTCCCCCATGATGCACGGCAGCACCGTGGGCAGCGTCGGCTTCAGCGGGGACGGCAAGCATCTTGTCACCGGCGCGGACGATGGTTACGCCCGCATCTGGGACATCTCCGCGCTCGAAACAGGCGATGCGTTCCAGATCGCCTGCAAGCGGCTCGGCAACAACACGTCGCTGAAGGACGTTGAGGAGCGCTACGGTCTTGGAGAGTTGACGCCCATCTGCGGCGACAACCCGCCGCTGCCGGTGGACTGGTCGACGCTGCAGTAGAAAGCGCGTCGTCCTTCTCCCCGTTCACGGGGAGTCCGTCGGCGGACGCCGACGTTGGTGGCCCGAAGGGCCGGATGAGGGGCGGCGCAAAGTTCTGAGAAGTGGGTTCCCGCCCCTCACCTGGCTGCCGCCATCAAGGGTCGAGCCGCTTGTCTCGACCCGTCCTTCGGACCCCCGTAGAACGAGGAGAGGAAAGCTAAGCGCACCGTCGCCTAACCGCCAGTCGGCATGAAGATCGCCACCCATTCCTTCGGGAAGCGGCGCGGCCGACCGTCAGGCCCGATGATCGCCGCCTGCACCTTCGCCTCGACCAGCACGGTGTCGCCGCGCTTCAGCTGCTGCGCCATGACGATGCGCGCGCCGGAAATGTCCTCGGTGCGCGTGTCGATGGTCAGCACGTCGTCGATCTTCGCCGGGCCGCGGAAGTCGAGTTCCATGCGACGCACCACCCAGACCAGCTTCTCGCCATGCAGGCCTTCGGCGAGTTCGACGTGGTGGACGCCGGCGAGGCGCAGGAAGTCGGAGCGGCCGCGCTCGAAGAATTCCAGATAGCGGGCGTGGTAGACGACGCCGGAGAAGTCGGTGTCGGCGTAGTAGACCCGCGCCCTGAGCCGGTGGCCAAAGGGCATCAGCCAGCCGGCGAGGCCGTCATTCACTTCTTCACCATCTTCGGCCATGCATCTTCCCTTCGCGGCCTCGACCTGTCAGGACGGGCACCCGATGGCACTGTTGGCCCGCTCGTTCAAGAACTCAATCGCCGCGCTGGTCCTGCTTGCGGCATGCGGGACAGCGTCCGCGGCGACCTTCTCGGTCAAGCGCGGCCTCAACATGGACATCTGGGTGACCTGGCCCGACGAGAGCGGCTGGGGCGACGCCGGCGTGCTCTTCCCCTATCCGGAATGGCGGCGTTTCGTGAAGCCGGCCGACCTGGCGGCGGTGAAACAGGCCGGCTTCGACTTCGTGCGCATCCCCTTCGACCCCGCGCCCTTCATCTCGCAGAAGAGCGCGCGGCACTTCGACCGCCTGTTCGACGAGGTCGACGCCACAGTCGACATGGTGGAGAAGGCCGGGCTGAAGGCGATCGTCGACCTGCACACCATCCCGCGCGGCGACAGCCCGCTCGGCGTAGAAGGCGTGCTGGGGAGCGAACAGGCGTTCGAGGCCTATGTCGGCATCGTGCGGCGGCTGGCGCGCACGCTCTCCGACCGCGACCCGGCCCGCGTCGCCATAGAGGTGATGAACGAGCCCTCGACCGCCTGCGACCGCAAGGGCATCGCCGACTGGCAGGACAAGCTCGTCCGCCTGTTCGCCGCGGCGCGCTCCTCGGCGACGCGACTGACCATCATCCTGCCCGGCGGTTGCGGCGGCAGCGCCGAGGGACTGGCGGCGGTCAACCCGCGCATGGTGCTCGACGACAACGTCATCTGGACGTTCCACTCGTACCAGCCCTTCATCCTGACCCACCAGGGCGCGGAGTGGGCGGGCGACTTCATCCGCTATGTGACCGGGCTGACCTACCCGCCCTACGCAAACGGCCGCGAGGCGCTGGACAAGGTGCTGGACGAAATCCGCGACCGGATAAAGGAAAAGGCGCCGTGGTCGCGCCGCGCCGGCATGCTTTCCTACCTCGACGAGCAGATCGCCGAAGTGGATACGCCGGAAGAACTGGCCGCGGCCGTCGAGGCGCCGTTCGCCGAGGTGGCTAGATGGGCGCTGCGCTATCGCATCGCCTCCTCCGACATCCTGCTCGGCGAATTCGGTATGATCCGGCAGGAGTACCAGAACCCGTCGATCGTGCCGGCGGCGGCGCGCGCGGCCTATGTCCGCGACATGATCGAGCATGCCGAGGCGCACGGCTTCGCGTGGGCGATCTGGGGCTATGGCGGCGCCTTCGGCGTGGTCGACACGTTCAGCGGCGAGAAGGCCGAGCCGGACGTGGTGGACGTGGTGCGCGGACTGAAGCGCTAGTCTTCGTTGTCGAACAGGCCGATCTGACGGGCGGCGAGGTCACGCGGCGCTTCAAGCCCCATGTGCTTCCAGGCGTTGGCCGTCAGCATGCGCCCGCGCGGCGTGCGCTGGATGAAGCCCTGCTGGATCAGATAGGGCTCGATGATGTCCTCGATGGCGTCACGCGGCTCGGAAAGGCCGGCCGCGATCGTCTCGATGCCGACCGGGCCGCCGCCGAAATTGTGCGCGATCATGGAGAGGTAGCGGCGGTCGAGCTGGTCGAGGCCGAGCGCGTCGACCTCGAGGCGGATCAGCGCCTCGTCGGCGACCTTGCGCGACACCTGGTCGGCGCCGGCCACCGCCGCGAAGTCGCGGACGCGGCGCAGCAGCCGGCCGGCGATGCGCGGGGTGCCGCGGGCGCGGCGCGCGATCTCCAGCGCGCCGTCGTCGGCGATCGGCATGCCGAGGATGCGCGCCCCGCGCCGGACGATGAGTTCGAGTTCCTCGACGGTGTAGAAGTTGAGCCTGACCGGAATGCCGAAGCGGTCGCGCAGCGGATTGGTGATGAGGCCAAGCCGGGTGGTCGCGGCGACCAGCGTGAAGCGGGCGAGGTCGATCTTGACCGAACGCGCCGCCGGTCCCTCGCCGATGATCAGGTCGAGCTGGAAATCCTCCATCGCGGGATAGAGGATCTCCTCGACCGCCGGGTTCAGCCGATGGATCTCGTCGATGAACAGGACGTCCCGGTCCTCGAGATTGGTCAGCAGTGCGGCGAGGTCCCCGGCCTTGGCGATCACCGGGCCGGAGGTAGAGCGGAAATTGACGCCCATCTCGCGCGCCATGATCTGGGCGAGCGTCGTCTTGCCGAGGCCGGGCGGGCCGACGAACAGCACATGGTCGAGCGCGTCGCCGCGCCCCTTCGCCGCCTCGATGAACACCTTGAGATTGGCGCGCGCCGCCGACTGGCCGACGAAGTCGTCGAGCGTCTGCGGGCGCAGCGTCGTGTCGGCATCCTCGCCGCGCTTTTCCGACGAGATCAGGCGCGGCGCGATGCTCATCGCGCCAGTTCCTTCAGCGCCAGCCGGATCAGCTTCGCGGAATCGGCACCCTCGCCGGCGGTCTTGAGCGCCGCGGCGACCGCGTTGGCGGCGACATCGCGCGAATAGCCGAGATTGCCGAGCGCGGAGACCGCGTCGGCCACGGGCACGGGCGCGACGCCCTCGCCGATCTCCTGCTTCAGCCCGATCGTGCCGCTGGCGGCGCCCGCATAGGCCGGCGCGGCGCTCTTGAGTTCCGTGACGATGCGCTCGGCGACCTTCTTGCCGACGCCGGGAGCCCTGGAGACCATGGCGATGTCGCGGAGCGCGATCGCGTTGGCGAGGTCGGACGGCGACAGCGTCGACAGGATCGCGAGCGCCACCTTGGCGCCGACGCCCTGCACGTTGTTCTGCAGCAGCCGGAACCAGTCGCGCTCCAGCGCCGACTGGAAGCCGTAGAGCCGGATCACGTCCTCGCGGACATAGGTCTCGATGTACAGGATGACGGCCTCGCCCGGTCCCGGCATCGCCGACAGCGTCCGCGCCGAGCAGTAGGCGACATAGCCGACGCCGTGCACGTCGACGACGCAATGGTCCTCGGCGACTTCGTCCAGCGTGCCCTTGAGCTTGCCGATCATGCCAGGGGTCTCATGGATGCGTGTCCGGGGCGATGATTTCGAGCGACGGAAAATACGTCCGGTAGCGCGCCGCATCGCGTGTGAGCACAGCGTGGCCGTCGACTTCCCCGTGCGCGCCGACCAAGAAATCAGGTAGAGTCCGCTCGCGCAGGCCACCAGAGTTTCTATAGATGCGGTGGGCCTGCCCGGCCCTAAACGCGACGTCATACGATAGCGGCAGCTTTTCCAGAACGAGACCGACAAGAGCGCGGTTGAGCGCGGCCGACGACTCGAACCCAGCCCCCACTTCGGACCAGATGATCGGGTTGACGACGAGTCTGCGTGTCGATCCGATTTCCGAAAGCTTGGCCGTCGACCAAGCCGCCATGTCGCTACCGAACATCACGTCGAAGAAAATATTGGAATCAACGAGGACCGAGGTCATCGCGCGGGCCTCTGATCCATTCGAAGTATTCGTCGGACGTCATGCCCCCGAAATTCATCGTGCCACGCACGCGCTCTGCCCACCGCCGAATGGATTCGGCACGCTCTTTCACCTCGTCGCCAGCATCGACAACTCGTAGCATCACGTAACCGTCGGCGTCGTTGACGAATTCCACTTCGGAACCCGGCTCGATCCGCAGATGATCGCGGACATTCTTAGGAATGGTGACCTGACCCTTGGATGTGACACGCATGGTAATACCTCTGTGGTATTACCTAAGCGATCAATGAGAACAAGTCAAGAACAACCGGCGCTCAGCCAGCCTTGGCCAGCGCGGCCAGCCGACCGACAGCGCTCTGGCGGTAATGGGCGTGGCAGATGGCGATAGCCAGCGCATCGGCGGAATCGTCGCCGTCGAACGTCGCCTTGGGCATGAGCACGCGAACCATCATGTGGATCTGCTTCTTGTCGCCATGGCCAACGCCGATGACGGTCTTCTTGACCGCGTTGGGCGCGTATTCGGCGACCACGAGCCCGGCCAGCGCCGGCACGAGCATCGCGATGCCGCGCGCCTGGCCGAGCTTCAGCGTCGCCGACGCATTGGTGTTGACGAAGGTCTGCTCAACCGCCGCCTCGTCCGGCGCGAAGGATGCGAGCACGTCCCGCAGCCCGTCGTGAAGCTGGCAGAGGCGGGTCGCGAGTTCGGCCTTGTCGTCGGAGCGGACCGTTCCGGCGCCGACGAAGCGCAGCGCGTTGCCGGCCGCCTCGATGATGCCCCAACCGGTGCGCCTGAGGCCCGGGTCGATGCCGATGATCCGAATCGTCGCCGTCATGGCCCTACTGTGCTGGAGCGCCAGCACCATTGCCAGCACAACGTGAACAAATATGAAACATCGGCCGCAGCAAGGGGAACAGCTTGATCGACCTGCCAGCCTTCGACGCCGCCTTGATGGCGCTCACCGCCGTCGTGCTTGTGGCCGGCGTGGCGCGCGGCATGTCGGGCTTCGGCACGGGCATGATCGTCGCGCCGGTGGCCGGCGCGCTTTACGGGCCAGCCATAGCGCTGGCGGTCATCGTCATCATCGATTCGCTGCCGACCATCCCTGTGACCATTCCCGCGCTGAAGATCGCCAGGTGGCGGGAAGTCCTGCCGGTGACCGCAGGCATCGCGCTCCTGCTGCCGGCCGGCGTCTGGCTCCTGAAGACAGGCGACCCGACGGTACTGCGCTGGGCGATCTGCGCCGCCATCCTCGCCTGCGCCGCGGTGCTGTGGAGCGGCCGGCGCTATCACGGCCCGCGCAATCTGGCGGTGTCGTTCGGGGTAGGCGGTTTCGCCGGTGTACTGTCCGGCATCGCCTCGATCCCGGGTCCGCCGGTGATCTTCTACTGGATGTCGGCCGGCCTGCCGGCGGCGGTCGTGCGCGCCAACCTGCTGTCCCTGTTCTTTCTGGGCGAGATGCTGTCGATCGCCAACATCTGGGCCGCGGGCCTGTTCGACGCGCGCTCGGTCGGGCTCGGCATCGCGGCCGCTCCCCCATACTTTCTCGGGCTGCTTATCGGTGCCCGCCTCTACGGATATGCCACCGACGACGCCTACAGGCGCGTCACCTTCGTGCTCATCGTGCTGTCGGCCGTGCTGGCCCTGCCGCCGACGACCGACGCCATTCGTGGGCTGCTCAGAGGCTTGTGAACGCGGCGATCAGCCGCGCGAGAAGGCGGTGCGCAACAGGTTGAGCTGGTCGACGACCGGGTTCTCCTGGACGGCGACGTCCGGAGCCGCGGGCGCGCCGCCGCCATAGATTTCCTCGTCCATGCGCCGGACCACGCCTTGCAGCTTGAGCGAGCGGGACACGAGATCCCGGAAAGTCTCCGGCAGGTTCTGCCAGCCGTCAGCCGCCTCGCTGGCCGATGCGGTGTCGAGCCGGACCTTCGTCTTCTCGGCGGCCACCTGGTCGCGAGTCATCTCGCCCGAGTTCGCGGCGCGCTGGAGCAGCAGCCAGGACGCGATCTGCATCAGCCGCGTGGTGAGCCGCATCGATTCGGCGGCGTACAGGGTGGAGGTGACCCGGCTCAGCCCCTTGGCGTCGGCGCGTCCCTTGCCGTCGAGATACTCCGCCGTCTGCTCGACCAGGCGCATGCCCTCGTCGTAGAGCGGCTTGAAGGAACTGGAGAAAACGCGGCGCTCGGCGAGCTTGATCGGCTTCGCACCCTCTCCCGAAGATCCGCTCATGTCGTCGTCCCTGCTCGTCCTGCCGCTTGCGACCCCCCTCGGGCCGCCGGTCGATGCCGGCCGAAGCAGCATCCGCGACAGACATGAAAATCTGCGCCTCGCGGCAGGTCAAGGCAAGCCCATGTTTAACAGACGGTTAACGCCGGAGCCTGCCCAAGAACAGGACAAAAAAAGAGCCGCGGGAAAGCGGCTCTCAGGAGTTTAACAGGGAGGCGTCAAACAGAGTGGCTCCAACCACCCGGTAAGAATCCAGATCACTGGATGAACACAGTAAACGCCCGTAAAGCTTAATGAGCGGTTAACGCGGCTGCGATTTTTGGAAACATCGTCCGAGCGCCGTGACGGCCACGCCCGCCTGTAACACCGCGACGCGATTTCGCGGTCGCCGCGGCACGATCCCGAAACGCCGCCCTCCTACATGCGCCGCCTTCGGCACGATTGCCGGACCAAAGCATGCCCGGCGAATGCCGCAAGGAGAAGAAAATGGACTGGTACACGATCGTCAAACTTCTGCATGTGACCGCGGCCGTCATCTGGCTGGGCGGCGGCTTCATGATGCTGGTGCTCGGCACGCGCGCCGAACGCAGCGGCGACGCCGCCTCGATGCTACACGTGATGGGCTCGATGGCCGCGCTCGGCAATCTGGTCTTCATGCCCGCCTCGGCGCTGACGCTCCTGACCGGCCTCATGATGGCCTGGCTGTGGATCGGCTTCGGCGACCTCTGGATCGTCATCGGCCTCGCCGGCGCAGCGATGACCTTCCTGACCGGCGTATTGTTCCTGAAGCCGGTCGGCGATCGCATTGCCGCGATGGCAGCGAAGGAAGGCCCAACGCCGGCCGTGCTGGCCGAAGGCGCCAAGCTGATCCGCATCGGCAAGTTCGACTATTCGGTCATGCTGGTGATCATCGCCGACATGGTCATCAAGCCGAGCTGGGGCGATCACGCGGTCATCGGCGTGATGGGGGCGACAGTCGTGCTCGGCGCGCTGATGTTCCTGATGCCGCGCCGCGAGGTCGGTCCGGCCGCGGCGTGACCGCCCGCCAAATGCCCGCAGGTCAGATACCCTGCAGGATGACGATGGTCGGGCGGCCGGGCAGCGTCTTCATCGACACGGTGAGCGAGCGGCTGTCGCGGAAATCGACCGCGAAGCCCTCGCCCATCATGCCGAGGAACTCCTGGATGGGGGTGGCGTGCCGGTGCATCGGCAGCACCATCGACGAATAGAGCCGCGTGGTGATCTCGGTCATGGAGCCGAGCGACTGGGTCATGCCGCCGTCGATCGGCACCATGACGATGTCGAGCCGACCGATCGCGCCATAATGCGCGTCCTCCAGCCGATGATGCAGGTGGCCGAGATGGCCGATGCAGAGGCCCGCAACCTCGAACACGAAGATCGAGTTGCCGTCGGGCTCCAGGCCGCCGTCCCAGTTGCGGATGTCGGTCGGCACGTTGCGGACGTAGACGTCGTCGACCACGACGGCGTGCTTCGCGGGGCCGCCGTCCGGATTCCAGCCGCGCAGCACATACTCGATGCCGGGGTCCGGAAAGTCCGTGAAATGGGTGCGATGCGCCTTGTTCATCGTGACGATGCGAGGCAGCGGACTCTGGCCGTAGACGCCGGAAAAATCGGTCGCGATGCGGACGCCGCCGGGCGTCTCGATCACATAGGTGGAATGCCCGGCATAGGTGATTGTCACTTCGTCGCCCATATGGGCCTGTGCCATCAGCGGGCCGGGCGAATAGCTGGCAAAGGTCGCCTTCGGCAGCGCCTCGGCGATGGCGATGCAGCGGCTTGGCACCGGGTCTTGCTGCGCCAGCGCAGCCGGCGCCCAGGGAAACAGGATCGCCAGGAACCCGGCCACCTTTCCGAAACGCATGCCCGCCTCCGTCGTCCGCCTGACCGGAGTATGAACGGTGCGGCCGGCGGTCGAAGTCACGATTTCGCGAGCCGGCGAACCTCTCCCGCTGGACGTTGCGGGGCTTGCTGACTATAAGCCGCGCCATTCCGGAAAACAGAACGAAGACCGAAATAGGGGCGTCATGGCCGGCCATTCACAGTTCAAGAACATCATGCACCGCAAGGGGCGGCAGGACGCCATGAAGTCCAAGCTGTTCTCCAAGCTGGCGCGCGAGATCACCGTCGCGGCGAAGATGGGGACGCCCGACCCCGACATGAATCCGCGCCTGAGACTGGCGATCAACGCCGCCAAGGCACAGTCGATGCCGAAGGACAACATCCAGCGCGCCATCAACAAGGCGGCCGGCGGCGACACCGACAACTACGACGAGGTCCGCTATGAGGGTTACGGCCCCGGCGGCGTGGCGCTCATCGTCGAGGCGCTGACCGACAACCGCAACCGCTCGGCGTCGAACGTGCGCGCCGCCTTCACCAAGGCCGGCGGAGCGCTGGGCGAGACCAACTCGGTCGCCTTCATGTGGGCCCGCGCGGGCGAAATCTACTACCCCGCTTCGGCCGGCGACGGCGACAGGATCATGGAGGCCGCGCTGGAAGCCGGGGCCGACGACATCCAGTCGGACGAGGAAGGTCACACGATCTATTGCGGCTTCGAAGCCGTGGGCGAGGTGTCGAAGGCGCTGGAAGGCGCGCTCGGCGAGGCCGAGACCGTGAAGGTCATCTGGAAGCCCAAGAACAACGTTCCGGTCGACGAGGAACGCGCCCAGTCACTGATGAAGCTGGTTGCAACGCTCGAGGACGACGACGACGTCCAGAACGTCTACGCCAATTTCGAGGTCGACGAGGCGACGCTGGCGAAGCTCAGCGCGGCATGACCGGAGCACAAAGGCCGGTCGTCCGCATCACCTACTGCACGCAGTGCCAGTGGCTGCTGCGGGCCGGCTGGATGGCGCAGGAACTGCTGTCGACCTTCGGCCAGGAACTGGCCGAGGTCACGCTGGTGCCGGGCACCGGCGGCATCTTCACCATCACCTGCGACGAGACGCTGGTCTGGGATCGCAAGCGCGACGGCGGATTTCCCGACGCGGCCAAGCTGAAGCAGCTGGTGCGCGACGTGTTCGCGCCCGAGCGCGATCTCGGCCATTCGGACCGCACAGTGAAAAACTAGTTCCTTCGCGCGCTCGCACCGCTCCATGCCGCACCGATGGCGGCGCCCAGCGCTATTCCGATGCCGATGCCCATCGCGACATTGTCCATCGCGGCGCCGATCACTGCACCCACTCCGACGCCGATCGCTATGCCCACACCCATTCTGCCGGCCATGTCGTTCATGACGCACCTCCTTGATCGATGAACGCCCGAGTGGCGGGACGGTTCATTCCGGCATCGGCGTCCAGATGATGTCGTCGATGCGCGACGCGCCGGTCGCCAGCATCACCAGCCGGTCGAACCCGAGCGCGATGCCGCTCGCCTCGGGCATGATCGCCAGCGCGGCCAGGAAATCCTCGTCGATCGGGTAGCGCTCGCCGTAGATGCGCTCCTTCTCGTCCATCTCGTGGTGGAAACGCCGCCTCTGCTCCGCCGCGTCGGTCAGCTCGCCGAACGCATTGGCGAGCTCGACGCCGCAGCAATAGAGCTCGAAACGCTCGGCCACGCGCGGGTCGCG
>VFQP010001304.1_pt1 | contig 34348 bp, 22 predicted proteins | sample 3512351 | NCBI WGS metagenome assembly VFQP01 (sample SAMN10412372, study PRJNA504923) | tailings metagenome | isolation source: Relicate 1 Philex TSF1 revegetated site | place: Philippines: Tuba, Benguet | collected 2017-08-29
AAAAACGTACCCACAGAAGGACCAGCCAAAACGGTCGAGCAATCAATGACGATTAAATCTTCAAACATGAAGTAAAATTAGCGAAAAAGCAATAGCTTTTGAAGGTCCGGACGCAACAAACGTGAACCTGAAAGTCATTCAGGAGAATTTAATCTGCTTTCGCTACAGGAATGATTTCTTCGACTTGAACTCTCGTGATTCCGCTTCGGACAAAGTTCAGTTTTTGAGCTCCGGAAAAGCTCAGATCAATGATGTGCGGGGAAGATTTTCCCATGCGGTCAACGACTTTCACGATGATTGTCGAATCATTTTTCAGATTGGTCACTTTCAGAAGTGTTCCGTATTTCAAAGATTTGTGAGCGCAGTACATGCTGTCCTTGTGATAAGGCGTTCCTGATGCTGTTCTTCTACCTTGAAATTTGCTGGAGTAATAACTCGCATTTCCAGTTTGTTTGAAGATGTTTTGATAAGTGAAACTTACCAAAAGACCCATTGTCATAATTCCAAAAATCCAGTATTTCAAACCATTAAATTTAAAAGTTGGGTAGCTAAGATAGGAAAACCTGAAAGTTATAACACCATATTTTACAAATCGTTAACACAAAAAAGCCCGGCTTTGAGGATAAAACCGGGCTCAAAAAACAAGTTTTTGAATCTATTTCTGGATTACTAATTTTTGAGTTGAAATAGCATTTCCTGTATGCAAAACTACCTGGTAGATACCGGTTTGAAGACCATTCAGTAAAAGTTCATTGTTTGCAATCTGTGTTTCTTCCAGAACCAATTTTCCGGCGAGATCATAGATCGAAACTTTTTGAACGGCAGAACCGCTGAGATGCAGTTTATTTTGTGCCGGATTCGGGTAAAAAACGATTTGTTCATTCTTATTTTCGGACAAACCAAGCGGTATTTGATTGATGTTGTAAGTCGTATTGGTAATGATTGCAGGGTTGAAGTCAAAATAAATATAGGCCGTGTTTTCGATTTCTGTTCCAACAGGCAGATTCGGAAGTTCGGAAATACTATAAACCACATAACCCTGTGAAGCCTCCAGGTCAACGGAACTTTGTCCCAGGTTGATGTTTTCGAATGTAAATGTTACGACCCGCGTGGAAGGATTGATGGAAGTAGCAACTCCATGTTTCGCTCCGAGGTATTGGAAAGTAGATAAATCCAGGTGTTCTGAAATCGAATCGCGGATCACGACATTAACTGCATCATGGTTCCCGTCATTTTGAAAACGAATCATATAACGTAACTGATCTGTTACATTCGGGTTAATGTTTGTCGGCAAATCCACTGATTTATCATTCGGATCGAAAGAATTTGAAACGACTCCGCAAATGGTGTCCCAATTATTACTCAAATCACTATCATTTGCTCCGTTCAGAGTCAGATCGAAACAGAAATCCGTGCCTGCCGGAGTCGTCCCGGGAATCGTAAACGGAATCGTCAGCTGACGGCAACCGGAAAGAGAAGTAATGTCAAAAGTCAGTGTGTTTCCTGAAACAACCGGATTGGTCAATGCGGTGGTAGTCGGAATAAAATTGGGCGGCATCAGGAGTGAGACGGAAACATTGGAAGTGTTGTTGCAAGCATAATTACAAACCTTCAGTTTCAGAGTTCCGGTCTCAAAAGGAGCAACGAAATTGGTTGCCCAACCATAGCTGAGTCCGAAATCAGGGTTTTGACTGGAACAAGTAACATTCACAACGTGGTATTGGCTTCCGCTTGCGCGCCCATCCGCATCAAACGAACTAATCGTGATATTCGGACTTGTTTGAGCCAGGTTATTTGCAAGTAACCAGTTCGGATCAATTTGCACGGTGTAAGGTGCATTGGCAGGATTTAAACCGACATAGTCATTCGTCCACATGGAAGGAGTCAGGATGGTGACATTATTATTCACATCCGTGAATTTGTATGGAACATTAGCATAACCTGATGATGGGGGCTGATTGGTATAAATTTCAATGAATCCGCAACTTCCAGGCCCGGGAGCGGTAATAACGGTATCTTGGTTACTACCGACATTTGCGCCTGCGGTTCCGCTGTAGACATTAAATGATACGGGATAAGTACCTCCAAGCGCATAAGCATGTGATACATCAACATAATTGATGGATAATCCGGTCGATGTGGTGTAATTATGTGTGGTAGTGTTTCCATCTCCCCAGTCAACAGTTATAACTCCTGCGGCTTCTGGTTGGGCACCGATTTCCATGAATACCGTATAATTGGCTGCGCAACCGATAGGAGTTATGCAACTGGCATGATAATAGGTTGTTTGCGCAAAACTTGTAAAGTTCATAATACAAGCAAGTAGTGAAAATGAGAGTAGTTCTTTCATAATAAATGATTTAGATGTAGTTATATAACGTAATACATTGTGAAAAGGTTGAAAATGAAAAGTGCTTTTTATTTTTAATGAAGGCATCACCTTTTATCAATGAAAGATGATGCCTTCGGAGACGTGAGGATTATTTTTTTATGATTAGTTTTTGATTGGAAACCCCGGAAGTTGTTTTCAAAACCACCTGGTAAATCCCTGTTTCAATGTGATTAAGAGCAATTTCATTGTTTAGAATGTTGTTTATTTTTAAGACTGTTTTTCCAGTTAAATCATAGATCATCACTTCGTTTACAATACCACCGCTGAATTGAATTTTGTCTTGAGCCGGATTCGGGTAAAGAACAATTTGTTCGCCCTTATTTTCGGATAAACCGAGCGGAATTTGATTGATGTTGTACGTTGTATTGGTTACAATCGCCGGGTTGAAATCAAAATAGATATAGGCCGTGTTTTCGATTTCCGTACCAACCGGCAGATTCGGTAGTTCGGAGATCGTGTAAATCACAAAACCCTGCGAAGCGTCCAGGTCAACGGAACTTTGTGCTAAATTGATATCATTGAATGAAAATGTAACGACACGTGTGGCTGTATTGATAGAAGTCGCCACACCATGTTTTGCACCAACATATTTGAAAGTCGAAAGGTCGAGATACGGAGAAATGGTGTCTTGAACTACGACATCCGTCGCATTCAGATTTCCGTCGTTTTGGAAATGGATTACATATTCGAATTCTTCTACCTGGTTCGGGTTGACGTTTTCCGGCTGATCTACCAGTTTTTCATTCGGATCGTAAGAATTGAGCACCACTCCGCAAATTGTGTCGAGGTTGTTACTCAGATCACTGTCTGTCGGATTGACCAAGGCCAGGTAAAAACAGTAAGGTGTTCCGGCTGGAGTATTTCCAGGGAAACTGAATGGAATATGAATATACTGACAGTCGGAAAGTCCGAGAACATCGAAAGTCAACGTGTTTCCTGAAACTACCGGATTCGTTAACCCGCTTGTATTCGGAACAAAATTTGCCGGCATCTGAAGTGTTACGGAAACGTCTGAAGTGTCTGAACAGGCGTAATTACAAATATTCAGATAAAGATGTCCGGTTTGTAAAGGTGCGACGAAATTGGATGCCCAACCGTAACTGAGAGCAAAATCCGGGTTCGGACTTGGTGTTGTACAACTAACGGTTACCGTTTGCTGCGGATTGTTTGCCATTCCGTTGGCATTAAAAGAAGTAATCGTGAAGTTTGGACTTGTTTGAATCAAACCATTTGTCGCCAGCCAGCTTGGATCAACCTGAACAGTATACGGAGCATTGGCAGGATTCAAGCCAGTGTAGACAGTTGCTCCGGATCCGGTAGAAGGTGATAGAATCGTAATATTCCCATTGACATCCGTGAATTGATACGGAACGTTTGCATAGTTGACTGAAGGGCTTGTTTGCATCGTGTAAATCCATAAATACCCGCAATTGGAAGGGCCGGGAGCACTGACCAACAGACTTTGTCCCGCATCCACATTTGCACCTGAAGTTCCACTGTAAACATTGAATAAGATGTTATAAGTTCCTCCAAGTGAATAGCCGTGAGACTGTTGAACAAAGTAGGTGGTATTGGCACTTGCTGTAGAGAAGTTATGAGTGGATGTGTTTCCATCTCCCCAATCAATGGAAAGGATTCCGCCCGATTCCGGAAGTGTTCCGATAGTCATTTGGACTGCTACGGATGTCTGGCACCCGGAAGTGGTGTCCGGAAATACAGAATAGTTTATTGTTTGCGCTAATGCGGTAAGGTTAGCCATACCGATGAACGCTAAAAGAAGGTAAAGTTTCTTTTTCATAGCAAATAGTTTTATAAAAGACTCCTGAAAATCAAGAAGGTTGTAAAATGTTGAATGTTATTGTGTTGTTTGTTGTTTTGACTGAGTGCTGAACCGAATTTTAAACTTCTTTTTTCGGGTAGGTGAAAAAGGCATTTCCCGAACATCTATATTTGTCATTATGCAAAAAAACGAATTCATTATCGGCGCTTCCGGTTTAAAGGAGAAGGCGATTCAAAATACGATCGAATTATTGGATGGCGGGGCAACCGTTCCGTTTATTTCCAGGTATCGGAAGGAAATGACAGGTGGTTTGGATGAAGTTCAGATTACCCAGATTCGCGATCTGGCTAAAAAATACGATGAGTTGGTAGCACGTCAGCAAACAATGATTGCTTCGATTGAAGAACAGGGAAAACTGACAGATGAATTGAAAAACAAATTGCTGAATTGTTTTGATTCGGTGGTTTTGGAAGATATTTATTTGCCGTACAAACAAAAACGCCAGACTAAAGGAGATAAGGCTAAGAAATTAGGATTAGAGCCATTGGCGAAAATGATCATGTCACAGCGTGGTGGTGATCCGGAACAAATGGCGGAACGCTTTGTGAAAGGTGATGTTTTGGATGAAGATATGGCATTGCAAGGTGCAGTGGATATTATGGCGGAATGGATCAATGAAAATGCCATTGCCCGTGGAAGAGTGCGGACATTGTTTCAGCGGAAAGCTGTTTTTGCTTCCAAATTAGTAAAAGGAAAAGAAGAGGAAGGAGCAAAATACCGGGATTATTTCGATTTTTCCGAACCACTTTATAAAACGGCATCGCACCGCTTTTTGGCAATTATCCGTGCAGAACGGGAAGGGATTTTGTCCATCAAAGCACAACCTGAAAAGGAAGATGCGTTGGAATCTTTGGAGCGATTCTTTGTTAAATCGGAAGATGAATGTGGTGATCTGGTTGCAAAGGCGTGCAAGGAATCTTATTCCCGTTTGATGTGTTCTTCATTGGAAAATGAATTACTGGCTCAGACAAAGGAGAAAGCTGATAAGGAAGCAATTTCTGTTTTCTCTACCAACCTGAAACAGTTGCTGCTTGCTCCGCCGGTTGGAAACAAACGTACTTTGGCACTTGATCCCGGATTCAGAACGGGATGTAAGGTGGTTTGTTTGGATGAACACGGAACCTTGCTGACGAATGCGACAATTTACCCGCATCCACCGCAAAATGAACGGGACAAAGCAGCCGCGAAAATTGCGCAGTTGGTACAGGCATACAAAATTGAAGCAATCGCGATCGGAGACGGAACGGCAGGTCGCGAAACGGAAACATTTATCAAGCATATTCGTTTTGACCGTGACCTGGAAGTATATGTGGTTCGCGAAGACGGAGCTTCAATCTATTCTGCAAGCCCGATTGCACGAAAGGAATTCCCGGATTACGATGTAACGGTTCGTGGAGCAGTTTCGATTGGCCGTCGTTTGATGGATCCTTTGGCGGAATTGGTGAAAATCGACCCGAAATCGGTTGGAGTAGGGCAGTACCAGCACGAAGTGAATCAAACTTCATTAAAAGATGCGCTGGATGATGTGGTTGTTTCTGCAGTAAATGCTGTCGGAGTGGATTTAAACACCGCTTCGCCGTATTTGTTGAGTTATGTTTCCGGTCTTGGTTTAGGTTTGGCAGAAAATATTGTAGCCTACAGAACGGAAAACGGCGGGATTAAATCACGTGCAGAACTGAAAAAAGTGAAGCGATTGGGAGATAAGGCTTACGAACAGGCTGCCGGATTCCTGCGTGTACGCGACGGAGAAAATCCCCTGGATAATTCTTCTGTCCACCCGGAAAGCTACCAATTTGTCAATCAAATGGCTAAAAAACTGGGAATCGGATTGGGTGATCTGATTGGGAACGAGGCAAAACTGAATGAAATCAAACAAGCCGACTTTCCTGAAATCGATTCATTTACGTTTACGGATATTATCAAGGAATTGAAAAAGCCTGGACGAGATCCGCGTAAAAAAGCAAAAGTATTGGAGTTCGATAGCCGCATTAAAACCATTTCGGATTTGAAGGAAGGAATGATTTTGAATGGAATCGTAACGAATGTGACCAATTTCGGGGCCTTTGTCAATATCGGAATAAAGGAAAACGGTTTAATCCATAAATCGAATCTTGCGGATCATTACGTGGAAGATCCAACACAGGTTATTTCTTTGCATGAGCATGTGGAAGTGCGTGTTACGGAAATTGACGAGGCGCGAAAACGGGTTGGTTTGCAGCGGATTATTAATTAGTGTATTCCTTGTCAGTACTGGGCTAATAGATGCATGTCTATCCGTATTTTTTTAATGAGATCGTATTTTTTAGAAAAGAGCATACTTTTTGCATAGAAAGGATATATTTGATAAAAATTGAGCGCTATGAAGAAAACTGTTTTTTTAGTACTGATGCTACTTTCAAGCATTAGTTATGGTCAGAATTATAATTCCGGAGATACGGAATTGGATGCAAACCTGAAAATTGTAAATACGAATGCAAATAAGGATTTGGCAGCTTTCAAAGTGGAGTTGACCAAAACTTTTAATGTTGCTTTACCGAAAGTAGAAGCTTGTTTTAAGGTTGGGATGAACCCGGGAGATGCGTTTATGGCTTTCCAGATTTCGAATATTACCCGAAAACCAATAGAAGATGTGATTACGGTTTACAAAACGAGTAAATCGAAAGGTTGGGGGGCAATGGCAAAGGAACTGGGAATTAAACCCGGTTCAGCAGAATTCCATGCGTTGAAAGGGAAAGCGAAGGATAAATCGAAAGGAAATTCGAAAGATAAAGGGGACAAGGGAAATGGCAAGTCCAAAGGAAATTCCGGAAAATCGAACGGGAACGGGAAAGGAAACGGAAAGAAATAAGAACAAACGTAGTTTGATAAATGGTGGCTTTGGTTCGCCATGAAGATAAAAAGGAAGCCCTGGTAGTGAATGCCGGGGCTTTTTTTGGTAGTTACAAGACTGTTTTAGTAATAGATCAGAAGTTAAGGGAAACTCAAAATTGCCACATGGCAATATTTTGCGAACCACCCGATTTTAGAGAGTGTTCAGGAGGGATATTGGGATTTGATAAAAAATGACCTTCTAAGGCTGTGCTCCGGATTACAAAAATCATTTTTGCCAATTTGCCAAATGGCAAACCGGGAATTTAGTGGCTTTCAGATGAAGAATTGACAAATTTCGAAAAAATAGCTCCTTTAAACGGAGTCCAGATTCCTACTTTCTGTCCTGCACGTTTCAGCGCATTATTCGTCCAGGTATTACACGTATAGGTCATATTGTACTCAATGCTCGAATCAAAAAAGAAGTCATACGTTCCATAGGGATGTTTGGCAATAACTTGTGCCCTTCCATCTTTAAACAGAAAGCTGCGTTTGATGAAAATGCAAAGCCGTTGATATTGTTTTTTACTCAAATGAATTTCGATCAGACTCTTTTTATCCAGGTCTTTCGGAGTACATAAAATTAAATGCATCGCTCCCGGACCTCTTCCAAAAACAGTATTCAAAACCGTCCCGACTTCCATATCGCTCCATTCTTTTGTGCGCAGAAAGAAATTTTTATCACCCCAACCGAACTTAAGATGGGTTTGAAACGTGTCTACAGCAAGCATTTGGTGCATAGACAAAGTGTTTTCCCAATTCATCAGCGGATGTCTGATCGGAAGGATTACATCCGAGTGAATGCCGTTTGAACTGATATAGATAATCTCCGTTTTCGGGTCATCTGTTTGCTCTTGAGAGATGGTGAAAGGTGAAATAGAAAGGAAAATCAGGATATAAATCGTAATGAAAGCAAAAAGCAATTCGAAGAAGATTCGAATGCTCGTAGCAAGTATGTTCCAGACTTTCTTCATGAGGTCGTTTGAACAAAAATAGAAAAAAAGCAATTCGTTCTTGGGGATAATTGTTCGGACGTACTTGATTTGTCCCTTGTTAAATAGGGGCGTTTTAGTATTTTTGTACTTTAAATAACATAATTATACAACATGGAAATTCCAAAAACGTACGAACCCCGTTCAGCAGAAGAACGATGGTACAGCCATTGGATGGCTAAGGGTTACTTTCATTCAGAACCAGATGATCGTGAGCCTTTTACTGTCGTCATTCCTCCGCCAAACGTAACGGGAGTCTTGCACATGGGACACATGTTGAATAATACCATCCAGGACGTTTTGATTCGCAAAGCGAGAATGGAAGGCAAAAATGCCTGTTGGGTTCCCGGAACGGATCACGCATCTATTGCAACGGAAGCAAAAGTAGTTCAGAAATTGCGGGAGGAAGGAATCAAAAAATCGGATCTTTCCCGCGATGAGTTCCTGAAACACGCATTTGCATGGAAAGAGAAATACGGAGGTGTAATCCTTCAGCAATTGAAAAAGCTGGGAGCTTCCTGTGACTGGGAAAGAACAGCATTTACGATGGATCCGGAGTATTCTGATTCCGTTATCAACGTGTTTATTGATCTTTACAAAAAAGGAAAAATTTACCGTGGTGTCCGAATGATTAACTGGGATCCGGAAGCACGTACAGCTCTTTCTGATGAAGAAGTAATTCACAAGGAAGTGAACTCGAAATTGTTTCACGTTCGCTATAAAATTGCAGGAACAGACGACGAATGGCTGACGATTGCAACGACTCGTCCGGAGACTATTTTAGGAGATTCGGCGATTTGTATTCACCCGGACGATCCACGTTACAAGCATTTGCATGGAAAACATGCGATTGTTCCGATTGCAAACCGTACGGTTCCGATCATTTGCGACGAATACGTTGAGATGGAATTCGGAACAGGTTGTTTGAAGGTAACTCCTGCCCATGACGTGAATGACTACGAATTGGGTAAAAAATACGATTTAGAGACAATTGATATTTTCTATGATAACGGAACTGTAAATGATAACGGTTTGCATTATGCAGGTATGGATCGTTTCGAAGTTCGTAAAGAGATTGCCAAAGAGCTGGATGATAAAGGCTATTTGGTGAAAGTAGAAGATCATATCAATAAAATAGGCTATTCCGAAAGAACGAATTGTGTGATCGAACCGCGTTTGTCTTTGCAATGGTTTGTGGCTATGAAAGAATTGGCGCAACCGGCATTGGAAAACGTAATGAACGGAAACATTGCTTTCCATCCGGATAAGTTTAAAAATACCTATCGTCACTGGATGGAAAACGTGAAGGATTGGTGTATTTCCCGTCAGCTGTGGTGGGGACATCGTATTCCTGCATGGTATTTCGGTGAAGGTTCGGAAGATTATGTGATTGCACGAACTGCAGATGAAGCTGCGAAACTGGCTTCTGAAAAGTCGGGAAGAGCAATTTCTGCTGCAGAATTGAAGCAGGACGAAGATGTATTGGATACCTGGTTTTCTTCCTGGTTATGGCCGATTTCCGTATTTAAAGGATTGACAGAACCCGGAAACAAAGAAATCAAGTATTACTATCCGACCAATGATTTGGTAACTGCTCCGGAGATCATGTTCTTCTGGGTGGCACGTATGATCATTGCTGGTTACGAGTACATGGGAGAGTTGCCGTTCAGAAATGTGTATTATACCGGAATTGTTCGCGATAAACTTGGACGAAAAATGTCCAAATCGTTAGGAAACTCACCGGATCCGATTGAATTGATTGAAAAGTACGGAGCGGATGGAGTTCGTTTGGGAATCCTGATCTCTTCTCCGGCTGGAAATGATTTGCCGTTTGATTCCAGTCAGTGCGAACAGGGAAGAAACTTCACGAACAAAATCTGGAATGCTGCCCGCCTGGTAAAAGGTTGGGAAGTGAAGCCAATTGAACAGCCGAAAGCTTCTCAAAAAGCAATCGAATGGTTCCATGCGCGTTTCAACCAGGAATTGGAAAATATCAATGAGCTGATGGCGAAGTTTAAAATTTCCGAAGCATTGATGGCGATCTACAAATTGGTTTGGGATGATTTCTGTGCGTGGTACCTGGAGATGATTAAACCGGGATACGAACAACCGATTGATCAGGCAACTTTGGATCAAACGATCGTTTTCTTTGAGAAATTGTTGTGTTTGTTACAGCCGTTTACTCCGTTTGTAGCCGAAGAATTGTGGCACTTGCTGAGAGAACGTAAAGAAGGTGAAGATATCATTATCGCAAAATGGCCGGTTGTTGAAGCATTTGATCCGGAAGTTTTGAAACAGTTTGTAATTGCTGAGGAAGTTGTTACGAATATTCGAAATATCCGTAAGAAAAATAACATTGCGAATAAGGTTCGTATTGAATTGTTTGTGAAGAAAAACAATGAAATCAACCCGGCTTTTGACTCTGTGATTTTGAAGATCGGAAACCTCTCTTTGATGGAGTATACGAATGACAAGGTTGCCAATGCGAATTCCTTCCTGGTTCAATCCAACGAATATTTTATTCCGTTCGGAGATACGATTGATGTATCTGCAGAAAAGGAAAAAATGGAAGAAGAATTGAATTATACCAAAGGATTCCTGAAAAGCGTTCAGGGAAAATTGAGCAATGAAAAATTTGTGAATGGTGCGCCGGAACAAGTTTTGGCTAACGAACGCAAAAAAGAAGCAGATGCTTTGCAAAAGATTGCTGTTTTGGAAGAAAAACTGGCGAGTTTGAATTAATTCAAAGAAATCTGAATAAGGGAAAAAGACGCTTTCGGGCGTCTTTTTTTGTTGATTGAAACGAACTTTTTTCTTAGCTTATATAAGAAAGTAACTGTTCGTATATGAATCAACACGCTTATTTTCACTTAACGACTAACCTTCATGATAGTCGTACTTCCCGTAGAATGATTGTTTACAAAGCCCGTGAAAGACGGTTTGAAGGGACACTTCCTTATCCGGATATTTACTACATGAGTATGGAAGAAGAGTATTTGGTCGCAAAGGAAGTTTTTGCTTTGGCAAAAGAGTTGGATTTCGGATTAGCGGCAATAAATGTTTGCGGGGATCACATGCATTTGTTGGTGTATTGCGGGGAGGAATCGATATCGAAGATTATGCATCGGATAAAGGGGAGGACTGCCCGTGTGTGTAACGCGCATCGCGCGTTCAAGGGGATTAATCCCCTTGACGCCACACGAGGGTTGTACGATCCCCGAACGCTGAAGGATAAATCGATTCCTTTCTGGACGCAGAAATACCACTGCAAACGGGTTCGAAGTACGGATCAATTATCGAACACCCTGAAATATATCCAAAACAATCGGAAGAAGCATGGCCTATCCATCAATGTTGCGCTACAGGAGTTGATAGATGAAAACCATCAATTGCTTCTCCGAATTTGTTTGTAAACCCGGGATAATTCCGAGTTTTTATGCTCGATATAATCGAAATACCTGTCAAAATGTTGTTTGAGAATCTGCTCGATCTCTTTTTCCAAATGTTCCAGGTTATGAGATGATCTGGTCACTAAATTTTCTAAGATCAAATCCAATTGAGCTACTTTCAGTGCAAATCTTGAAAATGCACCACGAAATTCTTTGACGTTCGACCAGGAACTGTGATTTTCTACGCAAACGGCTTCGATTGCCTTGTAGTTTTCTAATTGATTCATAGTTGCGCTGTTCATTAGTGACAGAGTTTTGAGTTTGTTTTCTACATGAAGGAACGCAATAAAAAATTGAAAGTTGTTTAAAAAGTTCCTAAAAAATCTTAACGGTAGCGACTATCGAGCCATCGGTTGTTTTTGGAAATTGACCTAGAGTACTTCGAACGATTCGCTGAGTAAAACTCCTGTTTCGTCAACCACGGTTACTTTGTGCGGACCTTTCTCCGGTTGAACTGAAATTTGATGAATTTCGGAAGTACTTCCCACAAATTCATCGTCGATGTGCCAGTATAAAATACTGTTTCTTCTCGTATGAGCGATTTCAAAAATAGCCTTTCCCCGTTGACCGTTCAATTCCCGGGGAATATAAATCCGGGTTTGTCGTTTGGGGTAAATAAAACTCATAATACTTTCAGGCCTGTTCGCAGTACATTTCGGATCGAAAGGAGGAACAGAATGATAGTTCGGATTTTGTTGAACATAATACTTCTCCATGCTCGGAGGAAGAATAAACCAGGATTTGTGTTTGATCAAACTGCTATTTTCACAATCTGCATTTACCCGGAAAGTTTCGGTCTGATTTAAATGGACAAGCTGATGATAGCTGCAATTTTTACTAATTAAACTACTGGTTGGAATGTATTCGAAATGGGTGTGTTCGCAATAGCGATTCGAAATTTGGCCGCTTTCATTGCAAATCTCTGTTCTGGTCATTTCTGCCAAAGGCTTTGAAAACCATTTTTGCGGTGCTTCCAGGTTTCGGAATATGGAAAACAAAAGTGGTGCGGCTGCTTTCACTCCGGTGAGCCCGGGTCTGCCTTCTCCGTTTGCATTTCCAACCCAAACAGAAACTACATATTTGGGAGTTACACCAACAGCCCAGGCATCTCTAAAACCAAAGCTGGTACCGGTTTTCCATGCTATTTTTTGAGAAGATTCAAATGCGCGCCAATTATTTTCTTCATCCGGTCTGTTAACGTCGATCAAGGCTTCGAATGTGGCATAAATGGAAGCTTTGTCTAAAAGTTGTTTGGGAACCTGTTCGTCTTTTTGAGATAAATAATGCAATTTCAGATTATCCGGACTGTTTAAATGCTGAGCCAGCGAATTGTAACAGGCATTTACTTCCCACATGCTCGCCTCGGCTCCACCCAAAACTAAGGACAAACCATAATGACTCGATTGTTTGTTCATGTGTCGGAATCCGAATTGTTTGAGATCATTGTGAAATTTCGCCTGACCATATTCGCGTAAAAGAAAGACCATTGGGATGTTTAAACTTTTCGATAACGCTTTGTTTGCCGGAAGCGCCCCGGAAAATTGCCTGTTGAAATTATTCGGGGAAAATGTTCCGAAACGCGAAGGGAAATCACACAAAAGCTGCTTCGGGGTAATGATTCCCGCCTCCAAAGATTTCGCATAAAGCAAGGGTTTCAGAATGCTTCCCGTGCTTCGCGGAGCCTGGATGCAATCTACATCGAAAGCGTGATCATCGTCCTTACGATTGAGATTTCCTTTGTATGCAACAACTTCTCCTGTTTCCACGGATGTGACCAAAACAGCTGCATTGTAGATTCCCAATTCCTCCATGCGTAAGGCATATTGCTCCGTTTCATTATTTACCATTGTTTGGATCTCTTCGTTCAAAGTAGATTGAATCAGCTGTCCTTTTTGTCCACGTAAAATACATCGTTGCAAAAGATGAGGAGCTTCCTGAGGAAGAGCTAATGGCTTGTCTGGTAAAGGTTCTTCCAAAGCCAGGAAATAATCCAGTTTCTCAATTTCACCATCGTCGTAAAGCATTTTAAGTAAACGATTGCGTTTTTTGAGCAGGCTTTGATGGTTTTTTCCCGGGTAAATCAGGCCGGGAGCATTGGGTAAAACAGCTAAAGTTGCACTTTCAGCCCAGCTTAAACTTTCCGGAGCGCGGCCGAAATACCGCCAGGAGGCGGCATCAATTCCCACAACGTTATTTCCGAACGGAGCATTAGCCGTATAAAGATTTAGAATTTCTTTTTTCGAATAACTCAACTCCAAACGGGTTGCAAGAATGATTTCCAATGCTTTTTCAGAGTAAGTTCTCGGAGGATTTTTCCGCATCAAACGAATGACTTGTTGCGTGATGGTGCTTCCGCCACTTACGATTTTTCCCCGGGAAACATTCTGGTAAAATGCCCGGCAAATTCCTTTTACACTAACGCCGGGGTGATAATAAAAGTTTTTGTCTTCGAAGGTGGTCAGGCAAATGGCCATTTTATGAGGAGTTTTATTGCTTGGAGGAAAGCGCCATTGCCCGTCTTTCGCGATATGAGCCCCCAATAATTTGCCATTTTTTCCAACAAGAACAGTCGAATATGAATCATTGAAGAGCGTGGACGGAAGAGCCTGGATATACCAGATCAGGAAAGAATAGAAACAAACGCGCTTGATGAATCGTTTTTTCCAACGGTATTGTTCTCTCCACCAAAAAAGCTTCTCTCTCATCGTTTTTTTACTGAAAGTAAAGTGGAAAAATGGAAGGTGAAGAGTGACTTTATTATTCGTAGTGACTTGAATGAAAACTGCTTCTTTTTTTTGATTAAATGAGTTGGTAATTCTCGTTGAATGTGTCTTAAAACTATTAGGATTTCAATATTAAACGGCTTGATTTACAATATGGTATTATTGTGTGCCGATTTTTCAAAAAGATGCTAAAGCATGATTTTTCAAAGAAATAGCAAAACTAATTAACACAAACTCCCATATCTCATCCTGCAAAATCACCTGACTTAAGAATTCAAGCAACAAAGCGCCATCCTTATTCCTACCGGAACGCAATAGGACGAATCTTAGGTTATCACAGACTTTCTGCAGTGTTTTTCTGAAGTTCTCCTACTTCCAACACCGAACCAATGAAATAGCGAATAGTAACAATAAACGGACTATCTCACACTTTTTATTAATTTCAGCATACGAAAGATTCACACAACCTGATGAATAAGTACTCCATCATTTGTTTCCTCTTCCTGATTTCAGGAACAACTGCTTTTGCTCAACTGGCGAGTTTTCGCAATTTTTCGGTTGAAAACGGTTTGGGGCAATCACAGGTGTATAGCGTCATCCAGGATCACAAAGGATATTTATGGTTTGGAACCCGGGGCGGTGGATTATCGCGTTTTGACGGACAGAACTTTGAATCCTTTACCGATCGGAAAGGCTTGGTAAACAATTACATTTATTCACTGATCGAAGATGAAAAACACCGCATCTGGATCGGAACTAACGACGGACTTTCTTCTTACAACGGGCAGAAAATTCTAACCTACAAACATCCCAAATACACGAATCATTTTGCAGTTTTCGGCCTGACATTAGATCAGCAGCAGGAACTGTGGCTGGCAACAAATCATGGGGTCTTTAAGGTGAAAGGAGATTCATTGCTGTGTATGAATCGCTATTTGGGAATGAAAGATGGAACAGTCAATGCCATTTTTTGCGATTCAAAAGGTATTTTGTGGATGGGAACCGGAACCGGTTTGTATTCTTCGGAACAAAAGAATGGCAAACGAATTCTGACGAATCACGGAGCAAAGGCGCGTGTTATGCGGAATGCCATCACATGTTTGAAGGAAGATAAAAACGGATTTATCTGGATCGGGACTTATGGCGACGGAGCCTATGTTTATAACCGCAAGGATTATTACCGGATTGATCTGAAACGGGAATTGTATAAGCAAACGGTTTTTGATTTGTTTTTTGACGAAGCAAACGTGTGTTGGATTGCAACCTTGAATGCGGGGATTTTCCAATACGATCAAAAAACGAAAGAATTTACCAATTACACCGAAAAAAACGGTTTGGGAAATAACCATGTACGTTCAATTATCAAAGACAATTGGGGAGATTTGTGGATTGGGACTTCCGGAGGAGGAGTTTCCCAGTTTGCCGGAAAATTGTTCTCACATTATTCCATGTCCTCCGGTTTGGGAGGAAACTTCATTTACTCGATTTTCCGGGATTCAGGTGGAAGATTGTGGTTTGGGACAGCCCAAAACGGGGTCAGCGTATATGAAAACGGAAACTTCCGGCAGCTGAATGTTCAAACCGGGTTTGAAGCCATTAAGGTCAAAGCGATTATTGAAGATAACGACAGCCTGATGTATTTCGGAACGGAAGGACAAGGAATCGGGATGCTTTCTGCAGGCGGATTTTCCTGGCTGGATAAAACGCGGAAATATTATGTGCGCCAGATGGCGAAAGATAAACAGGGAGTCATTTGGGTTGCGACCTCCGGTTCTGGTTTACTCCGGATTTCAGAACAAGGACAACGCATTGAAACAATTTCTTTTGATGAAGGCCTGCTGCACATGCGTTTAACTTGCGTGTATGTCGATTCCAGGGGCTTGATTTGGTATGGAGCAGAATCTGCTGGACTTGCCTGTTACGATCCGAAGACACATACAACGAAAGTGCTGACCAAAGATTCCGGGTTGAGCGCCGATGCTGTGAGAAGCATTGTCGAAGATTCGAAAGGACAGATTTGGGTCGGAACCGCTGGAGCAGGAATCAATTGTGTGAAATACGGTCCGAAACTGAAAGTTATCAAAAAGATCAGCATTGAATCGGGGATGTATTCTTCGAATGTGTACCTGATGGTTTTCGATTCGAATAAACATTTGATCGTGGGTTCTGAATCGGGGTTGGATTTGCTGGATTTGAATGAGACGAATCAAATCAAAAGCATTAAACATTACGGAAAGAGCGACGGATTCCTGGGAGTAGAAACTTGTCAGAATAGTGTTTGGAGAGATACAGACGGAAAAATCTGGTTCGGAACGATCAACGGAGCAAGCTGCTACAATTTGTCCAATCTCCAGGTGAATAAAACGGCACCGATTCTGAGTATCCTGGATGTACAGTTATTCTACGAATCACTTTCCAAAACGGATTATGCGGATGTCATTTTACCGTGGAACAACTACAAAACACTTCATTTGCCTTACGATCAGAATCATTTGAGTTTCCTGTTTAAAGGAATCAACCTGAAAAACCCGGATGGAGTGGAATATTCCTGGAAAATGAGCGGTTTTGAAAACAAATGGTCGCCGTGGACAAAAGAACAGCGTATCGTTTATTCCAATATGTCGCCCGGAAAATATACGTTTTTACTGCGTTCAAAAAATGAAGATGGTTTCGTCAATCCGCAGCCGGAACGTTTTGTATTTACAATTGCAACACCTTTCTGGAAAACAACCTGGTTCATTTTGCTCGAATGCCTTTTAGCCGGATTGTTTGTGTGGTGGATTATCCGGGTTCAAACTGCCCGCATCCGGAGAAAAGCCAAACAGGCTCAGAAAGATGCGGAATTCGCACGAAATTTACTGGAGCTGGAGCAAAAGGCCTTGCGTTTACAAATGAATCCACATTTTATCTTCAATGCACTCAATTCAATCCAGGGATTAATCGGAACGGAAAATGAAACGAAAGCACGTTATTACTTGGCGAAGTTTTCACGCTTGATGCGCCAGATTCTCGACAATTCGCGAAATGCAACGATTTCACTGGAAGAAGAGATCTCGACCCTGGAAAACTACTTGTTGATTGAGCAATTTTGTAACGGAAACAGCTTCGAATACGAAATCAAGGTAGACCTGGAAACGGAACTGAATTTTATCCAGATTCCCCCGATGTTGGTTCAGCCTTTCGTAGAAAATGCCATCAAACACGGATTTAAATTTGATCCCGGATCGAAAAAAGTCGGGAAAATTACCTGCTGGTTTAAGGAGGAAAACGACGGAATCACTTGTGTTATCCGCGATAACGGAATCGGTCGTGAAGCAGCATTGAAAAATCAGCAGATCAGCAACGAACCGCAGCATATTTCGCGGGGATTCAATGTGACGAAAGAAAGATTGGATTTATTGAGTACAAATTCGAATACGCATAAGGTTAGAATTGTAGATTTGTATGAGAATGGAGAGGTAATCGGAACGGAAGTACAACTTTTTATACCCTTGTAAATGATTAGAGCAGTAATTATTGATGATATTGAGCAGGCGCGGATCACCTTCAAAAAAGATCTGGAAGTGTATGCTCCCGATATTGAAGTGGTTGGAGAAGCTTCCGGAGTTGTGGAAGGTGCAAAATTACTGAAGAATGCGAAGATTGATATCTTGTTCCTCGACATCCAGATGCAGGATGGTTCCGGCTTTGATTTGCTGGATATTTTGCCCGAAATTCCGTTTAAGATCATTTTCATTACGGCCAGCGATGCGCATGCAATTAAGGCTTTTCGTTATGCAGCGATTGATTACTTGCTGAAACCGGTTGATCCGGATGAGTTGACGGAAGCATTGAAGAAATTCCGGAATCACAATCATAACGAGCAGGACAATTACCGTTTGTTGAATGAATCGTTGAAACAAAGCCACAAAGTTCAGGAACGCCTGGCACTTCATGCACAGGATAAGATTCACATTGTGCAGATTGCGGACATTATTCGCTGTGAAAGTAATGTGAATTCCACGGACTTCTTTTTCACGAATTCCAAACGGATTGTTGTTTCACGAACTTTGAAGGATTTCGAAGATATCTTAGGGGAATTGGGCTTTTTCAGAGTGCATCAGTCGCATTTGGTGAATACGAAAATGATCCAGGAATTTGTCAAAGTAGAAGGCGGGCATTTGATTATGTCGGATGGAAAAATGATTCCGGTTTCGACCCGTAAAAGAGCTGATGTAGTACGGATGCTTGAACAACTGTAGTCCCGGGCTTAAATTCCGAAAAAAAACGGGATCAGTTTTTGGCTTTCAATAGATGGTTCAGAATCCATGCCGGACCAATCAACAAAAATTGCAGGTCTTTGAAGAAGGAAGGTTTCTTTCCTTCTATTTTATGGCCATAGAATTGCCCGATCCACGCCAGGGCAAAGATGATCAATGAACTGATCCAGAGCGGACCGAATTTTGCCAGGTAGAAGTTTCCGATCAGGCAAAGAATTGAAAAGATGAGAATGAAAAAAGCCATTCGCAGCGACAAGCGAAGGTAGAAGATCAAAACCGGGATCAGCACGACAACTGCCCAATTAATAAAGAGAAATTGTTCCATATGAAGCAGCTGATTCAGCCAGGTCGTGGGAATGCTCATCAATAAACCGACTACCGAGAAAAAAATAGCAGGTACGCAGACGAAGTGAATTTTTTTGTTCGTCGGATTCTGATGACTAACCGAATATTCTGCAAACCAATCTTTTAAGCTTTTCATAGCCTGTTATTTGACCATAAGTTACGAAATCGCCGGTAAAATGCTTCAATGATTCACAAATTTTGTATTAGAACAACTTCAACTAAATCAACCACAATAGTTCACATAGAAAACATAGCATGTTATTTTCAGTAAGACTATGTGACGGATGCTCTTATGTGGTTTGTTTTTGAACCACAATAGCTCACATAGAAAACATAGCATGTCTTTTCTATAAGACTATGTGACCTATGTTTCTATGTGGTTTATTTTTTGAACCACAGTACACATAAGTTACATAGTTGTCCGATGGGTGTTTTACCGCCAATATAAAAAGCCTGCGAACGAATCTCCGCAGGCTTTTTTTGATTTTCTATGATGATTTGGGTTGTTTTATGATTTTGGTTACTTCTACCCAGCGGCCTTTTTCCTGGGCGTTTACGGTATGATCGTACATGGCTTCCGAGAATACTGCCGGCAGATAGAAGCGGCCTAAGTATGAAGCATTGAGTTGGATCTTGAAGATTTTCGTTTCATTCGGAGCTAATTTGAAGTAGCTGTAAACCCGGTCGTCACGGTAATCCTGGTAATCGATGTTCGAAGCGTTGTCTTCATCATACAATCGTGCATTGTGAATTTCCCAACCGCTCGGCATGATCTGGTTCAGAGTCATTTCCCGGTAGAACTGATCTTTTGTCGGGTTTTTAAGCGTCACTTTCATGATGAAATCTGTTCCCTGCATGATTTTGGAAGGATCAATTTCTACACCGTTGAGATTCGTATAGGCAATATCCATCATCAGGTTGCTGCGAACTTTTTTCTCCTTGCCGATTTGAGGCACTTTCTTCGTGCAGAAAGTCACAAACAGTTTTTTGGAGGAAGTATTCTTGATTGTTAACCGTTTCAGTTTTGCACCGTCCGCATCGGAATAGTTTTTCGTCAGCAGGCATTTGGAAGCAGTCACCTTTTCCGAATTAATTTCAAACTGCAGCGTACCGTTATTCTTTATTTTTCCGCTGGTCAGTGAGAGAATGCAATACCCGGCTTCCTGTGTGCTCAACCATTGATTGGATTTCAACACATCCGCAATTTCCTTTTCCAGTTGATCCGTCGATTTGGATTCGATCAATAATCCGGCTTCAAGGTTCATGGCTTTGTCGCGAAGGGTAGAACCATACGAGTAAGCGTATTCACGGTAAGAAGCTGGTGTGAAACTCAGGTTGCGCGTCATTTGTTTTGCCAGGTCTTTTTGCCCGGCCAAGTAATAAGCCGCCGCCAATCTCCATTTTGCCGTTACTCCGAGATTACTTTGTTCTTTCAAACGGTTCATCGCTCCCAATTCCGGTTTTCCAGCCAATGCCAATGTGTACAAACGATATGCCTGAACCAGCTGATTGGATTCTTCCGCATGATTGGAATAATTCGAGTAGGAACTCGCCGACCAGCTGTTTGCCTGTGCTTTCTGATAGTCGATCCAGCGCGCTTTCAGGTTGCTCGGAAGTGTGAATCCGTGTTGTTCCGCTTCGATCATGAAATGACCGGCGTAATTTGAACCCCAATCGCTTGCTTCGCGATTTCCCGGCCAATAGGCAAAACCACCTTCGTATTGCTGGAAACTCTGGTATCGGAGCAAAGCAGCTTTGATGTTGGAAACCATGACTGCTTTTTCCTTTTCGCTGAACTGCATGATATCCATGGCAAAGAGCTGCGGGAACACGGCAGATGTACTTTGTTCAATGCATCCATGCGGATAATTGATCAGTTCCGACATGCGGCCGCTCAGGTTGATGGAACTGAACTGACTTGCTTCAAGCGAGTAGGAGTGGGAACCTGGAATTCCGTCCTGTTCCATGGCGAAACTCACTGAAGTTCCGGGAGCAATTTCTTTTGTTTCACTTTCCAATACCTGTGGATTCGGGCTTCGGACATCGACTTCAAATTCCTGTGTGGCGGTTTCACTGCCTGATTTTGCCAGGATTTTGATTTTCGCAATACCGATCTTGTTTGCAACCTTCAGCTCGAAATTGACGATCTGATCTCCTTCTCCCGTAAATTTCAAATCCTGGTTTTTCGCTCCGTTAATTGCCAGAAGATCGTTACAGCTTACCTGGACATCCACATTTTTGATGTTGTCTTTCATCGCGAATACATCTACAGGAAGGTGAATGGTTTCCGTTGGCCCAATTACGCGAGGCAAGGTTCCCAAAACCATCAAAGGCTTTTTGATCGTCACGGTTTCTTCTGCGTTTCCGAAAGCTGTTGCGGAATGAGCAACTACCATCACACGCACAGAACCGATATATGTCGGAAGTTCCACCTGGTGTGTTTTGGAGGAACCAGCCGGCAAAACGAACGGCCCTAAGAAATGAACCATCGGTTTGAAACGGTTGGCTTTCGGACCGGCACCGTCGTCTGCTGAGCCGTCACCACCGATACTCAGCAAGCGGTTCAATTTCCCGGAATAAGCGCCGATCACGGCATTGTACATGTCCCAGGTTTTGATTCCCAATGCTTCTTTTGCGTAGAACGTGTTCCACGGATTCGGGGTACTGAATCGCGTCAGATCCAACAAACCTTCGTCGACAATGGCTAAGGTATAGGTCATTCCTTTCCCGGATTTCTCTTTCACAGTTACTTTCGCGGTGGATTCCGGGCGCCATTCGTTTGCAACGGCGATTTCAGGATGTAAATGTGTTGCCGGATCGTCGACCAAAATCGGTACAATTCCATACATACGGATCGGAAGATCGTTTGTCGTTGCGCTGTGTGGCTGAATCAAACTCACGTGCACGTACGCATTCGGAGCCATGTCTTCGGTTGTTTCAAACGAGCAGGTTGTTTCACCTTTGATGGTATTGACCCAAAACTTCTTGACAATTTTCGTGCGTGTTTCAATGGAAATCAATGCTTTTCCGGAAGCCGGTGAAGGAATACTCAATTTAACCGTTTCACCTTTGACATAACTTTTCTTATCCGTGGAGAAATTCAGCATGGAAGCGTATTCGTTGTTTTTCTGGTTTCCGCGACTCCAGAAAGGAACATCGATGGAAACGATTTTTCCAGCCTGGTGGAATCCTTCTTCATCGGTTACGGTGATCAGGAAACGCCCGTAATCTGCTTCTTTCAATCCGAAGTTGAAAGCCGTTTTTCCGCTGGAGCAATTCAGTAAGGAATCGTAAACGAGCATGTTGCCGTTTCGTGCGATGAAATTCCCCAGATCGTCGTCACCGCTTTCGTACCACCATCTCCATTCCATGCGGTAGATTTTCACCCGGATTTTGGATGGTTTCTTGAGCAATTCACCGGCAGCATTCACCATGACTACGTCGAAGGTGTGTTTTTTACCGGAAATCAGGGAATTATCTGCTTCGGTATCCGGAGTCCGGAATCCGACATATTGCTTGTAAGGTGAGTACAATTGTGAGAAGCGATCGATGGAAAAATTCCCGCCCTGTTCGAATACACGCATCGTGTAAATAGCGTTCAGCATTCCGGAAGCGTGAGAAAGACTTGCGGTTTCTTGTTTGAACTGCGCTTTTCCGTTTGCGTCCAGATCGTCATCGAACAAGGTGTTTTTATCCGAGTTCATTTTCCGAATCGGAGAATCGAATTCGAAGCGCGGAAAGCCAGGAATAATGGTTCTGGTGGATTGATATTCGACATCAACCGTTGCCCGCAGGTTTTTGGCCGGAGCTCCGTGAAGCCAGTACGATTCCAACGACAATAAACTATCGGAACTTGCTCCTTTCGGTACGTTCAATTTGATTTTTAAGCGATTCGGTTTCACCGTTTCAACTTTCAGGTATTTGATGAATTCCCGCGATCCGACTACAATGCGTGCGGTGTAAATTCCCGTTTTCGCATCAGATCCTGTTGCTGTGCGGAAATCATAATGTCCGTTAAGTCCTGTGGAACGTGTGATTTTAGAAGTTTCATACCCGGAAGGATCTGTGAGCGTAAATGTTACCGGGTGGTTCGCAGGAAGCTTGTTTTCGTAATCGCGTAATATGAAGTTGACGTAAATGGAATCGCCCGGTCTCCAGACTCCGCGTTCTGCGTAGATGTATCCTTTCAATCCGTTTTGAACTTCTTCACCTTCGACATCAAATTCGGAGAGCAGGTTTGAATGACCATCACCGACTTTCAGATATCCGCGTTGTTTTCCGTATTTCGCAATCAATAGAAATGGTTTTTCGGACAATGTTTTCGTGTACATCCCTTCTGCATTGGTTGTTCCGGAAGCAATGACTTGTTTGGCAAAATCGTAGAATGTTACGGAAGCATTCGGGATTGGTTGCGTGGTGATCATATCAGTAAGGAATACATGCGCTTCTTTTTTCGCATCCAGTTTGTAGATTACACCGATATTGGAAGCCAGGATGTTTCTTGAAACGGCTTTTCCGTAATAATAATCGGAACTGCACGGAGATTCGGAATTGTAACCGCCCCAATCTTCGTAGCCGTCGTCCCAATCGTCGAGATGCCACGGCCGTTCCGACCAGGAATCATTGTTTGACGCCGTAGTTTCACCTTCATCATCTGAGTTTTCATCCGAAACAGGGCAGTCACAATAGGTGTCTTTTTGTTCGAACTTGATAGAAATACGGTAAATTGCCCCCGGTTCCGGGCGAATCCATTTTTCCAGGTCGAGTACATGCGAAACCCAATCGCTTTTGTCTTCTTTTTTGACTCCCAGTGAAATGTTCTTTTCGGCAATTTTTTTCCCGAAACGGAAAATAGCTTCGGATTCATTCAAATCATTGACCTGTAAAAAGTGGTGTACGTTTTCTTCGTAGATTTTGATAATCCGGATCGTTGCAGATTTCAGACCGATGGTTTCGAAAGGAAAAATCAATCCTTTGGAATCGGGTAGGATGGAACCGCTTCCGGTGATGCGTACTTTCGGTTTGGAAGGAGTGAAGATCAATGAACGTTCGCAACCTTTCAGCATGGAGTAATTCTTGATGTTTTTGATGCCGGAATTGACTTTCAAACGATAGGTTCCTTCAATGCGATTCGGGATGAAAACAGTTACTTCGTTGTAATAAATGGAAAAGGTTTCTCCGCTCACACCTTCCAGGTCAATTAACCCGTTCAGGTCCTGGTTGCTTGAAAGTGGTTCTGAAAAACTCAGACGGATACTTTGATCGTCGTCTTCGTTGACGGTGTACGAACTCAATTCGAAATCGCCCAAAGCAGGAACTTTTACGCTGGTGGAACCGTTTGAAAAGGATGCAATCGGATCACCGTCCCATTCAACGGAAACGCTTGTTTCTTTTGCCGAACGTTTGATACTGTCGACAATGAATATGTATTCATTCGATCCGTAACTTTCTTCGAAACGCACTTTCCGGGAGGAACCGTCAAATTGTACTTTGAGTATATCTTTCAACTTCGTGGTATCGAAATGATCGGTCATGGAAATTTCACCACGCAACGAATACCATTCCAGGTTATAGGAATCGTATTCGATCAGACTTGGTTCCGTAACATGGATTTTCTGAGGTTTTGTCGCGAACTGAAAGTTGAATTCTTCGTAGCCGTTTTCAACTTCCATGATTTCGTCCAGTTCCAGGCTCACGGTGTAAATCTGGTTGGAACTTAAAGGTTTCTTCGGGAGAATCCGGATGGTCCGGGAATCAGTCCATTCGAAATCCGCATCCACTTCCGGGCTGATCTCGATGATTTCTTTCAGGATTTTTTCATCCGTTCGGGATTTCATTCCCAGTTCAGCGAGTTTGCTCGAATCCAGCTGATCCCGGAGTTCGATTTCAATGTGGTCTGAATTGGAAATAATTCCGGAAGTGTAGCCCGAAACCCATTTACGGAATTTGGGATCTACCGAGATGATTTTATTGCTTGAACAAGCGAAGATGGTCGCCAGGACGCTCGAAGCAATAGTAAGGAAAACGATGAAGCGTGACATAACTGTTGTTGTATTTGTTATGTCAAATATGATGTGATCTGAAGGAATGAAATAAGCCGTTTTAGGAGTCGAAAGAACCTTTTGATTATTCGTGGTTGAAACGGGATTATTTGATTTTTAACCACAATAGTTCACATATAAAGCATAGCATGTGATTTCCTGTAAAAGGATGTGGTTTATGTTTCTATGTGGTTTGTTTTTCAACCACAATAGCTCACATAAAAAACATAGTATGTCTCCCTAAAACTATGTGTCCTATGTTCCTATGTGGTTTATTTTTCAACCACAATAGTTCACATAGAAAACATAGCATGTAATTCTCTGTAAACTATGTGACCTATGTTCCTATGTGGTTCAAATAGCGAAGGGGGGCAATTCGAAAAGTCCGAAACAAAAAAATCCATCCGCAAAAACGAATGGATTTCAATTACTTTATCTCTGTTTAAGGTTTATAACCTAACAGATCATCCAATGTCATAATGGAAACCGGATGATAATTCTCTCGGTATTTCTTGTAAACCTCCAAGCCCCATTTCTGGCTTGCCCGATTTTTATGCAGTGCCGTGTAAATCGGCAACAAGAACTTTCTTCTTCCTACTCTTGAGATGAATTTCTCGATTTGAGGACGGATTTCCGTGTAATTAGAGTTGATGCCAAGTACATACCATTCCGTTGCCACTTCTGCGTTCCCCCAGGTACTGAACCCTAATTTCTCATCGATTACAGCCAAACGTTCCGGATCCATTTTCTTCGGTAAAGCACGGATGAAAGCCTGCCATTCCTGCGGAACATATTGATCGCGTTTCAAAGCCGGAACTTGTTTCTTTCCTTTTTTCTTTGCCGGTTTTTTGAAAATGTCTTTCCCGTTTGCGAAGTCTTTGGCAAGTTTCTGAATTTTCTCAAATCTCGGTGAACTTACTGCATAACAATTCTTCGGTAATCCCGGTTTGTAAAGCCATTCGTCTACGTTAAACTTGATATCCGTTTGGCTGATCAGGTTGTCGTTCAGGTATTTTTTGAACTGTTCTGTTGTCAGAGCCTGGAAAGCGTGATCTTTGAAGTATTTCTTCAGGAATGTGTCGAAGCGCTGTCTACCGAAATCACGCTCCAATGTTTTTAAGAAAAATGCACCTTTCACATATGCAACGGAAGTCATTCCGTCATCCGGATTGCGTTTTTTTAATTCGAGTTTCAGGTGTGTGTCTTCTTCACTCAAATCTTCCAGTTCGGTTTGCAGTTCCTGGAATTCGATCAAAGCCAGCATGTCCGCAACTTCTTTTCCGTACAATTCTTCCATGATGCGGTTTTCGAAATAAACCGTGAAGCCTTCGTTCAGCCAGAAATCATTCCAGCTTGCGTTGGTTACGAGGTTTCCGGACCAGGAATGTGCCAATTCATGTGCGATCACCGAAACAGAACTTCTGTCTCCGGCAATCAAGGTCGGATTGGCAAATGTCAAACGCGGATTTTCCATTCCGCCGAAAGGGAATGAGTACGGAAGCACGATTACATCGTATTGTTCCCACTGATACGGGCCATACAGGTTTTCTGCTGCGTGAATCATTTTCGGAAGGTCTACGAATTCCCAAACGGCTTTTTTCAGCATTTCAGGTTCGGTATAAATACCGCAATTTTCACCCAGGCTTTTGTATTCCAGGTTTCCGACTGCTAATGCAATCAGGTAAACAGGAATCGGTTGTTTCATTTCGAAATGATATTTTCCTTCCGGGTTTTTCACACGCGGATTGGAAGCGCTCATCACAGCCATCAACTCGGCCGGAACTTTTACGTCAGCACTGTAAGTAATGCGGTTTGCCGGAGTTCCCTGAACCGGAATCCAGGTACGCGTCAGAATGGCTTGGCCTTGTGTATACAAATAAGGATGCTTTTTTCCTTCTGTCAATTCCGGATCCATCCAATCCAAAGCAGCTGCATTCTCCGTTGTTTTGTAATAAATGTTGATGTATTCCGTGTTTTTGTCAATTTTGATGCTCAATGGCTGTCCGAGAAACTCCTGCTCTTTTCCGATAATAAAATCAGTTTCTACCTCGTTGCCTTTCTTACCAAGCGTTACTTTTTGAATTTCGGGACCATTGATGTCGAAAATAGCTGTATCGGTATCTTTCAGGCGCTCCATTTTGTGACGTGCGACCCCGTAGATGGTTTTTTTCTCAAAATCCACATCAATTTCAAGGTCCAGGTGTCTGGTTCTGATTTCGTCCGTATTGGAAAAAGAATGTGAATCATGACCTGCCACAGCACCGTTATTGGATTTGTCTTTATTGAGAGGTTCAGCATCGATGTCGCAACTAGTAATAGCAAGACTTAGTGCAGCAATGCCGAACAAAAAATTTAGTTTCATTTTCTTAATTTGAGGTATGCGAATATACTTTTTTCTTTGAATCAGCGCTTGTTCAGGCTTGTATCTTTTTGGCTGAGATGACGAATCACTTCAGCGGCTCCGAGAAGTCCGAACAAGGCAGGCATGTAACTGACTGTTCCGTAAAAGGAACGTTTGAAATTCGAACCGTCAGTCATTTTTAAGGAGTCTTTTTGCTGTAATTCAGAAGAATACACGCACTTGATCTTTTCGAAACGAACACCTTTTTTCTTGAGCCTTTTTTTGACATGTGCCCCCAACTTACAGTTATGACTGTCGGGTAGTTTTGCAACATGAACGCGGGTAGGATCCATTTTTCCACCGGCTCCCAAATGTGTAATGACTTTGATTTTTTTGCTTTTGCAGGCAACGATCCATTCCAGTTTCGGAGTCACACTATCGATGCAATCCATCACATAATTGGGTTTGTATTCGTCCAGTAATTCCCAAACGCGTTCCGGAAGAACAAATTCTTCCACCACATTTAATTGAATATCGGGATTAATGTCTTTGATTCGTTCCGCCAACACCACTGCTTTGTTTCTTCCGATGGTAGAATCCAAAGCAGTTAGCTGTCTGTTTTTATTGGTAATGTCGAACGCATCACCATCTACAATCGTCATAGTTCCGACTCCTGCACGGGCAATAAATTCCGCTGCAAAAGATCCGATTCCTCCAAGTCCCACAATGAGTACATGAGCAGATTTTAAACGATTCATTTCATCTGGTCCAAGAATCAGCTCTGTACGCTCCAGCCACTTACTCATAATTTAAAAATACGTTTTGCGTTTTGGTTCAGTGGTTCGATCAGGGCTTGCAAAGATATGTTTTTTATCTCAGCCACTGCACGATATGTGTCAATCAATGCTCCTGAACCGGTATCCGTTTCGAGTAGTAAACGGGAAAGCGGGATTATTCCGACACTTTTCTGAAGCTGTGGATTGGTTCGGATGGATTCACCGATACTGATCATTGCTTTCGGGTAATGTAGCACCGTTTCCAGGATGGATGCCTTGTTGAATCCGTGATAGATCAGGGTGGTTTCGGGAGCATGCTTTTCGTGCAGGAAGCGGCATCTGTCCCAGGAATTGACGCAATGCAGAATAACCGGCTTCCCGGATTTGGCCGCTAGTTTTAATTGAAAAATGTAAACAGCTTCCTGTTCCTGGTTGTTGTCATAGCGGTTATCCAGTCCGATTTCTCCGAAAGCCAGGAATCCGGGATTCTCAATCAGCTGATTAGAAATCTGTTCGATTTTTTCGAAATCCGCAGAATTAGCTTCTTTTGGATGAATCCCGAACGAAAAACAGGGCGGAAAATCACCGGAAAACGATTCCGTTAATTGAACAATCGCCGGCATTTTGGAATCAAAATGGTGCGTGTGCGTATCGAAAAGTTTCTCTAAATCAGTCATTAAGCAATCTACAAAGCGTTAAAATTAAGACAATCTGAATCATTCAATCATTTTTTACCTATTTTCACCGACGCTAAAAAATTAAAAACTAAAGATGAGCCAGCAACGAGATGTTATTGCAGAAATAGAAAAAAAAGGAACTATCCTGGGACACCCTAAAGGATTGTATTTACTATTCTTTACTGAATTATGGGAACGATTCAGTTATTATGGGATGCGTGCAATTCTGGTTCTTTATATGACCAAAATGTATGTTGAAAACGGATTGGAAATTCCGAAAGATACAGCTTCCCTGATTTATGGTTTCTTTACAGGATTCGTATATTTTACTCCGATTATCGGTGGTTGGATTGCGGATAGATTTATCGGACAGCGTAATGCAATTACCATTGGTGGTATTACCATGTTTTTGGGACAAATTGTGTTGTTCTCATTGAATTCGCACCTTGGATTAGCGATCGGATTGTTATTGCTTATCATCGGAAACGGATTCTTTAAACCGAACATTTCGACTTTGGTAGGAAGACTGTACCGCCAGGGAGATCCTAAAAGAGATTCTGCGTTCTCTATTTTTTATATGGGAATCAATATCGGGGCTTTCTTTGCGCCAATCGTTGTTGCAATCTTGTGTAATGACTGGTTCGCAACCAAAGGAGTAGACGAAAATGGTAAGGAAATGATCATGTCCTTCGGATATAAATATGGTTTCCTGGCTGCTGCGATCGGAATGTTGATCGGACAACTTATTTTCAACTTGCTGGCAAAGAAATACTTGTTGGAAATAGGTGAAAAACCAAATAACAAACACGTTATTACAGATGTAGAATTGGTGGATTCTTCTATGACAGAAGTTAAAACTCCAACTACTAACGCACCTTTGACACGTGAGGAAAAACAACGTGTTTCCGTCATCTTCATCTTAACAGCATTCATTATCTTCTTCTGGGCAGGATTTGAGCAGGCCGGATCATCGATGACTTTGTATACCGATTCTTATATTGACAGAACGATTGGATCCTGGACGATTTCAACAGAGTTATTTCAATCTGTTAACCCATTGTTTATTGTTGCATTAGCTCCGATTTTTGCGTGGTTCTGGGGATCGAAGACAGGTTCAAGAATGTCGACTCCGGTAAAAATGAGTTTGGGTATGATTCTTTTAGGAATCGGGTTCCTGTTTATGTTAATGGCTACCGGTAAGGTGCAAACAGAAATAATTGATGGGAAAGAAAATGTTGTTCAAAAAGCAGGACTTTGGTTTTTGATCGTGACTTATTTCTTCCACACGATTGGTGAGTTGTGTATTTCTCCGGTTGGTTTGAGTGTCGTTACCAAATTGGCTCCGGTTAAATTGGCATCTATGCTGATGGGAGTTTGGATGTTGTCAACCTTTGTTGCGAATATCTTAGGAGGATTTATCGCAGCGTATGTTGAGAAATTAGGTGCGGCAACAATCTTTATGAGTATTGGTGGTTTCGTGATTTGCTTAGGGTTAATCATGTTAGCCGTATCAGGAAAATTAAGTAAAATGATGCACGGAGTTAAGTAAATAAATCTTCAGACAGCTATATAAATCCCTCTTCATATATCATGGCAGAGGGATTTTTTGTTGACTATATTTCATTCATCATCCGATTTAATTTATCATTTTTACGATTCGTTAACAAATTGAGTTATGAGTTTGGTAGAAAAAGACCTGAATCCGTCAGATGCTGCAGCATTAGAATCGATTAGAAATTTTAAAGGGAAATACCCGAAGCAGTTGTGGTATCTTTTCCTGGTTGAAATGTGGGAGCGTTTTACATTCTACGGGATGAGGGCACTTTTGGCATTGTATATTTCTCACTTGATTCTGACAAATGATTACAACCCGATCTCAAAGGGAGAATTGGAGGCCAAGAAAGAAGAGTTTTATCAACAGAATAAAGAAGAGTTAAATGTAGACCACCCGAGGTATTATATCGAAACGTCCCAGCAAAAGAATCGGGATGTTGCTGAAAGTTCTTCGAATAAGCAATACGGTTTGATCCAGGCTTTCATTTATGCAATGGCATTTGTGGGAGGAATGTTTGCCGATAAGATTTTTGGGTTTCGGAAATCCGTGTTTTGGGGTGGTATTCTGATGGCGTTGGGAACATTCCTGATGGCAGTCCCCGGGGCATTTACCTTTTATCTGGGAGTAAGTATTCTGATTGTAGGAAATGGATTCTTCAAGCCAAATATTTCCACGATGGTGGGAGATCTTTACCACGATAACGACCCGAGAAGGGATTCCGGTTTTTCATTGTTTTATTCAGGAATCAATATCGGTGCATTATTAAGCGGATTGACCATTGCGTATATCGGAACTTCGATCAGCTGGTCGCTTGGATTTGGTTTGGCAGGAGTTTGTATGTTGTTGGGGCTGGCTTTGTTTCTTAAAACTCAAAAAACATTAGGACCAATCGGAATGCCGCCTTTCCCTGAAAAACTGGTTGAAAAGAATCGATTGGGCTTGTCTAAAAACCTGACGGTTTATTTGGCCTCTCTGGCAATGATTCCGTTCTTTTTCCTGATGGTTTATTATCCGTTTGATGTGGATTTGACTTTTTTAATGGGGGAAGTCCAACTGGAAGATGGAAAAATGGTTCCTTACCAGGTTCAATTCAGTGATTTGTTCATGATTGTCCTTGCAGTAGTTATTTTATGCTATCTCATTTATATATTGACGAAAGTGAAGAAAGAGGAATTCGGTAAACTGCTGGTTGCTGTTTTATTAATCATCTTTTCAGCTTTGTTCTGGTCTTTCTTTGAGCAGGGAGGCGGGTCGCTGAATTATTTTGCAAACGGTAACGTGGCAGGTAAAGGATTGAATATGACCCAGGTCAATAACTCATTGAATTCTTTATGGGTCGTTTTGCTAGCTCCGTTGGTAGGATTCTTATGGGTTTGGTTAAGTAAACGAAAAGCGGAACCCAATACCATTGTGAAGTTTGGCTTAGGTTTTTTCATTTTAGGATTGGGATTCATGGTTTTTGCATCCAGTCGTTTTTCTGCAGATTCAAACGGGCTAACTCCTTTGTGGATTTTCATATTCGCATATTTGGTCGTAAGTGTGGGCGAATTGTGTCTGTCTCCGATCGGTTTGTCAATGATTACGAAGTTGTCTCCGAAAAGATTGACGGGAATGATGATGGGAACCTGGTTTTTGGCAAGTGCTTACGGGCAATACGGGGCAGGTTTGATCGGTGCGGCATTGGCTTCCAGCGGAAGCTCGGATAAAAACCTGACAAATACAGAGAAATTAATGCAGTATACGGAAGGATATCAGACAATTGGAATTATTTCAGTGGTTTCCGGGGTCGTATTAATCATTATTTCTCCTATTCTTAGAAGAAAGATGCAAGGAGTCAAATAACAAAAACATTTTATCTTTGAGTCCCGCTGAAACCGATAGAACTGGTTGGCGGGACTCTTTTATTCTGAACCGATGGAAAAAACAAAACAACGCAAACACCCCAAAGCACTTCCTTTCTTGTTCCTTTCTGAAATGTGGGAACGTTTCGGTTATTATTTAATGATCGGGATTTTTACCCTGTATTTAAAAGATGCCAATCAGGGATTCGAAATGTCGGAAGCCGAATCGGCAAGTTTGTACGGAACATTCATTGCATTGGTGTTTTTCACGCCGTTTATCGGTGGCTTGCTGGCCGATCGTGTGTTGGGATACCGCCTTCCGATTGTGATTGGAGGAATCCTGATGGGAGTCGGGTATTGCATGATGGGAGTTCATTCCTTCCCGATGCTGTATTCGGGAATGGTACTGGTAATTGCCGGGAACGGACTTTTTAAGCCAAATATCTCAACCTTGCTCGGAAACCTGTACAATACGGATGATTATCGCGATCAGAAAGACGAAGGCTACAATATTTTCTATATGGGGATCAACGTCGGTGCTTTCGTGTGTAACATCGTATCGGCGTTCCTGATTAATAAGTATGGTTATTCGGTGGCTTTTGTCGGTGCCGGAGTCGGAATGTTTGTCGGAGTCGTTGTTTTTCTTCTTGGAAACAAGCATTATGTGACCGGGGATGTCAAAAAAGTTGCTGTTCCGGGTGAAAAAGCCTGGTGGATTGATTTGCTGATCGTCGTTGTGCCATCTGTCATCTTTGCGGTGATCGGATACTTCATCAACGGAGTCCCTTCGGAAACAAACGAGCATTCCTACCTGGTAAAGGATGATGTGACGGATGCGTTTCTTTTTGCATGTATCCCGGTGATTTTCTTCTTCGGATATGTGTTGTTCACCTCTCCTAAAAATGAGCGGAGAGTAGTAAGTGCAATTTTGGTCGTGTGTATTGCGGTGATTCCTTTCTGGGCAATTTTCAAACAGAACGGAACCGTGCTGAATACCTGGGCGAATAATTATACAGACAGAGAAGTGCCGGCTTCCATTAAATCAGGACTGATCAGTATGAGTTTGGCCGATACGATTCGATACAAGAAGTCCGATGAGCCGGTTCAGGTTTTGGATAAACATTTCAGAAAAGTAGAAGGGGAAGAAGCGATTGCTTACCCGGCATATTTTAAAAATGATCAGAAAGAGCGGAAAGAAGGTGAGGTGGTAGCTTTGTTCAATACGAATATCTTTCAATCTGTAAACCCGTTTTGGGTAATTATACTAACGCCGTTAATTGTCGGGATTTTCAGGTTTCTGCGCCATCGAAAAAGAGAACCTTCCATTCCGATCAAATTTGTTTTGGGCTTATTGATTACAGGTTTATCTTGCTTGGTAATGGTCGCAGCAGCAAATGCATCTCAGAATGGGGAAATGAAATCAAGCTATTGGTGGTTCTTTGCGGCCTACGGAGTTATTACTGTTGGGGAGTTGTGCCTGTCACCAATCGGTTTGTCCATGGTTTCGAAATTGTCGCCGGCCCGTTTGACAGCGTTGTTGATGGGAGCGTGGTTCATTTCGACCTCAATCGGGAACAAGTTGAGTGGAGTGATCGCATCTCTTTGGGATCAGTATGACGACAAATCATCCTTCTTCATGTTGAACTTCTATTTAATGATGGGAGCAACATTGATCCTGATTGTGTTTTTGCCCTGGTTATTGAAAGTCTTTAGAGAGCAAAAGAAATAAAGACTATATAATATAGAGTAGCATGAAACGCTTTTTGCCTTTTCTGATTCCGATTGTAGGATTATTAATAACGATTCCGTGCTTATTAATGGCTGGAATTGTTTTTCCGGCAAAAATTCTTGGAGTAGTACTAATTGCTTTGACCTGGCTGGCGTTTCGGATTTGGTTGCGGAATGCTTTGCGAAAGAAGTTGTCCGAAGATTCGGTGAAGTTTAATGTGAACCACCGCTATTTTTTAAATGAGGTGAGTCCTATTTATAGGAATCTGTCAGGGGGAGAGAAAAAGGTTTTGGAAAAACGGATGGGTAAACTGATTTCAGAACTGCGTTTCGACGATACGACAAAAGAATCTTTAGACCAGGAGGCGATGTTGTCTTATGCTCTTTTACAGATTTTATCGGTTTATAATAAGGAATATAAATCCTTAAAAGGTTTGATGATTGTATTTGACAACACAAATCACACAGGATCATTACAAATTTCGGAGGGAAAATACGTGTTATTGAACCCGGAGCTGCTT
>VFQP010001305.1_pt1 | contig 34338 bp, 42 predicted proteins | sample 3512351 | NCBI WGS metagenome assembly VFQP01 (sample SAMN10412372, study PRJNA504923) | tailings metagenome | isolation source: Relicate 1 Philex TSF1 revegetated site | place: Philippines: Tuba, Benguet | collected 2017-08-29
ACGGCGCAGGCGGTGGGCGGAGGTTCGCGAGGCCGGCCAGAGGGAAGGAGCGCACCTGCCAGTGGCGGTGGATGAGCATGCGCAGCAGCAGCCTGGCCTGCTCCTCGTCCGAGCTCTCGATTCGCAGCTTGGCCGGCGGCGTCTTGTGCAGGCGCACGTATGCGCGCACCACGCTGTCTGGCTTGCTGAGTGCCGCCGCCATGAAGGCCTGCGGGGCACAGTGGGGGACGTGAAGAGGTGTTCCTGAGTGGGCCAGGCGCGTGAGCCAGTCAGCGTCACCGCCATGAAGGCCTGCGACGCTGTGCGTGCGCGGCGTGCAATGCGGTACGAGTGCGTGAGCGCCGTGCTGCCGAGGTGGGCTCAGCGCACCCCCGCCGCGATGAAAGCCTGCAGTGGCGTCTGCGTGCGGGTTTGTGGCGAGAGGCAGGCGGAAGCAGCAAACGGCGCGAGGGAAAGCTGCCGGGGGGGCAGAGGGAGCGAGCACGGGAATCACACAGTTTGGGGGCGCGCCTGCGACAATGGGCTTGGGTCTCACCTGCGGCCACACAGGGTGAGTTGCTCAGGCATTGAAGAAGCCTCTGACAGAGCAGGTGCGCACCTGCACTCCGATGAGGTTCTGCGCCACGCCCGAGCTTGCGCCGGCGGCGGCGGCGAGGCCCGTTGTACTGGTGGCGGAGGCCTCCTGGCCGGGCGGCGGCGGCGCGCCGCCAGTGCCCTGTGCGTTGTTGATTCCTGCGAGGAGGGGTGCGAGACGCAGGAGGGCAGAACCAGGAGCAGAACCTCTGCGACGCTTCATGGCAAGCTGTCCAGCCAAAAGTCAGCCGGCTAAAGGCAAGGGCAAGCGCGCGCAGCAAAGTGCAAGGTGAGGCTGCACTGCGTGACGCGCACCCGCTTGGATGGCCTCGTTCTCCGCAGTGAGCGCTAGCTTCCAAAAGGCCGCCGCCTCGTTGGCCGGCGACTCCATGGGCACGCCCTACGTTAGGGTTCAGCCAAGGCGGTGACGCGTGAGGTGAGGGGGCCCCGCGGGTCTCGCTGCTTGCCAGCGCGTGATGTGGGGCGGAATCCCCTCCCATGCAGCGATGGAAAGGCGAGGAGATGCGCCTCACGTTCTTGTTGAAGTGCTCGATCATCTGCGTCACGTCAGCCTGGCTCATCATCTGGTCCTCGTTGGCGTCCCACTTCTGCGTGCGCACATGGAGAGGGTTCACCTGAGGGTCAGCGTCGAGCCCAGTGCTTGCCTCTCCCGCCAAGTGATAGGACGGTGACACACAGCCAGCGGGGACCTCGAAGCGGCACGCCCATGCGACGGCCCTAGCCCAAACCCTAGCCCGAACCCTAACCTTGAAGACGCCGGGCAGCACGTCCTGGTAGACGGCCTCGCAGCGCTGGTACTCCTCCACCAGCAGCTCCAGGAACGTCGTGATCTGCCGTGTGAGGGCGCAGCAGCAAGCAGGCATGCAAGCATCAAGCTCCATGCAAGCTCCACACCCGGGGTGGCACCCGCCTTGTGGCCGGGCCCCCAAGCCAGCAGCCCCAGCGCACTCCCCCTCTAGCAGCGGAGCCCGCATCCCCAGGGACATCGTCGGGACCGCGCGGCCACCCCTAAGCCCAACCCTAGGCCCTTGAGCCCTAACATGCTCACCGGGATCTTGCGGAACTCGGCGCGCGTCTTTTCGTACTCGCGCACGTGCGCCACGTCGGCTCCGTAGTACCCGGGCGCCACGAAGAACTGCTGCAGCTCGCTGTCCACGATCACCTCGCTCTGCGGGAGCAAAGGAGGAGCAAGTGACGCGCGGGGTGAGGGAGAAGCTCGCTGTCCACAATCACCTCGCTCTGCGGGGGCAATGCAGGACGAGCAAGGCGGGGCGAGGAGAAGGGAAGCAGGGAGGCAGGCGGAGTAGACAGATGGGTCTGGCGTGGGGCAGGGCAAGGCTAAGCGTGGCTTCCCCCGCCACGCCCGTATGCGGGCCCGTGTGCACGCCGGCGCCCCCCTCGCCTAACCCTGGCCCTAACCCTAACCCTCACCTTGATGGCCAGCGCGGCGGCAAAGCTGTAGGCCGTCTTGCTGTGCCGCTTCATCAGCACGCGGTCCGCCACCCACAGGCACTTGCGCACGTCCACCATGGGCAAAGCCCCCTTTCGGGGCACCCAGTCGGGGGGTAAGTCGCAGCAGGGCAGCCGGGCCTGCTCCGACGTCTTGCGGAGGCCTGCGCAAACCACGCGCCCACGCGTGTCCAACGCACACGCATGTTTCTGCTTGGGCTCCTCTGCCTCCGCACTGCGAGGCATCTGATGCGCGCGGTCCGTTGGGCTCGGGCCCCGCCGCGGATCAACAGTTCTCGTTCCCCTGCCGGCCCACCGGCAGCGCTGCCACAAAACACGCGCTAGCGGAGGACGTCAGCGGCGGCAGCCCACCAGGCGCACGCACCGTCCAGGAAGACGGACATGGCGACCTTGGACCACTGCTCCATCAGCATCTTGTTGAAGATAACCACGCGCGCGTCCATCTGCGCTCACGTGCGCGGAAAAGCCGTCGTTTGCGCGCCGTCCAAGCAGCCGCGCTTCCAGCTGCCCTTTTTGAACGCGCAATCATCCCTTCCCTATTCTTACCTTGTACTGCTTGATGGTGGCCACCAGCTGGGCAGAGTACTGGTTCACCAGCTCACGCGTGCCGTACAGCCCTGCGTACCGCGCACACAAGGCGCGCCCAGAGCCGCACACCGCTCAGGGCCGGCCGCAGCACAGCACAGCACACCTGCGCGGAACCAGGCCGCTGGCCCAAGGCCCCCCGTGCGCAGGCAGAGGTGCGCCCGCTCACCAGCGAGGAGCTGGCGCAGGCCACCACGGGAACCGGAGTGGGTGGCAAGCAAAGGGGGCCGCTTCTACCACAGCCCAACCCTAACCTGAACCCTAACCACTCACCGGCGAGGTGCTGGTGCATGTAGTCGACCATGGGCAGCGGCTCGAGCGGCGGCGTCATCTTGGCGCGCATCTCGTCCGACGCCATCTGCATGGTCAGGGTTGCGCGCCACAGTTTAGGGTTGAGGCTTAGAGTTTGACAGCAGGAGGTCTCTGCTTGCAGCGCGACGAGCCCACGGCCCCCCGGAACCCCTCCCGGTGCCACTGCCATCGTTCCGCTCCACCGCTTTGGTGCCAAAGCATGGCACCCCTTCCCAACCCTCACCTTGCCCTTGTACATGCCGTCGATGAGCTTGAGCAGCCAGTCGAGCGTGCGCGGCTTGATGCCGGCGTACTTGGCCAGGGACTCCTGGAGCCTCTCGGCGCCCGTGTGTTGGTTCTTGCTCGGGGCGGGTGGGCGGTTGGGCTTGGGCAGCGCTGCATAAGCGATGCACGCGGCGGCAGCAGGGAGAGAGGAATGCTTTGAAAGGGGGTGGGCGGTTGGGCTTGGGCAGCGCTGCACAAGCAATGCACGCGGCAGCAGCAGGGAGAGATGAAAATGCTTGCGAGCGCCAGTGCCTTGCGAGCAACCGCACCACCATTCAGTGCCGCCGCTACCCCCCTTTGGCGTTTGGCTCCCGGCAGCAAAACAGCGGAGCTCTGCCCCGACAGTAAAGGGAGCGAAGCGGGGTACAGACCACGAGTGAGCACGCCCGCTGGTGGTGTGCAAACCGTCAGAGGGGAACCCAGAGACGGCCGGGGCCGTGGGCCCCGTTGGAGCAGCATGCGTAGGGCATCCGCGACGCCGTTTCGCTCCTGCCCCCTCTTCCCCTTTCGAATCGACTAAAGAGGGGGGGGTGCTGCTGTGGGCAGCCGCGGCGCTGCTAGAACAGGCCCCGAGCGGCAAACGGCCCGCTGGCCGGTGCCGGCTCAGGACTCTCCAGCTGGGAAGGGAAGCAGCAAAACAGCCCGTGTGAAGAAGTTGCATTCGCACCTGCGGGAGGCGGGGGCGGCGGCGGCGGGGCCGGAGGCGCCGCCTTGGCGGGGGCAGCGTCGCCGGCACCCTGCTGCTTGCCGCCGGTCGTCGCGGGAGCGGCAGCCCTGCCAGCCCCGGCGTTGCCTGTCTTGGCGCCCGCCTCAGGCCTCGACGCCCGCTGCGGGCTGGTGTTGCCTGACGGGGCGCCGCCGCCGGCGCCACCTGACTTGGCCGCGGCGGCCGGCGCGGAGGCCGGCGGCGGCGCGGCGGCGGCGGGCGCGGCGCTTGCGGCCGCCGCCGCCTTGCCGCCGCTGCCTGTTTTGGCGTTGAGCGCCGCCTTTTTGGCGTTGCCTGATTTGGCGCTGAGCTTGCCGGCGGAGCGCTCTGCCGCCAGGGGCTCGTCGTCGCCGGCCCAGCCGCTAAGCTGCGACGCTGCCTGCGTGTCGTGCAAACCGTTAGGGCTTTAGGGTTTAGGGTGGCGGACTGCGTGCAAGAGGGATTTACGGGTGGTGGTTGGCGTGGCGGCGCACCGGCTGCGTAGCGGCGTGGCTCGCGGCCAGGAGCGCGGGTTGGGGGTCGGCCGGCGGCGGCGGCTTGGGCAGCTTGGGGTTGTCCGGGTCCAGGCCCAGGTCCTGCATGAGGGGTTTGAGCATGGGGTTGCAGTCCGCGGTTGCAGGTGAACTGTCAGCGTCGCGGAATGGACGCGGCAGGATGGAGGACATCACATGAGGGTTGGGGATAGGGTTTCGCACCTGGATCTTGCCGCGCAGCGTGTAGTAGAGTTCCTTGGTGCTGTCGGCCTGCTGGCGCGCCGCAATCAGCTCCTGCGGGCGAGGAAGGGAGGAACGTCACGGCGGGGCGGCACAGCACGCGCAGCATGGGTGAAGGTGGGGCGCAGCGCCACGGCAGGGCCAGCCTTGCGTCAAAGAGAAGCCGGTTGCCATGATCCCCGCATGGCTAGGAGACCTCAAGCCCTAAGCCCTAAAGCCCTCAGCCCTCACCCTGACTTTGCCGTCCAGCTGGTCGAGCAGCTCGGTGGACTTGCGCTCGGCAACGTGCAGCGCCTGGTCCTTGGCCTGCAGCTCGCCCTGCGACGCGCATGGTTAGGGCTTAGGGCTCGGCGTTAGGGCTCAGCTCGGGGACCGCTGCCCACGCTGCCAGACGCTCGGGCCGAAAACTTGCGTGCCCGCGTGCACAGGGTGCATAGCAGGCGACTACTCCCAAACTGCAAGCGGCCTCACCCGCATCACGTCCATCTTCTCCTGGATGCCCACGACCAGCGCCTGCATGCTGGCCGCCGTGCGCGGCGTGATGAGCGGCGCCGGCGGCTCGGGAGGCGGCGGCGGCGGCGGCGGCGGCGCGCCCTGGCCCATGGCGGCGAAGCGCCGCGGCGAGGCGCCGCCCTTGCCCTGCATCAGGGGCGTGCCATGCGTTTGGGCTTTAGGGCTTGCGGGGCAGCGCGCACGCCTCGCGTCCCAACTGACCCTGGCGTTGCCCCGGCAGACCCAGGGAGGTAAGCCCTCACCTGGGGCGCACGAGGCGAGGGTTGAGCCGCGTTGAGGTTGACGCCGAGCGCGCCGGCCATCTCATGGGCCAGGGCGTCCTGGTGCGCCATATCCGCCCCCGCCACGACGTCCTGCACAGGGACTCAGCCGCGGACAGGTAAAGTGACATCGCACCAAGCGTTGCGCTGGGGGCCACCGGCCAAGCCCCGAACCTGAATTTCGTCTGCGGCGTGTACCACGGCCTGGGTGACGCAGTGCGCAGTCTGAAGCGCGGAGCGGTCGGACGCCTCTGCTGCCGCGATTGCGGCGTGAGCGTTATTGGGGGGTGAGGGGCAAGGTGAAAGGGTGTGGGAGAGCCGCACCGCGGTGATGGCGGGCGGCGGCGCGTCGGTCTGGGTCTGGGCGTCGGTCTTGGCGACGCGCGGCGTGGCCACCTGCAGCGCCAGCCATGCGCAACGGGCCAGGCGCGCGCGTTTCAACTGAGGCCGCCTCCGGCAAGCACAGGACTCAGCTCTGCTGCGGTGCCGTGCCACCATGCGACAGACGTACAGCGCTGGGGGCGCGCCACCCCCAAAGCCCTCGTGCAGGCTCATGCAAAACCCTAGCGGGCGCTTCACCATGCTGGGTGACAGCAGCGCGGCCGGCACGGCCATCTGCGCCAGGCTCATCTCCGGGGCCATCGCCGGCGCGGCGGGCGGCGCGGCGCCCTCCTGCGCAATGCACCAGGGGCAACACACCCGCCAAGGGTGTAAACATGGAGCCGCGGGCTTAGGGCTTGGGCTTAGGGCTTTGATTTGCATGGGGCCGAGGGCGCACCGCCGGGGCGGCGGCTGCGGCGGCGTCCTGCGGCGCGTCGGGGTCGGCGGGCGGCTCGGGGGTGGCACTGGCGTCCGGCGTGGCGCCCTCCTCCTTGCCCTTCTTGCCCTGCGGTGATGCACGCGGGACGCGGCGCGGGCGTGAAGGGGCTGCCCGCTGCGCTGTGTGTGTTGGAGCTGCACCTGTCTGGACACCGTTGGCAGCGGGGCCGGAGCCCAGCTACCGGGCGCATCAGATGTGCGGCGCTTTCCAGGGCTGCTGTAGTTGGATCCAGTACAGGTTGCCTGGCAGCTGCAGAGCCTGCTGGTCCGCTCACCTTCCGGTCTCTTCCGGCGCCGGGGATGCTGCGCCGGGCACCAGACATGTACTCGAGCGCGGCCCTGGAGTCGGGGCTCATGGCGCCCAAGCCCTCGTCGTCGGTCAGATCTTGGCCGTTCGGGAGCGCCTTGAGCCTGCCCGGCTTGCGGCCCTTGAACCCGCCCCTGCACGCGACGGGCGTCTCGCAGGCTCGCTTCACGGTGCCCATCCCCTTGCCTCTCCATTCCTCGTCTTTCGTATGCAGCATCGTCGTGAGGCCACGGGAGTGCTCACTTGGTGGCGAGGGCGGCGGCGGCGGCCGTGGAGGTCGGCTCGGGCGGGATGAGTGTGGGGCTGGGGCTGCGGGAGCTGCCGGCGGCGCCCTCGGCGCCCGGCGCGGCGGCGGCGGCGGCGCCGTCGGCGTTGATGACGGCCACCTCGGGCTTGTCAGGGTCGCCCTCTACAAATAGGAAAGGAAAAGGAAAGGAACCGGGCCGTGCACCCCTTGGCCTTGGGTGCGACACGTGCAGTCCTGGTCACCGTGCGTCGCGCGCGCCCTGGGCATGCCTCGCCCGCCAGGCGCTCAGCCCGCACCCCTCCTCGTCCACCGCCGTCCCACCGCCCCCCACCCTGAACCCTAGCCCAAGCCCTAACGCATGCGCCGCGCCACGCACGTGCGAGCACCGTGTCGACGAGCTCGTCCGCCTCCTCGTCCGCCGCCGCTACGGCCGTGACGGCCTCCTCCATGACAAAGTGCGCCTCCTCCGCCTCCTTGTTCATCTGCTCCACCTTGGCGGCCGTGTGCACCATGTCGCGGAGGCCCACCTCGATGGCGGCCATCTTCTCGGGGTCGGGGACGAGGGGCGGCTGCGTTTGTGTGTGGGGGGGGCGAGGGGCAGGCAGTGCCAGGGGTGAGGGAGGGGGCGGTTTTGGGGGTCGGGGATGTGGGGCGGGTGCGTTTTGGGGGGGGGCCGAGGGGCGAGCGAGTAGCAGGGGTGGGATGCGAGGGGCGGCCAGCTGGTTGGGTAGGCAGAGCCCGTGCAGGCAGGTCTGGCGGGGGGCGTCACGTGCAAGCGTTGGCCTGCTGCCGGTCCCTCCCGCCTAATCGCCTTTGGTCGGGCAGAGGAGCAGGAGGGCGGCGGCAGAGGGAAGCAGGCGCAGCCAGCGAGTTTGGGAGGCGAGGGCGAGTGCGGGGCTCGCTCAGCTCACCACGGAGACCTCCTTCTGCAGCCGGGCGAACTGCGTGTTGACGCCGTGCACCATGCTGACCATGTTGGTGGCCTGGCCCTTGGTGTACGAGACGGTGTTGATGAGCTGGTCGCGGTCGCGCTGCGCACAAGGGGAAGGCGACATCGGCTCAGCGCCAGATTCAGGCGGTGGCGCAGCGCGGCGCAGAGCGAGGTTTGCTGGCGGGGGCGGCGAGGGGCCGGGCGCGAGGCAGGTGAGAGCGCGGGTCAGCGCGCGGCGGCATCCACGCGGTGCTGCGCGCAGCAGGAGCGGAGCGAGAGAGGTGTGCTGGCGCGGGCGGAGCGCGTCGGACGGCGTTCGCTCACCTGCACCAGCGCGAGCTGCTCCTGCGTGTTCTTGAGCTTCTTGGCGAGCCGCCAGGCGCTCTTGCGGTGCAGCCGCCGCTGCACGCGCAGCTCCTGCGGGGCGCGAAGGGCGAGGCACACGCACGCAGCGCGAACGGCGCGGTCAGTACTGCTGATCGGCGTGCCTCGTGCGCATGAGGCGAGTTCGGCAGGCGCAAGCGAGTTCGAACCTTGCGGTAGTGCAGGATGATCTTGTCGTTCTCGCGCAGCAGCGCGTCGCGCTCCGAGCTGGCCAGCTGCAGCGAGGCCTCGGCGGTGGCCAGGCGCACGCGCAGCCCTTCGATCTGCTCGTGCGCGTCGCGCTCCCAGTCGAGCAGCGGCGACAGCCGCCGGACCGTGTCCTTGAGCTCGTCCGTCTGCTGCTCGGCCGCGCTGGCCCGCGCCTGCACACGCGCGCGACTCGCAAAAGGATGCAAAAGCCGATCAGCCGTGTTGCCTGCCTCGCGAGGCGCCTCGCGGAGATGCACCGCGCGGTGCTGCGTGCGACCCTGGGCGGCGCGACGCGACCCTGGGCGGCGCGACCCTCACCTGCGCGGCGCTGAGCCCAGCGTCGAGCAGGCTGGTATGCAGGTTCCAGAGGCACGCGAGCAGCGCGCCCTCCTCCCAGCAGCCGCCAGCCACCTGCTGCACCACCACGGTCGCCGCCACGCCCACCACCTGCGCGAAAACTCCGTCGCAGCGAAAGGGTGCGTGTCACGTGGCCTTCGAAGGCTCCCGCCGCGCAGACACAGCCTCCACACGCCCAGCGCGCACGCGAGGGAAGCGCACTTGCCTGCAGCAGCTGCTGCCACAGGTGGTGGCTGGTGGCCCACGCCGAGCCGCCCGTGCCGCTGGCCTGCGCCACCAGGCTGCGCGACACAAAGCCGGCGAACTGCGCCGCCAGGCTGCCCTTCTTGGCCGCCACATCGGGCTTGAGAGGCACGCCCGTCGCGCCGAGCAGCGCGTCAAATGCCGCCTGCGCAGCCAGCCGCGCACAAGTCGCGTGAGCGCCAGTCCCGCAAGCGTGCCGCACCACATGAGCGCGCTGCCGTAGCGCTGGCACGACGTGCGTTGGACAGTGACGCGTGGAGAGCGAGGCTAGCGGGGCTGGTGGCAAAGGCTGCCGCACCTGCAGCGAAGCGGCGTGCTGGTCCTCCCTGTCCGCGGGCTGCTGCTCGGTCGCGTCCGCCCCCTCAACGGCGACGCCTTGGCCCGCCAACGACGCGCCGCCGCCGGTACTGTCCAGCGGCGCCGACTGCTGCAGGTGCTGATGCAGGTGCTGGTGCTCTGGCGGCTGTTGTTGGTCGGGGTTGAAGAGCGATGCGACCGTGTTGCGCACGCCCAGGTCGTTGACGGCGAGTGCCTCGTCGGTCCAGAGCTGCCCCACCATGGCCTCCACCCACTCGGCGGTAAGCTGCACGTCAGCACCACCACCACCGAGGAGAAGAAATGGCAAGTCAGATGATGGTCAGGTGACGGCCAGGTGATGGCGGGCGAGGGGATGTCGCCTGCGGCTTAAGCCTCGCGCAACGCACACACGTGGCGTGGACGGCGCAACGGGACGATGCAGCAAGCGCTGGCGGCCTCTCTTCATGTTGGCACGCGAGGGGACTGGAGTAGCACGCCGCACTGGGCGGCTCATGCACACATGCATGCGCGGCAACCACCACCGCAGCCACAGCCACCGCAAGGCGAAACGGCGAGGCAATCAGGTGGTGGTGGGCGAGGGGGCGTCGCCTGCCCTCTGGCGTCGCACGCCGCCCGCGTACCACCGCACGCACGCGTGGCGCACCGCACCTGAACCTGGCGCCTCGCCGTCTGGCGCTCGGTGAGGAGGTGGGAGAGCGTGAAGCCCTCCTGAATGGGGCGCAGCGCGCCGCCCGCCGCCGCAAACGCCTCGGCCTGCATAGTGATGAGGGTTTCCTTTGCGGCCTTTTCGTGTTTCAATCTCTAATAGCTGAGGTGCCAAACCAAAAGAAATAATCCCACCTGCGTGGTGGCCGCCGTGTAGCCCGCCGCCGCCGCGGCCGGCAGCCCTGCCGGCCCAGCCGCCAGGGCCTGAGACATGGCCCTAGGGTTTGCGCCGGCGTGCGGCGGCGCCTCCACCGACTGCGTGGACTGCAGCGGCGGCACCGCCGCCACGTGGCCGCCGCCGCGCAGCGGCGACGGCGACCGCGCGCCACGCGTGGCCGCCGCCACCGGCGACGCCACCGCTGACGCCGCGTCCCACGGCGCCGCCGTCGTGGCCACGCTCGCCGCGCCCGCCGTGGGCAGCGTGAGGCTGGTCGACCGCGACAGACCCGGCGACCCATACGGCCGTGCGGCGCCGTTGACGCTGGCGCCACTGGGCCCCAGCTGCAGCACGCCCGGCAGCAGCGTCGCGCCACCACCACCGGCGCCGTGCGCTGTCCCCGCCGCCGCCGCCGCTGTCGCTCGCTGCTTGAGCAGCGGCGACCGCGGCGGGCTGACGTCGACGCGCGGCGCGACGGCGGCGCGCGTGCTGCTGCTGCTGGCTGCGATGAAGTGGGTGAGCTGCTGCTGCATGGCGCGGGAGAGCTCGGCGTCGAGTCCGGTGGGCGCGAGCAGCTCCAGGGGCGGCTGGTGGTGCAGTCGGTGCTGCGCCATGTGGCGGGTGGCGGGCGCCGCCTCCACGACGGACTCAAACGGGTTGGCGGCGTTGGTGCTGAAGAGGAGCGAGTTGAGGTGCTGCTTGCGGTGCGAGGGGCGGGGCGGCGGCGGCGGGGGGTGCTGCGCCGGCGAGGCCAACGCGCCTGCGGTGTGCGGTGGTCACGAGGAGGGAGGTGCAGGGCGAGGTTCTCAGGGCGGCTTGTGGTTGCCGTGGTGGGATGCGGGGGCTGGTGAGCGGCGGCTGCAAGGGCCGCTCGTGGCGCCGCAGCGGGGCCTCACTGGAGGTGTGCGCACGTGCGCGTTTGGCTGGCGTGTCGAGCGAGCGTCGTTCCACGGGGAACCTGCTCGTGACGGCGTGCTGACTTCTACGCCCTGGGCCTGTGCATAGGTCTGCGCTGGGGTGGTGTGTCGAGCGAGCGTCGCGCGCGCACCTGGTAGGGGCGGGGCGCTCTTGGCGGTGGAGGCGGGCGACGCGCCGCCGACCACCGACGCGTGCCTGCCCCCCGTGGCGCCGAGGCCGTTGCCGGCGCCCTTCCTGTGCGCTGGGGAGGACGAGTAGCGCTGCGCAGCAGGTGCCAGGGAAGCAGATGCGGGGGGGTTTGATGCGGGTGGGTCGTGAGGTGCAGCAGAAGGATGCGGCACGTGGGTTGCCGGGGATGCCGGGGATGCCGGGTGCAGGCTGCTCTGCCACCCTGGCGTGCGCTCAGGCTGGGCGTGCGCCGAGCTGCAAAGGTTTGCTGGCAACGCACAGGTTTGCGGGCCCCTGGCTTACGGTCCAACAGCAACGCAACGGAACCGGAGCAAGTGGAAAGGGTGCAAGGCGCACGGACAGCGGTGGACACGCGCTTGCTCTGGACGCTCCTCGTGCTGTGCGGCCGGGCTGCAGAGGCACCGGAGCTCTGCCGCATCGCCCCGCTCGCCCACCTCCCACGCCCTGTAGGAGCGTGCGCGCCTCACCTCTGCCGGCACGTCTAGTGGCGGCAGCAGCAGCGCACCCGTGCTGTGCGCGCTGCCCGGCCCGTCCTGCGCAGCAACAGGCAGCAGGCGCATCACCGCCATTCGGTCGAGCACCTGCTTCCCTCGGATGATAAGGCTGCTGCTCATGCCCCGCTCCGCATCTGGCCGGGTGCCCCAGGATCCTCGTCAGGAAGTGCGAATCAAGCCATCAAGGGTGCCTCAGGCGCATGGCCCTCCAACGCAGGCAGGGGCCTGCAAGAGCGCGTGCCGCACTCGCCTGACCGGCGCCCCGCTGCCCGGGCATGGGCGACGGGAAGAAGGCCCGGTCCAGCCGCTGCAGCCGCTGCACGTCCTCGTGCATCGCGGCTAAGCGCTACCTGCGTGCTGGTTCACTGGTGCCTGCGCCAGCTGCGGGTCTGAGGGGCGGGCACTTGGCAAGGCTCCCTCCAGAGAGGAGCTGAAGCTTCTTCTGCTGTTGCTGCTGTGTGAGCTAACCGCGTCCGGTGCTTTGCCCAGAGCTCGCTGCTGGCGCCTCTGCTGCCCCTGGAGCTCAGTGAGGCGGGGCCTTCGCCACGCGAGGGCGCAAGCGACGACTCTCCTCGCCTATCGACAACTACAGCAACGTAGAATCCTTGTCAGTCGAGGCGCGCGTGCTCAACGCGCCGGACGATCGATTTGCCGTACCTGTGCCCTCATCAGGGCCTGCGTCATCTCATGCAGGAGCCCACAGGGACGGAGAGAAGCGACAGAAGGGGACACGCTGAATCATCACACACAGCGTGATTGCGAGTCCCTGCTCTCTCCGCTCTCTCTGTGCACGGCCATCGCGCCCGCCTCGCGCCACTACGAGCGCCATCAGCGCGCCACGATCGTGCGCGGCATCGGACAGAAGGGGCTCGGCGATCGCGCATCGCGCTCATCATCACGGGGTTCTATCGCCCGTGACCCACCACAGGTGCGGCCTGCGGCGATGAGGCCGATGCGGCGGCGCCCTTCCACCGCCCTGCAGCCCGGCTGCCCCGCCCTGCATGCCGCATTCGCGTGGCCATTCCACCATTGCCGTTATGCCGTGCATCGTGTCAACGCCACTCTGCACGTCGTGCTGCACACATACACAGCTCATCAAGACCAGAGGATCGCCGCGGGACGACGGGCGGCCTGCCCCATCCTGCGCGTGCGCAAATGGGCTGCGCCGCCAGCCGCCCCTCGCCTTGGGCGCAGCAGGCGGAGGACACCGTGGTCACCCGCATCGAGGACTCTGGCCTGCCGACGCACCTTGGCGGCCCGCGAGCATTGGCCGCCCGGGCGGACGGCGCGACAGCTCCTTCCCCAGCAGACGTGGACAAGCTAGCAGGGATGCAGGCGGCGCTGGCAGCTCTCCAGGCTAGCCACGCGCAGCTCACGCAGGTGTGCAGTGGGGGGCAAAGCGCATGCTGTGGCTGGCGCTGATTGGTGGGCTCCGGCATAGTGCGTCCGGACGGTGGGCTGCCGAGGTGTCCAAACAGGCGTTCAAATCCCCCTCTCAAATGCGCACACACACACACACCATGCGCCTGCGCTGCGCGTCGGGCTGACCCTCACTGGGCTCACGTGGCGTCGTGCCCTGCGCCCCACCCGTCCCTGCGAGCAGGAGATGCGTTCGCTCAAGCGTGAGAACCACAAGCTGCAGGTGAGCGGCTTGACAGGCCATCCGCCAAAGCACGCAGCGTGAAGCGGCACGACCAGATGCAGAGCCGTGCAGGCAGAATGCAACGGGCACGCAGGGCAACAACGCGTGGTGCGCCTGTCCTCCCGCCGCCTAACCCTCGCGCATGCACGCACAGGTGCAGCTGTCGGACCCGTGGAGCAGCCTCTCGCTCAGCTCGAGCAGCAACCTGCACCCCCGCACGTCGCCCACGCAAGCGGGCGCGGCGGCGCTGCGGGCGGCGCTGGGTGACGTGCTGGTGGCGGCCGACGGCCCGCCCGCCCTGCCCGGCACGCCGGCGCCCGCGCGGCACCACCACCACGCCAGCGGCCAGGGCTCTGCCGTTGGGCTGGCGCTCTACGGCGGCACCGCTCAGCCCTACCAAGACCAAACCATGCCGCCTGGTCTGGATAGCCAGGTGAGCCGCGCCTGCCCGTTGCGTCAAAAGGCTGCAGATCTGCAGGGCCTGCGACCTAGTAGGTCGGGCCGGCGGCCAAGCCGCGGAGCAGCCTGAAGCCGCACGTGCTGAAGAAGGAAAGAAAGGGGGCGCGGCCGAGGCGGCATGCGCCGCGCGCCTTCCTGACACGCGCGCGTGCTGTGCGTGCTGAGCGTGCTGAGCGCGCAGCTGGGCGAGCTGGCGCAGCGCGTGTCCAAGGTCGAGGCGGCCCTGCTGGGGCTCACGACGGTCAAGGAGGCGCTCGAGGCGCAGAGGGCGGCGCTCGAGTTCGGGCGGCAGCTGGAGAAGCTCGAACAGGCGCGTGCTTGCAGTGTGCTTGCACAGCCGGGGCACCTCTCATCAGCAGCCGGGGACAGCAGGAGGGAGGCAGCACCCAGGCCAGAGCGTGCGTGGTGAGCGGAGGAGCAGCAAAAGCCGCGCGAAGGTCCCGCACCCGGAGCGCACGACAGGCGAGGAGGGTAGAAGGAGCAGCTGCAGGCCAGCTGCGTCCGCCGGCGACCCGCTCCAGACCCAACCGCAGCCACGCGCGCATGCTGCACGACTCGCGAGCGCTCACGCCGCCAACAGGCGACGCGCCTTCTCTTTTGCCCCTCCCCCACCGTGACGCCGAGCAGGTGGGCATCCCCACGTGCAAGGTCGCCGCGGGCGCCGCGGCCGCGCCCGCCCACGGTGGCAGAAAGGCGGCGCGGCAGGTCAGCGGCGGCCGGGCCAGCCCGCCGGACGGCCACGGCCCCTCGCCACCGCCACCCCCACCCGCCGCCGAGGAGCCCTCAGTCGACCCACAGTGGGCGCTCCTCCTGCCGCAGCCACGCTACCCGCCCCCGAAACGCAGCTCAGCGCCCGCGCGCGCCGCGGCGCTGGGCGCCCCAATGGACCCACGCCCGGGCCTCTCTGCTGCGGACGACGGCAGCTCAGCAGAGCGTGCGCCCGGCCACGGCGTGCCCAGCACGAGCCGGCCGCAGCAGCAAGGAGGCCCGCCGGGACCAGCGCGCCACGGCGACGCCGCCGGCGGGCGGGGCGGAGCTTCTGAAGCTCTACTGCAGAAACCAGCGGGGCACGAGGCCGGGCACGGGGCGGAAGGCGGGGGCGAGCAGCGCGGCCTGGTTGCTCGGGGCGGCCGCAGCGGCTGCAGCAGGGACGAGGGCCGCGACGTGGTGGTGGAGGAGGAGGAGGAGGAGGACGAGAGCAGCCGCACGTGCCGGCATGGCGGAGCGCTGCACGGGCACGTGGCGCAGGCGCAGGCGTCGCCATTGGCGTTGCCCGGTGGGGCGCCCGCTGCGCTGTTCAACGCGTGCCGGCGCTTTGGCCCGTCGGCTGGTGATCACGCCGCGATGGTGGCGCGGGCTGGCGGTGGAGTGCGCACGGCGTTCTAGCGCTCTGTCCTTGCTTTGTGTTTGGACGGGGACTTTTTGGACCGCTCGAGGTCTTTTGCCTGCGACTGAGAAGAGGTGCCAGCCAGGCGGGTTGCAGGGCGAGGCGCTAAGAAGGAGAAGTTCCAGGGACGGACAGAGAGCGACGACGAACCAGTGATGAGCAGGGGAGGAGCGGAACGACCAACCAACGGAGCAGCAACGAACCAACAGCAGCAGGCAACAACAACAGGAACGTTTGCTCTTCAACCTCAAACACCAGGCAGCGGCGGCACGGGCGCAGCATGCTCAGCGCGGGCGCGCCGTCCCCGCGGCCGGGGCGGGGCGCGCGTGTGCGCATGCCTCCCAGAGCGCTGGCTCGCATGCAAACAGCAGTGGGCCACGCGGGCACAACGCACGGTCTCCACCACCGCCTGGGACCACCTTCACAGCGTTCACGCCGTCACTTGTGTGTGCACGCCTGTTTGGCCAGAAACAACGACCACACCGTGCATCGAGCGTGCTGGTCGTCTGAATGATGAAATGAGCGTGAGCGCGACGCCGCCGTCGCCGTCGCCGCCGTCGTCATCAGCTCCTCCACTCCATAGCACCAGCTCGACAGCAGCAGCAGCACACACACACACACCTCCGACGGTCAGCACACACCCGCAGCGGGTGGGAGCAGCACGCCCCCGCGCCCGCCCTCTGCGCCGCCTCTCCCCCTCCCGCGGCGCCTGAGCTCGCGCCCCTCGCCTGCCAAGGGCTGCACGCCGCACCGCCCGCACCGGAGCAGCCGGCCGCCCCTCTTGCGCGCCACTTGTCAAAAAACCACACCCCAAACCGAACCACACACCTCCACCCAACCTCAACAGCACTCGCAAAACGCAACCATCGCGTACGGCTCTCTCGGGCACTTTGGAGTGGGACCGGCGCCGGGGGCGGCAGGGCAGGCCACCCCCCCCCCTGCCAACTCTTGAGCGTGGCAGCGTCTCCCACGCTCCAACACGCCGGCCCCCCCCCCCCCACACCCACCAGGGCACCCTCTCGCTCATCAGTTCTGGAAGCCACCAGCAACAGCAAAACGATCGTTGGGCAGCCGTCGAGTGCAAGAGCGGCGGCGCCTCTCCGCCCTCCCGGTGCGGCCCTCGCTCCCGTCACGACTCGCGCGCGAGAAAACCGGCCCCTGCGTGCCACTCCCTCGTGTGTGAGGAGCGCGTGTGAGCGCGCTCGACCGTCGGTGCTGATGGGGATGTCATGTACTACTGCCGCACTGCCGGGGGCGAGGCAGCGCGCTGCCGGCGTGGCGCAGCAACTCCCGTCGCACTGAAGAGCGCCGCGGCGCAGCAGCGCGGCGGTGGGCGGATCCACCGCTGCCACCGCTGCCTGCGCCGCGCCCGCGCGTGGGTTTGGTTATTGCTCGCGCCCTTGGGGAGGCGCTCGATAGCAGCGCCCCGACACGCGACGCGCCCGCACGGGTGCTGGCTGCCGCCCTTGGCAGCAGCACTGCCTCGGGTGGCTCCTGAGGCGGGGAGAGGAAGAAAAGGGCCCCCTCGGGGCAGACGCAGAGAAAGACTAAGGGAGCGGTGACGGAGGCGCGGGAAGAAAAAGCGGCGCGCGCCCGTGGCCAGGGCGTCGCCCTGGCGGGTCTGAGAGCAGAGAGTGGACGCCCCAGCGGGGCGCGGGTCTGCTGCTGCGTGCGGCTGCCCGGCACTGCTGCAGGCGGCTCCCACGCTGCACAAGAGCGCGAGCGCGCGTGCACCCGCCACGTCGCCAGCGCCGTGGCAACCCAAACAGTCGTGCTCCAGCAAGGCCACACGCTGAACAGCACAGGCGCACCACGCCGCCGCGACAGCGGCTGCAAACGACGGGGAGACCTGATCACCGCAACCGCGCAGCCGAAACAACCGCAAACAGACCGCCAGAGCGCACCCCTCGCAAACACGCCGTGAGAGAGAGAACATGAAACCAATGCAAACGACGACTGCCCCGACCGCAAACACCGCAAACACACACCGTCCGTATGCTCTGTGGGCGCCTCTGGACGCGCCGCACCGCCCGGGGACCAGCCCCCGCTGCCAAGGTGTCAGTGCAGGCACGCCGCCGGCCCCTCGCCCCCACCCGCCCCGCGGAATTTCACACACAGCAGAAACACGCGCGGCCACCATGTCGCGCACCAAATTGGGGTGGGGTCGCCACCCCACGCTCGTTGCGCTCGTGGCAGCGGCAACACCACCACCAGCAACAGCAACGGATCACACGCTGGGTGAGGCCTGGGTGAAAGCAAGCTCCTCTCTCCGCAGCGACTCCCAGGAAGGAACAGACACCAAACGACGCACACGTGCACACACGCCGCCAACAACATGCACAGCCGACAGTCCTGAGAGCAGAGGCAGGGCTCGTGCTGCGGAAGAGAGGGGGCGGCCGCAGGCCGCAGGCTCGCCGCAGTCGCGCCGCCGCCGTCACACACGCGCGCGCGCGCACACACACCAGCAAACGTCTCGTGATAGGGCGTGCAGCTAGCAGCATCAGCAACAGCAGCAGCAGCAGCAGAGGGAGGCGAGGGATAAGCCGCGCTGTCACACGACCGTGAGGTCAGCGGCGTTCTGTGGGGGGGGGGGGCAAAAGAACAGCGCCCGCGGCGGACTCAGAAGCTCAATTCGCCATCGCACGACCCACTCGCACGACCCTGGCCTCGCCCCTGCATACTCAAACCTCCTTCCGGCGAAGCCCTCTTCTTCCTTCAGGCCCGTGCTCCCCCTCTGCACGCGCCACCTCCTCTCTCGCGGCTGCGCGCGCGCGCGCATTGCGCCCCAGGGGCCGCTCAGCACGCGCCCGTTCCTCCTCCAAAGCACTGCCGCAAAGCATCAACGTCACGACGCCCACGCCGCGTGAAGCCGGCCCCGAAGAACTAAAAAGAAATCCAAGACCGCGTCGCAGGCAAACACACGCACGTCCCGTCGTCTAACACGCCTCATAGGATTAACACGCAGGGGAGAGCGAACAAACCGCGGAGGCGCCGCAAGGCACAAGCGCAGGCCCGCTTCACTGCGTCAGAGCGTGCGCTGGAGGTGGGGACAGAGTGACACCAGGCGCGCGCTCCACCCGCCGCTCCCGTTGCCAGTGGCGCACACGCACCCAGGCGAAGCAGCAGCGGCCCGCAGCGCGGGCGGCGGCGCGGCGTCGTTGGGAGAGCGGCGACCTCTCTCCGCAGCGGCGGCAGCAAGCACACACAAACACAAGTGCAGAGCCGCAGCGCCACTCGCGACACGACCACGCCTCCTCCTCCTCCTCCTCCTCCACGCGCCTCTCGATACCACACCCAGCGCACTTGCTCCGCACGCCGCACGGGCGCATGGGGCTCCCGCCCCCTCTCTCTTCCTTCTCCTCCCGGGCGCAAAAGAAGCCGCCGCCGCCGCCGCGCGCGTCCTCACAAAACGACAAAAGGGGGTGGGACAACCGCCGTCCAAACGCTTTGCTGCTTTCCCTTCATCAGGCCCTCGCAACCTCGCAGGGCATTTTCTCTCCCGCCGACGACACGAGCCTCCTGCCGCGCGCACGCACCCGCTTAAATCCCAGCCAGCGTTGAGCCCTCCTCGCGGCACAAGCCAGCACGCGCACAAACGCCTCCTCCTCCTCCACCTCCTCCTCACAGGTGCAACGACAGCGCCTGTTGCTGCTGTTGTTGCTGTTGCTGCTGCGCCTGCTGCTCCTGCTGCTGCTGCCGCTGCGCCGCCAGCTGCGCCATGGCGATGGCGCCCGCCGCCGCAGGCCCGCTCGGCGCGCCCGGCTGCGGCGGCTGCTTGGCCTTGGAGCGGCGCGACGCGCCGGGCGGCCGCGGCTGCGCGTTCCACTTGGCCGGCAGCTTGTGGATGATGACGCGCGGCGCGCCGTTGCTGGCGCCCGCAGCGGCGCCGCCGCCGAACGTTGCCGCCGCCGCCGCCGCGGCCTGGTGGTGCGCCTGGTCGTGCGCGTGCGGGACGTTGGCGAGCGGCTGCGGTGTGGGCATGAAGGCGCTGCGGACGCCGCCGCTGGCACCGCCGCCGCCGCCGCCGAGGCCCACGAGGGCGAGCCCTGGCGAGGGCATGAGCGCGCCGCCGCCGCCGCCGCCACGGGGCGCCGCCGAGGGCGACGAGGGGATGAAGCCGGGCGGAAGGTGCTGCATCAGACCCGGGGCGTTGCCACCGCCGGGCGGAGGCGCCGTGACGGTCAGGTGCACGCGCATGTCTGGCGGGGCCGTGCCATCGCTAAGCGAAGGCGACGCGCGCGACACTGACCCCGTCTGAGCCACCTGCGCGCACAAAACTCTTGCCACACGATTGTCAGTCAAGTCCTGTGTGTCCCTTTCCTGCCGCCTGTCAGAACAGCTGCTGTTCTGCGCACCTTGCCGCTGTTCCCGCCGCCGCTCGTGCGACGGCGCGCCGCCTGCGGCGCCGTCACAAACACGGCCGGCGCGCCGCCCGCCTGCGGGAAGCCGCCCGGAAGCTGCTGCTGCGGCGCCTGCTGCTGCGGCGCCGGCGCCGACGCCACGCGCGCCATGCCAGACCCCGGCCAAGGGCCCAGCGCCGCCGCCGAAGCCGACGCGTCGGCCATGTCCTCGTCAGGGCCCGGCGAGGGCGTGCCCCACGGCGGCAGCGACCGCAGCGGCGCCGCAAGCGACGACGGCACGCCCGGGAAGTCCTCCAGCAGGGCCGCCGCCGCCTCCTCCCGCGTGCCCTCCAGGCGCAGCACCTTCAACGCGCCGCCGCCGCCGCCGCCGCCGGGGCCGCTCTGCAGCCGCAGCGCGCGGCCCAACGGCGCGCCGGCGCCCCCGCCCGCGCTCACAGGCAGGTCGATGCTATGCCGCGGCCGCCCGCCAGCCACAAACGCGCCGCCGGCGCCACCGCCGCCGCCAGGGTGGGGCCAGAGGAAGCCGCCGCCGGGCGCGGCGGCCGCCGCGGCTGCTGCGGCGGCGGCGCGGCCGCGCGGCGACAGTCCCAGCACGCCCAGCGTGCTGCCGCTGGACGGCGTGGTGGCCACGTGCGGCAGCGGCAGCGCGCCGCCGCCGGGCTGCCACTGCAGCTGCATCGGCTCGGCGCCCGGCGGCGGCACGCGACGCGCCGGCAGCGCCGCCAGCGGCGGCGCCGACAGGTCCAGCGGCTGCGCCGTCTTAATCGGCGGGACGGCGGGCAGCGCCGTCGTCGCCGTCGCAAAGTTGGCGCTGGGGTCCCAGCCGGCCGTGGCGGAGGACGGGACGCGGTCAAGCGGGTGGTGGTGGTTGGGGTGGTTGAGGTGGTTGGGGTGGTTGATGTCGGCGTCGAGGTCGGCGCCGTGGCTGTTGACGCGCGGCGGCGGGCTCGAGGTACCGTAGGCAGAGGGGTGGTACTTGGTGGAGGTGGTGAAGAGGCTGGCGCTGCTCGTGGGGTGCTGCTGCTGCGTGGTGGCGGAGGCGAAGAAGCGGCTGGACGAGGCGCCGCGGCTGGAGGAGGGCAGCGAGGCGTCGAAGGGCAGCAGCGCCGAGGGCTCATCCACCAGCATGCCCTGCGGCGAAAGGAAACAGCGACCGCTCGATCGATGCTGCTTCCGACTCTGGGCTTGGAAAGCGTGCGAGGAAGTGCGTCGCGGGGAGTGCCGCGTGCGCGATCCGTGGTCTCTCACCGTGCCGTGGTGCGAGCCGGCGGCTCCCGCGCCGCCCACGCAGGGCTCGAGCAGGCTGTCCTCCTCCGCCACCTCGGCCAGCCCGCCGTGCACCTCGATGAGCGCGTCCTCGCCGTCGCCGTCGTCGTCGTCGGCGCTCGCCGTGCCCAGCCCCAGCATCATCACCTGCATCGCGAGGTCGATTGCGAATGGCGCGACACGCGTCGTCAGCACTCGACTCGACAGTCGTCGAAGCGCTCGCGGATTGCGCTAGGCGGAAAAAGCGAGTCGCGCGCACCTCGTCGTCGACGTCCTCGACCGGCGCCATGGCGCCCAGGCCCTGCATGGGGGCGCCGCCGTCGGCGCGCCTGCCGAGCAGCGCCTGCGCCCCGCGCCCGCCGGGGCCGTTAGGGCTCAGGAACAGCATGCCGTCGGCGCCCTCGCCAAAGCCCACGGCGCCGCACTCGTCGTCGGGGCTCCCGCCGCCTGCGCACCACCCACACAGAGAGTTTGGTGGTTGACCAGCCGCGCAACCACCAACCCCGCGCTACAGCCTGCCAGGAGCGTAGAGCAGCCGCGCCCACCCGCGACAGCTCTCTTGAGCCCGGTCGAAAGGAAGGAGAGCGCTCCCGCGGGCCCCTGGCATCAGCGCTCACCGGCCTCGGTGCACATGAAAGCCCTAAGCAGGGCGTAGTCGTCAATGGAGTCGGCCTGCAGCTCCCGCAGCGCTTGCATGTCGCCGTCGCCCAGGAGCGCCGCCACCCGCTGCTGCTGCTGCTGCTGCTGCTGCAGCAGCACCAGCAGCTGCGCCTCGCCCGCCGCCGCGCCGCCCATGGCCGTGCTGCCGACGCCGCCGCCGGCCGCGTACACACCGCCCTCAAACACGGGCACCTGCGCCGCCGCGGCGTGGCTCCACCCCGGCGCCTCCCGCTGCTGCGGCTGCGGCGGCGGCTGCGCCCGGCTGCTGCTGCCCCCGCCGCTGCGCTGGTGGTGCGAACCCGAATGGTGGTGGTGGTGGTGGTGATGGTGCTGGTGGTGCGAGGTGGAGCGCGTCGAGTGCCCGTGCCCATGCCCGTGCGCACCGCCGCCGCCGCCGCCGCCGCCCAGCGCCGTACTGCTCGCGCCCCGCTTCACCACGGGCCGCGACGGCAACGCCACCGGCTGCGTCGGCGCCGTCCCCGGCGCCGCCACCGCCGTGGCGCTGCTGCCGCCGCTGCCGCTGCCGCCGCCGCCCTCGCTCTCGCCGCCGCCCGACACGCCACTCGCCCCGTGGTGCTGGTGGTGGTGCTCGGTGGCGCCCGCCGCGTGCTGCTGCTGCTGCTGCTGCGCCAGTGCGGCGCAGGTGCCCGAGTTGCGCAGCTGGTCAAAGCTGCGGTGCGCCGAGTCAAAGCACTGCACGCGCATCTGCTCGCTGTCCGCCACGTGCTCCACCTCCTTGGCGTACAGCCTGCGGCCGCGACGACGACAGCAACGTCCGCACGCGAACGTCGGGCAACTCGGGGCACACGCGCGCCCCTCCATCAGCGCCTCGGTCCACGGTGGAGCGGCCCAGGGTGTGCTGGGTGGGCCCTGGGGTGGGAGGCGAGGGCGTCGGGGCGCAGGCGGCGGCGCATAGTTCCTCTCACCACAGGAAGGTGGACTGCTTGACCAGGCTCTTGGACCGCAGCGTCGAGTTCCTGCGCCAAGCACAGCCGCCGATCGCCACAGTTCAGGGCGGCTGACGCTGCTCGCGCCCGCCGCGGTCGGAAGAACAGAGGAGGAAACGTGTCCCTCCCTCCCTGGGGCCGGCAAAAAGGGCAAAGCCAAGGGCTGGCCGCTCACCAGTGGTTCTTGACGTCGTTGTCGCTGCGCAGCGGCAGGAACTTGGCGATCGCAGCCCACTTGTTGCCGATCTGCGGCCGGCGACGCAGGAGGGCGCGCACGGTGTGTGTGTGCTCACGGTGGCCATCGCAGCAGGGCACCTTCCTCTTCTTCTCCATCGACGACGGTGTGACGCTCCTGCCTGGCTGAGTTTACACGACACCCGGCACCCGCCGTGGTGCGTGCGCGCGCCCTGGGGCCCTGGGGCGCCTGCAGTGACGGCCGCGCCCTGTTCACCCACAACCCCGCACTGCGCCGCTGCGCTGATTGTTAAGCTGAGGTGAGGATGAGCATCACGTGAATGATTGCCGTGCCGGCGCCCGCCAGCGGCATTCCCGCACCTCGCGGTGGCGCTGCGCCAGCACCATCTCCTCGTCCTCGCTCCACTGGCCCTTTTTGGTGTGCGGGCGCGTAGGGCCGCCGGCCGAGTGCCTGCGGGCGCGGGTGTTCGATTGAGTCATCGCGGGGCGGCTCGCTGATCCTGCTGGATATGGCGGCAGGCGGGCGTACCGCCCGCCCAATCGGATTGCGGCTGCGTGCCCCCAGCGGCCCCACGCCCATGCCCTGCATGCTGCAAGCTGGAGATTCTGCAGGTGCCCACGGTGCTGCGTGCGCACCGTGACTTGCGGCCGTGGGAGCCCGAGGGCGGCCGAGGACGCGGCGATTCGGGCCCGACCTGCAGGTGCGCCGCTGCGCCCTCGGTCGCGCCGGAGGCGGGCTCGACGCTGTGCTGCAGCGCTAGCGCGTCGGCGTGCTCCTGCGTGTTGGCCTCCGAGGACGGCGGCGAGCCCTGTCGTGCCACGCCTGCTCGTGCCTCTTCGCAATCCTCCGGCGAGCAGCTGCCCTCGCCGCTGCCCCCGCGCTCCGTCGCCGCGCCGCCCTGCTCGGCCTGCTGCTCCGTCTGCTCGCCGTCCTGGCCCAGGGCGCCGGCCGACAGCGTCGTCTCCGAGGCCTCCTCCATTCCCCTGCGCAGCAGCGTCCCAGATATCGCAGGGGCCCGCCCAGCGGGATCTTTTGGGGCGAGGTAGACCGGCGCTGGCGCAGAGGCGCGGGCTGGAGGGCTGCCAGCACTGCGCCCACGATCAGCTGGCGCCTGCCTGGCACGGCGGGACGGCTCGGCTGGCACGCTCCCTCCTCAGCCGGGGGCGCACACGCGAGTCGCACCGGCTGGCAGGTTGCCTGCCTCCGCCGCTCCGCCGGGCGAGCTGCGCGCGTCTCCTAGCGCCCCGGCTGCGCGCCGGCGCCGAGCTGCTGGCCGCCTGGGCTCTGTGCCTGGGCTCGCCGGGGCTCGGTCGAAGTGATGACCCACCCCCAGCAGAACACGGCGCTGCGCACCAGCTCACCAGCTGATGTTCTCGCTGTTGTCAGACCGCGAGAATTCTCTCGCGGCGCTCTCCGTGCTCCTCCTCCAGCAAGTCCTCACTCGCACACGCAGCGCTCCTGCTCACGCGCGCTGCGGCCCATCTCTGCTGCTGCTGTTGACTGCTTGACACCACACTCGGCGCTCCTGCAATTCGTGGCCAGCGCTCAGAATCGTCTGTTCGCGTGTGGATTTTTTGCCCATGTGTGTAGGCCCCTCCAGACCTCCATCCGTCAAAGCGGTGCAGCAGGCGGTGAGTCAAGCGTTCACGATCAGCACATGGGCGTGGCCGCATCCCGCGAGTCAGCTCCCCCTGCAGGGGGCGGTGCCTCTTCAGCGGGGCGCCCTCCATCGCCACCCCAGCAGCAGCAGAGCAGCACGCTGGAGGGCCTCTCGGACCTGCTGCAGGGCCATGGTGGCAATCTGGAGGCGGCGGGGCGCGCCGTGGCCGGCAAGCTTGACGCGGCGGGGCGCGCCGTGATGGCCCAGGCCGAGCAGCTGGTGGACGCCTTCTCCGGCCGCCTGCAGTCCTCGCCCATCGTGCAGCGCACGCAGGTGAGCGTGCCGCTGGGCACAGGGGCCTCTCCCAGCTCGCGATCACCGTGCGCCGCAACGCGGTGTGCGTGCGCCCCCCGCGTGCGCTGCTGACCCAGCGCAGGCGCACCTGGAGAGGACGCAGGCGTCCTGGCGGTGGAGCGGGCACAGCCTGGGCTACAGCCAGCGCGTGCCTCTGCCCGCCGAGGTGGACGAGCGCTTTGCCATGGCGGCGCTGGCGCTGGCAAAGGTCGTCTACAGCCAGGTGTGCCGCAATTGCTCGTGAGTTTCTTCTTCCTTGTGGCATGCAGGGACGTCGGCAACCTCACTCTTCCTCTTGCCGCTAGGATTTGCGCCTGCCGCCGGCAGGGCAAAGCGAGGGCGCCCTGCCACACGCCGCACACCACACGCCACACGTGCACCGCAGGCGTCGGCCAACGGAGGGTCGCTCGAGGTGTTTTTGCGGCGCCCCGTGACGCTGCTGCTGGTGGCGGCCAACGTGGCGCTCTTTGCCGTGCCTGGCGGCGTGCCGTTGCGCGACGTGTGCCTGTCGCCGTACGCCGTGGTGGAGCTCAACCAGTGGGCCAGGTGGGAAGGGACGGTGGACGGGACGGGACAATTCCCTGTCAAGCAGAGGGCTGCTGCCACGATCCGTGCCTGTGCCGCATGCTGCCTTTTTGATTGCCGCGTGTGCTGCCTGGCTCCCAAGCTTGCCACAGACTTCGGCACCGCACCTTCCATCTCTTAGCTCCTCGCACCTTCCATTCTCCAGGACGGCGGCGCTGCCTGAGCGCACAGGCAGCCGCAGCGCGCAGCGCAACGCCAACTGTCTGTCGGGCACCGCCGCGTGCGCCTCGCGCCACCTGCGCAGGCTGTTTGTTCCGGCGCTGGTGCACCTGGACGCCACGCACCTCATGAGCAACCTGGCCGCCTGCCTGCCCGACTGCATGGCGCTCGAGGCTGCCAGCGGCAGCGAGGCCTTTGCGCTAGAGGTGGGCGGATAACCCTGCATGGTCGTTGAGGGCGGTTGGTGGCAGCGAGGCCTTCGGGCTAGAAGTGGGGTAGGGGGGGCGCTGCATGGCCAGTGAGGGCGGCCAGTGGCAGCGAGGCCTTTGCGCTAGAGGTGGGTTGGGTGCGTGGCCCTACCGCAACCATGCTCCACGCTGTCAGCGGCAGAGGCCCCGCTTCAGCCAGGACTGTGGATGCCACGTTTGCGTGCGCTCCCCAGTGTGCGCGTCGCGGGATCGGTCGGCGGGCACCCGTGGCCCGACGTAGCGGTCCTATTGCGCCGCGTCGCGCCGCTCGCTCGCGCGCAGGTGGTGGCGCTGACGGCGGCGTCGCACGGGACGTACGTGCTGTGGGCGTGGGGCCAACGCCAGGCGTTTGACGCGCGGCGCGAGTACTACTCTGTCGGGGCGCTGGGCCTCTCATCCTTGGCCTTTGCGCTGCAGGTCCGCGCGCGCGCTGCGGCCGCCCTCTTCTTTGGCGCCTGTATCGTTGGCGTTTGCATCTGTGCCGGGAGCATGCGTCGCGCCTCCGGCGGGGCCGCCGCAGACGCACCTGGACAGGCATGGTGGTCTCAGGCGCCCCGCGGCGCGAATGCACGACGTGCCGACTGCACGCGCGCGGGTGCAGATGCGCCCCCCCGGGCGTTGTCGGACCCCTGCCTGCGGGCGTCCCACACGTGCTGCGGCGCAGGTGGTGAACGGCGAGCGCCAGCAGGGCGTGGGCGGGAGCACTGACCCCTGCCTGCGGGCGTTCCACACGTGCGGCGGCGCAGGTGGTCAACGGCGAGCGCCAGCGCGGCACGTCGCTACTGCTCGGCGGCGTGCCGGTGCCGGCGCGCTACGGCTGGGTGCTGCAGCTGGTGCTGAGCCACCTGTGCGCGCCCGACTCTAGCTTCCCCGGGCACCTGTGCGGCGTGGTGGCAGGCCTGGCGTACGTCTACGGGCTGGAGCCACGTGAGTTGTTTGGGGGAGAAGGCTTTGGGGCTGACCTTGGCAGCGGCAGCAGCAGCAGCGCCACTTCCGCAGCTTCTGAAGTGCTGTTGGCTTGCTGCACTGGAGGTGAGGGGAGTGCCGGCGCGCTGCCTGGCGTTTCGTCATGTCGCGCCGCGCGCCGCGCTGCCTGTCGCGCGCAGTGCTGCACCGGCTAGGCGTGCTGCGGAGCAGCCGGTGGCAGGGCGAGGACGCGCCGGCGGGCGGGCCCAGGCCGCGCTTCTACGGCTCTGGTGAGCGAGCAGGAGGGACAGCCTGTTTCGTGGGTGTGAGGAGCAGGGACAGCGAGACGCCTTGCAGAATGGCGCCAAGCGCGAAAAGTGCTCGCACGTCTCCGCGCTGCGCGCGTGCCCTCGCTCATGCGCCCAGGCACCACGGCGCAGGGCAGCTTCCCGTCGCCCTATGAAGGCCAGGCGCAGCGGGCGGCCGCAGGGGGGCGGCCGGCGTGGGCGCGGCGCGCTCAGTGGTGGCGGCGGTGGGCGCTGTCGCTGGGAAGCCAGCTGGGCCTGGTGGGGCTGGCCTGCGCCGTCTACGTGCTCAGCAAGTCGCGCGCGCCGGCCGGCGCCCGGCGGCCCATCAATAGCTGGCAGTGGGGGGGCTAGCCTGCCGCGCGCCGTGCCCGCTCTCAGCGGCGGCGGATGGCGCGCGTAACGGCGCCTCCTCGGCAGCGGGAAGCTGAGGGCGGGGACATGGAAGGGTCGGCTGAGGTTTGAGCTCCTGGCATGCCGCGTTCGGGTCTCTCTCCAGCGTGGCGCCATTTGCAATCGCCTGAAGGGGTCCGAGGCAAGAGCGAGTCGCAGAAAGCAAACGCAGAAAGGCTCAGGACGGCTTGAAGGCCAGGACGGCGTCGAGGTAGACGCCCGTGACCTTGGGAACGACGCCGACAAAGCCCCGGCTCTCAAGCAGCGCCTTGTACTCGCTGGCCGTGCGCTCCTTCCCGTGCGTCTGCACCAGCATGTTGAGGCTCTGCGCGCGGGCAGGCGGGCGAGCAAGCGTCCCGTTGCGGGCGGGCGCCGCTTCGCCGCTGTGGGGGCCGCTGCGCCGCGTGCTGCGGCACCCGCGAGCGCGTGCGTGCTGCGCCTCTCTGCCGAGTTCCCTGGAGCCTTTCTCGAGAAGCGCGCGCATGCCGCAAAGCGCTCTGCTGCTCACCTGCAGCGTGGTGGGCACGGGCCCGTCCCTCGCCTCGTTGAGGAGCATCTCGCCGAGCAGCACGGCGCCGCCTGCGGCGCAAGGCACGATGTCCAGGGGCAGCGACTGTGGTTCATAACCCTGGACCGCCCCGCGCTGCCACCAGGTGCGAGGGAGGTGGCACCCCAACGTCCCGACACCGGGCGGCAGCTGCGCGAGCGGGCCCGAATGCCCACCATTTTGCCGCCCCAACCCGTCCATGCGGCACGCCCACCCACCGGGCGGCAGCAGCGCGAGCACAGCAGACCCACGCGCACCACCACCAACCCCGTCCCGCCATGTTCGAGAGAGGTGGCAACCCCCTTCCCTTGCCACCGCGCGGCAGCTGCGCGAGCGGGCCCGAACGCCAACCCCTGCGCCACCCCAAACCGCGCACGCAGCACACCCACCGGGCGGCAGCAGCGCGAGCACCGTGTCCAGGATCCTGTTGCAGTTCTCCTCGTCCCAGTCGTGCAGGATACGCGTCAGCACGTAGAGGTCGCCCCGGGGCAGCCCCTCGGGGCCCTGGAAAAAGTCGCCGGCCTGCCACTTGACCTGCGGCGCGTGCCAATCAGGCAAACAACCAGGTGAGACAGGGCGCGCAAAGCTGACCTCTGGCGCGCGCCAATTCAGGCGCGGGGCAAGTACAGCGAGGCTCCAGGATGATCCGACTGCTCCCTCGGCGGACCCGTCTCCTCCGGCGGGCTCACGCCGCCCCCTCGCGGCGTGAGCAGGGCTGAGAAGCGACTGGGGTGACATGCTCGCAGAGGGAGGGAAAGGGAAAGGGAAAGGGAAAGGCACGCTGCGGGGCGCTCGCGGGTGGCGTGACCGTACAGGGAAGGGCAAGGTGTGCTGTGGGGCGCTCACCCGTGCGAGAACAGAGGGGTCAGTGATGAAGGGCGGCTGGGTGAAGTCGCGCCGCGCCGTCTCCACCACGTGCGGGAGGTCCACCACCTGGGGAGCAAAGCAGGCGGCGTGTTCCCACGCACGCACGCGCTCCGTTCTGCGCTCGTGCGCTGAAGGCCGCGACGCTCGCGTCGCGAACGCCGCCGCGACGACAGCGTGCACAGCGTGGGCGAACGGACAGCTACCACCCAATCGCACGGCCACGCCCACACGCGAATAACCGCCACCACGCGCACCGCCGCGCGCTGCGACGCGGAACCAAAGCCGACCAATGCAGTCAAGGTGTCGCCGCAGGTGCCGCAGGTGGGGAGGGAGAGGAGGGAGCGCGGAGGCCGCGGCCGCTCACCGTGGCCTCAATGTGGGGGTATGCCGTGGCCGCCGCCGTCATGAAGGCGCCCGTGGCGCCGCCCAGGTCCACCCAGTGCTTGAACTGCGTGCAGAAGAGCCCGCACCGCCCGCCAGCAAGGCCGTTTGCGCCCCACCTCCCACACGCCGGCCATCAGCCGGCAGCCGCGCTTTGCGCCCCACCTCCCACGCCGGCCGCCAGCTGGCGAAACGCCGCGAGCGTGCCCAGCGCGGCCACCTCAGGATTGCGGACTCTGCAGACAAGGGCTGCGCCCTGAAAAGGAAGGGGCGTGACGGCAGCGGCGGCGGCGCCTCACCCTGGAGAGGTCAAAGGCTGTCACCACCTTGGGCGCGGCGATGGAGGCGAAGCTGTGCATGGCGCGCATGAACCTGCGGGAGGCGCCAGAGAGAAAGAAAGGACGAAGGAAAGGTACCGGTAGGCGTGGTTGAGGAAGGCTGGGCCTCGCGCCTCCCGACCTGAAGAGTCCGGTGCAAGCCGTGCGTTTTCTGCCACCGCGGGAGGCGCCGGCAACAGGAGAGAGGCGAGGGCGTGCCTGGCCTCGATCCATCGTGAAGGGAAAGGGCCGCGACGCCACCCCGGTGCCGCGTGTGGCGCCCGTTCCCCGAACTGGCCCCCTGTCCCCACCCGCCTGCCGCTGCGTGCAGGGGGCATGCTCCAACTGCCCAGTCCTGCAAACCCCCCCCCCCCCCCCCCCCCCCCCCCCCCCCCCGCCCCCCCCCTCTGGCCCACCCGGAAACGTGCGCGGGGCCCGCTCAGGGTGCCCAACTCCCGCACCAACCGTTCGCTCACCGGTAGAGCGCGCCCTCCTCGGCATAGATGTGCTTGAAGATCTCCGGGCCGGGTCGGCCCATCACCTCGTTCCACACGTTGCCCCTGCGGGCAACGTACGCGCCCCGGCGCACCGCCCTCCTGATCCGCGACACGCGGGCAGTCCCCGACGCAGCCTTGTCGAATGGCCCGCGCCTGCGCCATCCCTCCAACACGAAATTGTGAGCACAGGAGAGCGGCTCACCCTTTGAGGACTGCCGTCTGGAGGCCGCCGAAGAGGGGGTAGATGAGCTTGGAGGAGATTACGATGTAGCCTTGGAGGCTGACGTGGCTGTTGGCGCGCACATACTTGCGTGAGAGTTCCGTCAGCACGTACCTGAGGATCCGGGTTCAGATGTGAAATGTCAAGGCAGGGGGGCTGGGCCGGCTGGAGGACGGCGCAGCTGTCGCCCTCCCCCCTCCGCACACACCCGGGACTCACCCACCGGCGTCCGTCTGGCGCACGAGGCGCAGCGCGGTGATGGCGTCCAGCAGTCGGCGCACGCCTGCGCGTGCCAGCGCCGCAGGGCATGGGCGGTTGGCCGGCAGTCGCTGCGCCGCGCTGGCACGTGCACCGCTCCCGCGCACCGTCCTCGGAGGCCTGGGCGCCTGCCTTCTTGCCCACGGCCGCCGTGAGCGCGGGAAGACTAAGGCCATCTGTGCCTGCCTGCTCGTCCAGGACATCGACGACGCCCAGGTTCACGGCCGCGAAGAGTGCTTGGCTGGCCCGGAAGCCATCCATCAGCGCCATGATGGACCTGGGGTCCGCATCCTCGCTGCCACTGGCGCTGCTGCTGCTGCTGCTGCCGCTGTTGGTGGCCTGAGGCCGGCTGCTTCCGACGCGACTCGTCAACCACGTTGGCAGCGCGGCGCGGCGAAGCGTCCAGGCGCGCGCCAATAGGCCTCTGCTGGCGAGCATCGCGTGCGCGTCGTGTCTGTGCACCCTGTGCGTGCCCTCGTTGCACAGGTCTCGAGGCGCGCCCACCAAGCCCGCACGCCATGCGATCGCAGGGTCAGATCGTCACCCCCTCAGCAGCAGCTCCCCTTGCGCGGTCCGCGAGGTGAGGTAGCGCCTCAGCTGGTCCGCGCAGCGCTGCCCCGTGGCCTTGTCGCAGAGCGGGTCCAGCGCAAGGTACAGCTCCACCTGCGGCACACGCGTTTTGGCCATCAGCACGGTGCACAGCAAGCGTGCGATGAATGCGATGAAACAAGCGAGGCATCCCTTCCTCGCAGGATGTGCTGCGCTGATGCTGCTTGGTGCCGTGACCTGGGCACGAGCAGCCCTACACGTGGGCTGTCGCCACAAGGCGCAGGGTGGAATGCGGCAGCGGCGCACCTCGGCGTCCGTGGAGGCCAGCAGCACCTGGCGCTCGGTGCTCACCCACACCAGCCGGTTGGGCCTGCGCGCAGCGCAGCCCGCGCACGCAGAGGCCGTTCCACGCAGCGCCACAGGTCGAGACTACAGCGCACACGAACGATCCGCGCAAACGAAACCAGCGTGTGCCACGGACTCACCGCACTCACCGTCGCCACGCTAACCCGACACCACAACAAGACGGCCTCTGCCAACCCTTGCCCCCCGCCCCGCAACGCGCGCACCTGCCCTTGGAGCCGTTGCCGGCGCCGGCGCCGCCCGGCCCACCGCCCGCGTGCACCGGGTCCAGCACCAGGCTCACGAGCTGCGCGTAGCTCACGGCCAGCTGCCGCCGCTCCGCCTCGCCGCTGTACGGCTCAGTGTACTCCGCGCACACCACCTGCGCAACACCGCACGCAAACACCAGCAAACACGAGCGTGTGTGTGTGTGCTGGCGTCTCCGCCGCCACCGCGTGCCACGGCACCTTCACGGCACCGCCGGCGTCTTCGCGTGCTGCGCGCGCAACGACCACAGCGCGTGATCTGGTCTCTGCTGGGCCTGCATGCAGAGGCGCCGCCGCCGCTCGCTTCGTGCATTGGGCCCGATCGCAAAAAGCGTGAGTTGCCAGGCCAGGGCGCGTCCCGTAAGGTCTGGTCGACCGAGGGGGCCGCATCAATGTATAGGACAAGGCGCGGACTGGGGTGCGGCGCACCTGCACCTCTTTGACCGAGGGGCACCGCATCAATCCAATGGGAATCCAATAGGAGTCCAATAGGAAAGGCGCAACATACTGTAGGCGTGGCTCACCTGCCGGCGCTGCGGGAAGCGCGCCATGAAGTGCCACAGCGGCGTGGCGCCGAGCCGGCCGCCGCCCGCCGACGCCGGCAGCCGCGCCACGCGCGTGCGCGCCACGCCGCCCGGCTGCACGGCGCGCCGCAGGTTCTCCAGCGCGCCGCCCGTGCTGAGCTGCGCCTCGAGCTGCTCGCGCGCCCGCGACATGGAGTGGAAGAGCTCTGCGCTGGTGGCCATGAGCACCAGGTACACGCCTGCGGGGAGGAGGGGTTGAGTGAGGCAGGGGAGAGGTGCAACGCCGGACACTCAGCAGGTGGGAGGTGGGCGCTGGAGGCCACGAGCACCAGGTGAGCACCAGGCCTGCAAAAGGAGGTGGAGAGCTCGCAGAGGTGAGCGGCCTCCATCGCAACGAGTGCAGCCCCCGTCAATCGCCCAACGGGCGGCAGACGACGCAAGCCGCCGCCGTCAGCGCTGTGACCCACAACACGCACGCACGCGCGCAAACGCCCGTGCGGCGCAGGCGGCAGAGGGGGCCGCGCACCTGCCGCGTCGAGGCTGCCGGGTCGCGGCCCGCCGTCGCCGTTGGTCGCTGCTGCTGCCTGCGGCGCTTGGGGCGCTGTTGCTGCTGCCGCCGGGTGGTTGGGCGGTTGTTGGAGGGGCGTCAGGTAGTGGATATAGGTGTGGAGGAAGGCGGCGGGGTCGTAGGCAGGGAGGCAGAGCGGACAGAAGGCCTCGCCGTGCTGCTGCCTGCGGGGGACACAGCACGAAGGACAGAGGGAGCACGGAAGGAAGCGGTTGAGCAAGGCGGGAGCGGGGTAGAGGGCCTCGCCGTGCTGCTGCCTGCATGGACGCAGCACAAAGGACAGAGGGAGCAAGGCAGGAAGTGGTCGAGCAAGGCGGGAGCGGGGTAGAAGGCCTCGCCGTGCTGCTGCCCTGCTGCCTGCAGGGGACGCAGCGCGAGGGGCGGGTGGAGCGCACGTCTGGGCACCTCACAGGCATGAAAGAGAGGCCCATGGTGGCGGCAGGCTGGTGCAAAGACACGCAGACGAACACGCGTCCCCATCCAACGCACGACTCTCAAGCGCACAAAAACGGCTCTCCCGCCCGCCCCCGCAGCCGCGGCCGTGTGGCCTTGCGCATGGCACGGCCCTGACCTGACACTACGCACCGGATGGCGAGGTTGCACGAGACAAAGTTGTCCAGCACCAGGAGGTCCGAGGCGTCCAGGGGAGGCGCGCCCTTGGCGCCCGCCGCGCGCTCCACCGCCAGCACGCGGCCGCCCGTCACCATGAGGACGCCGTACAGCGCCCCTGACGCCTGGGGACAGAGATGGAGCGAGGGGCTGCATCAGGCATGCTGTGCAGTGCTGTCACGAGAATAGCGCACGTCCGCTCTCATCGACGAGCCCCGTGCACCTGCCCCGTCCGCCGCCCCGAATCCCAGCTCATGCCACCCTCAGTCCCAGCTCCACACACACACACGCTCACCCGCACCGCCTCCTGCAGCGCCAGGCCATGTCCCGCCGGCGTGTCCCACCCACCACGCCACCTCCCCAGCTGCTCATACCACCCTGACCGCCCGTTTCACCCCACCCACCCTCACAAACTCACCCGCACTGCCTCCTGCAGCGCCAGGCCCAGCACCGACTGGTCCACCGGCGCCAGCGCCATGGTCTGGAGCCCTGGCAAGAGGTACGAGGACGCGTCCAGGTGCATGCGCGCAACCAGCGCCGACAAAACCTGCCGGCCACGGCGGCGGCGAAAGCGCAAAAAGGTGCGCTGCGATTTGCACCTGTTTGGGCATGTCAGCGTGCCCAGGGCCCAACTCCTGCCTCTTGTGTGCGTGTGCGCTGTGCGCCCATGCTTGCAGGGGCGGGCCCGTCGCCTCGGGGGCCGTGCGCTGAGCACAAAAGAGCCCACGCTGCCAAAGGCCAGGTTTGCGTGGCAAAGCCCTGCAACTGCATGCAGGAGGGCAGCGCACCGGCCCGACGCCCTCGAGCAGCGTGCGCACGTCGTAGGCCGGGTTGCGAAGCAGGATGCGCTCCAGCCCTGCATGGGGGCAAGCAGGCGCAGCAACTGTGCCTGTCAGTCGCCGCGCCGTGCATTGCACCTGCCGCAGGGCCCACCGATCCTCCCACCAGCCTCCCACCATGGACACTCCCATGCGTGGTAACGATGAACTGCGTACTGCCGTCTCCTCCACCCCTCCCACCCACCCTCCACCCTCGCACACTCACGCGTGGTGACGATGAGCAGCACCTAATCCTGCCCTCCCTTCCCCTCTCCCTCCCCTCCCTCCCCACCCCCGCGCACTCACGCGTGGTGACGGTGAGCAGCACCTGCCTGTGCAGCAGCTCCAGCTGCCGTTGCAGCACCTCCCCCCCCCCCCCCTTCCCCCCCCCCCCCCCCCCCCCCCCCCCCCCCCCCCCCCCCCCCCCCCCCC
>VFQP010001306.1_pt1 | contig 34322 bp, 36 predicted proteins | sample 3512351 | NCBI WGS metagenome assembly VFQP01 (sample SAMN10412372, study PRJNA504923) | tailings metagenome | isolation source: Relicate 1 Philex TSF1 revegetated site | place: Philippines: Tuba, Benguet | collected 2017-08-29
CCCTGTCGGTGGTGCGTGCACGCGCCGAGCGTCTGGGTGTCGAGCTCGAGGTCATGCAGAAGCACGACATCCACGTGCATGTCCCCGACGGCGCCACGCCCAAGGACGGCCCGAGCGCGGGCATCGCGATGGCGACGACCCTGGTGTCGTTGCTGACCAAGATTCCGGTACGCGCGGATGTGGCGATGACCGGCGAGATCACGCTGCGCGGCCGGGTGACCGCAATCGGCGGGCTGAAGGAAAAGCTGCTGGCCGCGCTGCGCGGTGGCATTCGCACCGTGATCATTCCCGAGGAGAACCGGAAGGATCTGGCCGACATCCCGAAGAACGTCACCGACGGAATGAAGATCGTGCCGGTGAAGTACATCGACGAGGTGCTCGACCTCGCGCTCGAGCGGCCGTTGCCGGCGCCGTCCGCGCAGAAGGCCGCGGTCAAGAAGGCCCGCTCCAAGGTCGTGCCCAAGCGCAAGGCGGCCGAGGGCCGGCGGAGCCGCGTCAAGCACTGAGCCGGGCGGCCATCGCGAACGTCTCGCGGCCGTCATTGCCTCGGCAATGGCGGCCGTGCTGCTTTCCGGGGACGCGATACGCGGTCGCGTCGGCTCGGATGCCGAGGGCGACGGCGCGCCAGCCGTGATACGCGCGAGGCTTCACCTGCGTCGGCTTGACGCCCGGCGGCCGATCGCACAGCCGCGCGCGCAGAGCGAGCGGGAACGGGCTGCCGTTGGAGGTATCGGCGCACGCGCATCGGTCGTGCGCGGCCGCGTCGGCACGTGGCCGCGCGGTGTGCGGCGATCCGCGCGTGAGGCCCCGCGGGCAGGGCGCCGCCGCTGCTGCGCCGACGATGACGACGTGCAGCAGGTCAGCGCTTGCGCGGCTGCAGCAGCACCAGCACCGCACCCGTACTGCCCTGGGCCGGCGGCGCGCTGTGGAACGCGACGACATCGGCGCGCTGGCGCAGCAGGCGGTCGACGAGATTCTTCAGGATGGGCGCATCGGGCGAGGAATTGAGGCCCTTGCCGTGCACGATGCGCACGCAGCCGACGCCCGCGTCGATCGCGTCGCGCAGAAACATGCGCAGCAGGACGGTCGCCTGCGCGGCATCGCTGTGATGCAGATCGAGTTCTTCCTGCGCCGCGTAGTCCCCGCGTCCGAGGCGCCGCAGGACGCGCGGCGAGACGTCGTCGCGGCGGTACTGCATCGCATCGCCCGCCTGCAGCAGCGGGCCGTCGAGCAGCTGTCTGAATTCGTTGCGTGCGTCGGCCTCGTCACGCTCGGCCATGCGCGTGGACGGGCGCGGCCGGGGAGGCTGCGGCGGCGGGGGCGCTTGCGGCAATTCACGCACCGGGCCGATCGCGGCGCGGAACAGGGCGCCGTCATCGTCGTCGACCGGCGGTTCGGGATCGCGTCTGCGTTTCATGCCGCCAGCGTACGTGATGCGCGGGGCGGGAGCATGCGGCCATCCGGTATCATGTCGACTCCGACGAAACGGCACGGGGCCTGCAGAACGATCCATGCGTGTACTGGTCAGCAACGACGACGGCGTCGACGCCCCCGGCATCCGGATTCTCGCCCAGGGTCTGCGCGATGCGGGTCACGAGGTGCTGATCGTCGCGCCCGATCGCGACCGCTCCGGCGCGAGCAATTCGCTCACGCTCGACCTGCCGTTGCGCGTGGTGCAGGTGGACGACACGACCTGGCGGGTCCACGGCACACCGACCGATTGCGTGCACGTCGCGATCACCGGCCTGCTCGACGTCGAACCCGACATCGTGGTGTCCGGCATCAACAACACCGCGAACCTCGGCGACGACGTGATCTATTCGGGCACCGTCGCCGCCGCGATGGAGGGGCGGTTCCTGGGATTGCCGGCGGTCGCGATGTCGCTGGTGACCGAGAACCAAGACGGCCGCCACTATGAAACCGCCGCGCGCGCCGCGGTCGAGATCGTCGCCCGACTCAAGGCCGACCCGCTGCCGGCCGACACCATCCTCAACGTCAACGTGCCCGACGTCGCGTGGGAGTCGCTGGCGGGCTTCGAGGTCACCCGTCTGGGCAACCGGCATCGCGCCGAGGCCTGCACGCCGCTGGAGGATCCGCGCGGCCGCATGTTCTGGTGGATCGGGGCGGCCGGCGCCGAACAGGACGCCGGCCCGGGTACGGATTTCCATGCGGTGCGCACGCGCCACATCGCCATCACGCCGATCCACGTCGATCTCACCCGTTACCAGGCGCTCGAGCACGTCGCCAACTGGGTGGGCGGGCTCGAGGCCGACCTCAAGGCGACCCAGGCATGATGGCGCGCCTGCGTCTCCAGCCCGAGGCCATCGGCGTCGGCATGACCTCGCAGCGCGTGCGCGACCGGCTGATCGACCGGCTGCGCGACGGCGCACATCCCGGCGGCGGCATTTCGGACGAGCGTGTGCTCAACGCGATCCGCACCGTGCCGCGGCACCTGTTCGTCGACGAGGCCTTCGCGACGCGCGCCTACGAGGACACCGCGCTGCCGATCGGCCACGGCCAGACGATTTCGCAGCCCTGGGTGGTCGCGCGCATGACCGAGGCGCTGCTGGCCGATGGCATGCCCGGCAAGGTGCTGGAGATCGGCACCGGCTCCGGCTATCAGGCCACGATCCTCGCGGCGCTGGGCATCGAGGTGCACACCGTCGAGCGGATCGGCGAACTGCTGCGGGTCGCGCGCAAGCGCTTCCGCTCGCTCGGTCTCAACGTCCGCAGCAAGCACGACGACGGCCGCATCGGCTGGCCCGAGAACGGACCCTTCGACGGCATCATCGTCACCGCGGCCGGGCCTGCGCTGGTCGAAGCGCTCACCGATCAGCTCGCGCCCGGCGGCATTCTCGTCGCGCCGGTCGGCGCGCAGGGCGCGCAGCAGCGTCTGCTCGTGCTCCGGCGTCAGGACGACGGCCGGGTGGTCCAGCAGGACATCGCCGCCGTCAGTTTCGTCCCCCTTCTTTCCGGATACATCGACTGATGCCGTTGTTCGCGCGCATGTACGACACCACGCTCGCGTGGGCCCGCCACCGGCATGCGCCGCGTTACCTCACCGCGATGAGTGCGGCGGAGTCGGTGATCTTCCCGATTCCGCCGGACGTGATGCTCGCACCGATGGCGCTGGCGCAGCCGGCGCGCTGGTGGCGCTTCGCACTGCTCTGCACGCTGGGCTCGGTCGCGGGCGGCCTGCTCGGCTATGCGATCGGCCACTTCGCGCTCGACCTGGCCTGGCCGTGGATCGTGAGCATGGGCTGGCAGCCGGCGTTCGAACGCATCCAGGCCCTGTTTCTCGCGCACGGCCTGCTGTTCGTCTTCCTGGCGGGCTTCACGCCGATTCCCTACAAGGTGTTCACCATCGCGTCGGGTTCGCTGGGAGTGGGCCTGCTACCGTTCGTCGTCGGTTCGCTGCTGGGGCGCGGCGCGCGCTTCTTTCTCGTCGCCGGGTTGATGGCCTGGGGTGGGCCCCGGTTCGAGCCGCTGCTCAAGCGCTATATCGAGTGGCTCGGCTGGCTGATGGTGGGCCTCGTGGTCATCGCACTGGTCTGGATGGAGTTGCGCGGATGAGGATCGTGGTGCTTCTGGTTTCGGTGCTGTTGCTGGCGGCGTGCGGCAGCAGCCGGGTGATCCGCGAGGGCGGCAGCGCGAGCGCGCCCGTCGCGAGGTCCACACCCAAGCCGGGCCAGAGTGTCACCGTGCAGCGCGGCGACACGCTCTATCGCATCGCCACCGGCAACGGCATCAGCGCGCTGGATCTGGCGATGTGGAACGGCATCGGCGCGCCCTACACCATCTATCCGGGGCAGCGGCTGCGGCTGTATCCCGGCGGGGCGACGGCGTCGACGCCACCGCGTCGGCCCTCGACCGGTGCGGGCGTCGGCACCGCGCAGCGACCTCCGGTCCAGCCCACCCAGGCGCCGCCGCAGCCCGCCGCGCCGCCACCGGCGCGCAGTCCCTTCCGCTGGCAGTGGCCGACGGACGGCCAGGTGATCGGACGTTACGTGGCCAACGACCCGACCAAGCAGGGGCTCGACATCGCCGGCACCGGCGGGCAGGCCGTGCGCGCTGCGGCCGATGGCGTCGTCGTGTACTCCGGCTCGGGCCTGGTCGGTTACGGTGAACTCATCATCGTCAAGCACGACGAGCAGTGGCTGTCGGCGTACGGCCACAACCGGACGCGCCGGGTCAACGAGGGCGAGCGCGTCTCGGCCGGCCAGCAGATCGGTGAGATGGGCCGCACCGGCGCCGCGCGCGACATGCTCCACTTCGAGATCCGGTACAACGGCAAGCCGGTCGATCCGCTGTCGTATCTTCCTGCCCGCTGAGTCGGTTCGCCGGTCCGACAGAGTGGATCCCCGGCCAGGCGCAGCGCGCCCGGCGTGCGTCGAGCCCGCGGCCGTATGGACTGCGGGCGGCATCGCGCCATCCCGGCGGGTCGCTCGGATCGCGGGTGTCCCTGCCGGACGGACCGCAGTCCGGAACGCGCAATGGTGTCCGCCTCGTCCCGTCTGCGTGGGCGGGGCGTCCAGGGCGCCGGCTCGCCGTGGCCTCGGCTCGCGCGGTCGCCGACACACACACGCCGAATCGCAGGTGCAGGCCACGGCGGCGCGGATTCCTACACGGTCCGCATCCCTTCCGCGACGGCCCGGGCGTGCTGGGGCGGGCACGCTGGCCCGCACATGTACCGGGATGGACGCACCGATGCCAAGTAACGTCATGGGACTGGCGGTCGTGCTTCTGGCCGCGATGGCAGGGACGGCGGCAGCTGGCCCGCCCGCGGAGGTCTCGACCGAGTTCAGCAGTCTGCTGGGCACCTGGGTGCTGTGCGGCAACGCCCGTATCGACGTGCGCGGCACCAACCCCCGCGGCGTGGAAAACGCCAAGCTGGTGTTTCGTCCCGACAGGACTTTCGAATGGCGTCCGGCGGACGCCACCGGACCGGAACGGTCGGAGTTCGGCCGGGTCGAGGCTGCCTCCACGGGCATTCGCCTGTTCGACTCGGGCGGGCGGCATGCGGGTGTGCTGGCGGTGCGAAGCCGGGATGAGCGCGTCCTGAGCGGGGGCGGGGGCGGCGGCGTGCTGCTGTGCAGGCTCGGCGATGTCGCCGTGGCCGATCGGCCCCTGCAACCTCGGTCGATCGCGTTCTACAGCAGTGAGGACTTCGACGATCCCGGCATCGCACGCAATGCCGAGGCGCGCCGCCCGGCTGCCGGCAGCCTGCTCGGCACCTGGGAACTGGCGCGGCTCGTGGTCCACGACTCCGCGCAGGCCTGGTTCGACGCCAACCCGTACGGACAGGGCCACATCCGGATCGCCTTCGACGGGCGCCAGTTCTGTTTCGCCGTCCTGCAGCCGACAGCGTACGACGTGGACCGCGGGTGCGTACCGGCGCCCGTGCGGGGTCTGAGGGTGCGGGCCGATGACGATGCGGGCGGCATGCTGGCGCCCTGGATCGCGGGCGAGGTCCGCATCACGGCCGACGGCGTCATGCGCGTGCCGCGGCCCCTGCACGATGAAGAATTCGTGTGGCTGGGCCCGGACGACCTGACCGCGGCGCCGCTCGAGGGCCGCATTACCCTCGTCACGTTCCCGGGCGAGAACGACCCGCCTTGATCAGGCCGCGGTCGCGTCGTCCTGCAGCACGAAGGCGGCCACCACGCGGCGGCCTTCGCCCGCGAGCACATTGAACGTGCGCGCCGCGGCGGCATTGGTCATCGCCTCGATGCCGATGCCCTTGGACAGGCAGGCCGCCATCGTCGCGGCGGGCGGGAAGCCCTGGCGGTCGCCGGTGCCGATCAGCACCACTTCGGGTTCCAGCGCCAGCACCGGCGCCAGCACGTCGACGTCGAGCGTACGTACATCCGCGGCCGGCCAGTCCTCGACCAGCGCCCGCGGGGCGACGATGAAGCTACGGGTGAGGCGCCGGTCGTTGACCAAGGCCTGGCGTCCATCCGCGCCCCGGAGCACGTAGTCGAACTCGGGGTGTTCGAGACTCAGCTGCATGGCCGGGGCACCGCGCGGTCAGGCACGCGGCAGCACGATCTGCCGGCGGTCCTTGCTCTGGCGATAGAGGATGGCCGTGTGGCCGATCCGCTGCACGAGCGCGGCGCCCGTGCGTTCGGCCAGCTGGTCGATCATCGCGTCGCGCTCCTCGCGATCGGCAGCGCCCACTTTCACCTTGATCAGCTCGTGATGCTCCAGGGCGCCGTCGAGTTCGGCGATCAGCGCATCGGTCACGCCTTTGCCGCCGACCTGCAGCTGGGCCTTGATGCCGTGGGCCTGGCCGCGCAGAAAACGGGTCTGGGCAGCGGTCAGGACGTTACTCATGGATGAACCGATCGGGAAAATGGATGCGGTAGGCAGGATATCATGGCCTCCGCACCCGCTTTCCCGCGACGGCACGAACCGGCGATGGCCACACGCAGCAAGAGCAGCCAGCGCTGGCTGAAGGAACATTTCTCCGATCCCTACGTCAAGAAGGCGCAGGCCGAGGGGCTGCGCTCGCGTGCGGCCTACAAGCTGGAAGAGCTGGTGGAGCGCGACCGGCTGTTGAAGCCGGGGATGGTGGTCGTGGATCTCGGTGCGGCGCCGGGCGGCTGGTCGCAGTGGGTCCGGCAGGCACTGGGCGACACCGGCCGGGTCATCGCGCTCGATATCCTCGAAATGCCGTCGCTGGCCGGCGTGGAGTTCCTTCACGGCGATTTCCGCGAGGATGCGGTCCTCTCGGCGCTGGAGCGCGCGCTCGGCGGCCAGCAGGTGGACCTTGTGTTGTCGGACATGGCCCCCAACAAGAGCGGTATCGACGCGGTGGACCAGCCCCGGGCGATGCATCTGGCGGAACTGGCGATGGAGTTCGCCGACCACCACCTGCGCCCCGGCGGCACGTTTCTGATCAAGCTGTTCCAGGGCACCGAGTTCGACGAATACGTGCGGCAGTTGCGTCGTCGCTACACCAAGCTCGCGATCCGCAAACCGGCCGCATCGCGGCAGCGCTCGCCCGAGGTCTACGCCCTGGCCCAGGGCAAGCTCGCGACGATGAAGTAGCATGGCCCCGAGGCATCCAGTGTTCCACCGAACCCCTCTCGAGAATTCCGAAACATGAACGATCTGGTCAAGAATCTGCTGCTCTGGGTCGTGGTCGCCGTCGTGCTGATGGTGATCTTCCAGAGCTTCAGCCCGCGCACCGGCGCGGCGGGGCAGGACGTCCAGTACTCGCAGTTCATGGAACAGGTCCGACGTGACCAGATCGCGTCGGTGAAGATCGCCGAGGACGAGCGCACGATCACGTTCCAGTCCAAGGGCGGCCAGTCGGGCACCGTCATCGCGCCGCGTCGCGACGACCGCATGATCGACGACCTGATGAACCACAATGTGGCCATCGACCAGGCGCCGCCGTCGAGCGGCATTTCCCTCGGCTACATCCTCATCCAGTTGCTGCCGGTCGCGCTGATCATCGGCTTCTGGTTCTTCATGATGCGGCAGATGCAGCAGGGTGGCGGCAAGGGCGCGATGTCCTTCGGCAAGTCACGCGCCAAGCTGCTCAACGAGGAGCAGACCAAGGTCACCTTTGCCGACGTCGCCGGCTGCGACGAGGCCAAGGAGGAAGTCTCGGAGCTGGTCGAGTTCCTGCGTGATCCGTCGCGCTTCCAGAAGCTGGGCGGCAAGATCCCGCGCGGCGTGCTGCTGGTCGGCCCGCCGGGCACCGGCAAGACGCTGCTCGCCAAGGCCATTGCCGGCGAGGCCAAGGTGCCGTTCTTCTCCATCTCGGGCTCGGACTTCGTGGAGATGTTCGTCGGCGTCGGCGCCAGCCGCGTGCGCGACATGTTCGAGCAGGCCAAGAAGCAGGCGCCGTGCATCATCTTCATCGACGAGATCGATGCGGTCGGCCGTCATCGCGGCGCCGGTCTCGGCGGCGGGCACGACGAGCGCGAGCAGACCCTCAACCAGCTGCTGGTCGAGATGGACGGCTTCGAGGGCGGCGAGGGCGTGATCGTGGTCGCCGCGACCAACCGTCCCGACGTGCTGGATCCGGCGCTGCTGCGCCCGGGCCGTTTCGACCGCCAGGTCGTCGTGGGCCTGCCCGACGTCAAGGGCCGCGAGCAGATCCTGAAAGTGCACATGCGCAAAGTTCCGCTCGACGAGGACGTGCAGCCGCTCGTCGTCGCCCGTGGCACGCCCGGCTTCTCCGGCGCGGATCTGGCGAACCTCGTCAACGAAGCGGCGCTGTTCGCGGCGCGCGAGAATGCGAAGGAAGTCCGCATGGACCACTTCGACCGCGCACGCGACAAGATCCTGATGGGCGCCGAGCGCCGCTCGATGGCGATGAGCGAGGACGAGAAGAGGCTCACCGCGTATCACGAGGCCGGCCACGCCATCGTCGGCCGCCTCGTGCCCGAGCACGACCCGGTCTACAAGGTCACGATCATCCCGCGCGGGCGTGCGCTCGGCGTCACCATGTACCTGCCCGAGGGCGACCGCTACTCGATGAACCGCGTGGCGATCGAATCGCAGCTGTGCTCGCTCTACGGCGGCCGCGTGGCCGAGGCGCTGATCTTCGGCGAGGACAAGGTCACCACCGGCGCCTCGAACGACATCGAGCGCGCGACCAAGATGGCCCGCAACATGGTCACCAAGTGGGGGCTGTCGGACGAACTCGGCCCGATCGCCTATGGCGAAGAGGACGACGAGGTGTTCCTCGGTCGCTCGGTCACCCAGCACAAGTCGGTGTCCGACGACACCGCGCGCAAGATCGACGAAGTGGTGCGCACGATTCTCGACCGCGCCTATGAGCGCACGACCGAGATCCTCACCGCGAACCTCGACAAGCTGCATGCCATGTCGCAGCTGCTGCTCGAGTACGAGACCATCGACGTGCCGCAGATCGACGCGATCATGGAAGGCCGCGAGCCGCCGCCGCCGATGGGCTGGGGCAAGTCCAACCCCGGCAAGGGAGGCGACGGCGATGCCGGCGGTGGGCCACGTCCGGTTCCGCCGCCGATCGGCGGTCCGGCGGAGCAGGCCTGAGCCTCACCGCTGTCTGCGCAGAACAAGAGCGGCCTTCGGGCCGCTTTTTTGTTGTCCGGATGCGAGGACGTCTCGACGCCGGAGGCGCAGCGCGCTCGATGCCGGGGCGTCGGCCCGATGGCCACAGCGCGAGACGTCTTCGCTGCGCACACTCCGGGGCACGCGTCCGCCTTCCAGCGATCGGCGGAACCGGGCACCGGGCCCGGCTACTCGCGAGCGCCATCCCGCAATCCCGCAGGCCAGGGCCGTGGACATGCGAATCGGGCCCGGGCGGCAGCCTGGGCTGCGGGCGCGCGAACCCCGCGCTCGCCAGGCGCGTCGCGATCACAACGCCACACGTGCCCCAAGCGCGGCGCACGGCGCTTGTGATGTCGATTCGCGAGAAGGCAGGCTCGCGCGGCCCCGGACGGCGATCGCGCACGCGCGGCGCGAGGCTGTCCACGCGGGCGCCCAGTCGCGACAATCCCCGGTCTGCCATGCCCCCAGGTGCCGCCGATGTTCGATACCGCTCCCCAGCTCGACTGCAACGGCCGCGCGCTGCGCCTCGACGTGCCGCGGGTCATGGGCATCGTCAACGTCACGCCGGACTCGTTTTCCGACGGCGGTGCGCACGCGACACCCGAGGCGGCGATCGCCCACGGCCTGCGCCTGGTGGCCGACGGCGCGGATCTGCTCGACATCGGCGGTGAATCGACGCGACCCGGCGCTGCCGATGTCTCGGTCGAAGAGGAGTTGCGCCGGGTGATCCCGGTCATCGAGGCGCTCGCACGCGACACGCGGGTGCCGATCAGCGTCGATACGTCGAAGCCCGAGGTCATGCGCGCCGCGGTCGAAGCGGGCGCCGGGATGATCAACGACGTGTACGGCCTGCGCCGCGCCGGCGCACTCGAGACCGCCGCCGCGCTCGGCGTGCCGGTGGTGCTGATGCACATGCAGGGCGAACCGCGCGGCATGCAGGACGCACCGGAGTACGACGATGTCGTCGGCGAGGTGCACCGGTTTCTTGCCGAGCGGATCTTCTCGGCGGAGATGGCCGGCATCGACAGGAAACGCATCGTCGTCGATCCGGGGTTCGGTTTCGGCAAGACCACCGATCACAATCTGGCCCTGCTGGCGCAGCTGGCGCGCTTCGTCGAACTCGGCGTGCCGGTGTTGGCCGGACTGTCGCGCAAACGCAGCATCGGTGCGCTCACCGGGCGCGAGACGCCGGCTGCGCGCATGGCCGGCTCGGTGGCCGCGCATCTGATCGCCGCCCAGCGCGGTGCACGCATTCTGCGCGTCCACGACGTCGCCGAAACCGTCGACGCCTTGAAGATCTGGACCGCCGTCGACGCGGTGCCCGCGCCGCGCGTCGCCGCCGCGCCTGCGATCCGCTGGCCGGACGAATAGGCGCCACGCGGGGCCGGCATCGCGCCGGGCGGTTTCGAGGGCCGGGTGCGTTACGCTGTCGCGTCCAATTCGCGCCGCCCGAGGGCGGCCCGTCGATCGAGGGAAGGGGAACCCAGACATGATGACCGCCAGTACGCCGCTGATCGTGACCTTCGTGGTGTATCTGGTGGCCATGGTGCTGATCGGAATCGTGGCCTGGCGCTCGACCAAGAGCTTCGACGACTACATTCTCGGCGGTCGCAAGCTCGGGCCGGGCGTCACCGCACTGTCGGCCGGGGCCTCGGACATGAGCGGCTGGCTGCTGATGGGCCTGCCGGGGGCGCTGTACCTGCGCGGCGCGTCCGAGGCCTGGATCGCGCTCGGCCTGATCGGCGGTGCCTATCTCAACTGGCGCTTCGTCGCCGGTCCGCTGCGGGTGTACACCGAGCGCACCGGCAATGCGCTGACGCTGCCCGATTTCTTCACCCACCGTTTCGAAGATCGCAGTCGCATGCTGCGGGTGATTTCGGCGCTGGTGATCCTGGTCTTCTTCGCGGTGTACTGCGCGTCCGGCGTCGTGGCCGGTGCCCGTCTGTTCGAAAGCGTATTCGGCCTGCCGTACGCGCAGGCGCTGTGGTGGGGCGCGGCGGTGACGATCCTCTACACGCTGATCGGCGGCTTCCTTGCCGTGAGCTGGACCGACGTCGCCCAGGGCACGCTGATGCTGTTCGCGCTGCTGCTCACGCCGGTGATCGTCTACATGACCACCGGCGGCTTCGAATCGAGCATCGAGCTGATCCGGAGTGTCGATGCCTCGCGGCTGTCGTGGACCCGCGAGGGCGCGCTCGGCGTGGTGGGCATCGTCTCGCTGCTGGCGTGGGGCCTGGGCTACTTCGGCCAGCCGCACATCCTGTCGCGTTTCATGGCGGCGGGCAGTGTCGAAACCATCCCGGCCGCGCGGCGCATCGGCATGGCCTGGATGATCCTGTGTCTGGCGGGTTCGCTGACGGTCGGTTTTCTCGGCATCGCGTATTTCCAGCAGCATCCGGAGCAGGCCGGGCCGGTGACCGCGAATTCGGAGCGGGTGTTCATCACCCTGGTCGAGCTGCTGTTCAATCCCTGGGTGGCCGGTGTGATCCTGTCGGCGATTCTCGCGGCGGTCATGAGCACGCTGTCGAGCCAGCTGATCGTGTGCTCGAGTGTGCTGTCGGAGGACTTCTACCGCGGCTTCGTCCGGCGGCAGGCCGGCCAGACCGAGCTGGTCTGGGTGGGCCGTGCCAGCGTGCTGCTGGTCGCCCTGGTCGCGTTGTGGCTGGCGCGGGACCCCGACAGCCGCGTGCTCGGACTGGTGGCCTACGCCTGGGCCGGCTTCGGCGCGGCCTTCGGCCCGGTGGTGCTGCTGGCGCTGTTCTGGCAGCGGATGACCCGCAACGGTGCGCTCGCGGGCATGCTGCTGGGGGCGCTGACCGTGGTCGCGTGGAAGCAGATCGCCGTCGAACGCATGGGCTCGGCGCTGTACGAGATCGTGCCGGGCTTCGCTGTCGCCACGCTGGCGATCATCGTCGTCAGCCTGCTCGGGCCGGCGCCGTCGCGTCCGGTGCAGGTGACGCACGAGCAGGTGCGCCTGTCGCTGCGCGAGACCGGCTACTGAACCGCACCGCCGTGGTGACGTCTGCACCGGCTGCCACGCGCGCGCGTCCGCGCGCCATCGCGCTGATGGGTCCGACCGCGTCGGGCAAGACCGCACTCGCACTCGACTGGGCCGAGCGCTTCGGCGGCGAGATCGTCAGCGTCGATTCGGCGCTGGTCTATCGCGGACTCGACATCGGCGCGGCCAAGCCGGACGCGACCGAGCGTGCCCGCGTGCCGCACCACATGCTCGATCTGCGTGATCCGTGGCAGACGTATTCGGCTGCGGAATTCGCGGCCGACGCGCGCGCTGCGGTCGAGGCCATCCTCGCGCGCGGCCGGCTGCCCATCCTCGCCGGCGGCACGGGCCTGTACTTCGCCGCGTTGCTGGAGGGCCTGTCGCCGATGCCGCCGGCCGACCCGGCCATGCGCGCGCGCATCACGGCCGAGGCGACGGCGCGCGGTTGGCCGGCGCTGCACGCCGAGCTGGCCGGAATCGACCCCGACGCGGCAGCGCGGATCAAGCCCGGTGATCCACAGCGCATCCAGCGCGCACTCGAGGTGCATCGCCTGAGCGGTATTCCGATCAGCGACTGGCAGCGACGTGTGCCGGAAACACCGCCGTTCCCCGCCGACGTGCTGTCGCTGGCGATCGCCCCGACCGACCGCGGCGTGCTGCACCAGCGCATCGCCGCGCGCTTCGACGCGATGCTCGCCGCCGGGTTTCTCGACGAAGTGCGCGCGTTGCGGGCGATGCCGGCCCTGCGTGCGCATCCTGCGCCGCTCGACCTGCCGGCGATCCGCGCGGTCGGCTACCGTCAGGCCTGGGACCATCTTGAGGGCCGGTGCGATGCGGAGGGCTTCCGCGAACGCGCCGTCGCGGCCACCCGCCAGCTCGCCAAACGGCAGATCACCTGGCTGCGCGGCCGCGGCGACGCCGTGCGCTGGTTCGACCCGGCGGCGCAACGCGGGGCGCTGGATGACGCGGTCGGTCAGTTCCTGGCCTGAACACGGCGACCCCACGCACGTTTCCGGCGCGCGGCCGGCCGTTCCCATCCGAATCCGGCAGCGGTTGTGTACCATCGTGCGGACGTCGCGCGGGGAGCGCGGCGTCGGGTCAGCACCCGATAACAACAACCACGCTGGGGAATACGAATGTCCAAGGGGCAATCCTTGCAGGATCCTTTCCTGAACGCACTGCGGCGCGAACGTGTGCCGGTCTCGATTTACCTCGTCAACGGCATCAAACTGCAGGGCACGATCGAATCGTTCGACCAGTTCGTGGTGCTGCTTCGCAACACCGTGAGCCAGATGGTCTACAAGCACGCGATTTCGACCGTGGTGCCGGCGCGCAATGTGCGCGTGGCGCCGGGTGGCGGTGTCGTGGAGTCCTCCGATGGCGAGGGCGGCGAGGCGCCCGACCCGTCCGAATGATCCCGCGCGACACCCAAGAGGCCTGACCCGAATTGTTCGAACGCTCCCGCAAGGGTGAAAACGCGCTGCTGATCCAGCCGCACGCGCACGGCCCCACCGACGACGGCGTGCTCGAGGAGTTCTCCGAGCTGGCCCGCTCCGCGGGCGCGAATGTGGCCGCCGTCATTCCGGCACGCATCGACAAGCCGAATGCCGCCACGCTGATCGGCAGCGGCAAGCTCGAGGAAGTGAAGGCGGCCGCGAACGCGACCGGCGCCGACCTGATCCTCGTCAATCATCGGCTCTCGCCGGGCCAGGAACGCAACCTCGAGAAGTATCTCGAGCGCCGCGTCGTGGACCGCACCGGCCTGATTCTCGACATCTTTGCCCAGCGCGCGCGCAGCCACGAAGGCAAGCTGCAGGTCGAACTGGCCCAGCTGCGCCACATGGCCACGCGCCTGGTGCGCGGCTGGACCCATCTGGAGCGGCAGCGCGGCGGCTCGATCGGTCTGCGTGGTCCCGGCGAAACCCAGCTCGAGACCGACCGCCGGCTGCTGCAGAAGCGCGTCGAACAGTTGCAGGCGCGCCTCGACAAGGTCGAGGTGCAGCGCACCCAGATGCGCCGCGCCCGCGTGCGCAGCGAACTGCCGCGCGTGGCGCTGGTGGGCTATACCAATGCCGGCAAGTCGACCCTCTTCAACACGCTGACCGGCGCCGACGCCTACGCCGCCGACCAGCTGTTCGCGACGCTCGATCCCACCGTACGCCGGGTGGATCTGTCGGGAGGCTCGGTCGTGCTCGCCGACACCGTCGGTTTCGTCCGCGACCTGCCGCACGAACTCGTCGCCGCGTTCCGCTCCACGTTGAGCGAAGCGCGCGAGGCCGATCTCCTGTTGCACGTCATCGATGCGGCCGATCCGCTGCGCGACGAACGCATCCGCCAGGTCGACGCCGTGCTCGGCGAGATCGGCGCGGGCGAGCTGCCGCAGCTGCTGGTGTTCAACAAGATCGACCGGATCGAGAACGCGCAGCCGCGCTACGACCAGGACCCGGCCGCGCTGGCCGACGACGCCGTGCGCGAGTCGGTGTGGATTTCCGCGCGTGATGGTCTCGGGCTGGATCTCCTGTCCCGCGCGCTGGCGCGCCGGCTGGGTATGCGGCGCGTCGCCGGTGCCTTGCACCTGCCGCCCGAAGCCGGACGTCTGCACGCGCGCCTGCACGCCCTGGACGCGGTGCGCGAGGAGCGCAGCGACGAGGACGGCTGGCGCCTGCACGTCGATCTGGCCCACGCCGACGCCGCGCGTCTGGCCGCGCAGCCCGACGGCGCCGCGCTCCGGCCGCTGCTGCCGCCCGACGACGACACGTTCTGATTCCCCGCCGCGCGTCGCGCGGCATGATCCATCCTCCGGCCGTGGCCGTAAGGGTTCGACGGACCCGGCGGGCACGAGCCGGTTAGACTATGCGACCCCCGCGCTGCCCCGGGCAGGCGGCGCACCAGACTGGAGCAGGCATGGCCTGGAACATTCCCGGCAAGAACAAGGACAACGACTCCCCCGACCGCAACACCGGTCGCGACGGGAACGAACCGCGCAATCCCTGGCCGCCCCGGCGCACGGGGGGCGGTGGGCGTGGTGGTCGCGGCGGTGGCGGTGGTGGCAACGGCGTCGACCGTGCGCTGAACCAGCTGCGCGACCTGTTCGGCGGTGGCGGCGGCAACCCGCTGCGCTGGGTGGTGATCGGCCTGGTGGTCATCCTGCTGCTCAACTGCTTCGTGCTGGTCGGCGAGCAGCAGCGCGGCGTGGTGCTGCGCTTCGGCCAGGCCGCGCGGGTGATGCAGCCCGGCCCGAACTTCAAGCTGCCGTGGCCGGTGGAGCGGGTGATCAAGGTCGACGCGACCACCGTGCAGTCCTTCAGCAATACCGTGCCGGTGCTCACCCGCGACGAGAACATCGTGGTGGTGTCGTTCAATGTGCAGTACCGCGTCGGGGATCCCACGCAGTACCTGTTCGGCACCCGCAACGCCCGCGAGGTGCTGGAGCAGACCGCGGTCAGCGCGGTGCGCGAGCAGATCGGCCGCGCCAACCTGGACACCGCGCTCAACGCGCGCGGTCCGCTGTCGACCGCGGCGCAGACCTCGCTGCAGGCCTCGCTCGACAGCTACCGCACCGGCCTATTCGTCACCGATCTGAACCTGCAGGACGCGCGTCCGCCGGAAGAAGTGAAGCCTGCGTTCGACGAGGTCAACAGCGCGCAGCAGATGAACGAGCGCCTGATCAACGAAGCCCGGGCCTACGCCGCGAAGATCGTGCCCGAGGCACGAGGCGAGGCGGCGCGTATCCGCGCCCAGGCCGAGGGTTACAAGGAGGCCGAGATCGCGCGCGCCACCGGTGACGCCACCCGGTTCTCCCTGCTGGTCGACGCCTATCGCGGCGCGCCGGATGTCACCCGCAAGCGTCTGTGGCTGGAAACGGTGCAACAGGTGCTGGCCGAGAACCGCACGGTGGTGGGCGGCGACGGCCGCCAGCTGATCTATGTGCCGATGGCCGGGCAGGGCAGTGCGCAGGCCGCGCCGTCGCTGCTGCCGCCGGAGGTGTTGTCGCCGGCGATCGAAGCGACGCGTGCGCCCAGCCAGGAGCCCGCCGCCCGCACCTCGCAGCTGCCGCGCCCGCCGCGTGATGGAGCGTCCCGATGAGACTCAATTTCGTCATCCCCCTGATCATCGTCGTCCTGCTGGGCCTGATGGGGTCGGTCTACGTGGTCCGCGAGGGCCAGGTGGGCATGGTGTTCAACCTCGGTCGCATCGCGCGCACCGATGTCGGCCCGGGCCTGCATTTCAAGATCCCGCTGATCGAGACCGCACGTGTCTTCGATACGCGGTTCAACGCCAGCGCGTTCTCGCCCGAGCGCTCGCTGACCTCGGAACGCAAGGACGTCAGCGTGGACTTCGTGGCGATCGTGATGATCAACGACGTCACCGCCTTCTACCGCGCCACCCAGGGCAACGAGGACAGCGCCCAGCTGCGTCTCGAGCCGATCATCAAGAACTCGCTGCGCAACGAGATCAACGCCAGCACGCTGACCGAACTGGTGTCGGGCAACCGCTCCGAGTTCGTCGAGCGCCAGCTGCCGGCGATCAACGAGGCATCGAAGTCGCTCGGCATGCAGATCATCGACATCCGCCTCAAGCAGATCGACCTGCCCACCGACAGCGAAGTGATCGGCCAGGTCTACGACCGCATGCGCGCCGAGCGTCGCCAGGTCGCCGCGGCGTTGCGCGCCGAGGGCGAGGAACAGGCGCGCGCGATCCGCGGCCAAGCCGATCGCGAGCAGGTCGTGCTGACCGCCGAGGCCGAGCGCGACGCGCAGACCCTGCGCGGTGAGGGCGATGCCGAGGCCACCCGGATCTACGGTGAGGCCGCCGGGCGCGACCCGGGCTTCTACGCGTTCCAGCGCAGCCTCGAGGCGTACCGCGCGGCGTTCCAGAGCGGGGACAGCGTGATCGTGCTGGAGCGTAACGACCCGTTCCTGCAGTACATGCGCAGCGACCGCTGAGGCCGGCGGCCCGATGTCGGATCTGTGGGCCGCACTGTGCCTGGTGTTCGTGATCGAGGGCCTGATCCTCTTCGCCGCCCCGGACGCCTGGAAGCGTAACGCCGCGCGGATGCTCGGGAAGCCGTCGACGCTGCTGCGTCGCATCGGTGCCGGCGTACTCGCGGTGGGGCTGGTCGCGCTGTATCTGGTGCGCGGGGGCTGACCGCCGGGCAGCCCGGCGGGGGCGGTCACCAACGCGCGAACGCGCGAACGCGCGATGCTGCACGCGGGTGCAGCCCGCATCGGCGATATCGTCTGGTTCGCTCGTTCGCGAGGCGGCGCTCGAACCCCAGCGCATGACGGCAGCGGGCCCCCCAGGCGTCACGCACCGCCGGCGTTCCGGCGCCCGGGGGACAGCATCGAGGTCGCGCCGCGTCCGGGCGGCGTCCCGCGCCGGTGCCGGCGACGCCCCCGGCATGAACCGCCGGTCCGAACAGGTGGCCCCGGTCCCCCGATATCCGGATAATGCCGAAAAGCCGGACGGGCCGACTCTCAGCAGAGCGAACCGCCGGCTTTTTCCGTGTCCGGGCCCGGCGCGGCGGCCACTCCCCGATGGAGCGGGCCGCAGCCTTCCGCCAGGCCCGATGCGGTACCTGTCTGCGGCCCCGATGGCCGCAGTGCGAAACCAGGAGTCATCAAGATGGGTCAGTCAGTCGTCGTAATCGGCGCCCAGTGGGGCGATGAGGGCAAGGGCAAGATCGTCGACCTGCTCACGCAGGACATCGGCGCCGTCGTGCGCTTCCAGGGCGGTCACAACGCCGGCCACACGCTGGTGATCGGCGGCAAGAAGACCGTTCTCCACCTCATTCCCTCCGGCATCCTGCGCGACGACGCGCTGTGCCTGATCGGCAACGGGGTGGTGCTGAGCCCGGCGGCGCTGATCAAGGAAATCGGCGAGCTCGAAGCCGCGGGTGTCGAGGTGCGTTCGCGCCTGAAGATCAGCCCGGCCACGCCGCTGATCATGCCCTACCACATCGCGCTCGATCAGGCCCGCGAGAAGAAGGCCGGCGGCAAGGCCATCGGCACCACCGGCCGCGGCATCGGCCCGGCGTACGAAGACAAGGTGGCGCGCCGCGGCATCCGCGTGGCCGACCTGCATTACCCCAAGCAGCTCGAAGACCTGCTGCGCACCGCGCTCGACTACCACAACTTCGTGCTGACCAAGTACCTCGGCGTCGACGCCGTGGACTTCCAGAAGACCTACGACGAGGCGCTGGCCTTCGGCGAGTACGTCGAGCCGATGAAGTCCGACGTCGCCGGCATCCTTCACGACCTGCGCAAGCAGGGCAAGCGCGTGCTGTTCGAGGGCGCGCAGGGTGCGCTGCTCGACATCGACCATGGCACCTATCCCTACGTCACCAGCTCCAACACCACCGTCGGCGGCGCCCTGGCCGGCACCGGCGTCGGTGCCGACGCGATCGACTACGTGCTCGGCATCGCCAAGGCCTACGCCACGCGCGTGGGCGGCGGCCCGTTCCCGACCGAACTCGACGACGAGATCGGCCAGGGCATCCGCGACCGCGGCCAGGAATACGGCGCATCGACCGGCCGCCCGCGTCGCTGTGGCTGGATGGACATCGTCGCGCTCAAGCGCGCCGTCGCCATCAACGGCATTTCCGGCCTGTGCATCACCAAGCTCGACGTGCTCGACGGCATGGAGAAGCTGAAGATCTGCATCGCCTACGAGTACCGCGGCAAGCGCACCGAGTACGCACCGCTCGATGCGGCGGGCTGGGACGAGTGCACGCCGGTCTATCTCGAGTTCCCGGGCTGGAGCGAGAACACCCACGGCATCACCGAGTGGGACAAGCTGCCGCCGGCGGCACGTGCCTACCTGCGCGCGCTCGAGGAACTGGCCGGCTGCCCGATCAGCATCGTCAGCACCGGTCCCGACCGCGCGCACACGATGGTGCTGCAGGATCCCTTCGCTTGACCGAGGCGTCGGCCAGTCCGGACACGACCCCGCGCACGCGGGGGCGTGCCTGATGGAACCGCTGAAGTATCTCGGCGGTTATCCACCGCAGGTGCAGGCGCACGTGCGCGCGCTGATCGCGCAGGACCGCCTCGGCGCGTGGCTGGCGTCGAAGTATCCGGATGCGCACGCGGTGCGCAACGACGGCCAGCTCTACGCCTATGTGCAGGCGCTCAAGGAGCGCCACATGCGCAAGGCGCCGCCTCTGGGAAAGGTGCTCTTCGACGGCAGGCTGCAGGTGGTCGAGCACGCGCTCGGGACCCACACCACCGTCTCCCGCGTACAGGGTGGCCGGCTGAAGGCGAGTCGTGAAATCCGCATTGCCAGCCTGTTTCGCGACGCGCCTGCGCCGTTTCTGAGGATGATCGCGGTCCATGAACTCGCGCATATGAAGGAGGCCGAGCACGACAAGGCCTTCTACCAGCTGTGCACGCACATGGAGCCCGACTACCACCAGCTGGAGTTCGATACGCGCCTGTATCTCACGCAGCTGGACGCCACGCAGCGCGCCCGTTCGCGGCGCGCCGATGCGCTTCAACCGTCAGCCCGGGACACCATGCAATGACGATCGACCTCGACACACTCGACCTGCGTCAGCTCGACCGGCTGGTGCGCGCGGCCGAGCGGCGGCTGCAGGTGCTGGCCAACCGGCGTCCCCCAGCCGTGGTGCGCCAGGCGCTGATCGACTTGGCGGCGTCCTACGGCTACAGCATCGACGCGGTGTTCGGCCCGGAGGCGGCCCCGGCCACGGGCCGCAAGCCGGCGAGAAAGCGCGCACGGGTGAAGGTCGCGCCGAAGTACCGGGACCCGGACAACCGGCGCAACACCTGGTCGGGGCGGGGACGCATGCCGCGCTGGCTGGCCGAGCGAGTCAGGCGCGGGCACAGCGCGGCGGATTTCCTGATCCCCGGCCTCGCGAGGCCCACCGCCAGAACGGACGCGATCGGACAGAGATCGGTCTACAAGCCGGGTTGACGCCGGTGCGATGACGCCTGGAGCCCGACGCTCCGTGCGGCCGGCGCGGTCGCGGCGGCCTTGTGCCGCGAATAGCGGCGGCGCAGTCGAAGTGACCCGGCTTGCAGCGGATCAGGCGCGGCCGCGCAGATGGATGGCCCAGTAGGCCAGGCCGAGTCCACCGCCGCCGACGATGTTGCCGAGCGTCGACCACAGCAGGTTCATGCCGGCGGCGCTCCACGACAGGCCCGTCGGAAGATCGGCCCCCGTGGCCGCCTGCGCCAGCAGCCCGAGCGGAAGCAGCGACATGTTGGCGATCGAATGCTCCAGGCCCAGCGCGACGAAGGCGGCCACCGGAGGCACGATGACGGCCACCTTGTCGACGGCGGATTTCGCGCCGGCGGCCATCCAGACCGCCAGACAGACCAGGAGATTGGCCAGAATGCCGCTGGCGACGATGCGCGCGGCCGGCTTCGAGGTTTTCTCGGCGGCGATCTCCACGGCGGACGCAGCGAACGCGCCGTCCCCCGCCAGATGCAGGCCGGCGCCGATGGCGAGCAGCACCAGGAGCAGCGCACCGGCGAGGTTGGCGCACCACACCAGGCCCCAGGCGCGCAGCAGCTGGGCGGGCCCGAGCCGGCGCTGGGCCAGCGGCACGGTCATCAGGGTATTGCCGGTGAACAGCTCCGCGCCGGCCAGCAGCACCAGGATCAGCCCCAATGCGAAACCCAGGCCCGCGGCGATCTGGGCCAGACCATAGGGAAGGGCGTCTGCACCGGCGCCGATCAGCACGGCGACCAGGCTGCCGAAACCGATGTAGGCGCCGGCCAGCGCGCCGAGAGCCAGCATCCGGCCCGCGGGCAGAGCCGCCTTGTCGACGCAGGTGTCGGCGATCGCACGCGCGATGGCGTCGGGCGGGGCGATGTCGGGCGAGGCGTCGGCCATGGGGCGCATCCGTTCGTCGGAGCATCCAGCTATACCGGGCCGGCGGTGAAGCGCGCGGCCACGGCCCCCGCGCGACGCCGCGCGTGCCGGTCCCGGATCAACCCGCGGCGGCGCGGGCATCGGCCGCGGGCGGGGCGCCGAACATGCGGCCGTACTCGCGGGTGAACTGCGGCACGCTGGCGTACCCCACGGCGTAGGCGGCGCTGCTGGCCGCCATGCCCTGGGACTGCATCAACCGGCGTGCTTCGATCAGGCGCAGATGCTTCTGGAACTGCAGCGGCGACAGGGAGGTGATCGCCTTGAAATGACGGTGGAAGGCCGACGCGCTCATGCCGGCTTCGTCGGCGAGGGCATCGACCGGAAGCGGCTGGCTGAAATCCCGGCGCAGTCGCTTCACCGCGCGCGCGATACGGGGCACGTGGCCCTCCGGCCAGCCGAGCTGGCGGATGGCCTGGCCGTGGCGGCCGGCGAGCAGCCAGTAGTGCAGTTCGCGGACGCGCTGGGCCTGCAGAACGGGCAGGGCATCGGGCTGCTCGAGCAGCTGCAGCAGCCGCAGCGCGGCGTCGGCGACCTCGGGCTCGGTGGGATGCACGCGCACCGGGCGCGGGTCGTCGTCCGGTGGCGGTTCCATCTGTGCGACGAGATCGGCGATGACGGCCGGGTCGAGTTCCAGCACCAGCGAGTAGTAGGGCGCCGAGGCGCTGGCGGAGGTGATCTGGCTGACCGTCGGCACGTCGGCGGTGATCAGCAGCGAGTGCCCGGCGGTGAACTCGAAGGCGCGGGTGCCGAAGGTGACGCGCTTGCCGCCCTGCTGCACCAGGCACACCAGCGGTCGCTGCACGTCGTGCATCAAGGCACTGGGCGCGAGCGCACGCACGGCCATCAGTCCGGGGATGGAGGAGGCCGCGAGGCCGTCGGCGCCGGCGTGGGCGTCGGCATAGTGGCGCACAGCTTCGAGCAAGGTCGACATGCGCGGATCGTAGCGCCGGGGCGACGGGGCGCGCACGCCGGTGGCAGGAATGCGCAAGTCCCGCGGAGGTTCCGGCAACCCGGGGCCGGGGGCCGCGGGCACGCTGTGCAACGTTCCTCGCAACCTTCCTACGGAGACTCCAATGAGCACAATCGCACTCGTGACCGGCGCCAGCCGCGGCCTCGGCCGCAACACCGCGCTCGCCATCGCCCACGGCGGCGGCGACGTGGTGGTGACCTATCGCGGCAGCGCCGACGAGGCGCAGGCGGTGGTCGCGGACATCGAGGCCCTGGGCCGCAGGGCGGTGGCACTGCAGCTCGACACCGGCGAGGTCGACGCGTTTCCCGCCTTCGTGACGCGTCTGCGCAGCACGCTGCGTGACACCTGGCAGCGCGAGACCTTCGACCATCTCGTCAACAACGCCGGCCATGGCGACACCGCGCCGATCGCCGAGACCACGGTGGCGCAGTTCGACCGGCTGGTGGACGTGCACTTCAAGGGCGTGTTCTTCCTCACCCAGGCGTTGCTGCCGCTGATCGCCGACGGTGGGCGCATCGTCAACATCTCCACCGGACTCACCCGCTTCGCCTATCCCGGCTACGCGGCCTATGCGGCGGCGAAGGCCGCAGTGGAGACGCTGAGCGTCTACATGGCCAAGGAATTCGGTGCCCGCGGCATCGCGGTGAACACGGTGGCGCCGGGTGCGATCGAAACCGACTTCGGCGGCGGCGTCGTGCGCGACAACGCCGAGGTCAACGCGCATCTGGCCGGCATCACGGCGCTGGGCCGCGTGGGCGTGGCGGACGATATCGGCCCGATGATCGCGGCGTTGCTCGGCGAAGCGAACCGTTGGGTCAACGCGCAGCGGATCGAAGTGTCGGGCGGGCAGGCCATCTGAGTGACGCGATCCGGTGGCCGCGCTGGCGATGGCCGGGTGCGGCCACCGGAACCGGGGCGCACCCGGCACGCATTCACCGGGTCTTGCGCCCCGATCGTCGATGGTGCCGCTCGCACCGTGCGGCTCGCACGACCGCCCCTTCGACGAGACCTCCGATGGACACACTTCCCGCTGTCGCAGCGCCGGTGCACCGGCCGCTGCACCCCGTGCATCTGCTGCTGGTCAGCAGTGCGTTTCCGCTGTTTCTGGGCACGCTGATCGCCGATATCGCCTATGCACGCAGCTACGAGATCCAGTGGACCAACTTCGCGTCCTGGTTGCTGGTGGGCGCGCTGGTGTTCGCGGTGCCGGCCGTCATCTGGGCGCTGGTCTCGCTGTTCGCGCCGGGTGCGCGCACGCGGACGCGCCTGATGTACGTGGGTCTGCTGGCACTGACCTGCGTGCTCGGCGTGCTCAACTCGCTGATCCACGCGATGGACGCCTGGCAGAAGATGCCCCAGGCCCTGGTGTGGTCGGTGCTGTGCGTGCTGTCGATCGGCGCGACGCTGTGGTTCGCGCTCGGCGGCACACTGCGTCGCCGGGAGGTGCTGCCGTGAACCGTCTCCCCGGGCGTTCGACCGCGCGGCTCACCCGCGCCCTGACCGCGGCGCTGGCACTGGCCCTCGCCGCATGTGGCGGCACGCCGGACGAGACCTACGTCGGTCCGTCGCCGGATCTGCCCAAGCCGCAGCGCGGCCTGTTCCCGACGCTGAAGATCTCGCTGCCCACCGAATGGGGCGACGAGCTGCCGACGGTGCCGGCGGGCTACGAGATCACGCCGATCGCCGACAACCTGCTCATTCCGAGGCAGATGCTGGTGCTGCCCAATGGCGACATCCTGGTCGCCGAAGGCCGCGGCGGACGCGCGCCGAAACTCACGCCGAAGGACATCATCGCCGGCGTCATCAAGGCCCGCGGCAATACCCAGGTGGAAAGCGGCAACCGGCTCACGCTGTTGCGCGACGGGGACGGCGACGGCAACTACGAGGGCCGCCCGGTATTCGCGGACAATCTCGACGCCCCGTACGGCCTGGCGTTCGGCAACGGCTCGATCTATGTCGCCACGCAGGACGCGCTGCTGCGCTTCGACTACACCGAAGGGGCGGTCAATGCGGCCGGCCCGCCGCAGGAGATCACCCGGCTGCCGGCCGCCGTGAACCACCACTGGACCAAGGCGCTGACCATCAGCGCCGACGGCCGCTACCTGTTCGTCGGCATCGGCTCCGACAGCAACATCACCGAGCGCGGCCTCGCCGTGGAAGAGAACCGCGCCATGGTGTGGCAGGTGGATGCGCAGACCGGCTTCCATCGCGTGTTCGCCACCGGCCTGCGCAACCCGACCGCGCTGGCGATGCAACCGGGCATGGACCAGCTGTGGGCGGTGGTGAACGAGCGCGACGAGATCGGCGACGAGCTCGTCCCCGACTACCTCACCAGCGTGCGACCGGGCGGATTCTACGGTTGGCCCTACAGCTACTGGGGCAACCATGTCGATGATCGCGTGCGCCCGCAGAGGCCGGAAAAGGTGGCCGCCGCGATCACGCCGGACTATGCGCTCGGCTCGCACGTCGCCGCGCTGGGCCTCGCGTTCTCGACGCCGGCACTGGGTGCGCAGTTCGCCAACGGCGTGTTCGTGGGCCAGCACGGCAGTTGGAACCGTTCGCCGCCGTCGGGCTACAAGGTCACGTTCGTGCCGTTCCGCGACGGCCGCCCCTCGGGCGAGGCGATCGACTTCGCCACCGGGTTCCTCGGGCCGGACGGCAAGGCGCGTGGACGTCCGGTCGGCGTCACCGTCGATCCGCGCGGCGCCCTGCTGGTGGCCGACGATCTCGCGAACACGATCTGGCGGATCACCCCGACGGGAGGCGCGCCGGGCCTGCCGGCGTCCCCGGCCGCGGAGCCCGCGGCCACCGATCCCGCAGCGGCCGGTGCAACGCCGCCGGCCGGTTGAGCCGGCGGCGGGACACGAACGAGGGCCCGGACGGGCCCTTCGTTCTGCATGGCCTCCGGATGCGCAGGGGCCGGTCGATCGACGCGAAGCGGGCAGGGGCACGCGTCGCGTCGGACGCCGGGCGTAGCCGGACGCGCACCCGCGCCGGGGCCGCGACCGCCCGCCGGCCCCACTCAGTGCGCGGCGTTTTCCGGCAACTTCGCCACCGCCTTGATCTCGAAGTCGAAGCCGGCCAGCCAGGTCACGCCGACGACGGTGGCGGCAGGAAAGGGCGCCTGACCCCAGTATTCCGGCACGATGGCCCAGGCGCGCTCGAAGCGGCTTGCCGGATCGACCACGTAGAACGTCACGTCCACCACGTCGTCGAAGCGGGCGCCGGCGGCGGCGAGCACGGCGTTGAGATTGTCGAACGCGCGTCGGACCTGCTGCTCGAAGTCCGGCTCGGGCGAGCCGTCCTCACGCGCGCCCACCTGGCCCGAGACGAACAGGAAGCCGTCGGAGCGGATCGCCGGCGAGTAGCGGTGCATCGCGTAGAGCGCGTGGGGGTGGGTGGGGAACACGGCGTCGCGTGTCGGCATGGCGTCTCCTCTGGGCTGTGCCCGGTAACCTGCGATGCGGCCAGTCTGCCGGCCTGCTCGCGGGGGATAAACACGCGTTGCCCGACAGCACTGTTCGTAGAATCCGCACAATTTCCGCGCTGGATGCCCGATGGACCGTTTCGATGCGATGCAGGCCTTCGCGCGTGTGGTGGAGGCCGGCAGCTTCACCAAGGCGGCCGAAACCCTGCGCACGAGCCGCAGCACGGTGAGCCAGCTGATCGGGCAGCTGGAGGCGCATCTGCGGGTCAAGCTGCTCCACCGCACCACACGGCAGGTCGCCGTGACCGCCGACGGCGCGGCCTATTACGAGCGCGTCGTGCGCCTGCTGGGCGACCTGGACGATGCCGAGACCAGTCTGTCGAGCGCCGCGGCCGCGCCGCGTGGCCGTCTGCGCGTCGACGTGCCGAGCCCCTTCGCGCGCACCCTGCTCGTGCCCGCGCTGCCGGAATTCCATGCGCGCTACCCGGACATCCAGCTCGATCTCGGAGTCAGCGACCGGCGCGTCGATCTGATCGGCGAGAACGTCGACTGCGTGGTGCGGGGCGGCACGATCACCGACCCGTCGCTCGTCGCGCGGCACGCCGGGGACCTGCAGCTCGGCGTCTACGCGGCGCCGACGTATCTGCACCGCATGGGCGAGCCCTCGTAACCGCAGGCCCTCGAGGACGGGCACCATCGCATCGTCGGTTTCCTGTGGGCGCGCAGCGGCAAGCCGCTGCCGTATGCGATGCAGCGTGGCGAGACGTCCGTGCTGGTCCATGGACGCTACGTCGTGGCGCTGGACGACGGCAATGCGTATCTGGCCGCCGGCCTCGCGGGCCTCGGGGTGATCTGGCTTCCGGCCTACATGGCCGATGCGCACGTGGCGAGCGGCGATCTCGTCGCGCTGTTCGAGGACTGGCGCATGGCGCCGATGCCCATGTACGTCGCGTTTCCGGCCAACCGCCACGTCAGCGCCAAGCTGCGCGCATTCGTCGACTGGGTGGTCGAGCTGATGGACCGGCACATGCCGGTGATCACGCGACCGCCCGTCTGAGCCGGGCGGCACGCCGGGAGGCGACGGCGCTGCATCGAGGTCCCGGTGCGAGGCCGTGCGCCGCGGCGCCAGCACCGCGGGGTCGTTCCCGTACGAGGGCACCGACGTCGCGGCCGGTCGTTACCGTCAGGCGAGCCCCGGCAGGCCCCCGATGAGCTTTTCCAGCGTGATCGGGTAGTCACGGACGCGCACGCCGGTCGCGTTGTAGATGGCGTTGGCGACCGCGGCGGGCACACCGCACAGGCCGAGCTCGCCGACGCCCTTGGCCTTCATCGGTGAACTGTCGGGATCGGCCTCGTCCAGGAACACGACGTCCTGCTCGGGGATGTCGGCATGCACGGGCACCTCGTAGCCGGCGAGGTCGTGGTTGACGAAGAAGCCCATCGTCTCGTCGACCGCCAGCTCTTCGCTCAACGCGGCGCCGACGCCCATCGTCATCGCCCCGATCATCTGGCTGCGTGCCTGTTTCGGATTGAGGATGCGGCCCGCGGCGGCCACCGACAGCATGCGGCGCACGCGGGTCTCGCCGGTGTGCATGTCGACGCCGACCTCGACGAAGTGCGCGGCGAAGGTGCTGAGCTGCTTCTGCTTGTCGAGATCGCCGAACTCGATCGCGTCCTCGACCACCAGCTGGCCGTCGCCGGCCGCGTCGGCCAGCGGAAAGCTGCGTCCGCCCGCGCGCACCTGGCCGTCCACGAATTCGGCCGTGGCCGGGTCCAGTTCGAGACGCGTGGCCACCACCTCGCGCAGCTTCATGCAGGCCGCGTAGACACCCGCGGTCGCGCTGTTGGCGCCCCATTGGCCGCCCGAGCCGGCGGAGGCCGGAAATGCGGAATCACCGAGCTTCACGTCGATCGCCTCGATCGGCAGGCCCAGGGTCTCGGCCGCGGTCTGCGCGATGATGGTGTAGCTGCCGGTGCCGATGTCGGTCATGTCGGTTTCGATGGTGACGCGGCCATCGCCGTCGAGCCGCGCACGCGCGCCGGACTTCATGACCGGCGCATTGCGGAAGCCTGCGGCCATGCCCATGCCGACCAGCCAGCGGCCGTCGCGCACGGCGCCGGTGGGCTGGCGACGGTCCCAGCCGAAACGCGCCGCACCCTGGCGCAGGCATTCGACGAACTGGCGCTGCGAGAACGGACGTTGGGGATTTTCCGGATCCACCTGAGTGTCGTTGCGGATGCGGAACTCGACCGGATCCATGCCGAGTTTCTCGGCCATTTCGTCCATGGCGATTTCCAGCGCCATCATCCCCGGCGTTTCGCCCGGCGCGCGCATGGCATTGCCCTCGGGAAGATCGAGCGTGGCCAGACGCATCCTGGTCATGCGGTGCTCGCCGGCGTAGAGCAGACGCGTCTGTTGCACGGCGACCTCGGGCCCGCCGCCTTCCAGGTCGCCGGACCAGCTTTCATGCCCGATCGCGGTGATCGTGCCGTCGCGGCGCGCCCCGATGCGGATGCGTTGTTCGGTGGCCGGACGGTGGGTGGTGTTGTTGGCGATCAGCGGGCGGTGCAGCGCCACCTTGACCGGGCGTTTGGCCGCCTTCGCGCCGAGCGCGGCGAGCACGGCGTCGGCGCGCACGAAGAGCTTTCCGCCGAATCCGCCGCCGATGTACGGCGAGACCAGGCGCACCTTGTCGGCGGGAATGCCGAGCGTGCGTGCGACATCGCCCTTGCCCCAGGCGATCATCTGGTTCGAGGTCCAGATCGTCACCTGGTCGCCGTCCCAGGCAGCGAGCGAGGCCATCGGCTCCATCATCGCGTGCGACTGGTCGGGCGTGGTGTAGGTGGCATCCAGTGTGACCTCGGCCGCGGCGAACGCGCTGTCGAAGTCGCCGACGGCCGAATCGGCCGGCGTGTCGCCACCCTGCGGCTTGATCGCATTGTCCTTCTCGCGCGACAGCGAGAAGCGCCCGCGCTCGCGACGGTAGTCCACCCGCACCAGTGCGGCTGCGGCGCGCGCCTGTTCGAAGGTCTCGGCGACCACCAGCGCGATGGCCTGGTGATAGTGCTGGATCTGCGGTCCGCCGAGCAGGGTGGCGGTATTCATGCGGCCCTTGCCGAGCTTGCCGGCGTTCTGCGCGGTCACGACCGCCAGAACACCCGGGGCACGTTCGGCCGCCGAGATGTCGATGGACGCGATCCGGCCCTTGGCGATGCCGGCGCCGATGACGTGCCCATAAGCCGCGCGCTCGGTGACGTCGTGCCACTCGTAGGCGTAATGCGCGGTGCCGGTCACCTTGTACTTGCCGTCGATGCGGTCGAGCGGCTGGCCCACGACGCGCATGCGGTCGATCGGGTTATGCCCTGCAGGCGTGTCGAATTTCATGAGCGGGCCTCCTGGGCATCGGCGAGCGCCGCGGCGATGGTCCGCTCGGCGAGGGCCAGCTTGAACCGGTTGTCGTCGGTGGGCGTGGCGCCATCGAACAGGCGCGCCGCGACGGCGCTGGCGCCGCGCGGAAGTTCCGCGTCCGCCGCGGGGCTGCGCCACGGCATGTGTGCGACCCCGCCGACGGCCACGCGGCCACTGCCGTCGCTGTGGACGACCAGTGCGACCGACACCAGCGCAAACGCGTACGACGCGCGATCGCGCACCTTGCGGTAGACGTGCCGGCCGCCCGGGGGCGGAGGCAGCACGACGGCGGTGATCAGTTCGCCCGGCTGCAGGACGGTCTCGCGCTGCGGCGTGGTGCCCGGCGGCAGATAGAAGGCGTCGAGCGCGATGCGCCGGGTGTCACCGTTCGCGCCGACGGTTTCGACCACGGCGTCGAGCACGCGCATGGCGACGGCCATGTCGCCGGGATGGGTGGCGATGCATTGCGGGCTGCCGCCGATCACCGCGAGCTGCCGGCTGTAGCCATCGAGCGCGCCACAGCCGCTGCCGGGCAGGCGTTTGTTGCAGGCCTGGTCGGTATCGTAGAAATACGGGCAACGGGTCCGTTGCAGCAGGTTGCCGGCCGTCGTGGCCTGGTTGCGCAACTGGCCGGATGCGCCGGCGAGCAGCGCGCGCGACAGCACCGCGTAATCGCGGCGCACGCGGGCGTCGGCGGCGAGATCGGTATTGCGCACCAGCGCGCCGATGCGCAACCCGCCGTCGTCGGTGGGCGTGATGGTGTCCAGGCCCAGGCCGTTGACGTCGATCAGATGCGCCGGTGTCTCGATCTCGAGCTTCATCAGGTCGAGCAGATTGGTACCGCCGGCGATGAACTTCGCGCCCGGCGTGCGGGCCGCGGCGGCCGCGGCGGCGGCGGGCGTCTCGGCGCGTTCGAAACCGAAGGCCTTCATGCGCCGGCCCTCCGGCTGCGCGCTCCGCCCACGTCCTCGATCGCATCGAGGATGTTGGCGTAGGCGCCGCAACGGCACAGGTTGCCGCTCATGCGCTCGCGGATCTCGTCGCTGCTGAGTTCGGGGCGGGCGGTGAGATCGGCCGTGACGTGGCTGGGGATGCCGGCCCGCACTTCGTCGAGCACGGCGACCGCCGAGCAGATCTGGCCGGGCGTGCAATAGCCGCACTGGTAGCCGTCGTGATTCACGAACGCGGCCTGCATTGGATGCAGGGTCTCCGGAGTGCCGAGACCTTCGATCGTCGTGACCTTGGCGCCTGCCTGCATCACCGCCAGAGTGAGGCAGGCGTTCACGCGGCGGCCGTCGACGATCACCGTGCAGGCACCGCACTGGCCGTGATCGCACCCCTTCTTGGTGCCGGTCAGCTGCAGATCCTCGCGCAGCAGATCGAGCAGGGTGGTGCGGGTGTCGACCTCGCGCTCCACGCGCGTGCCGTTGACTTCCATCGAGACGCGGCGGGTGACGGGCGCGCGGGCGGCATCGGGGGCACCTGCGACGGCCGCGACCGCGCCCTGCGCGAACGCGGGCGCCGCGACGGAACCGGCGGTGGCCGCGCCTGCCTTGAGCAGTTCGCGGCGTGTGAGTGGCGGCATGGGAAGTCCTCTGGGCTGGCGTCTGGGGCTGGCGACGGGGACGCGACGGCGCAACGCACCGGGCTGCGCGAGCATGCGCGCCCGCATGTTGTGGTCGGGTCAATACGTCGGGCGGGACAGGGTGCCGGCTCGACACGCGCGCGCACGTGCACGTGCGATCCGGCGGACGAGGGGACGCGCGGTGAGTGCGTGAATGCGCACCGGGGCGTCACCGTGTCAACGCGGGACAGGCGGACCGTCACGACCGGGCGCCCAGTGTCCGCCGACGGAAGCAGCCCGGCCGCCCCGTGCACGCGAAACGCGCGGGAAATGGCCTAGAGCGGGGCGCGCTCGCGGCCGCCGGCGGTGTCGCGGCTGAGCGCGTGGGCGCCGCGCAACAGCATGCGGATCATCTGCGCGAGTTCGTCGACGAGCGCCTCGTCACGCTCGGGCGGCGAGTCCAGCGCGGTGCCGCCGAGGGCGAACACGAGGCGGGTGATCGCGCGCGACACCAGTTCCGGCCGGTGGAAGGCCAGCCCCTGGGCAGCGGCGATGCGGATCAGGTCCGCGCGCAACTCGTCCTCGAAGAAATGCAGCTGACGGTCGACCGCGCGCTTGAACGCGTCCGAGCCCACCGTGCCCTCGCGCAACAGCACGTGCAGCAGCTTGTCGTCGGCCCGCAGCCGCTCCATGAACGCCTCCAGCGAGCCGCGCACGATGCTGCGGCCGGACACCGCGCGCCGGCGGGCATCGCCGATGATGCCGCGCAGCGATTCGCCGGCGACATCGATCAGGGCGACGGCCAGCTCGTCCATGTCGTGGAACTGGCGATAGAAGCTGTTCGGCGCGATGCCGGCCTCGCGCGCGACCTCGCGCAGGCTCAACGTCGAGACGCTGCGATGCGGGCCGAGCAGGCGCATGGCCGCGGCGATCAGGTCCTCGCGCACGATGGACGGCTTGCGGCCGGGACCGTCGGAGACGGTGTTGACATCGTCGCTGGCGGGCGCAGGGCTGCGGACGGACACAGGCGGAAATCGCGGCGACGGTGGGCAAGCATACCAGCGCGGGGCCGCGGGTCCGGACGCGGCGGCGCGGTGACCGGTCCGCGGTCCGTCGTACGAGACCGGCGCCTGAATCGCAACTATGCTGCATTGCGGAATTAATGCACACGTGTATACACAGGCGTGCGGATGCCTGTACAGTGGCGTCCATGTCAGCCGTCACGCCCGTTCCCACCCGTCCGCGCAGTCGCCTGCGCCGGCTCGCCGCGCCCTTCGTCGCACCGCCCGTGTTCGATTTCTGGGCGCAGCGTCTGCATCCCACGTGGACGTGGGAACGGCCGCTGGCACGCATCGTCGGCCACGCACCGGCCGCCGCCGGCGCGGTCACCCTGACCCTGAAGCCGAACCGTCACTGGGCGGGCGCGCGGCCAGGCCAGCACGTCAACCTCGGCGCCGACATCGACGGCGTACGCGTGACCCGCAGCTACAGTCTCGACGCACCGGTGGCCGCCGACGGGCGCATCACGATCACGGTCAAGGGCATCGAGGGTGGCCGCATGAGCCAGCACCTGCTGGATCCAGCCCGCATCGGCGACGTGCTCGACATCGGTCCGGGCTTCGGTGCCATGACGCTCGATCCTGCGGCAGGGGGCGTGCCGCGCCTGCTGCTTGCGGGCGGCAGCGGCATCACGCCGCTGATGGCGCTGGTGCGCCAGTTGGCGGGGCAGGGCATGCCGGCGCCGGTGACGCTGCTGTACTGGGCGCGCACGCGTGCCGAGTTCTGCTTCGCCGACGAGCTGCGCGCGTTGGCCGCGCGCCGGGCCGGGTTCGACCTGCGCTTCATGCTGACCGGCGAAGCGCCGGCCGCCGACGACGAAGCCGCCGGCCGGATCGAGGCGGAAGCGCTCGCGTCGCTGGTGCCGGATCTGGCGACGCGTCACGTCGATGCCTGCGGCCCCGGCGGGTTCGTCGCCGCGGCCGAAGGCCTGCTCGCGGGCCGCGTGGCGGCGTTGCGCAGCGAAGCCTTCACGCCCCCGCCGCGTCCGCCCGCCGACGACACCGGAACGGTCGCGGTACGCCTGCTCCGCAGCGGCCGTGACCTGCAGTTGCCGCGCGGCATCGCCCTGCTCGAGGCGCTGGAAGCGGCAGGCATGAAGCCGCGTTCGGGCTGCCGCATGGGCATCTGCAACACCTGCGCCTGCGGCAAGTCCGCCGGCACGGCGCGCGATCTGCGCACCGGTGCCGCCAATGGCGAACCCACCCAGGCGCTGAAGCTGTGCATCAACAGCGCGGTGTCCGATCTCGTCCTCGATCTCTGATGTCCGGAATGTCCATGACCCACGCCGCCCCCGCCGCCCGTCGTCTCGGCCCCCAGGAACTCGATGCCTTCGGCGCCGAACTCGACGCGCTGCACACGCGCACGATGGCCCAGGTGGGCAAGGTCGATGCCGATTACATCCGCAAGGTGGTGCGCTGGGTGCGCTACTGCGGCTTCGGCGGCCGCGCGCTGCTGATGGTGGGCGCGATCGGCGGCGCATTCGTGCCGTGGCTGCTGTGGCCGGCCTGCATCGCCGGCGTGCTGCTGCTGGCGCTGGCCAAGATCATGGAGAACATGGAAGTCGGCCACAACGTGATCCACGGCCAGTACGACTTCATGGGCGATCCGCAGTTCAACAGCCGCACCTACGAGTGGGACATCGTGGCGACGGCCGACAACTGGCGCCATTCGCACAATTTCCGCCACCACACCTACACCAACGTCCGCGGCATGGACGACGATATCGGCTACGGCCTGCTGCGCATCTTTCCCGAACAGCGCTGGCGCCCGTTCTATCTGCTGCAGCCGTTCATCGCGGTGGTGTTCGCGCTGTATTTCCAGTGGGGCGTGGCGATCCAGGAACTCAAGCTGGGGCGCTGGTTCGCCGGCAAGATGCCCAAGGGCAAGATGCGCCGCGACTTCGCGCCGGTGGGCCGCAAGATGGGCCGCCAGCTGCTGAAGGACTATCTGCTGTTCCCCGCATTGGCCGGTCCGTTTTTCCTGCCGGTGCTGCTGGGCAACCTGGCCGCGAACGGCATCCGCAATCTCTGGACGTACGTGATCATCTTCTGCGGTCACTTCACCGCCGACGCGGAAGTGTTCCCGAAGGAGTCGATCCGCAACGAGTCGCGTGGGCACTGGTACATGCGCCAGCTGCGCGGTTCGTCGAACATCGGCGGCGGCCGGGTGATGGACCTGCTCAGCGGCAATCTGAGCCACCAGATCGAGCACCACTTCTATCCGGACGTGCCGGCACACCGGTATGCGGCCATCGCGGTCGAGGTGCGCGAGATCTGCGCGCGTTACGGCCAGCCCTACAACACCGGCTCGCTGCCGCGGCAGTTCGGCGAGGTGGTGTGGCGGATCCTCCGGCATGCGTTTCCGAGCCGTCCGAAGCGGGCCCGCAATGCACCGGAGGGTGTGCTGCAGCAGGCGTGAGTGTGGTCCCGGTGTGTGATACCGGGCCACGTGACGCAGTCGAACGCCCCGCCTCGTGCGGGGCGTTTGCGTTTCGGATATCGAAAAGTGCGTGGGCGCGGGGGCTGCGCGGTTCGGTGCGAGCGTGCTTGACGAAATGCGAGGTGACGCTTCGTTCGTTGCAGTCGTTTTTGCGGCTGCCGCGCTCGAACCGTGCCTTGCCTTTGCCTTTGCCTTTGCCTTTGCCTTTTCTTTTGCCTTGGCCTTGGTGCTGGCGTTGGCTTTGGCTTTGGCTTTGCTATTGATCTGATCGAGCCGTAAAGCGAGCCGAGCATCGCAGGGCGGCAGGGCCGAAGAGCAGCCCATGTCTGAGCGCAGCGAGTTTGGGCTGCGTGCCCTGTCGACCGAGACGCGCAGGGGCCCGCCGCGGCTGTATCGCGGCGGATCGCGTCCGGCGATGGCGGTTTGACTCGCGCCTCCGGCACTCGCCCTGCGGGCCGGCTTCGCCGTTCGCCAGCGCATCGGCGCTGTCGTGCTTACTTTTGACAAGACAAA
>VFQP010001307.1_pt1 | contig 34295 bp, 49 predicted proteins | sample 3512351 | NCBI WGS metagenome assembly VFQP01 (sample SAMN10412372, study PRJNA504923) | tailings metagenome | isolation source: Relicate 1 Philex TSF1 revegetated site | place: Philippines: Tuba, Benguet | collected 2017-08-29
GTGTGTGTGTGTGTGTGTGTGTGTGTGTGTGTGTGTGTGTGTGTGTGTGTGTGTGAGTGTGAGTGTGAGTGTGTGTGTGTGTGTGTGTGTGTGTGTTTTGTTCTCTCTGTACTAGCAAATTCTGCAGAGTATGCAGACATACACTGATGTTGTGTACGTCTATGATCAATCTGAAGAATAAACAGCATACCTACACCATGATATAGACCTGGTATTGGGAAAGATCAACGGCATTGGAACAACATACATTGTCTTCCACACACAAAATCACATGCATTGCCTTTTACACAACATAACAAACATTGTCTTCCACACACAGGTTAAATTCATCCTCATGAACTCATTCAGCACCAGTGACGACACCAAGGAGCACCTCTTACAACAACATGCAGACCTACTCAGCGAATCAGATTGGGAGCTGGTGCAAAACAAATCTCCCAAAATCGATGCCAACACCATGCAGCCCGTAACCTACCCTCCTGCGCCAGACATGGAATGGTGTCCCCCTGGTCATGGGGATTTGTATCCCGCCATGTTGGGCAGTGGCATCCTGCAGCGGCTGGTGGATGGGGGGATTACGTATTTATTTGTGTCCAATAGTGACAATTTGGGGGCCACACTGGATCTGAAAATGTTGGAGTATTTTGCCAACAGTGGTGCCGCTTTTCTGATGGAGGTATGTGTGCATGGTAGTGTGTATGTGACTGGTGGGTGGGTGGGTGACTGGTGGGTGGGTGGGTGACTTGTGTGACTGGAAGTGTACGTGGGGTTTGTGTGCAATTGGTTGGAATTGCGAGGTACCCATGAGACGCACACACTGTGAGGACCACCACACACTATGGAGACACAACGCACGACCACAATGCACTGTGGGCCCCACACAGGTGTGTGATCGCACTGAGACTGACAAAAAGGGGGGCCACCTGGCACGCCGCAAGGCAGATGGGCGTCTCATGCTGAGGGAAAGTGCCATGTGCCCTGATGCTGACAAGGATGCATTTGAGGATATTACCAAGTATGAGTAATTTGGGTGCATAGATATTGTATAGTTTTTGATAGAGTGAGTGAGACTGTAGTTTTCTGGGTGTATACACCATGGTGTTTGTGGTGTATCCACCAGGGTGTTTGATACCCACCCACCCACCTCTCAACACACAACAACCACCACCTCCCACCACCTTTAGGCACAAGTTTTTCAATACCAACAACATCTGGATCAACCTGCCCAAGCTTGCAGCCAAAATGGCAGAGTCTGGGGGCGTCATGCACCTCCCACTCATCAAAAACAAAAAAACAGTCAACCCCCGGGATTCGTCCACCACACCTGTCTACCAACTGGAAACGGCCATGGGCAGTGCCATTGAAAACTTTGATGATGCTGCAGCCATTGTTGTTCCCCGTAGCCGCTTTGCGCCTGTCAAGACGTGCAATGACTTGTTCACATTGCGTTCTGATTCTTACAAGGTGTGTGGGGGGTGCATGTGCTGGGGGGGGGGTGCTGGGGGGCGGGGGGGTGCTGTGTGTGTGTGTGCTGGGGTGGGGGATACACCAAGGGGTATACCACCCAAGTGGATGATCCACACCACACCCCTTTGTGATATGCACACCAGTTGACCGATGCGAGCACGATTGAGCTGGCTGTGGATGCGCCACCTGTGGTCAAGTTGGATGACAAGTACTACAAGTTGGTGGACAAGATGGAGTCGCTGACGTCAGCGGCGCCTTCGTTGGTGGAGGCCACCAAGCTCACGGTCAAGGGTCTTGTTATATTTGGGCCCAACACTGTGATCAAGGGCGAGGTGACAATCATCAATGGTAGGGGGGGGCATGTGCATGGGATGTGCATGGGATGTGACTGACCATCATCACACGTCCAACACAACACCCCCAACACAGAGTCCCCAGCGCCAGTGGATCTGCCGAGCGGGACGTATGAAAACACAACCGTGACATTGTGATTTGGTGGACATGTGGTGGAGTAGTGTAACATGCATGGGTTCCCACCTGTTCCCCAGCGTTGTATAACATTGACCAACTTTGACCAAAAGCTCTCCCACTTTCTTGTACTTTGCCGACACTGCTCATTCACAAAACGCATTGCATACCCAACATTGCACTTGTTTGATCATCTGCATCACGCAAACGCTCCCACACACGCGCTCCATACCACCATGGCTGCCTTCACTACCACCAACGCCCAGTTGACCCTGCAAGCAGGGCACACCGCCTCGTGCACATGCGCTGCATGCTCTGGCCCTCGCCGTATCCAGGGAGCACGTTTGCCAATGCAGACGACACTCAAGGTATGGAAAACCTCCCACGCATGCATGTCTTGGTGGAGGGTCGGGCAGCTTCGTGCGTGCCTTTCGAGGCGCCCTTTTATTATGTTGCGGTTTTGTGCAATGCACAAATGTCTTCCGTGCGTGACCGACTGTTTGTTGGTGATCTGGCACGATCTGGTTTCACCACATACCATCAACAGGCCTCTGTCCCCCGCCGTGCCTTGGCCATGCGTGTCCAGGCATCCTCTACCCCTGCCGTCAATGCTGTTGCTGCCGTGGAGCTCGACAGTGACGCCACCGAGCAGCTCTACATGGCCGGTCGTGTGGCACAAATCCGCCAATACTTCCCCACTGCCCTGTCTGTCGATGACTTTATGCACCGTGTGGAAATGTGTGCCTTTTCCTTTGGCTTTTCCGGTGACAACACCATTGCCATGACCTGCCTGTGCCGTGACGAGATTAGCGCCACCGTGAAGAACAAGATTGACGAGGTGTTTGGTGCATCCTTCAACACCAACGGTCTGGGTGGCATCATGACCTGTGGTGTAACTGGCATCAAGGCCGGCCTGAGCCATGCACCCGTCTGCCCCGTATGTTTTTGTTTGGGGGGTGGTTTTTGAGAGAGAGAGAGTTGTATTTTGTACCTATTTTGTGCTTTAAATTGTATATGCATTGCACTAAACACTATGTATAAGGTCCCCCCCCCTTCCCTTGCACACACAGACCACTGGCAAGGAGCGTTACGTCTTTATCGCCATGCCCCACATTGCCATCGATGCTGCTGGGCGCCAGGGTGTCATCTCCCGTCCAGGTCGTCCCGGTGATAGCTGTGCATGTGGTGCGCTGGCTGCTTCACTTAACCAGATCAAGGCTGATGGGCTGGAGAAGACTGCCCTTCCTCCTGGTGGTATGTAGGGGTTTTCTTGTCTTTGATGCGAGGGGTGTGTGGGGTGTGCGTGCAAGTACTTGCTGCTATGCCCGCGAGCGTATGATACCTTGTACTTTTAAGGTTTATATACACCTTGTACAATACCAACACGCATGTTGTCCCCTCATCATGCATACACTCCCCTCCCCACTATATCCCCACACGCACCCCACACACAACAGTGCACGACTTTGATGAGCCCGAGCTCTCCATCCTCAAGCAGCGCCTTGCCCGCCGCATCGTCAAGGAGGAATGGGATGCCCAACGTGTGGAGGACATGGACTTGGTGCAAATCACTGCACTGGCCAACCGAACCATCACTGCAGACCTGGAATACCTCATTTCCAAGGCAGTCGACCCTGCCAAGGCAGATTACATTGTTGTCACCGGCGTGGAGATTCACAACTGGGGCACTGATTTTGACAACGATTCACCCAACTTGGAGTTTGTGGCTGTGACGGATTCGTATGCGGTGATTGATGGACAGCGCACCGACTTTGACATTGAGGCTGTGCCGGTATGTGGTTTGTTCGGTTTCCTTGTACATGTAGTGGTGGGATGAAGTATTTTTTCTGTTGCGTTTTTTATTTATTTATGAAATTTGACTGTTTATTTTTCTGATTTTATTGGTTTATTTATTGTCAGTACCCCCCACACACACTCACCCCCAACCCAACCACACAGTCACTCACCCCCCGACAAGTGGCCATGCTTGCAGCAGCCCGTCGTGAGTTGCCCCGTCAGGCAAACCCAGTGGTGGCTGCAGCATCCAACCTGTCCACTGTGGCACGTTCCATTGATACGCCCATCCTCTACAGCACCACTGCCGAGCTCAAGGCAAAGCAGGAGCGTGCTGCGAGGTATGTCGCCGCCCTGCTGCCCAAGAAGCAGTAGATCTTTTTTTTGTTGGTGTGGACAATGGGGACGAGGTGTGTCAAGAGAGGAGTGGATGAGAAAAAGGGTGGAGAAAATATAACATTTAATAGAAAATAGGGGATGGGTTGTTGTTTTTCTTAATTATTTTTTTCAACAGCGGATAGAAACCAGTATCCCCACCGTGACCCCCTAAAACACCCGCACAGGTATGTCAAGGCACTGCAAGGTGTTCCATTTACAATCGAGCAATCCGCCTTTACCAAGACCCTGCGTGCGTCCACTCCCACAACAACAGCAGCCGCCACAGCAGTGGCCGCCCCACCCGCTGCTGCAGTAGCGGCAGCCCCTGCCGGGGCCCCCTCAGAGGAATCCTCTCGTGGGGTGTTGGGTGGCCTCCTTGGCAAGCTGTTTAAAAACTAAATATACCAACTGTATGCAAGGCATTGTTGTGTATGCAAACATGTGTTGTGTGCAGAGCGAGAAGAATGTTTTTGAGCATACACGCGAATCGAGTGTTTTGCAAAGGGTGTGCGCGGGGTGTGTGTTTAGTAGGGGAGCGTGCAGGTGTATATGGGTAACAGAGTACTACACTGATGATGTGCAATTTTCTTCTAGTTGTTTGCGATATGCATGGATGATTTGTTTGGTGTTTGCTTTTCCAAAGTCAGAGTGCCACGGCAGGTCGTGCGGGTATGCCTCTGTCCCCTTGCCCTGCAGTACGTGCTGGTCCAGCACAGCCATCAGCCCCTCGTACAGCTCCAAGTTGCCCTGTTCGTTGAGGTGAAGCCCGTCTGACAGCAGCGACCGCCAGCTTGCATCGTAAAGTCCCCGTGATGCTCCTGTTTTCAAAAACCACTCGTGCACGTCGAAGCAGGGAACCTTGAGCAGGTCTGCTGTGTCTTTGCACGCGTCACGGTACGCTGCCGTCAGCTCATACGTGCGGTCTGGTTGGAGTGTGTGTATGCCCTGCGCTTGCACGTGTGACAGGCGTGCCTGCTCGTCCAGGGGGGGTGGGGTGATGAGAATCACGTGGCGGGCATGTGCTACAGTGCGGAGATGGAGGACGATGGCGCGCAGGTTTTCTATGTACAACGCGACTGGCACGTGTTGACGTGCACTGTGCATGATGGGGTACTCGGTGGTGGTGTGATGGCTCATGGTGACTGAGGAAACCCATTAATACCTTGGGCCATCTGGGTCGGCCGCATCGTTGGCACCAAAAAACACGGTGACGAGCTCAGGAGGGGGGCCATCGGGTGGAAAAACTTCAAAGAGGATGGAACGTGCCCATTTTGTATTGTATCCAGAGTAGCCACGGTTGATGACGTCCACCTGGGAGTTGTGGCGACGATGGTGGTACGTAGACGATGAGGAGGATCCAGTTTCAGATCCCTTTTACCCTTCGTTGGAACTTTTCTGATAGCCGTGCAACCCATCCACCAGGAGAATATCCCTGTTGCGTGATGCTGTCACCAAAGAGGACAAACTGGGGTCGCAGGGGTGGCATCTTGATGTGTTGAGGGATGGAAGGGGTGGTTTGTTGATCAAACTTGTGATGTTGATCAAGATTGTGATGTTTGAGCTTTGCGTTTGCATGAAAAATGAATGTTGTTTCCCATACTGCAGTTATTGTGTACACAATTGCCATACTCCGAAACAAAACAACGTCTTTGTACGTCTGTACACCCGTTACTCATGCCTTGTACACGTTGTCGTGGTGTCTTATAGAGCGACTCGAGTGTTTTGGCATGAGTTCATGCTGCATTAAGAAAGTTGCAGCGCATGTGTTGATCAGATCTCCACCACACACCATGCTGTTCACCATGCTCCTCTGTTGGAGCTGCCACACAATGCTTGCAGCAGCCAACACCCCAGACACATGTAGCAACCCACCATTGTCCTACTTTCCCGATATCCCCCACATCCCCTACGAAGGCCCCACATCTCGCAATCCATTGGCCTTTCGCTACTACAACCGTGACGAGGTGGTGTATGGCAAGCCGATGAGGGAATGGTTGCGATTTTCCCTTGCTTTCTGGCATACCATGCGCGGCGATGGCAGCGACATGTTTGGCTCTGCTACACGGGTATGTGGAGCATTGTGGAGCGTGTGTGGTGGATACATGTATGTACATACATATATGCATGCATCCACACATACATGCATGCTGCTTGGTGTGTGCACCTGCTGCTTGGTGGTGTCACCTGCTGCTTTCAACTTGTATTGTTGCGCTCAACATGTATTGTTGCTGGTGACCCCTGTTTTACGGATCACCCCTCAAAACACACATCAACCCACAAACCAGGTATGGCCATGGGAGGACGCCTCCTTGGGCCCTGTGGACCAGGCAAAAATGCGATTGGATGCATTTTTTGAGTTGCTTGATAAATTAGGAGGTGTGTATGGGGTAGGAGGTGTGTATGCACCCTGCCACATACTACTGTGACATGACCAGGTCATCATCACCTGCATAAAAACCCACATCACTGAAAACCCACATCTCTTCATTGAAAACCCACATCACATCACTGAAAACTCACCACATCCCCAACACAGTGGACTATTGGTGTTTCCATGATCGTGACATTGCACCAGAAGGCGCTACCCTTGCTGAAACAAACACCATGCTGGACGAGGTGGTGCAACATGCCCTGCAGCTTCAGTCACGGTACAACAAGGGGGTATTGTGGGGAACGGCACAGCTCTTCAAACACCCACGATATATGCACGGGGCAGCAACGAGTACGTGTGTGTGTGTGTGGGGGGGGGATTTGTGTATGTGGTTTGTTTGGGTCAAGTGTGCACACAGTGCATGCGCTTGCCATAACATGGTACACTCCCATGACTCTCCTGTACCCACACACCCACACCCACACACCCACACGCAGGTCCAAATGCGACCGTGTTTGCATATGCAGCAGCACAAGTGAAGAAAGCAATGGACGTGAGCAAACAACTTGGTGCTAAGGCATACGTGTTGTGGGGCGGACGTGAGGGATATAACACACTGTGGAACACCAACCTGAGGCACGAGTTGGATACTTTGGCTGTGTTTATGAAACTCGTGGCTGCGTACAATAAAAAGATTGGCCTGGGTCAATTGCTGCTTGAGCCCAAACCCCAGGTGTGTTGTGTGTGGGGGGGGTCACCTACACAAATACACACAACACCCTGCATATAGGTGGGGAACACCCTGAGGTTTCTCAACCCCCCACTCGCAAAATCCACACACACACACACACCACACATTATTCCCCACAATCCAGGAACCAACCAAGCACCAGTACGACTATGATGCAGCCACCACCATGGCGTTTCTCCATACCTACTCCCTCACCAAGGACTTTAAGCTCAACATAGAATGCAACCATGCCACTTTGGCAGGACACAGCTGTGAGCATGAGGTTGCCATGGCGAGCGCGTATGGTTTTTTTGGGTCACTGGACGCCAACACGGGGGACCCGCAGACGGGGTGGGATACAGACCAGTTTTTGACAGACGTGCGGGAGGCGACTATGCTCATGCGCGTGTTGCTGCAACAGGTATGTGGTTGGGTGGAGTCTGGTTGGGTGGTGTATGTATGGGAGGTGTACGCGGAGTCTACCGTGGTAGGGCCCGTGGTAGGGAGTGCGCCCCGTTGTAGAACCTACTACGCGAGTCAGCACACCGCAACCAGGCACCTGCCCATGTGGCCCCCCTCTGCCTTCCCACACCCACATGCACCACACACAGGGCGGCCTAGCACCTGGTGGTATCAATTTTGACGCCAAGCTACGAAGAGAATCAACCGAACCAGTGGATCTTGTGCTTGCGCACATTGGGGGTATGGATGCATTGGCACGTGGGCTTCGCAATGCAGCTGCTATGCTGGAAGATGGCTCTATAGAGCAAGCCATACGTGCAAGGTATGAAAGCTACCAGGAGACAAAGCTGGGCCAGGAGATTAGCAAGGGCAAGACGAGTCTAGAGGCATTGGAGCGGGTGGCATTGGCACAGCACTATCCCGTTGTGAAGAGTGCACATGCAGAGCTGTTTGAGATCATGGTGGATTGGTTTTTGTGAGATTATTGTGGTTTGTGGTACAGCACTGTCTGTTGGCCACAGTAGCTTCTGGGCGTGGCGTGGCAGGGGGGGGGGTGTAGTAGAACCTCAACACCATGTATATATTCGAAACACAAACCACGCTCTTCACACAACTATTCACCGGTCAAGCAATTGATAGCGCCTCCGCATTATCAACACTACCCTTTCCACTCTTTTCACACCACAAAACAAGCGCGAGATGGCTGCTACAATGATGTCCACCCAGAAGATGGTCGGCAACGTGCACACAACCAGTTGCACTTGCTCCGCATGCTCCGGCGGTATCCGCAAGGTTGCATCCTTGGCACCTGTTCGCGTCAACGCCCCACGAACAAGCAAGGTGCGCCATGCATGCATCCCACAAATACTACCACACATCCCGACCCCCCTTCTTGTGCTTGTTTTGCTCTGCGTGTTTGTCCAATAGCATAGTCTTATTGCGCCGTTATGCTTACCGTATTGTTTTGTGCAAGTGTTGCAAGCACCAGATGGTTGGTGATCTATGATCTCTACATCCATACCCCCACCCCACAAATAGGCTGTGCGCCGCGCCGTTGCCCAGATCAAGGCACAGGCTGCTTCTACCGCAGTGACTGCCTCTGCCGTGGCTGCCGACCCCGAGATGGCCGAGGTGGCATACCTCGCAAGCCGCACCGCCACCATCCGCCGCCACTTCCCCTCTGCTCTGTCTGTGGATGATTTCTTCGCCCGCGTGGAGATTGCCACCGCCGCATGGGGCTTTTCCGGTGACAACACCATTGCCTGCTCCAACGTGTGCCGTGACGAGATTACCATCACCGCAAAGAACAAGATTGACCAGATCTTCGGCAGCTCCTTCAACACCAACGGTCTCGGTGGTGTATTGACATGTGGCGTGACTGGTGTCAAGGCCGGCCTGAGCCACTCTCCCATCTGCGGGGTATGTTGTTGTGTTTTGTGAGGTAGTATTAGTTGATGTTTTGGTGTATTACAAACAAACACCCCTTTCCCCCCTCCAAAAAAACAACAGTCTGGCAAGGAGCGTTACATCTTCTTCTCCTTCCCCCACATCTCCGTCGATGCTGCCGGCAACGTGGGTGCCATCTCCCGCCCTGGCCGCGCCGGTGCATCCTGCGCATGCGGTGCCCTCATCGGCTCCCTGGTGCAGATCAAGGAGGCTGGCCTCGCAGCATCCTGCAAGAAGCCTGGCGTGCACGACTATGCTGACCCCGAGCTCTCCATCCTCAAGCAGCGCCTTGCCCGTCGCATGCGTTATGAGGGCTGGACCGAGCAGCAGGTGCAGGAGATGGACTTGGTCGACATCACCAAGGTGGCCGAGCGCACCATCTCTGACGACCTCGAGTTCCTCATCTCCAACGCCGTCGACCCCAGCAAGGCTGACTATGCTGTCGTGACTGGCGTGCAGGTGCACAACTATGGCACTGAGTTTGACAACGCAGAGCCCAACCTCGAGTTTATTGCCCCCACCAACATCTATGTGGTGGTCAACGGCGAGAAGACCTATATTGACATCGAGTCCATCCCCTCGCTCACACCCCGCCAGATCTCCCTGCTCGCAGCAGGCAAGGCTGCCCGCCCTGCCCGCCAGGCAATCGTCAACAGCGCCGGCGTGACCACCGCCCGCTCCATCGACGCTCCATTCCTCTACTCTTCCACCGAGGAGATCAAGGAGAAGGAGGCACGCGCCAAGACCTATGCTTCGCTGTTGGGCAGCGAGGGTCTGTCTGTGGCCGCAGCATCCGACTGGCCCACATGGAAGAGCCGCATCACCGCAGACGGGCCCGCCCGCGCAGCATCCGACAACTCTACCGTGATTGACGAGATGGAAAAGAGCACACCCGATGTGGATGCATTGACAAGCGAGTTTGTGGACCGTCTGCGCCAGGTGGCATCTGCACAGCTGCTCAAGGAGATGGAGAAGAACAAGTAGGGGAAGAGGGGAATGTGAGCAGACAATTTCGTTGTATATGTTGTGCAGTGAGCGTGTGTATGATTTTGTGTGTGTAAAGCAAAAACAATTATGTTTCTCTCTCTCTTCTCTCTCCCTTGTCTCTCTTCTCTCTCCCTCGTCTCTCTTCTCTCTCCCTCTCTGTTCTCCTCGAAAAGAGAGAAAAGAAAACGAGGGAAGGAAGGAGGAGAAAGGAGGAAAGAAGGAAGGGAGGAAGGAAGGAAGAGAAAGGAGGAAGGAAATAGGAAGGAGGGGAGGAAGGAAGAGAAAAAAAAAGGAGGAAAAACAAGGGGGAAGCAGGGGAGCGAGGGAAAACAAAAAAACAGGGAAACAAAAAAATTGAAATTCCTGTCTGACAAACATTGTTTTCCTCCTGTTTTTTGTTTCCTCGGCAAGTACACGGACCTGGACACCTGCAAGGACTTTGACAAAGACCCTCACGAGCAACGCAATGGCTGAATCAGACATCCAAGCATTCCAGCTCTCGGTTGCAGTACTTGGGAGTACGTTGGTTTTGTGATGGTCGATGCATGTGGGATGCGATCATGCACTCCCTCGACACCCACAGTCCCAGCGTTGGTGATATGTTTCCCCTTGTGTCTCATTCCCTGCACGACGCCCCTCTATCTTCTTCTTGCTGGGACAGTGACTGGGCTGCTGGGGTTGTCACAGTACGCCAAGTCCAACATCTGATGAGGACGTGGAGAGCGTTGAGGGGTGGATACGATCTGCGCTTACTAGGATCATCACGATGATGCCTTGTTTCCCAAGTTGTTGTGTTACCAAGACGTTGCTGTTGCATTGTTCGATGTTTGATGATGTGTGTAACAAGATTTGAGCGATATTTCACCACCCCTTTTTGCCAGAGGCACAGGAGGCACAGGAGCCCGGGGATCACCGTCGTCACGATCCGCCTTGCTCCCCTCCCGCAGCCTCCTCCCCTTCCACAAATCTTTTAAACCTCTTATTCACCCTTTCTTCCCCCGCCACCATCTCTTTCGCAGCAGCCAGCACGTGCTCCGCGCTGACCTCGCCGTCCACTGCCAGCTTGCTCGCATCCCCCGTCAGACGGCACACAAACTCGCGCAGTCGTTCTGCCATGGCTGCCTGCTGCACTGCATCGAGCCCTGCCTCGGTCATTTGTGCTGTGAGCTGTGCTGCAGCCTCACGCGCCTCTTCTGCTCGCGTACGCGGGCTTGAGGGGCTAGATACGCACCCCTCGTATCGCCAGTCGAGCTCGTTGTCGTTTTCGTCGACGAGGACATTTGCGTCACGAAAGCGCACGGTGACTTGTTCTGGCGGGAAACCCTCTCCTGCTTCGTAGCGGATGGTACGGGTGGTGGTTGGAGAGGTGGTCTCTGTGTCACCCAGGACCTCTGCTGGCCACCACACGCGCATAATGTCTTCGTCATCTTGCTCCAGCTCCCACAAAACCTGTTGTGGGGGGTGTAGTATTGTGCAAGATGATGCGTGGATTGAAGTGTGTTGCTTCTCCTCACGCCTCGATGGTCTCGCCAGCTTCTGGAATCCGGAGTACTGGTTGTTCTGGTTGCGCTGGTGCTGCACCCCAGGGCAGTGCTGGTGGCAAGGAGGGTGGATTTGGTGTGGAAGATGTCATCGTCGATGGGTTTCGTTGCTACCGGGATAGTTAGGTATTGTGGGTGGTGTTTTGTGTAGGTTGTTCACAGTGTTTATTTGAATAATACATTGTGATGTGTTTGTGTTCCAAACCATTTTTTATTCCGCTCCTGCTCACAACAAACATGGCCTCATTCACGGTGGACCTCGACCCAGACAATGATCCACTGTACCCACAGAAAGCTGCTTTGCATAAAAAACTCGGTCAAACTGCCAATCCCCCGGGGCATCAATCAATTGAGCATGCCCTCACCAATGCCCGTTGCACCCACCTCAATCAGGTGGGCCTTGATGTGCTGTCCGCACACCACACACCACCACACACCACTCCAACCACACACCACTCCCACCATAGTTGGAGTTGGAGCAGCTGCAGGGACCAGCACAATTGTACGAGATGGTGAGCCCCCGCAACGAAGCGGCATCTATTGCAAGCCTGGTTGCACTATGGCGCACAGAACAACATTCTAGTCCCCTGCGTGCAGAGCTTTTGCAGCAGCTGGAGCAGCACACAGAGACCATGACAAAACACTTTTCAAGGGTGTATGGTGGTGATGACGCAACTGCACATCATCGCGACACCCTGCCATCAACGACATCCCACGTGCTCGAGTATGTACACTCGGCAAACGTCACTGCCACCCATCCAGCCATGATAGACTATAATACACATCACATGCGCGGTCTTGTGTGTGGAGAGGGTGGCTTGCATCAGGGTGACTTGGTGATGAGCATTCCCGAACCATTGCTCATCCATGATGGCCTTGCGACAAACTCCGACTTGGTATGTGTATAACATGGCTGCTGCATGTTGGGACTGTTACACCATCACACATCCCCCAGGGCCATGCGCTTGCCAGCTTTGACCTGGACCAAGAAACGTTGACCGTCATATGGACGCTTCTCGATTCCGTTGACCCCGACTCCCCCCATGCTGCATTCTGGGCAGACCTCCCAGACACCATACACACAGGGTTGACCATGCCCGAGGCTGTGGTCAATGCCCTTGCAGGCACCCCCGTGCATGCCAAGCTGATTGCAGCACGGGCCCACATCACCGACGCGTATCAGCGGGTGTTGCCCATATTACAGGCGCTACGGGTGGCACACCCAGAACACGTGTCGGAGGAGAGCATTGGGATGGATCGGTGGGTGTGGGCATGTGCGCTCTGGTACTCGTATGGCATGCAGGTGGTTTTTTTGGGAGGGGGTGGCATGTTTTGTATGTGTTAGATACAGGGGTATGTTTGTGTGTGTGTCCCAACCCCCCCTCACCATACACCCACAAACAACAGGTGCAATTCAATGGTTGCAGTCGTGCATGTCTCGTGCCGTATGCATCCTATTGCAACCACTCAATCTGGCCTCACATTGTGTTTTATGGCACCCTCCATCAAGATACCAACAGCATGCGATTCACCACATTTCGCACCATCAAGGCTGGTCAGCAGGTGTATTTGGGGTATGGTGGGAAGGATAATGCAGACTTGCTGGTCTACTATGGATTTGCTATAAAGGACAACCCATATGATGTGCTGGAGCTGCAGGTGATGTGGGATGTGTGGATGTGGGGTACAGGGCTGTACTATGATCTTGTATCTTCTTATCACACACCTGGCAGCACATGGCAACAATCATTGAACACACACTCACACAGGTGCCAACCACGAGCAAAGCAGAGAGTGGTACAGTCATGGAATCACTTCGATCCCAAGTGATGCACCATCTCCAACTATCAGGCACCTATTCCCTCACACATGTAGGGGATCATTTTCCCCCGTCACTGGAAACACATGCAGCAGTGCTCGCAGCGGACGAACAGGTGTTGAGAGAGGTGTTGGATACACCCCCACCAGAGGGGCCATGGGAGCGTCCTGCGCAGGTGCGTGTGTGAGAATATTGAGTGGGTGATACTTTTCTGTGTGTGTAGAATACCTTCTGTGCACCCCACAGCTGGAGCAGTATCTGCCGGCAGCGTTGAAGTTGCTGCAGACAGCAGTCAGCAGGAGGGCGAGTCAGCTTGCCTTCGACCATGCACAAGTGGCATTTGACGAGCTCTCTGATCAGCAAATTGATCCAGGCATTGTGCAGGCATGTCGTGTCTATGTTGCAGGCCTACAAAAGGTGCTGGATGCCACGCACAAATTGCTAGATTGTGCGTAAGGGTTGTATCGCCATCGACAATATCATGTTGTGATTGTGTCGTCCTCGCATCGCTTCCTGTTTTGTATCCTTATATTCATCATGTACCTGCCGCGCGATGCAACATATGCTGGTGTGTCGTGTTATTTCCAAATCGTTGGTGCATTTCAGACCATCCATAATTGTTTATTCTCAACCCCATTTCTTGCCAACTGTGGCAACACACAATGGACCAACCATCTATGTCGTTCCTGCGGCGTGTGGGTTTGGGAACGACACAGGTTTTCTTGTTGGACATGCTCTTCCATGCCAAACGCAGTGAGCAGCGACGGCCTGCCTCTGTTACGTCTTGGGCGACGTACATTATGCGAATAGCAGCACTTACAGCAGTAGAGGTGTCGCTCAAGCAGCAGGTGTATCAGAGATATCGTCAGTTTCTGGTTGGGTTGTTTGGCAGCGGTGCCCAGGAGGACAGTGACAGCAGCAGGCTTGCACGATTGCGTGCGCTGTTGCATTTGCAACAGCAAGGTGTGGGTTGGATGGGCAGTGGTGGTGGTGGTGTCGGTCGGTTGTGTGCAAACACCTGAGCACCGTTGTATCAAAAACACCCGCAAACACCCACAAACACAGGTGACGACGAAGGGTATCCCACCAACAACCCAGCTATTGATGATGATGCATGCCCTATTTGCTTTGACGCACCACCCACCATCCATGTCACGGGATGTCGCCATTCACTCTGTGTCGATTGTGCCAAGCGTGTGTGTATGACGCAAGCAACACTATGCTGCCCCATGTGTCGTGGACCTTTGGAGTTTGAACGTGCTCACAATCACGTGAGTGTTGCGTGTGGACAGAGCGCGCCTGGTGATAATGATGATGAGGAGGAGGAGGATTGTGCGCTCAGCATTGACGACTTGCTGACTTTGGAAGAGCACATGTGCACCGATTTGCAAACCACAATGATGCTTATTTGATGTTTTATGTGAGTGTGTGTGTGAGTGTGAGGGTGTCCTCATGGGGCTATGGTTCACATGTCCGTTGACCATTCCGTTGACCATTGGTGTCGGTGGGTGACATGTGGGGTGGCTGGAGTGGTGCATTGGAGTGGTCAACCCTACACAAGCAGGGCAGTGATGAGTGTGTATTTGTATGCATATTTTTGTGCATGTGTCCATTTTGTCTGCATGTATATTGCGCATAGACATGCTCTTTTGGTTTCCTTCAGCAACAATATATCCTCTCCATTACCACTACTTGTTGACACTCTTGTTTGGTACCGTTCTGTGTTTTGCCCTATGATGCTGTTCTATAATGTTGTAAACTGCCTTGTCATCCAATCACACCCACATCAATCACCCTTTCCATTGCTGATCACATCCCGTCATCGCCATCCCCCCTTTCATCATCATCGTACACGCAAAAGTCGTTGGTACAATGCCAACGTCTCTGCATCCAATGGCAACAGAAACTCACTCCTTTCTAGAATATCCTCTGCAGGGAGCCACGACAAACCTCCACCCAACCACCCACGAGCAGATGCAGACATGGCGACGGGGGATGGAGGATGGGATCGTACACCTGTGTGTGGAGGGGACAAAGTGAGAGTTGTATTGTTTTGAATGCTCTGTGCTTGCATTATTAATCATTGCTATGTTGTGTATGTGTATTCACATGTGTGTGAGTAAAGACATACACAATGTGCAAATACACATGCAAAAACAACAAAAAACACAATGTACACACTACTCACATACCTGTTGCACTCGATGGACAGTTGGCACTTGTATTGCCGGCATGTACGTTGGCAGTACTACTTGCGCTACTATTAAAGCACTCTGGGAGCAACAGTGGGGAGGCACCATTGGGGGCAAGTGCCTGTTGTGGTGGTTGTAATTTGTTGTATGCGTGCAGAAACAACCCCCCAAAGAAACACTCTCCCCAAAGAAACACTCTCACCCCAATCCCCCCCAAAAAACACTCGCCAAAAGAAACGCTTCCCCCCCACCAAAAAAATCAACAACCTTGAGTCTTTGACTACGATCAGGTGCCAGTGAAAACTCCCACCACAGCGGCAGCAGCGGCGACGGCCCCACCCCCCCGGACCCCCCCTGGGCCCCTGCCGGCACCGTCCACACATCAGCCCACAATGCGGTCCCACTGCGGGGCACGATGACATCAGTGTTGGGACTTCTAGAAGCGATGGCGAGTGCTTCCGGAGACCAGCCGATGGCGACGTAGGCGTCCCCTGATGTGAGGGCCCTGAGGTGGTCCCGGTTGCTCAGCAGGAGGAGCTGTGAGTTTTGGGGGGGGATGTATTGTTGGAGGAGTGAGAGTGGAGTGGTGGGGGGTGGATGTTGGGAGAGTGAGGGGTGGTGGGTGGATGGTGGAGGAGTGTGTGTGTGGTGGGTGGGGTGGGGAGTTATTCATGTTTTCATATGTATTGTTTTCATATGTGTTGTTTTGATGTGTGCTGTTTTTATATGTATGTTGGTGGTTTGAGGAGACAGTGTCATCCCTGGTGTGCTACATACCATATCACACACACCACCTACAATACCCACACCACTCGCACCACATCCCCACCACGCACACCACACCCACACCACACCAACACCCACCACACCACACCCACCACACCTGTTTCCTAAGCACACGCAGCATATCCCCCAACTCCCCCTCACTGTACCCAGCAGCACGTATCATCCCAGCAGTCGCATTGTACGGCAGGCCGACTGTTTTCAGCAGCAGCCCAATGTACTCGCGTGGTGCATCTATGCATGCTATTTTCCCTCGTAGTTGGGGTTGTAACAGGTCTGACCAATCTTCTATGGGATGTGCCCCTGCCCTGCGAGGTTGGGAGGGGAGTGGGTGTGAGGTGGGTGTAGGTGTGTATGTGTGAGTGTGTGTGTGTGTGTGTGAGATAGAGAGAGAGAGGAGGCAGGTGGGTGGGTGATACATGCAGTGATGTGGATGTACCCACAGCACCCACAACAACAACAACACCCACAACACCCACAACAACAACAATAACAACACATACTTGTCGAGCAATTGTGTGCGTACAGCAACTGTTGTACATCCCCATCGGTACGGCACCCCCCACACATGTCCTCTTCCCCCTTGCCCTCCTGCCCCCTTTCCTTCTTCCCCCTTTGTGCCTGGTGAGGGAGGGAGAGGAAAGCCCTGGGCGTCCCGGGTGACCAGCGCCTGCCACCGGGGGGGGAGTGCATCCTGTGTGTGGGGGGGGGGGGGGGGGTGAGGGGTGATGTGGGGGTGTGATGTGGGTGTGTGGGTGTGTGATGTATGATGTATGATGTGTGATTCATGGATGTGTGATGCATGGATGTGATGTGTGTGAGAGGCAGCAAATATCATGATACACGTGGTCAAAGGTGTGCTTGTGTATGGTCAAAGGGTGCACCACACACACACATACCCACCACTACCCACCACACATACCCACCACCTCCGATCCACAAACGCATCAATCGGCTGTATCAACCGACGCTCTATAGCAGCATGCATAAACACGTCCCCCAATGTCACCGCATCTGCACCCCACACAGCCTTGTCTCGAGTGTTGAGTTGACTGAAAATATCACCCAGTTGATTTCTCTGGGTGACTTTGAGGGTGGCATTTCGGGGGAGGAGGGTTTGAAAGTCAACAGTCCATTGGGCTGGTATGGAGCCCCGTAGGGTGACTATACGTAAGGGGACCTGTGTAAGGGATGTGGGGTGTGGGGTGTGGGTGGGGGAGGTTGTATATCCACATGCTGTGGGGTAGATGTGATGACACGCCATTGGTACATCATAGACAACAACAACACACACGTCACATACACACATCACACACACATCACACACACATCACACAGATCGCACCTTGAATGCATATGCTTCTACTGAGGTGCCATTGACATCCACCATGGTGGTTGCGGATGCTGGTGATGCAGGTGATGCACCCAATAACAAAGACCCACCTGTGTACACATACAGACATGCACATCTGTTCCAATAGGCACATGATTGCGACATCATCATCCAGGCATGCTGTGTGGTGATAGTACTACTTGACCCCACAACAAACACCCATCGACCACCTGCTGCAGCAAGCAATCCTCTTCGAGATGGCCCCCCTGGTGTGCTGGAAACATTGGCATTGGTGATTGGTGGTGTAGGGGGTTGTTGTGTTGATGCACGCACTGGGTGGCTGCGATGTGCAGGTATTGTGTGTGGAGGCAGCAGCATTGTTAGTGGCATGTGGATTGCAGATGTGTTGCGACCTGATGACTTGCTGCGTCCTAGATCTAGTGGACAGTATTTGGAAAGTGATGTATTCAATGTACGCAATATAGACACAATCAGACGAAAGCAATTGCGAGAAAAGCTGCGTGTTGTTTGACCGAGAGTGCTGTTGGCCATTTTCTTTGTGCTACATTCTTGTTCAAACACTCATTCGTTTTCAAACACATGCATATAATGTCACAAAACCTCTGAGAATTGTCACAGCCCCTGCACAAATCCAACATGGTGGTTGATGGTCAACGAATCGAGCTGATCAGGTATGCACGACACAGCAGCATCTCAAATGCAATCACCTTACTGCAATCACACAATTCTCCACAATGTATTCCAGGAATTGGGAGGATGAATGCAAATATATGCACGAGTCTGCATCATTGCATCTGTCCAACAGCAATGGCAACACACAGCCACTGGGCAAACTACACCTCTTTCAGGGCACAGCACCCAATGCAGCAGCAGCAGCACACACCATCCATACATCGATCAAAGCAGCGAAACGTGCACGATCGTTGCAGCGGGACTATATGTTGTTCGCGGGGGGGCCTGTGTGGGGGTTGGAGTGGGCACCAGGTACTGTGTGTGTTGGGGTGGTTGGGAGGAATTACTTGGGCATGTATCATTACACAGCATGACACAGCATCATTACACAGCATGACACAGCATGATGAGGCACACAAATACACTGTTGATATTGACATACATGCACATATGTTTTTTTTGGTGTACACATGCATATGTTTTTGGTACACACATGTACACACTCGCGGTAAGAGACACACACTCACATGACACACACACACACACACACTCACATGACACACACACACTCACATGACACACACAGATGGTGTGGAGAGGAGGCTCCCTCACAACAGGCATCGAATAGGCTTGCTTGCTGTTGCTGCACACCCTGTTACACATAGGCACAATGCCAATGTTGATAAAGTGCATGGTAGGTGACTTGGAATACCACTGTGTTGTGTGAGGTGATATACTGCTGTGTTGTGTGTGAGGTGAAATACTGCTGTAGTGTGTGTGTGTGTGTGGTATTGCTACTCTGTAATGTTGTCGTGTAGAGGCCCCCACAACAGGCTCACACCACACACCCAAATATTCACCACACACCCCATCGTTTCTCACACCACACACCCCATTATTCTCACATCCCATCACTCCCCCTCACATCCCATCACTCGCCCTCACATCCCATCACTCCCCCTCACATCCCATCACTCCCCCTCACAGGCCCAGCACTCATTCAGTTGTACGACTTCATAGACCAACAACCACCTGTGCTGCTGTATGCTGTGCTGCATCATGGGGGGGTCAGTTATGACATGCAGTGGCAACCTGTGGGGGACACTTCTACTATGCACACTACCCCGTCTCCTCCTACTGCTGCTACTGGTTCCAGTGCATCATCACATCATACACATACACATGCACATACACATGATCGCAGTACACATGATCAGTTGGGGTTGCTTGCAGTGGCCACAGGGAGTGGGGAGGCGGTGGTTTTAGCCATGCCTACCCCAGCCGCTGTATACCAACAGGTATGGTGTTGTATTGGTGTGTTTGTGGTGCTGGTGTTTTTTTTTGTGTAATGGAGGGTGCATGTGTGTTGTGTGTGTCATTTCCCCCACCCACACATGTTGGGATGTGCCACATGGATGTACACACACCACCACCATCATGTCACACACCACCACCACCACTCTCACACACACCCAGGCTATACAACAGGGTCTGCTGACCACCACCACCCCTCATGACGCTTCCCCCAGCCCCAGCACCCCTCTCATTATCAAGCCCATATACATTGGACGCCTCAACATGGACCTCTCTACTCACAATACCACCACGCACAACACCACCACGCACACTACCAACAATACCACCAATGAACAAAACACCAATGAAAACACCATGTACACCACCAAAGGGGAGGTGTTTCTGCCCTCCTCACTTGCATGGCACCCCCGGGCCCCTCATGATAGGCTTGTGATTGGCTGTTGGAATGGGGCTATTGTGGTGGTGCAGTTTGTACAAGAAGCAGCGTTGCATGAACGCCTACAGGTGTGGGTTTTGTGTGTGTGAGTGTGTTTTGATGTGTGTTGGTTGTATGTATGTATATATAGCGAGAGAGGAGGGGGGGGGGGGGGGTCCTGTGTGTGTTTCACCCACCCCCATTTTTCACCCCCCCCTTCCTCCCCTTACCACCGTTTCTCACTCCCCCCCATGCCCCACCCCACCCTTCCCTCCCTCAGGTACTGCTGTGTGTACAGCAGTCCCCCTTTGCCATTCGTGTGGTCATGTGGGCCCCCCTGTCGCGATCAGACGGGACCCCCCTTGACAGGCATGAGGTGGATAATGTAATAGCTGCTGGGGGGAACGATGGCAACCTGCAAGTGTGGGACTTACGGTGCGTGGAGGGGGGTACAATGGTGTGCATGTGTATATACAATGGTGGGTGTGGGTGTATGCATGCGTATATACAATGGTGTGCATCTGTATATACAATGGCGGGTGTGGGTGTATGCATGCGTATATACACTGGTGTGCATGTTTATATACAATGGTGGGTGTGGGTGTATGCATGCGTATATACAATGGTGTGCATGTTTGTATACAATGGTGGTTGGGGGAGTGCTCCTTATCACCCCCCCACCCCCCCATTATCACACATCGCCCTCCTTATCACAACTTCCCTCGTTACAACACACACCTCCTTATCACACACACCCTTCCTAATCACCCCATCAGGTCACCCCACATACCCAAGATGAACCTCAGCGTGACCCGGCACAGCATGCTCAGCGCAGCGTGGCCCCCAGGTCTGCCCTGGCCAGTGGTGGCATGTGAGGACAGCTGTCTTCGTGGCATTACTATAAATGACAAGGGCGTATTGTCTCACAAGCATGTGAAGAATGTGGTACCGGAATGTATGTGTGGGAGGGAGGTTATCATGATGTTGGAAGTGATACATGGTGGAGGTTATGAATTGTTGATACATGTTTTGTGTGTTGGGTGGGAATACATGGTGGATGTCTTGTGTGGAGATGATGTACGTACACACACATGCGGGCATTGCATGCCTTTAAAACAACCCACACCGACCACCCCTCCCCCCCCCCTTCACACACACAACAACAGCGTGTGCCGTGTGGGGTGTGGACGCATTGTGCCCACCCAACCACCTCCCCGTGGTTGCCTATGTGGGAGAAGACGGCAGCGCGTCACTCCTAGTGGCGGGTGAGGAGTGGGAATCACGAAGAAGGGACATCAAGTGCCTAGGTGGGGTGTACAAAATTCGACCACCGGGCGCAGACACCATTGACAGGGCGTTGCGAGAATCTGCAGAAGACACACATGGCAAGAAAGAGAGCAAACCATCCTCCAAAAAGAGAAAAGCATCATTATCCTCTTTATCAGAGGATGAGGAAGACGAAGACCTAGATGAAGTGGAAGAGGGGGGCCCCCGATCCACCAACCAGAATCAGAAAACCCAGCCAGGCACCCTACCCATGGCATTAGATGATGATTCCCTGGGCCTGCTACTGTACACCAACAAGGCACCCATGCCCACACACGTGATGCACCGCATGTACCCAGAGGAGGTGGCGCTGTATCGTGTGCGGCTGAAAAGCTTTGGGGACCAAGAGGTGGTGGCGGTGTATGGTGGGGCCGCGGGGGTGGTGCGGTGTCAGGGAGTGAGCTAAACGTGTGTGTGTGGTGTTGCATGCAGATTTACATGCAGTGTGGATGTATAATAATTGTGCTGGGGTGCCCCCCAGCCAAAACACGCATTCCCCACATGTGCAAAAAGGGTAGAAAAATTGTGAGGAACAATACCTAGCAGCTTTTGCAAAAACGCTTTTGTGCACACGTATGAGCAGAACTACACACTACATGTACGAGACCAGGTTTTGCCGGATGACTAATGCACATCTGGTTGATGTGGTGGCTCTTCCCAGATACCACAGACAACAGCAACCAACAACAAAAAAAGGTTGCACAGGGTTCATTAGGGTCTTGATGTGCAGGTTTCTTGAGTGTGCTTCCTGAAGAAGGTTTTTTGATGCCCTGAAATGCCACCATGTTACTTGATGCCACCATGGTAATGCCACCATGTTACTTGATGCCGCCATGTTATTTGATGCCATGTGAATCACCTGAAACCAACATGCTACTTGATGGCATGTGAATTACCTGAAACCAACATGTTACTTGATGGCATGGGCAATGGATTGTGTTGCCTGGTGTACCAGTTGGTCAACCATGGCCTCAATGTTGACCATGGGCTTGACTTTCCCCTTCCACTCTGCAGGGATGGCATCCAAGCCAGCCTGTATCATGCGATGTATGTATGGAAGGTGTACAATGAGGTGTAGGGTGTACAATGAGGTGTAGGGTGTACAATGAGGTGTAGGTGTACAATGAGGTGTAGGTGTACAATGAGGTGTAGGGTGTACAATGAGGTGTAGGGTGTACAATGAGGTGTAGGTGTACAATGAGGTGTAGGTGTACAATGAGGTGTAGGGTGTACAATGAGGTGTAGGGTGTACAATGAGGTGTAGGGCGTATAATTGTGTTTAGGGTGGCAGTGGTCTATGATAGTTTATGACATGTACTGCTGCAAACAAACAAACAGACTGCTGCAAACAAACAAACACACTGCTGCAAACAAACAAACACGTGCATACTACCTCTGCTGCGTAAAATGCTCCAATCAAATGTGCACGACTACAACTATCGCCCCCTGTGAAACATGCATTGCAACGTGAATCAAGAGAGACAGACACACACAGATATATATATATATATATATATATATATATATATATATATAGAGAGAGAGAGAGAGAGAGAGAGATGTATCCCAGTGGGATACAGGTGGTCAAACACAACACAGAGGACAAACACACACACTGTAAGGACACACCGGCCAGAATGTTGACATTGACTGCATCAGTGTAATTAGCTGCAGTCAGGAGATTATGTGCAGCACTCTGAAATGTGGCAGGTAAATGACAATGCTGCCCAAAGCGACCCACTGCAGCTGTGTGTGTGGAGCGGTGCAAGTGATAGTGGTGTCTGATAACCACATACAATGAAATGCAATGAAACACAATCAAGCACGATGAAGCACAATGAAGCACGATGAAGCACAATGAAAACACAATGAAACACAATGAAACCACAATGAAACACAATGAAACCACAATGAAACACAATGAAACACAATGAAAACACAATGAAAACACAATGAAACACAATGAAATACACCACCATTGCTCCCCCCTCCCCATACCAATGTGAGAAACTTCAGGCGCCTTGAGCACTTGCTCCAATGCCACCACCGCCTCTGGTGCAATATTCGTCTGCAATGGCTCCTTTCGACTGGTTTGTGTGCTTGCCGCACCCCATGCAAGTGCCTCCCGCACACCACCATGCCCCAAGACCACATATTCCAGCATTTTTGCAGCGGCAAGCGTGAAATTGCGGGCAGTCGGGTTGTTTTGATGGGTCGCAATGGCAGCGAGCACGTGTTGGTCAAAATCTGCCTGCCCAGCAAAACGGGCAACGAGGATGGGTACCTGAATAGGGGGATTGTAAGGAAGGGGAACCTTGGCTGCGCTTGAAAAATCCCAACAACACAAAAACAAGACCGTATCAAAAACAATAAAAGCAGCTTTATCAAAAACACAAAACCAACACACCTTGACAAGGCCATGGGATTGATCATCCTCAATGGCAGCATCAGGATACTGTTTTCCTGCTTGTACGTTTTTCACAAATGTTTTCATGACAGAGTTGAGGCGCCCTGTGTAGGCTGCATATGCGGTTGCTGATGCCTGCGTAAAGTGCTGCGGGTCCAACGTGCCAGCCTCTGTGGGGTGCGGTCATGTGGGGTGCGGTTATGTGGGGTGCGGTCATGTGGGGTGCATTTGTGACAGTGTACACAGCCATAACACACATACCAGTGAGGGATTGCAGCAAGGGAAGCACCTCGTCCCCATACGGAGAGAGCTGTCCCGCCTCGTATTCGTAAAACGGGCAGCTAGGGGGGTCGTAGAATGCAGGCTCTGAGCCACTCAGCTGCAGCTTGTACTCTATTTCATCTGCATTGTAAATCCTATGTGTGCACGAACCGTTTGGAACATCCAGTTGGATGGGTGATCAATCAAACTGCATACTGACAGCCAGCGTACCAATGTAGTGGCATAGTTGCTGCATCAGCTACGAATGCGCCAAGCACGGCTGCCTTGCGACGCTCGAGGTGTGTCAAGTTGGGATTGTAGCACCCACTCGTGTCAAGCATGATTGGCTTTACACGGCTGTACACGCAGTGGTCGAGTCGACCCCAACACAGTACAATGGACAGTACTAGCAACGAGACGAGCAAACACAAAGCTAAGCACAGACGTTTGGGGACCATCGTGAGGAGATTCCGTTATTCGTTTGTAAATGCATATCGAAGCATGCGTTGGGGATTGGTGTCGGAATAACGTAGCAAATGCATTGGCCACAGTATATGCAGGAAAGGTGAAGAATTACTTATTTCAGTCACAGACACCCTAGAGGGCAGGGCTCCACACGTTCTTGAGGACACACACCGGACAATTGTGTGTACTTCTTTCTACATTTACAATGTCCGTCTCGTGTAGCAACCATAGAGCTCTCTCAAAACAACGTCAGCAATGTAATGCACCCAAAAGTGGAACGCAGCGAAAATTTTCTACCTAGAAGAACGTATACAAAACGCGCAAGATATACCTAGTTTGTAGTATGTCACTCCCTCACAGAGCTGGCACTGCCACAACACAAAAACCCGCCACTCTTCCCAGCAGTGCGCTTGTGTGCAGGTGCTGGCTTGGGTACGTTGTTCTTGCCAAGCACATAGGTTGGCGCGGGCGGCTTGACATCAGCGTTCAACTCCTTCGAGGGCCCATTCTCACTGCTGTCACTCGCCCATACATCAGGCTTGGCTGGGACGGTGGCCGCAGCAGCTTGGCGGAGCTCATCGTCAGGGGTGTGCTTGGTGTTGTCTTTGGGGTGATGCTGGAGGCGGTGCATAGCCATCACATCGTCCGAGTCCCCGCGCAAGGGATGGCTTGCTGCTGCACGCAGCAGGCTCACCATAGGCGGCACAGGGGCGGTGGGGGACGATGAGGGCTCGGAGATGACACTCGAAGCTGTTGTTATTGGGGGGGGGGGGTTATGTGCCTTACAAAAAATTGCACACACTCGTCTAATCCCGTACCTCCATCACCAAGCACGTGGCTCTGAGAAGACGTCAGGGAAACGCCAGAGCCCAGACGTGTGGGCCCAACGGAGACCCCAGCGTGTGCGGCAAAGGGGTTGGGTACTGGACGACGTGCAGGAGCACACACATAGGGATTTGCGGCAGCAACCGTGGGCCTGTTGTCACCAGACTGTGAAAAGCTGCCACTTGCGGCGCTCGACAGCACCACGTTGGGGCTGGTGGCGCCGTCTGGTGCATCCGACACGGTGGCAAAGGAATCGTGGAGCACCACACGCGACCCTGCAGAGTGGCCACGGCGGGCGCCACTCAACAACACACGTGCGCCCATGTTGGGATCCGAGGCATAGGCCATGGGTCGCAGCTGTCCCGCTGGGAGCTGGATGTACTGGGGGCCAGACAGGGGGTGGTAGCGGGTGCCGTTGCGCGCGGCATGGGGCACCGCGCCCACCATGGTTGCCACGCCCACCACGCCTTGCTGCTGCTGGGGCCCACCAGGGGCCCGGCCGGAGGTCAGGGCGGTGCGCACCTCTGCAGGGGACAGCTCTGTCAGTACGCGAGCAGAGGTGCCCCTCTGTTGGGGTGGGGGGTTGCCGGGGGCAACCATGCGCAAGGTGGCGGCGCGTCCTGGCTCGCCGGCACTGCAATACCCCTGGGGGCGCTGCACCTGGCGGGGCTCCCCCGCACTGCGGTAGGTTGTTGGTGGCTGGTGGTGGTTGACCTGCACCACAGGGTAGCAGCGCACCATTTGGGGGGGGACAACTTGGGGCGGAGGGATGTATGGTACGTAGGCAATCCCCGCCGCATCGTAGACTATGTTTTGTGGTTGGTAGGGTGCATATTGTTGTGGTGGTGGGTAGTAACCTGTTGTTGAGATGTGGAGAGGGTGGAGATGGTACCAGCAAACCACCACCAACAACCACCGCCAACCTACCTTGATCCATTATCACTGGTTCGTGCATCTTTGTTGCGTCAAATGGGGTGTGCTGGCCTGGAGAGGACGATCTGCTGTTGTGCAGGTCTCCTCCAGCCATGGGCGCCACCATCATTCCTCCTTTTCCCACCACCCCGTTTTCAAAGCAAACGACCGCAGGGTCCTCCATCCAAGGCTAGGCGTCAATCATGTGAGACGTCACCAGTTGAAATACAGCAACTGTGAGTTTGAGGACCGGGGTGTAATCAAATCCAACGCCACCAGAAGCGGCGTTTGCTGCTGCAGCGGTTCTTGTGTGTGTGCGCAGTATGCATATAGTCATGTGTATGGTACGTAGCGCGTACCGTGTGCTTGGGGGCGTCGACTGCTGTCGTCGACAACGAGGGGTGCTGATGCCTGTATAGGTGCTGCCACGCTCTCTTTTCTGCCAGCTGTTGTGATGCTGGTAGTCGTGTGTGTGTGGATGTTGTGTTGGACGGCTGTATGTGTACTATTGCTGTTGTGTGTGTGTCGATTACGAAGTTGTCCAATGCCTTGGCTGTTGTATAGTTGTTGTATGGCGGATGTATTCTAACGGATCCGTATGCACGCCTTTTCTAACCGCGTTGTTTTGCAGTACTGTACACACCCTGGTGCAAAAAGAGCTGGTCGTTCATCAATCGTCGCCGGTGGGGGTGATGTTGTCTGGTCTGCATCGACCCCCGGTTTGTCGTTACTAATGTTGGTTCTGCTGTGCGGGTTCTGCTGTGTGTGTGTTGGGTGTGTGTTGGTGTGTGCTGTGTGTGTTGTGTGGGGTTGGGGGGTGCTGTGCTGCGCTGTGTGTGTGTGCTGTGCGTGCGTGTCTGCTATGTCATGGGTCCTGTGCACAACAACTCTCGTTTGCAGTGCATGGGCTGTGGGCCAAGCTCCAGTGCTGCATTCTGCTGGTTCCTGTGTAAAACAGCACACACATGCACATAACAACACATATAAAAATATATAGCTAGTTGTATATATCTGTGTAGGTTGCTCAACCAACCTACATCCCACCACACCACCACCACACCATGGCAGGCGAAGAACCTCCCCCACCATCATCATCATCCCCACCCCAGCAGCAACAACCACCAGCACAGCCATCAAACCCATCCCCAGCTAAGAAATCAGTATCCCCATCAGCAACAGCAGAGCAGCAACACAAACACAAAACTGAACATAAACACAACAAGGAGGATGACGAAGAAACGGCACTCCTGCGACAGCTCCATCGAGAAATCAACGGCCTGACACGTAGAACAACTGCTGCCAAAAATCCTTTTGATACGAGCAAGCCACGAAAGCGCACGAAAACAAAAGACCCCCACAAAAAGCACCATCATCATGGGCCACACACCGTCAGTGAGGCTGGCAGTGCCAGCGACCACGATCACGATGCATCCCAGCACGATGGCGCCAGTTCTGGTGTGGTTTGGGGGGGTGCGTGTACCAGGTGTACCAGGATGCCAGTGTATACCCACCCACAAACCTGCAGATGATCAAAGCTACCATCGCGGCGCCAGTCTGGCGTCCAAGCACCAGCTCGACCCTGCCTATGCACAAGCAGCCAGGACTGCTGCAGAGCTTGCCCGAAACAAGGCCGGGGAACTGCGCACTGACCGTCCCAAGTGCTTTGTGGCGGGCAGCTTGTGGGGGGTGCATGTCTCCCCCGCGGCACTGCAATCCAAGGTTGCGCTCGCAGATGCCATTGGCAGGGCGTGCCCCACCACAGATGTTACCAGTGCGCTGCACGTGGTATTGGTCAGCTACGGTGGGGAGGTGCGGGAGTGCCCTGCAAATTGCAAAACATGCAGCACGCCGGGGGCGCGGTGGGCATGCTGCAATGCGCAAGATGTTGCCCGGTTGTATGTGGCAGGGATGGGAATATGATGTGTTGTTTACAATATAATGTGAAAGTGTAACAAAAAATAAATGTGTAAAAGAGCATCACTACGTTGACTCCTTGCCCAGTGACTCTACCACTGCAAGGGGCCCTGTAAAGAGCGCTTTTACTACCAACCAGCGATGATCTCCATCGCCACCACGTACTGCCAGCCCAACACTGCATGCAACGTGAACGCATGCAATGGCCACGACGAGCTGCTGCAGTTGGGCTTCTTGTGTGACGGTTAAAACACCAATCCTGGACCAATCACCTGAAAACGCTGCATCAGTCAGCCCAAGCAGTGCCACAAATGCTGCTCCTTGTACGTAGATTGTGTATGTCGTTGATTGTACAAATGATGGGGGGTTTGACGGTGGTTTTGAGGCGGTGCACGTGGTGACATGTGGACGATGAGGTTGGGATCTGAGCGATTTTGCGTACAACACAGGCTGGATGATGTGCTGCCGTGCCCCAATCATCATTTTGTTATTCAACCATGCTTTTTTTTGGTGTATTTGTGTTGACAATATACAGGGAAAGTAATAATACAAGGTATGCTCATGAAAACTCTGTGTAAACACCCAAACCAATATAAAAACCTTGTGTAAAAACCACACACCACACCACCACTACACTTTGATCAATCGTGCAGTTGCTTCCAACAGTCGTTTCAGGTACGCTGTGCGGGCCTCACTGGTGGTGTGTTCCTGCCATCGGTGTCGCTCAATATGCACCACAGGCAAATTTCTCGAATGTAAAAATTTCCTGCTGAAAATTGTATCAGCCAAGGGGGAAAACGGCTTGTTGCAGGTGAAAGAATGGCCCTGATCAACCTTGATGCCCACTTTGTGTACAATGCCATTCAAGGGCACATCTACTGCAATGTCCAGCATGTAGGTCCCATCGTCAAGCATGCTTCCGATTTCATACAGCATCTTGAGGTTGATGATGCAGCTCACCACCTCGCTGTGGATGGGTCCCAATCGCTGATGCTGGAAATACACCCAATCACACCAGCCGCGACGGGCTGGGGTTTGCAACCAATGTGGGAGGACCATTTCTGATGCATGCTGTGTGTGTGAGGGGTGAGGTGGATAAGGAGTTCACGAGCAACACGGTGATGATCATGTGGTTGATCAAGACATGGATGTCATGTGTACCTCATCATCACCACCATACCTCGTGTGTATGTGCCAGTAGCTGTGCCTGATATGCACGTGTGAGATGCTGCGGACGCAACTGTTCAAGACTTTTATTCTCAAGCCATTGTGTCACACGGCGCCATGTGCAACTTGACATGCGATCCATGACCGACAATGCCCACAGGGTATTGCACAACTCTCTTGCAGTCATACCATGCAGCGATGCAATTGCACGTGCCTGGGGAGGTTGAGGAATGAGATGTAGTGTGACCCCCGCTGGGTACAATTGTACATGTCTTACATGTCTGCCTGCAAGCCCCCACATTGTACCCTCCACAATGTACCTGTATGGCATCCAGCAAACGCTCCCCTGGTCGGCAATTCACAGCAGCAAAGCTAAACAACAGATCTGCCAAATGTCGTGCTTGCAATGCATGGAGATCAAGCAAAATTTCCCTCGCTGCCAACAAATACAAGTGTCCATCTGCATAGCGCAGCTTGGACAGGCCCCATAGGAGATCAACGAGTTGGGGTGCGCTGTATTCGTCAATGTGCGTTTTAATGTCCTCACACAACACACCCTGTTGTGTGGTGATGATGCCATGTGAAGGTGAGGGCGATGTGAGAGTGTGCCATGATGATCGTGTTGCACTATACACACCACCACATGTTGATGAATACACCACTACCACCCCATGTGCATACCATGAGCGACACAGCATTGGGAGAGTCTGCATCAATCTTTGCACATGCCAACACAACATCCACCACGCCTTGTGGAACCAGCTCTTTATGCTGCGCAAGCATCGCCCTCAACATGGTCTCGTGCAGCCGTGCATCCAATGGCCCCCGGGAATGCTCCAACTCTGCAAAGCCCAACACCATGCGTGCTAGATCATTGGGTTGGAATCGTGACATGCGCTTGATGGCAGCTTCTGCAACCGCATCGAGCAGCACGTCTGTCATTGCATCCGTGTGCACCAGCGATGCCAAGCTGGAGACAATGTTGGATAGGGATTTGGTGGGGAGGGATGGCACATGCCAGAGGAGCGTGCCGACGATGCCATCTGTCAGTCGCAGATCATGATGGGACATGGATGCACATGCTGACAGCACTGCGACAAGCGTCGAAGCAGGGAGGTTGGTCAAACCAGCACATGTTGCATGGCACAATGTAGAAAGCAACTCGTTGTCGCTGCTGTGCTTGAGGGATGCCAGGATGCACAGGATGGATGCAGCCAATGGGGGGGATGGCGTTCGTGTGGCAATGTGGGTTTTTACAGATGTGACGAGCTGGCGTACCACACGGCGGGGTATGGCTGCTGCGAGGGTTGGATGGGTGTGCAGATGCTGCAGTATGACAGCAAGGCGTGGTTCGTCGAGTTGAGGGGTGCCTGATGATGATGATGATGATGATGATGATGATGATGATAATGATGATGATGATGATGATGATGATGATGATGGGTATGTTGTGGTTTTGAAGCTGCTCCTTCATATTGTACCAGCACCATACCAGTGGCTGCGTTGTCTATATGCTCTGCGAGAAGCTCTACAATGCGCTGTACAGGGAGGGATTGCACGTCCCGACCTTGCGCGGTCATCACCTCATGCAGCTTGGCCAAATCGCCGCCTGACAGAGCACCCTGCACCATCTCTGCTGTACATGGTGGTGTGCTGCTGGCGTGTTTTGTCACTGTCTGTGCTGCTGCTGCGGCTGGTTTGGGGGGTGCTGCACGGTTGGTGACGGTGCCACCGCTCCCCCGCCCCTCCCACGCCATACCCAGCGCGTCCCAGATGCCACGCACAGTGCTCGACCATGATGCCGGCATGGATGATGTGGGAGGTCGGGTGATGTTGGTGGACGTTGCATAGGCACGGTGGTGGTCAATACCCTGTGGTGCTTCTGCTGTAGCTGATGTCTCTGGGTGAGGTGCATTTGATGTATTGAACGCTTTGCAGGCTACATAGGAGATACCTGTTTTGTGTGAAATGCGTGTGTGGTGAATGGTATGGTTGCCTCTCGCAAGTATATCAGTCATGCTATCGAGGTGATCCCTCGCAATCTCTTGTTGCTGTGACATCAGACACCATAGTGTGCATTGTCGTGGTACCTTGCAGCTGTGCGAGGGTACGGCCCGAGCGGTATAAACACAACTGGGAAGACATGGCGTTGATTCTTCTCGTGATTGTGGTGCTCGACACTCTCAAACAGCTATTTTCATTGCATCAAGTGCTATCAGGCCGTATGAAATGAAAGAGAAAAAAATTTGTACTTTTGGATTGACAATGAAAAACAACCCACCAACTTACTCCTCTGTCGCAGCAGCAGCGGGCATGTCACTGGTAATCTTTTCCCCCTGCACCAATACCATGGGTGGTCCCTGTGGCATGGCAATCACCACAGCCACTGGCTTGACATCAGAAAACAACCCATGCGCCATGACGCCCTCCACCCCATCAACTGCCTGCGCAATTGACTCGTAGCTTGCTGTGTTGTCCCCATACAGCTTCATGTCCCCATCTGTGCGGTGGTGGTGGTGGGAAGTAGTGATGGTGAGCACTAGTGGTGAGCACGAGGTCTCACAATGTTTGTCATGGCTATCATCAAGATGAGGCAACGTACAAAAGCGAATGTCGACAATAGAGTGCCCCTCTGGAGACACATATGGGCGAGGACCACCACGTGGACCAGCTGTGGGGCTTGGCTCTGTTGGCCTCAACCTTGTAAGGGATGTTGGTGGGGATGCTGACATGTTGGTTGCGGGGGATGATCCACCCACCCATAAAACATGCAAAAAGTACCAAATCTCCATACCAAATCTCAGCATCCCCCAGGAATTCGTCATCCAGTTCTTCAGCAGTCTCCTCCCACCCTTCTGCTTGTATAGACACAGGCAACTCCCCACCTAGACGCTCCTTGACACACCTGTGGTGGTGTTTTGTGTTTTGTGTAGTGTGTGGTGTGTTTGTGTAGTGTGTGGTGTGTGAATGTAGTGAAGCACACCAATAAGCATACCAGAAACATGATAGACACTACACAGAACAATGTGCCGCTCCCCCCCCCAAACACATACCCAATGTCATCCAGCACCACTACTGTTTCTGCTGCCACCGCTGCCATCCCCCGCATTTGATGCAAGGCAGGTTGGATGGGCTCGGCCACTCTGCCTGCCACATAGGGCAACTCGCCACATGCACAGTCCACTTCATCTGCCTGCTCAATGTACAAATCCACGTGTTTTTGGCATTGTGCCAGTGTCGTTTGGGGGACCCCATGGAAGCTGGCCTCAGATGCTGCTACATCGTTGGTGGCAATGACAGCCACGTTTTCCAGAGATTTGTCCTTGAGTCGAGCACCAATATCTTCAATGCAATAATTGACAAGTGGTCCACTCCCCACTGCAACAACGCTGTTGTGCCTGACGTGTGTTTCTACAACGTGCATAGCACACTGTCGATGGTAGGGCTCCTGGTGAATGATGGTGGGTGGGTTTGTGAATAGGTGTGGCTTTGTAGGTGGTATGTGTGGTTGCAGCATACCTTGGCAGTGGCACGACAACATGGTGCTTGGCGTGTAGGGGTGCGCAGATGGAGAGATCTGCACTGCAGGGCCCGCAGTGCAAACGAATGTGTTTGTTGTGTCATTGTGCAAATCATTGTTTTGCTATGGTACTACTATAAAGTTGGTTGAGGTTGTTGTCGCTATGTGCAATTTGCTGCTCGATTGTTGTCTGCTCGATTGTCTGGCAAGGTTGTTGCAACAGAGCTTTCGCGAGTCAACCACAAGGAATATTTGCAACTTGATTGACTATGTAATAAGTAGAAAAAAACTCAACAAAATGTACCACCACTCATATCACTCATCAAGCTGACGGGTCCAATCATATTTCTCCCACATCTGTAAAAACTCACTCACCCACGTCTTTTGTGCTCCCTCACGGTCCCGCTGTGCTCGCCGGTGCATATCCTCGTCCTTGAGCCCCAACAGCCCCACCAGCACACTCCTCCCAAGATCCTTGTTGAATTTTGACTCGTCATCAATCACGTGCACAAACCCACTCGACAACCCAAATTCGACAGAGAAATAGGGAAAATTGGGGGGGATGCTGCCCCGCAAGCCCTTGATCGTGGTGTCTATGATGCGCTTGGCATAGTGCTGGCTCCACTCGCTGCTCGCGTCATCCACTTCTTTTTTAAAGGTGGCTTTGGCCTTGGGGATGATGTCAGCGGGGACGGGGATGCACTCGATGACGGCATGGTGCTTCATGTTGCTCAGTTGTATAGCTGTTTCTAGAAATATACATTCTTGATTCTGTGTTTTTGTGGGTGTTGGTGGGTGTGTTTTTGTGTGGGGGAGTAGGGGTTGAGAGAAGGGGGTTCGTTGTATGATGTATTTGTGTGTTTGTGTGGGTTGAGGGACAGGAATGCACCTACCAAGCACAACGCATGCCAAAACACACACACCCCTGCATATCCATCCCTGCATTCACATAGTTCATGGGTTCTTGTTCCACCACCTTTCTACACACAATACCCTACAACATACCTGTGCCATAAACATACGGATGAGACACTTTTTGAAATTACGTAATTCTGTCCACACATGATCATCCACCTGCCTCCACGAGGGGTTGTGCTCTACTGGGACCAGCACACAGTGACCAGGGACAAGACGACCCCTGTGGGTGTGTATATGGTGTATTTGGTGTATTTGGTGTGGGCTTACCACACGTGGGTTGGGTTGGGGTGTATGGGGTGCATACGTGCATGTGTTTCAAGTGAGTGTTCTGTGTGTGTGTGTGTGTGTGTGTGTGTGTGTGTGTGTGTGTGTGTGTGTGTGTGT